>ERZ808240.3411-NODE-3411-length-15529-cov-4.948947_pt1 | contig 15529 bp, 13 predicted proteins | sample MGYA00521084_ERZ808240 | MGnify/ENA primary metagenome ERZ808240 (study PRJEB31516, sample SAMN03275571) | gut metagenome | biome: mammalia-associated habitat; material: feces | host: Papio cynocephalus | place: Kenya | collected 2012-08-06 ... | reverse complement strand
TTTTGTCGTTTCCCTTGCACCTATTATAGCACAGATTGGCGGAAATGTCTTGTGGTGCAGTAGTTTTTGGGCTGGTCAGTAGACATTCACTAATATTTAATGTTGTTTTTTGACACTTTCAAATGGAAACCTTAAGTTGAGGACATTGCCTCTGGGGGGAGTATCGCCGTAGCGGCGGATAAGGGACGGTATAAACCCGTATCCGCCTACCGCCCCACATCCGTCGAAGTCGCTCTGCTAATATAATTAAACAAAATTAAATTAATGAAATTGGTGAAAACGGCAAAATATAGCGGTGTATTAAAAATGGTAATTGACAAGTTGACCAAGGCGTGCTATCATCCAGACAGATAAATTAAATAAATTAATTTACGAAAAGGAAGGGACACAAAAATGTTAGTAAGCATGAAGCAGATTCTGGACGAGGCGCGGGACAAGAACTATGCCATCGGAGCCTTCGACACGATAGACCGTGTGACCACCGAGGCAATCCTCAATGCTGCGGAGGAGACCCGGACTCCGGTGATCCTCATGGTGGTGCCCCCCTGTGTAAACCCCACCATGATGCCCGACGCAGAAGAGTTCATGCACTATGTTGTGGAGCGCAGTGCCCGCAGCACCGTGCCTGTAGCGGTTCATCTGGATCACGCACCCAGCTTTGAGGACTGTGTCCGGGGAATCAAGTACGGCTGTACCTCCGTCATGTTTGACGGCTCATCACTTCCTCTGGAGGAGAACATTGCCATTACCAAGAAGGTGCTGGAGGTGGCTCGAGCCTGCGGCGTCACAGTAGAGGCGGAGATCGGCCATGTGGCCGGTCACGAGGGCAACATGCTCGACGGCAATGTGGCGGATCCCTCCTGCTATACCACGGTGGAGGAAGCGGTTCGGTTCTATGAGGAGACGGATGTGGATTGCCTGGCCGTAGCCATCGGCACCGTCCACGGCGTATACAAGGGTACGCCCCACATCGACTACGACCGGCTGGATGCCATCAAGAAGGCCATCCCTGTGCCCATCGTGCTCCATGGCGGCTCCGGCCTGACCGATGCCGATTATGTCAAGCTGGTGGAGCACGGCATCAATAAGATCAACTTCTTCACAGCCATGACTTTGGCGGGAGCCAACGCGGTCAAGGAATTCGCCGCCGCTACCCGCAAGTTCCAGGGTACGGATGTGGTCAACACCCTGTACCAGGCGGAAAAAGCAGTCGTTAAGCACCATATCGGTGTTTTCGGGACCCAGAGCATTTGACAAACTCTCCATGCGGAAAAGACAAAAAAGGAAGGAAACATTATGAAAAAACTGATCAGCATGATGCTGTGCGCCGCGATGCTCCTGACTCTGGCAACCGGCTGCGCCAGCAACGATACCCCCACCGCATCCCAGGGAACCGACGCGGCAGCCGCCCCCGCCGCCAACGGCGAGACGGTTGTCATCAGCACCGATTCCGGTGCCTTCGACCAGTTCACCCGGCCCACCATCAAGGCCGAGGGTGCTCTGAAAATCGCCTGCATCCATCCCAAGCCTGAGGTCGAAAGCCAGAAGCGCTCCATTCTCCAGTGCGAGCTGGAAAGCAAGATGCGCGGCTGGACCTTCCAGGATATCGTCTACGACAGCGACTCCGAGTGGGCGGATCTGTTTAAGAACGTGGTCAACCAGGGCGTGGATGCCATCATCCTGGGCTCCACCGAGTCCATGGAAGCCAAGCTGGACCTGATCGCCGAAGCCAGAAACAAGGGCATTGGCGTCTACTCCAACGACAACCAGGTGGTTCCCGGCGTGATCATGAACTCTACCATGCCCAACGGCTCCGCCGCCATGAGCCTGATCTACAAGATCGGCAATGACTACAACTGGACTGCCAAGATTGGCTTTGCCACTGCGGCCACCATCCAGGTTCATCAGGAACGTATCCTGCCTATCCAGGCCATCTGCAACGTTTACAGCAACCTGGAAGTCCTGGACACGCTGGATGCCGGTGCCGGCGGCGCGGATCCCTTCACCTACTGCGGTGATCAGTCCAAGACCTGGTATCAGAAGTACGGCAAAGAGATCACCGGTGTTATCGGCTCCTGTGACTCTCTGGCTATGCCCATGGCCGAGACGGCCGCGCAGTACGCGGACTCCCTGAACAGCGACTTCTTCTGCGCCGGTATCGATGGTGGCTCCGATGCCTGGAGCTACATCCGCAATGGCAGCTACTTCAAGTACAGCTATGCGCAGCCCTTTGAGATGTTCACCCACAAGGTCTTCGAGTGCATTGATCAGATCCAGGTCAAGGGTCTGAATCCCGGTGACGATGGCTGCCTGCTGGAGAAGGTCGGCGAGGTTCTCTACTCCGAGGGCATGGTCATTACCCCCGAGAACTGCCCCGCCCCCGGCGCGAACATCAATAGTATTTTTGACTACTACACCGACGACGCTGACGCTTGGTACAACTGGGAAGGCAGCTACATCATCAGCGAGTAAAACTTACGAAAACGGAAAAGGGTTTCTGAAAACAACGAACGGAATTGGATTAGCCAGGGGAATGGGGAGAAGAGCCTTCCCATTCCCCGATCAAAATGAGGTGACACTACGGTGACGAATACAACTCCTTTATTAAGCATCAAAGAACTGACCAAGCGATTTACGGGGATCACCGCTGTCGACCATGTTAGCTTTGACATCGGACGAAACGAGATCCACGCCTTGATCGGTGAAAACGGCGCGGGCAAGAGCACCCTCTGCAAGATGCTCACCGGCGCGTACCCTATCGACGAGGGTTACATTGAAATTGACGGCCAGCGGGTGGACTTCAAAGGCCCCGCCGACTCCATCGCGGCCGGTATCAATATGGTATACCAGGAACGGAACCTGATCGGCTATATGACGGCGGCGCAGAATGTGTGCCTGGGTTCCGAAAACCTGAAAGGCATCGCCCTGGACCAGAAGGCTATGCTGGCCCGGGCGGAGAAGGTCCGCTCTCAGCTGGGGGTGGATGTGCCCCTGGACGTGCCGGTGGAGAAAATGGGTGCCGGTGCCCAGCAGCTGGTGGAGATCATGCGGGCGACCGCCACCCAGCCGAAGCTATTGATCCTGGACGAGCCTACTGCCTCCCTGGGTGAGGGAGAGATCGAGCCCTTCCTGAAATTCGTGAAGCGGCTGACCAAAGACATCAACATTTCCGTGATCTACATCACCCACAAGCTGGAGGAAATCTTCGCCATTGCGGATAAGGTCACTGTCATGGCCGACGGCAAGCGAACTATGACCGCCAACATGAAGGATCTGACGCCGGACGAATGCGTCCGGGCCATGATCCGGGGCGATAAGATCAAAGAGGTCATCATTCCCCCTATGGATTATGAGGCCAATGAGAAGCGACCCCTGCTCCAGGTAACGGAGCTGACCTATGGCGGTAAGACCCACCATGTTCCCTTCCATGTGAACAAGGGCGAGGTGGTCGGCTTCTACGGACTGGTAGGCGCGGGACGGACGGAAACCATGGAGGTGCTTTCCGGCATCCGGATGTGCGAGAAGAAAGAGTTCGTCTTCGACGGGGAGACCATCACCGGCGGCGACAGCTTCAAGATGATCCAGCGGGGCATGATCCTGACCCCGGAGCTGCGGATCAACGGCATCTTCCCCTCCCTGAACCTGGTGGAAAACATCTGCACCCTGTTTGTCAACAAGTTTGCCACCAAGGCCGGTATGATCAAAAATAGGGAGAGCCAGGACTTTGCCGACCAGGTGCTGAAAAAGAACGGCACCAAGTATCACAGCCGCAGTCAGCTCATTTCGGAGCTGTCCGGCGGCAATATGCAGAAAATCATCATCGGCCGATCCGTAGAGGTGGAAAACCTGAAGCTTCTGACAGTGGACGAGCCTACCGCTGGCTTGGATCTGGGCGCGAAGAGCGAAATTTACCTGAAGATCCGTCATCTGGCGGACGACCTGGACAAGAGTGTGGTATTCATCTCCTCGGAGCTGGAGGAACTCATCAAGGTCTGCAACAGAATGTACATCTTCTACGGCGGCGACGTGGTGAAGGAGCTCAGACGGGAGGACTTTGACCGGGAATTGATCCTGAGTTATGCCCTGGGAGGAATTGGAAATGGCAACTAAACAGAAAGAGACCATTCAAAAGAGAAATACCGTGGACACGGTGGCCAAGTATTTCCTGCTGATCGCGGATGTGCTGTTGCTGCTGTTCTTCGGCATCATGCGTCCGGGCTTCTGGCAGATCAGCAACCTTATGGACATTGTCGCCACCGCCGCTCTGGTAGGCGTTATGGGCATGGGTGCCAGCATCGTCATGATGGTGGGCGGCATGAACTTCGGTGTCGGCGCGGAGGCTACCCTGACGGCCACCATGCTGGGTTATCTCCTGGGTAAGGGCTTCATCCACTCCTATGTGCTGGGTATCTTCCTGGCTCTGCTGCTCATCGCCTTCATGGGTGTCATCGACTCCTACTTCGGCGTTATCCTGGGAGTCCCGGCCTTCATCGCCACCCTGGCCATCTCCAAGATCAATGACGGCATCGTGACCTACCTGACGGACAGCAAGACCATGTTCTACAGCAGCTGGCCTGCTTCCTTTAAGTACCTGGGTCAGGCCCGAATCTGCCAGGTGCCGGTGATGGCTCTGGTGTTCATCCTCCTGGCGGTGGTGCTATGGTTCATTATGGACAAGACCAAGCTGGGCACCTATATCCAGGCCGTGGGCAACAACCCCAATTGCTGCAAGCAGGTGGGCATCAATGTGCGGCGGATCAAGATCATCGCCTTCATCATGTGTTCCGTGGTCTGCGGCTTCGCCGGTATCCTGTCGGCTTCCAAGACCAACAACGTCATGTTCACTCTCGGCAGCGGCATTATGATGGATGCCATGGCCTCGGCCATGCTGGGGGCTACCTTCCTGCGACCCGGCCGCTATAACATCCAGGGAACGGTGGTAGCCGCCCTGCTGACGGCCATCATCTCCAACGGCATTACCTTCTGCGGCTATCCCGACTATATCAAGGATATCATCAACGGCATTATCCTGATCATCGCCGTGGGCTACATCGCCATGACCCGCAAGGAAGGTCTTCCTTCTGTAAAAATGGGCTAGGAGGAACGAACATGACTACAAAAGAAAAGAAACGCCTGGGCGGCTCCGCCATCCAGAAATACGCGCTGCTGCTGGCTACGATTTTGCTGAGCATTGTCTTCGGCCTGCTGTCCCAGACCTTCTTCACGGTGGGCAACATCATGAATATCCTCAGCTCCACCGTTATCCTCTGCATCGCGGCTCTGGGATTGTCCCTGGTCATGATCACGGGAGAAATTGACTTCGCTTGCGGCTCCGAGCTGGCGACGGGTGCCTGCATTACGGCGGTGCTGTGCAAGGGCGGCATGAATTACTTCCTGGCGGTGCTGCTGGCCATTGCCTTCTGCGCCTGCATCGGCGCGCTGAACGGCTTCCTGCATACCCGCATCGGCATCCCCGGCTTCATCGCCACCATGGGCGTGTCCTTTGTGGTGGACGGCTTTAACAAAATGATCACCGGCTCCACCCGTATCTTCTCCTCCCAGTGGGGTTCCATCTTCGTCTTCATCGGCCAGAGCAAGATCGCCGGTGTGATCCCGGTGTCCGTGGTGCTGCTGATCCTCATCGCCATCGGGATCCTGATATACACCGAGGGCATGACCAACGGACGGAAGCTCTATGCCGTAGGTGCCAACAGCGACACCTGCCGCTATGTGGGCATCGATGCCCGGAAGGAAAAGATGAAGGCCTTCATCATCAGCGCGATCCTGTGCGGCGTGGCGGGCATCGTCAACGCCTCCCAGATCAACGCGGCTACCCCCTACCTCGGCACCTCTACCATGGTCAACCTGCTGACCATGCTGATGCTGGGTGCTACCTTCTACCGCATCGGCGTTTTCAACGTCCCCGGTACTCTGGTGGGCGCGCTGCTGGTCAACGTCATCAACAACGGCATGGTTCTCATCGGAGCCAAGACCTGGCAGCAGTATGTGGTTCAGGGCGCGGTCATGCTGGCCGCCGTGACCATCATCACCATTTTGAACGCGCGGGCCCGGAAGGGTGTCCGCTAAGACATAACATATTAAGGAGGAAACACAATGGAACAGAAAATGGGCAAAATCGCACTGAATACCGGCTACTACTCTATGGAGGTCAAGGAATATCCCGTCCCCGAGGCCAAGGACGACGGCGCGGTCATTAAGATCGAGACCTTCTGCATCTGCGGCAGCGACCAGCACTTTGTCAAGCTCCCCGGTTCCCATCCCGGCGGCACCGAAGGCCACGAGTTCATGGGTCGTGTCATTTCCCTGGGTGCCAATGCCAACAAGACCCTCCATGTTTACGGCGGCGAGCTGAAGGTTGGCGACCGGATCGTGGTCTACCCCCACATTACCTGCGGCAAGTGTCCCAGCTGCCTGACCTATGGCGACGGTGTCTGCGGTGTCTGTGACGACGATTATATCTACGGCGGCGTGTTCAATCTGGACACCAACAAGACCCTGAACCACCAGGCGGAACAGTGGCCCCACTTCAAGGGCGGCTTTGCCGAGTACTGCTACCTGTTCCCCGGCACTTATGTCTGGAAGGTGCCTGAGGATATGCCCGGTGAGGTTGCGGCTCTGCTGGATCCCTGCGCCGTAGCCATGCGGGCTGTGGAGCAGGTTATGACCTCCATCGGCGGCACCGGTGAAGGCTTCAGCCTGACCTCCCGCTGCGTGGTCATCGGTGCCGGTGCCATCAGCATCATGACCGCTATGATCCTCAAGTCCATGGGTGCCAAGCAGGTCATCATCACGGACTTCTTCGACGAGAAGCTGGCCAAGGCCAAGGAGATCGCCAATGTGGACATCACCGTAAACGTGGCGAAGATGACCAGCGAAGAGCGGGTCGCCAAGATTCTGGAGCTTACCGACGGCGGCGCGGAAGTCGTTATCAACGGTGCAAACCACCCCTCCACCTGCGTGGAAGGCCTGCAGATGGTTCGCAAGCTGGGCTACTATGTGGAGATCGGCAACGCCATGGACTTTGGCCGGGGTCTCAAGAGCGAGATCAATATTCCTCTGGTGGTATTCGAGCGCAACGCCCATATCACCTCCGTGGTCGCCAATACGCCTCAGTGCTTCAACCGGGCCTTTGAGTACCTGAAGCGCTGGAGAGAGCTGCCCTTCCAGAAGCTGATTACCCACCGCTTCACCAAGCTGGAGGACATCATCCCCGTTATGAAGCAGATGGGCAACCCCGACTTTATCAAGGCCTCCTGCACCTTTGAGGACTGAGCGTAGAAAGGATCATAGATATGGGTAAGAAAATTGTAGTGATGGAGGATTTCACCGTCCGGGGTACCGACCATATGAATGTCTTCGACACCCTGGCGGAGAAGTACGGCGCGGAGGTTCAGCACATCCATGTTCAGAAGAACATCCACGACGGCGAGGAGTTCGCCAAGATGTTCCTGAACATGGAGAAGAACGGCCCCGATGTCATTGACGAGGAAGAGGAACTGCTGGAGGCCATCCAGGATGCGGATATCGTCATCTCCCACATCAGTGCCGTCAGCACCAAGGCGGTGAATTCTGCCAAGCATCTGGAGGCCGTTTGCATCATGCGCAGCGGCGTGGAGAATGTGAATCTGGCCAACTGTAAAGAGAAGGGCATCAAGGTTATCAATGCCCCCGGCCGTCTGGCAGTGCCCGTCTCCGAGTTCACCATCGGCCTGATGATCGCTACCATGAAGAACATCGCCCATTCTCACCAGAGAATGCAGGCCAAGAACTTTGACAATAAGTTCACCAACGACTGCTACAGCGTCAACCTGAAGGGTAAAAACGTGGGTCTGGTGGGCTGCGGCATGGTAGGCTCCCGGGTAGCCAAGGTTCTGAAGGCTCTGGAAGCCAATGTGATGATCTACGACCCCTATATGCCCGCCGAAAAGATCACGGCTTTGGGTTATGAGAGCGTCAGCCTCAATGACCTCTGTGCCAAGGCGGATGTGATTTCCATTCACTACCGCCTGACCCCGGAGACTAAGGGCATGATCGGCCCCGAGCAGTTCGCTCTGATGAAGCCCAACTGCTTCCTCATCAATACCGCTCGTGCGGGGCTGGTGGATGAGGCAGCCATGATGGATGCCCTGCAGAACCGCAAGATTGCCGGAGCCGGTCTGGACGTGTTCCACGAGGAACCCCTGTCCGAGAACAACCCCCTGCTCTCCATGGACAATGTGACCATTACCAACCACCTGGCAGGACACTGCGCGGATATCTTCCAGATGACGGCGGATATCATGATGAACGCCCTGAACCACTACTTTGAAACCGGAGAGTGGATCAATCAGGTTCGTTACTGATCCCGAACCACCTGCGGCGGTGTCCGCTTTGGACACCGCCGCCAGCTTAGGAGAATGACATGAAAAGAAAACTTGTTTGTGTCGTGGACTACGGCACCTCCAATACCAGAGTCAATGCCATTGACGTGGCGGATGGCAGCATTGCCTATTCTGCCTCCCGGAAATACCTGATCGACGACAAGGGCAAGGGTTACGCCGTGATTTCCTCCAAGGAAATCTGGTCCTTCTCCGAGGCGTGTATGGGAGAGGTTTATTCCAGGCTCACCGGGGAGGATGAGATCATCGCCATCTCTTACTCCTTCTTCGGAGACAATCTGATCCCGGTGGACGCTTATGGAGAGGCTCTGGACGACTGCATCCTCTGCACAGACCCACGGGGCGTGGAGGAAGCGGACTATATCAACAGCCAGATTCCGGCGGCAGAGCAGCGCGCTTCCATCGGCGACTGCTACATGCCCTATAAGTTCGGGGCTAAGGCTCTGTGGGTCAAGAACCATGCGCCTTACGCCGACAAGGTGGCCTTCTATGATTCTCAGCAGCAGTATGTCTTCCGCAAGCTTGGTCTGCCTCCGGTGAACGACTATACCATGGCGGCCAGAAAGCAGCTGCTGGAGCTGGAGAGCTGCGGCTGGGATCAGCGGTTTTTGAATGTGCTGGGCATTACGCCGGAGCAGCTGGGTCTGCGGATCATTCCCACCGGGGACATCGTGGGATACATTACAAACTACGGAAACGTGGATCTGGGCAAGAAGCTCCCGGTGATCGCCGGCGGTCACGACTGTGACGTGGCGATGATCGGCATGGGTCTTATCAGCGAGGAAGTGGATGCGGTAGGCGACATTACCGGTACCTTCGACCATGTGGGCTATCTGGCGGATCGGCCAGTGAATCTAAAGAAGGACGATGAGACGACCCCCCTGGTCTCCTACAACGGTCCCTTCCCCGGTTCCTCCGTCTGCCTGGGAGCCTTCCCTACGGCGGGAGCCACCCTGGAGTGGTTCATGCGGGAGATCAACGAAGGCACCTCCGGAGCGGACTACAACAAATACTGGAGCCGGGTTCAATTTGACGGCAAGGGTTCTGTTATGGTCATGCCCACCCTGGACGGCGGCCGGGGTTGCATCGACGGCATCGGCGTGACCACCACTAAGGCGGATCTCTTCAAGGCTGTCATCGAGGCTCTGACCTTTGAGAATCGGCGGCTCATTGAGGACTGCGCCAAGGTCAAGCGGGGTCAGGTGAAACGGGTGCGTATCGGCGGCGGCGCGGCTAACTCCGACGAGTGGATGCAGCTTCGGGCGGATATCTCCGGTGTCACCGTGGAGCGGATGAAGAACATTCAAATCTCCTCTCTGGGCGGTGCGGTTCTGGCCGCTGTGGCGGTGGGAGAATATCCGGATCTCCAGACCGCCGTGAACCACATGGTTCGCGTTGGGAATGTATTCACCCCCAACGAGCAGGTGCGGAAGAAATACGAAGAAAAGTACGGGCTATACAACAAGCGGCGGGCGGAAGCGGACAAAGGTCTGTTTTAAGTGCCCTCCAGAAGAATAAACAGGAGGAATCACATATGAGATATAAGCAGTTTGGCAGCACCGGCGTAGAGGTTTCCGCGCTGACTGTAGGCACCTGGGCCATCGGCGGCGCGGGCTGGGGCGATGTCAACAAGAACGACTCCATCAAGGCCATCCACGCCATGCTGGACAACGGTGTCAACAGCATCGACACCGCCCCGGCCTACAACTTTGGCGAGTCCGAGAAGGTGGTAGGCGAGGCTATTCAAGGCCGCCGGGACAAGATTTTCCTGACCACCAAGACCGCTGTATACAACACCAAGGAGCAGCCCTTTGTAAAGGACGGCCGCCGGGAGACGGTGCTGCGGATGTGCGAGGACTCCTTGAAGAACCTGCGGACAGACTACATCGATCTGATGGTCATCCACTGGCCGGACATCGAGCACAATGCACCCATCGCCGAAACCATGGGTGCTCTGGAGGAACTGAAGCAGGCGGGCAAGATCCGCTTCGTCGGCGTTTCCAATTTTGACCAGGCTCTTATCGAGGAGGCTCGGAAGTATGGCGACATCGCCGCTCTCCAGCCCCCCTACTCCATGGTCAACCGTTCTGCCGAGGAACTCATGAAGTGGACCGCCAGCCAGGGCATGGCAAATATGACTTATGGCTCTCTGGGTGCTGGCATCCTTACCGGTGCCATCCGCACTCTGCCCAACTTTGCTCCGGGTGACATGCGTGTGGCTTTCTACGATTTCTTCAAGGAGCCTAAGTTCTCCAAGGTTATGAAGCTCCTGACCGTTCTCGACGAGATTGCCGCCGCCCATAATGCGCCTGTTGCCCAGGTGGCCGTGAACTGGAACGCCCAGAAGGACTTTGTCTCCACCTCTTTGTGCGGTGTCCGCAAGGTCGAGGAGGCCAATGAAAACTGCCGGGGCTTTGAGTGGAGCCTGACGGCAGACGAGATGGAAACCATCGATAAGGCGATCGACACTTATCTGTAAGACCATGGATCTGAAGCTAACCGGAAAAAATGTCCTTGTCACCGGGGGTGCCGCCGGGATCGGCTCGGGTATCTGCAAGGTGTTTGCCGCCGAGGGTGCCAACCTGGTCGTCAATTATCGCTCCCACCAGGCGGAGGCGGAAGCCTTCGCCTGGTGGCTGCGGGAAACCTATGGTGTTGACGTCCTGGCTCTCCAGGCGGACATTACGAACCCGGAGGCTGCGGAAAAACTCTTCTCCCAGGCGCGGAACCACTTTGGAGTCCTGGATGTGCTGGTGAACAACGCCGCGGGGGGCATTTGCTTTAAGCCCTTTCAGGAGTATACGGAGGAGGATTGGCATCTGGCACAGGCGGGGATTTGTGACCATGTGTTCCGCATGAGCCAGCTGTTTCTGCGAGCCTGCCTGGAAACGGGTCGGGAGGGCAGAATCATCAATATCCTCTCCAAATCCGCAATTCTTTCCAGTAGTGTCCACAATCTGACCTATGTCGCGAATAAGGGAGCCCTGCTGGCACTGACCCGGGGTATGGCGAAGGAGTTCGTCTCCCAGGGTGTGTATGTGAACGGCATTGTGCCGGGCTACGTCCGCACCAGAGCCCACGCCCAGGGGGCGGAACGAACGGAGCGGGTGAAACAGCTGCTGCCTTTGCATAGGTTTGCTGAACCGGAAGAGATCGGAAATATGGCAGCGATCCTCGCTTCCCCCTTATTTATTCAGATGGTGGGATCCATCGTCGACTGTACCGGTGGAACACTGATTTAAAACAGTTTCTCTACTATTATATGTGGGCAGGAAAGGAGTGAGCAGATCATGCTTCATAAAACCAGAAGAGCCCTGATATTGCTCTCGGTGATCCAGGCACTCTACTTCGGTATTTTCGCCGTGACCTCCTATCAAACTGTCTACCTGCAAAATGAGGCCATGACCGGCACGCAGATCGGGATGATTGTAGCGGTATCCTCCGTGACGGGACTGGTGGCGTCGCCCCTGTGGGGCATCCTCAGCGATAGGCTCCGGTCTGCCCGGGGAACCTTTCTGCTGTGCGTTGCCGTGACGGCACTGATGTATGCCCTCTTGCCGCATCTGGGAGCGGTAGCTGGAGGCGGGTTCGGCTTCTATGGGGTTTACATCCCGGCGATTTTCATTTTCAAGCAAGCCTCTAACGCCATGCTGGACGGTTGGTGCATTGGAGAGCTGGCTCCACTGGGGGTCAGCTATGGCAGTGTCAGAATGTGGGGCTCCATTGGCTATTGTGTCAGTTTCCTCCTGTTGGGTACTCTGGTGGGTACTCGGCTGCCGGTTCATCAGGTGTTTGGTGTTATGGCGCCCCTGCTGGCGGTTCTGCTGCTCACTGGCAGCTGGATACCCAGGCAGCAGCCGCCGGAAAAGAAGAAATCAGCCCCTGTTGGCGGCGCGGGACAGCTGATGAAAAACCGCCAGTTTCTCATCTATCTGCTCTATGCCTTGGGTTTAAATATCTATCTGGCGGTAACACTGATCTTTATGCCTTATATCTTAGAGGCAGCGGGCTGCGAGGCGGCTCAGGTGGGAACCGTCACCGGCTTCCGGGCACTGATGGAGATCACCTCCATGTTCCTGGGGGCAAAGCTGTGCAAGTGCTTCCCGACTAGGTATATCATGGTGCTGCCGGGCTTGCTGTTCGGACTGGAGCATCTGTGCTATGGCTTTGCGGCGGGATTGCCAGGGTTGCTGTGCGTTATGGTTTTGTCCGGACTGGCAGGGGGCTTCTTCTACAGCCTGGGGCCAAGCTATATTTTTGAAATTGTCTCCCCGGAGGTGGTTCATACGGCTCAGACCCTGAACGCCATGGATCTGACCCTGGTCAGCATTGTTGGCTCTGCCCTGGGCGGTGCTGTGATCGACCGCTGGGGGGTTCACGCCATGACTACCTTCTGCGGCTGCCTGATCCTTGTACTGACGGCACTGTTCGGGGGAAGCCTATATTTGGAAAACAAAAAGAGGTGCGATTTATGAAGAAAAACGGTCTGTTAAATGCTGAACTCATGGGAGAGCTGACGAAGCTACGCCACCAGGATCAGTTTGTGATCTGTGACATTGGCTTCCCCATTCCCAAGGGATCCAAGGTTGTGGACGTGTCTCTGGTGGAGGGACTGCCCAGCTTTTTACAGGTGCTGAAAGCGGCTCTCAACGAGGTGATCGTTGAGGACTATGTGATCTTCGATTTCATGAAGGATTATAACGTGGAATACTACGATTTTCTTCGGGAAAACCTGGTCAATCAGACCTCCAGCCAGGTGCCCATGGAAGAATTTGTCCGGCTGTCCGCGGGTGCCAAGCTGTTCATCCGCACGGGAGAGCCCAAGCCGGCCTCCAATATCCTGCTGACCTCAGCCACCGGCGTGCGCTCTATGAACGAGGAGCTGGATGTCCATTTTGACAGCGTTGTCTAAGGAAACTCTGAATCAATCCCCTTCGGCTGAACAGCGGATCTTTTTCTCTATCCGTGCGGCTTCAAAAGTGGGAAATATAGCGCAGCCGTTGCCAGCGAAAGCTGGCTTACGGATGCGGCATACCCCTTGCGGGTACACAAAGTATTCCGCCACTTTTGAACCCTTCGGCTAGCGAAAAATTTCTTGCTCCCAGCTCTTGCTAATTTAATCAGAGCTTCCCTAAGATGCCCAGAAAACGCGGCACAGACCTGCACACCGGAAGAATCGGCGGGGTCTGTGCCGCCGAACCCTATTTACCGGAAAATATTTCCGGTAAAACATCAGCGTCCCTTGACTTTGCGGGGAAAACCGGATAATATTACATATAAAGTAATTGAATTAATACTGCACCTTGCAGCCGCCCCCGGCAGGAGGGCGGGAGTCCCGGAAGGATGGAGCTTTTATGGGAGAAATCAACGTATATGACCCAAGGTTTTCGGCACTGAAAAGAATGCGGCGCAGCGGAAAGAACGCCGCTACGATCCTGCAGGACAACCGAAACCTGGTGATGGAGCTGATCTATGAAAACGGCAGCATCTCCAGAAAACAGCTGGCGGATATTACGGGTCTCCAGCTGGCCACCATTACAATCATTATCAAGGAGCTGCTGGCTCAGGGTCTGATCCGGGAAAGCGGCCGGGTAGACGGCGGCAGCGGTCGATCCGTGCAGACCTTCTGCATGACGGAGAGCCTTTGCGCCATTGCCATCCGTATGACGGAGGTCTACGTCAAGGTGGCGGCTTACGATGCCCGGAGGGAGAACCGGTATGTCCGGAAGGTGTTTTTTCAGTCGGAGAGTACTATTTCCGAGTGCCTGGATATTGTAATGGACAGTATCCGGCAGATCGAGGATCAGCTGGGCAAGGAGAATATCTTAGGCATTGGCTTAGGCGTGGAGCACTGTTACCGCTTGATCGACGACGACTATGCGGTCTGGGACGAAAAGAAGCAGGCCTATGTCCACATTGGTAAGATGCTCTACGACATGACCCACTACCACGTCTTCACCAACCGAGCCATCAACTATTCTACTTACCGGCTCAACCGGGAGTTCAGTGATCAACTGGGCAGCAACACCTGCTGCATCCTGGTTAATATCAACGTGGGCTACGAGTTGGAAAGTGCCATCGTCATCGACAACGAGATCCTCTACGGCAAAAACGGCCGCTGCGGCCAGCTGAAAAACCTGAGGGTCAGCAAATCCAATGATTTGACCTACAAGGATGTGATTAGCGTCCCGGCCATGCTGAATCGGGCGGGGGAGCTGCTGCGGGAGTTCCCGGAGTCGGAGATTTCCACCATCGGAGACCTGAACATCCGGGATCTGATCCGGGGCTACGACCATGGGGACTCTCTGTGCCGGAAGCTCTTTGATGAGGTGTGCTATCAACTGGGCTACTGCGTGGCGGAGCTGCTGCGTTGGCTCGATCCCAACGTGGTTCTGGTAGGCGACGAGCTTCCGAGCTCCGAGGAATTCCTGCGGGAGCTCCGGAGCTATGTGGCGAAATATTCCGATGAGCGTCTGGCTCAACGTGTCCACAACCTCCATAAAGAACGCGTCACCAAAAACGACCCTGCCCTTGTCGGTGCCGCGGACTTCACCTTCCAAAAAATCATCAGCGAGGCAGGCTGGGGGAGAATGGGCTAAAATAAGCGACACCACCGAAAATGAAATATCTCGATGAAAACCTTCCTTTGTGCTATATAATGTTGGAAGCACTTGTACAAAGGGGAGACTTTTTTGCGCTCAAGGAGCAGACAAAGCGAAGAGAGCCCCCCAAATGTGGAAATGCTGACCTATGTGGACGCGGGGGAGACCACACCCTTTCGGAGGCGCTTTTATATGTTTCTGGGGTCTGGCGGGTGCGGGGGTGCAAAAAGGCGGTGCACCGTTGATATTATTATGTAAAATGCTTATCGACTTAACACAGCAAGCCACAATATCTTGAAAGAGTCCGGTTTATTGGGCAGGTAGGATGCTACAATGTTCCCAAAAGCAAAAAGGGGAGCATCATCATGGCACGTACAGCTGAGATAACCTTCAAAGAGTTTCGCCGTCGCTACAATACCGAGGACGCTTGCAGAGCAGAGCTATTCCGCCTGCGCTTTCCCAACGGGTTTGTCTGCCCTAAGTGCGGCTGCGTGGAATACTATCCCGTTCATGGCCGCAACATTTATC
>ERZ808240.3408-NODE-3408-length-15537-cov-9.823020_pt1 | contig 15537 bp, 14 predicted proteins | sample MGYA00521084_ERZ808240 | MGnify/ENA primary metagenome ERZ808240 (study PRJEB31516, sample SAMN03275571) | gut metagenome | biome: mammalia-associated habitat; material: feces | host: Papio cynocephalus | place: Kenya | collected 2012-08-06 ... | reverse complement strand
AAGACCCGCTGGACTGCGTGGCCAAGGGCGCAGGCGCTGTGCTGGACCATGTGGATGTCCTGCACGATGTTCTGGATACCGACGGCGGCCATATGTAAGCTTCGGCTGTGCCATCTGCGGCGGCTGGCCGGGGGAGATACCTTTGCGCTGCTGCGCCGCAGAAGATGAGACTTTGAGCGCGGATGGCACGGCTGTCCGCGCTTTTTTGCAGATTGGGAGGAGCCGGTCTTGAAAGACTTTTTTGACACATGGAAATTTAAGATCCTGATCGCCATCGCGGTCTTTCTAGTGGGCATCATGGCCTATGCCGGTGCCAACGGACGACTGACTGCTGCGCCTCAGGAGCTGCTGAGTGTGGCGGTGGCCCCGTTCCAGCGGGCTGCGGCTGCTGTGAGCAGCGGCGTGGCTTCCCTCTGGGAAAACTACGCCAACATCGACGCCATTCTGGACGAAAACAAGCAGCTCACCGACGAAAATGCCCAGCTGCGGGCACAGATGGTGGATTACGACAAGATAAAAGCGGAAAACGAGGCTTACAAGGCGCTGGCCAACATTCAGGAGCAGCACCCGGAGCTGAGCTACACGTCTTCCTTCGTCATTGGCCGTGACCCTCTGGATTCCTTCTGGGGTTTCACGCTGGACGAGGGCACCATGGACGGCGTGGCCGTCAACGATGCCGTCATCAGCGATGAAGGCTATCTGCTGGGTGTGGTGCGGGAAGCCGACCTCACCAGCTGCAAGGTCATGACCATCCTTCACCCCAGCTTCAACGCGGCGGGCGTGGTGTCCCGTACCCGGGATAACGGCATCATCACCGGCGGGGCCGACTATGCCGCAGATGGTCTGTGCGTGCTGTCCAATCTGGCCCGCAGCACCCTGAGTGAGGCAGGCGACCAGGTCATCACCACAGGACTGGGCGGCGTGTTCCCGCCCGATGTGCTGGTGGGCGTCATCAAGGAGCTGGTGCCCGAGGCCAGCGGCAAATCCATGACGGCCGTCATTGAACCAGGCGCAGACCCCCGCACCGTGCGCCACGTGTTCATCATCACCAATTATTGAGGAGGGCCGGAGATGGAATCTCGCCGCAAACGCAGCCGCACCCAGGTGCTGAAATGGGGCTGCTATACTCTGCTTTTGGTGGTATGCACCGCATTGCAGACAACGCCGGGCCTGTTCCAGTTCGGCGCGGCAAAGCCTCTCTGGCTGCTGCCTCTCTGTCTGGCGGTGGCAACTTTTGAGGGAGAGTTTGCCGGTGCCATCTACGGTGCCGTCTGTGGCCTGATGTGGGATTACACCGCCGGCCGCACCGTGGGAATGCTGGCACTGGAATTGATGATCCTCTGCTTCGGGATATCGATGGTGGTGCAGCTCTACCTGAAAAGCACCCCGGTCAACTTTGTGCTGATAACCTTGGGCTGCTCCCTGCTGGTGCTGGCAGCGGACTGGCTGTTTTTCTATTATATGCCCGGCTATGCCGGTGCCGTGGAGCGGCTGCTCTGGTTCGTGGTGCCTTCGGCGCTGCTCACGATGCCGGTGAGCTGGCTGCTCTACCGCGGGGTGCTCCGCATCAGCACCGAATTCAAGATCGACAACGGCGTGGTGTGATGCCCTTCGCCGGAAGGAGAACGGATGAATCAGGATGAACACAAGATCGTAGTGCGCCGGATGGCGGTGCTCATCGCTGCCGCATCGGTGCTGGTGGCCATGTATGTGCTGCGGCTTATCTTTCTGCAGTTGGTCAACGGCGAGAACTTCAAGTCGCAGGCGACCAACACCACCGACTACAACTTTACCGTGACCGCTGCCCGCGGCGATATCGTAGACAGCGCCGGACGCCGCATCGCGGCCAGCACCACCAGTTATAATGTGGTGCTCAGCAAGCTGCTGATGGGAGACGAAGATCTGGATGCCATGCTCCAGAAGATCGTCGGTCTTCTGGAAGCCGACGGGGAGACATGGAATGATACCCTCCTCATCGGCGAGCCGGACGCGGCCGGTCACTACAGCTTTACCGCTGACCCCAACAGCACCAGCGACCAGAAGGCGCTGGCCAATATGAAGGATTCGCTGGGGCTGCAGCAGTATGCGACCGCCGACGACGTGATGGAAAAGCTGGTGGAAGATTACAACCTGGAAAACTTCTCGCTCCATTGGCAGAGAGTATTGGGCGGCATCCACTATGAGATGCAATTACAGGCATTTTCCAACGTGAACAACTTCGTCATGGCAGAAAACGTCAACGAGAAGACAGTGGCTACCATCAAGGAAAACAGCCTGAGCCTGCCCGGTGTGGAGATCGTGGAGACCAGCACCCGCAGCTACGACGAGGGCGATATCATCCCCCATGTGCTGGGCCGCGTGGGCAAGATCACCGCTGAAAAGTGGAAAGTGACCGATGAGAACGGTCAGACCACCTATCCTCTGCGGGAAAAAGGCTACAACATGAACGATATGATCGGCGTGTCGGGCCTGGAAGCGGTCTATGAAGACGAGCTGCGGGGCAAGGACGGCGTGGAGACCATCACCCGCAGTTCGGATGGCGTCATCGTGGGCACGGCCATGACTACCGTGCCGGAGCCGGGCCACACCGTCCAGCTCACCATCGACAGTGCATTCCAGCAGGCCGTGGATAAGGCGCTGGCACAGAACATCCAGATGATAAACAGCACCTATAATACCGGCAGCTCCGCCAAGGCCGCAGCCGGTGCGGTGGTGGTCATCAGCACCAAGGACGGCAGTGTGCTGGCCTCTTCCAACTACCCCAGCTACGATCAGAACCTGTTTGCGACCCAGTACAGCGAGTACAGCGCAGACCCAAGCCTGCCGCTGCTCAACCGCGCCTTGCAGGGTCTGTATACCCCCGGCTCTACCTTTAAGCCGGCGGTAGCAGTAGCAGCGTTGGATACCGGTGTCATCAACCGCTATTCTACAGTTTATTGTAACGGCGTCTATAATTACTACCCGGATTACCACCCCAAGTGCACCCGCCACGGCCACAGCGGCAATATCGATGTGGTGACGGCTATCAAATGGAGCTGCAACATCTTCTTCTATGATGTGGGCCGCCGCACCACCAGTGATGTCTACGATGCCTACGCCTATAAGATGGGCCTCGGCGTACGCACCGGCGTGGAGGTCAACGAGGCTCTGGGACGCCTGACCACCAAGAATGACTCCAACTACACTTCGTCCCTGGATATCCAGGCAGCTATCGGTCAGGGCAATACGGTGGTGACGCCGGTGCAGCTGGCAACCTATGCAGGTACGCTGGCAAACCGCGGCACCCGCTACCGCACCCACTTTGTGAAAGCCATCCTCGACACCAACACCGGAAAGGTGCTGCAGGAGACCCAGCCTGAGGTGATGGATGTCATTGAGGATAAGGGCGAGACCTTCGATCTGGTCAAACAGGGCATGATCGGCGTGTCTGAGACGGTGGCAGGACTGAAGGACTATCCCATCACCATTGCCTGTAAGACCGGCACCCCTCAGCGCAGTGAGTCTTACTGGGCAGGCGGCACCCGCAAGCACTACACCAACACCATGATGATCGCCTACGGCCCGGCGGAAGACCCGGAGATCGCCCTCGGTATCGTCATCGAATACGGCGGCGGCGGTGCCCGTGCAGGCAATCTGGTGGCGGATATCTTCAACGCCTATACGGCCATGAAGGAAGGAACGCTGACGCTGGAAGAAGATACGGCAGACAGCATATCTGGCGTGACAGCTGACGGGCAGGACGCAGAGGGCCAGCAGCCCGAAGCAGAGGGAGAAGCAGCAGACGGTAACGTTCCCGCGGAACAGCCTGCAGAACAGCCCGCTGCCTGAGCGTTGGTGCGTGAATTTGGCAGAAATCTATGAAAAATTGGAACTTTTGCCCGAAAAACGGTTGTAAAAAGCAAGAAACTGTGATACTATGATATGTGCAAGATGATTGCCCCGTACAGGGGAGTGGGAAAAGGAGAGGTTGACCGATGACGATTGCACTGATTGCGCATGACTCCAAAAAAGAGCTGATGGTACAGTTCTGCACGGCGTACTGCCGGATTTTGAGCCAGCATAAATTGGTAGCCACCGGTACGACCGGTAAGATGATCGCAGAAGCTACGGGCCTGCAGGTGCAGCGCTTTCTGGCAGGTGTGCAGGGAGGCGACCAGCAGATCGCGTCCCGCATTGCCTGCAACGAAGTGGATCTGCTGCTGTTCTTCCGCGATCCCATCAACGCAAAGCCCAGTGAGCCCAATGAGATGACTCTGCTGCGTCTGTGTGATGTGCATAACATCCCGATGGCGACCAATATCGCCACCGCTGAAGTGCTCATCCATGGTCTGGAGCGGGGCGATCTCGACTGGCGTGATATCGTGCATCCCCAGAACTGAATCAAAACCAAAGGCCCTGTGCAGCATCTGCTGCACAGGGCCTTTTTTGCGTCACAACGAAATATTACAGCTGAAGATCTGCCGCCATCTCGGCCACATCCTCGGAGGCAAACTCGCCCAGCGGCAGGATGAGGCGGCTCAGTACCTCCGGCGGCAGGGCGGCAAGGACATCGCTCTCATCCGGGGCGTCGCTCTGGGGCGGGAACAGATGGTTGGCACCCCGTTCGTCCGTTTCGATGCGGGCGTGGTGGCCGGAGGCGATATACTGGATGCCCAGCTTGTCGGCGGCAGTGAGCAGGGCGGCAAAGCGGGCCGAGGCGGTATCCTGACCGGCCAGAGCCTCTGCGTTGAGGGTGACGCACTCTACGCCCAGCTTTTTGGCCAGCGCCTTGGCTGCGTCCACAGCAGCGTGCTCCTCAGGAGTGTCGGCCAGCCGGACGACAGCAGCCGCCACAGCAAAGCCCTGCTGCTGCAGGATGCGGACCGCTACGCCGGAGCGCAGACTGCCGCTCAGGCCCATCAGGACTCTGTCCTGCTGCTCGTAGGTGTCGAACCCGTTCCCGGGCAGAAAAGTATCGCTCATCGTCCCTGTCTCCCGCCATGTGCCTGGCTCTGGGCGACCGCAAGCTGGTCGCAGCGTTCATTCTCCGGGTGGCCGGCGTGGCCTTTGACCCAGACGTAGGTGATCTTGTGGCGCGCCTCCTGCTCCAGGGCCTGTTCCCAGAGGTCGGGATTCAGGGCAGGGGAGCCGTCGGATCTTTTCCAGCCCCGGCGCTTCCAGCCCTTTGCCCAGCCCTTTTCCAGCCCGTTGATGACGTACTGGCTGTCCGAGCAGAGCCGCACCTCGCAGGGCTCCTTGAGCTGGCGCAGGGCCTCAATGAAGGCCGTCAGCTCCATCCGGTTGTTGGTGGTGGAGGCGTCGCCGCCGCTCAGCTCCTTTTCGTAGACCTTGCCGTTAAAGCAGTAGCGGAGCACGGCTCCCCAGCCGCCGGGGCCGGGGTTGCCGCTGCACGCGCCGTCGGTGTAAACTTCAACCTGTTTCATCTGTTTCTCCCATGATCTCGTGATACTTCTATTTAGAGCTATTTTCCCCATTCTGTCAAGGGGCAGGGCATAATTTGCCGCCTTGCAGTCCAAGCTTGGAATTGACAAAAGAGGCGAGAAATACTATACTTGTGGCAACGAAATGCGTATAGGAGCGTGCCGTGGGTGCGCTCACAGCGTTCCTGCCGAAGCGCCGCGGTCGCATCGAACAGATGGACTGGATGGGCAAGATGGCTTTCTGCGGAACCAACAGAGTGACTGAAAATCACGCTGATAAAATAATTTCTATACGATGCATCCGAGGGAAGCAGATGCGTTTTTATGCTTCCTCCCGTGCAGGGCAGGACATCTTTTAAGGAGATGGGCCTGCTTTTGCTGATTGAATTTCTGGAGGTTTTCGATGGCACAGACGAAAGAAACGAAAGAACAGAACCACGCCCCGGCTCCGGCCAAGGCAGGTGAATCCGGCGAGAAGCGGCCCCGCACCACCCGCCGTCCCCATTATACCCGGCGTCCCCGCCGCCCGCAGCAGTCCAGAGAGGCAGCGGTTCCCATCCATATCTATCCGCTGGGTGGCCTGGGCGAAGTGGGCAAGAATATGACCATCTACGAGTGCTGCGGCGATATGATCATCGTGGACTGCGGCCTCGTGTTCCCGGATAATGATATGTTCGGTGTGGATATGGTCATCCCCGACTTCACCTTTGCGGTGCAGAACAAGGATAAGATCAAGGGCCTGCTCATCACCCACGGCCACGAAGACCACATCGGCAGCATCCCCTACCTGCTGCAGAAGTTCGATGTGCCCGTCTACGGCACCCGTCTGAGCTGCGGCCTCATCAAGAACAAGCTGGAAGAGTTCGGACTGGCCGGCAAGACCAAGTTCGTGGAAATCGTGCCCAAGCAGAAGATCAAGCTGGGCTGCTTCACCGTGGAGCCCATCCATGTGAACCATTCCATCCCGGATGCGGTGGCCTTTGCCATCGACAGCCCGGCGGGCACCATCATCCAGACCGGTGACTTCAAGATCGACTATACCCCGCTGGCCTGCGGCCCTACCGACCTGGCGACCCTTTCCGAGTACGGCCAGAAGGGCGTGCTGGCCCTGCTGAGTGATTCCACCAACGCAGAGCGCCCCGGCTTCACTGCCACGGAGCAGAAGGTGGCCGCAGGCGTCCGCAGCCTGTTTGCCCGGGCACAGAACAAGCGCATCATCATTGCGACCTTTGCCTCCAACATCTACCGCGTGCAGCAGATCATCGACCTGGCCGTGGAAGATGGCCGCAAGGTGGCATTCAGCGGCCGCAGCATGGTGAACAATACCGCCATGGCGCAGGAACTGGGCTATATGCATATCCCAGAAGGCACCCTCATCAGTGTGGACGAGCTGAACCAGTACCCGCCGGAGCAGGTGGTGCTGGTGACGACCGGCAGTCAGGGTGAGCCCCTGAGCGCCCTGAGCCGGATGGCTTCCTGCAGCCACCGTCAGGTGCGGGTGGGCCCCGGCGACTTCATCATCATCTCGGCCAAGCCCATCCCCGGAAACGAGAAGAGCGTGACCAAGATCGTCAACGGCCTGCTCCTGCTGGGCGCTGAGGTCATCTACGAGGGCATGTATGATGTCCATGTCTCCGGCCACGCCTGCCAGGAAGAGCAGAAACTGATGCTCACCCTGACCAAACCCAAGTATTTCCTGCCCGTTCACGGCGAGTACAAGCAGCTCAAGAAGCACGCCATCACGGCGGCAAGCCTCGGCATCCCCACCAGCAACATCCTCATCGCAGAGAATGGCTCCAACGTCATCCTCAGCCGGGATGAGATGAAGCTGGGTGAGCCAGTGACGGCCGGTGCCGTTATGGTGGACGGCCTCGGTGTGGGCGATGTGGGCAATGTCGTCCTGCGGGACCGCAAGCATCTGTCGGAAGACGGTCTCGTCATCATCGTGGCAACGGTGGACAGCAAGACCGGCAAGGTGCTGGCAGGCCCCGACCTCGTGAGCCGCGGCTTCGTCTATGTGCGGGAGAACGAGAGCCTGATGGACGGTGCCCAGAGCATCGTGGAGACGGCCCTCGACCGCTGTGTGGATGAGCACGTCCGCGACTGGAACAGCGTCAAGACCCGGGTGCGTGAGGCGCTGAGCAGCTATATCTACCGCCGCACCAAGCGCAGCCCCATGATCCTCCCCATCCTGATGGAGGTCTGAGCATCCGGGCCGCGCTGCGCCGCAGACGGCCCTCAGGAGGCATAACGTTTCATGAAACAAAAACCAAGATGGACTCTGGAAATGCTGACCGCTGCTCTGGCGGTGCTCTGCGCCCTGCTGGTGCTGGTGCTGCTGGTGCAGCGCCCGGCCATCTGGCCGCTGCTTCTGGTGCTGGCGGTGCTGTGGGGCGTCCTGTTCGGGCTGTTCCGCTATAAGCTCCGCAACTGGGTGGCCCGCTGGGTCTGCGGCGGCAGCTTTGAAAAGTCCAAGGCAAAATTCAGTCTGGAACCGCTGAGCCAGCCGGTGGCTCTCCTTTCGGGAGAGACGCTGCTGTGGTACAACACTGAGTTCCGCACCCGGCTGCTGAAGGGAGAAGCCCTGCTGACGCCCCGCGTGCAGAAGGTGCTGCCCGGTCTGGACCTGCAGACTGCCAAAAAGATCGGCGGCCAGCTGCTGAACGTGGCCGACGGCGTGTGGTGTGCCCACACGTCTACAGTGCCCGGCGACGCCGAGAGCATGACGCTGGTGGTACTGAATGAAGAAACGGCCCTGCGCAAAGTGGAGGCCGAGTATAAGGCCAGCCGCCCGGGGTATCTGGTCTTCCTTGTGGACGGCTACGACGACGTGTTCAGCGATATGCTGGACAGTGAGCGGGCCCGCCTGCTGGAGGGCATCAACCGCGTGCTGGAAGAGATGATCGGACGGGGCACCGGCTTTCTGCGCCGGGTGGCCAGCGGCCGGTATATCGCCGTGGTGGAAGAGCGCCAGCTGGAGCAGTTTGCCAAGCGGGGCTACGATGTGCTGGATAAGATCCGTGCCCTCGACCCCAGTGTGAACCTCTCCATCTCCATCGGCATCGGCCGCGGGGCCAAGACGCTCCACGAAGCCCAGGATATGGCTGTGCAGGCGCTGGATATGGCCCAGGGACGCGGCGGCGACCAGGCCGCTGAGATGACCCCCGACGGCTTCACCTTCTATGGCGGCGTCAGCCACGGTGTAGAAAAGCGCAGTAAGGTGCGCAGCCGTATCGTGGCAGACCAGCTGGTCAAGCTCATCAAAGAGGCCGACCATGTGGTCATCATGGGCCACCGGATGAGCGATCTGGACGCCATCGGTTCTGCCGAGGGTGTGCTGCGCATCTGCAAGATCTGTGATGTCCCGGCGGTCATTGCCGTGCGGCGTGAAGCCACACTGGCCACCAGCCTCATCAATGCGCTGGTGGCGGCAGGGCAGGAGGATGATTTCATCGACCCCAAGGGTGCTCTGCCCATCATCTCCCAGCGGACGCTGTGTATTGTGGTGGATACATACCAGCTGAGCCTTGTGGAGAGCCGGGAGATCCTGGACAAGTGCGGCAAGGTGGCTGTCATTGACCATCACCGCAAGGGTGTGGGCTTTATCGAAAAAGCCGACCTTGTCTGCCACGAGCCCTATGCATCCTCGGCCAGTGAGCTGGTAACAGAATTTCTGCAGTATGTGGGCGACCGCGACGACAAACCCAACCGTATTGAGGCGGAGGGTCTGCTCTCCGGCATCATGCTGGATACCCGGGACTTCACCCTCCACACTGGTGTGCGCACCTTTGAAGCTGCTGCTGCTCTCCGCCGCTATGGTGCAGAGACAGAGCGGGTGCGCCAGCTCTTTGATGTGAGCATGGTGGAGTACACCACCAAGGCGGAGCTGGTCTCGGAAGCACAGATGTACCGCGGCTGCGCGATCACCGTCAGCGGCGAGGTACCCTCTGAGGCCCGCGTCGCCATTGCACAGGCCGCCAATGACCTGCTGACCATCCAGAATGTGGAGGCCAGCTTTGTGGCGGTTCAGGTGGGCAGCGGCGTCAACATCTCGGCCCGGAGTCTTGGTGCCGTGAATGTGCAGGTCATCATGGAGTCTCTGGGCGGCGGCGGTCATCAGACCATGGCCGCAGCCCAGCTCAAGCATATCACCCCGGAAGCCGCCCGGGCACGCATCCAGACGGCCATTGACCAGTACCGGGAGGCTCAGAACAAGGCCGCACTCGAATTAAGCGACGAACAGAAGAAAAAGGAGAAACAGTGATGAAACAGTACGATTATCTCATTGTCGGTGCCGGTCTGTACGGCGCTGTATTCGCCCATGAAGCCAGGAAGGCCGGGAAAAAGTGCCTTGTCATCGACAAGCGCGGCCACATTGCGGGCAATGTCTACACCGAACAGGTGGAGGACATCAATGTCCACCGTTACGGTGCCCATATCTTCCACACCAACAATAAGGCTGTGTGGCAGTATGTGAACCAGTTCGCAGAGTTCAACCGCTATACCAACAGCCCGGTGGCAAACTACCACGGCGAGATCTATAACCTGCCCTTCAATATGAACACCTTTAATAAGATGTGGGGCGTGGTGACTCCCGCCGAGGCCAGGGCAAAGATCGAGAGCCAGCGGGCCGAAGCAGGCATCACTGAGCCGAAGAATCTGGAAGAGCAGGCCATCAGCCTGGTGGGCACCGACATCTACGAAAAGCTCATCAAGGGCTATACCGGCAAACAGTGGGGCCGCCCCTGCACGGAGCTGCCTGCGTTCATCATCAAGCGCCTGCCGGTGCGGTTCACCTATGATAACAACTACTTCAACGCGCTGTATCAGGGCATCCCCAGCGGCGGCTACACCGCTATGGTGGAGCACATGCTGGAGGGCACTGAGGTGCATCTGGGCGTGGACTATCTGGCGGATAAGGCAGAGCTGGATAAACTGGCCGATAAGGTCGTGTACACCGGCCCGGTGGATGCCTACTTCGGCTACAAGCTGGGCGCGCTGCAGTACCGCAGCGTCCGTTTCGAGACTGAGGTGCTGGACACGGACAACTATCAGGGCAACGCTGTGGTGAATTACACCGATGCAGAGACCCCGTACACCCGCATCATCGAGCACAAGCACTTTGAGTTCGGCACTCAGCCTAAGACCGTCATCAGCCGGGAGTACAGCGCCGAGTGGAAGCCCGGCGATGAGCCCTATTACCCGGTAAATGATGATAAAAACGGCGCACTCTACGCAGAGTATAAGAAACTGGCCGATGCAGAGCCGGGTGTTATCTTTGGCGGACGTTTGGGTGAGTATAAGTACTACGACATGGACAAGGTCATTGAGGTGGCGCTGGACATGGCGGGAAAAGAACTGGCGTAAGAGTTTTTTGCCAGCAGAACCCTGCCCAACTGCCCCGCTGCACAACACCAAATGTCCTCCCCGCAGCTCCTTAGTTGACGGAACCGCCCGATTGCTGTATACTAACCATAGAAATCTACCGGTTTTCCGGTGAGAAGTGAGGGATACTATCATGAAAGTGATTCTGAAGCAGGATGTCAAGGGGATTGGTAAGAAGGACGAGATCCATGAGGTCTCCGACGGCTACGCCCGCAACTTTCTGTTCCCGCGTAAGCTGGCCGCTGTGGCTGATGCCAGCGCGGTGAATATCGCACGCGGTAAGGAAGCCGCTGCCGATTTCCACGAGGCTGAGAATGTGGCCGCTGCACAGGCTGTGGCCGCTAAGATCGAGGGCAAGACCGTGGTCATCAAGGCCAAGGGCGGCGCTTCCGGTCGTCTGCATGGAAAAGTGACCGGCAAGGAGGTTGCTGATGCTCTGGCTCAGCTGGCCGGTTCTTCCATCGATAAAAAGAAGATCGAGCTGGAGACCAAGGACATCAAGGACGCTGGCGTGTTCAACGGCAAGGTGCGTCTCCATGTCGGTGTCACCGCCTCCTTCAAGGTCCAGGTGGAAGTGGAACAGGCCTGATTTTCAATGCCATCTGCGCCCCCTCTCGGCAGGGGGCGCTTTTTGGCTTTACGGCCAACAGAAGAAAACAGAAGGATAACAGACATGCCGAACGAACGACATTATTCCAATGAACTGAATCTGGAAAGTGTGGGCATCAACCTGCCCTACAATATGCAGGCAGAGCAGAGCGTGCTGGGTGCAGTGCTGCTCAAACCTGAGACCCTGACCGATCTGGTGGAGATCATCCAGCCGGAGATGTTTTACACCCGGCAGAACGCCCAGATCTACTCCGAGATGCTGCGGCTCTTTACCAGCGACCAGACCATCGATTTCGTCACTCTGCTGGACGCTGTCATCTCGGACGGCGTGTTCCCCAGCGCCGACGAAGCAAAGGTCTATCTGACCGGTCTGGCCGAGACGGTGCCCAGCATCTCCAACGTCAAGGCCTATGCCGAGATCGTCAAGGAAAAGTATCTGGTACGCCAGCTGATGGGGGTAGCCAAGGACATCCTGCAGGACGCAGGTGATGAGCCCGACGCCGACCTTCTGCTGGAAAACGCTGAACAGCGCATCTACGAGATACGCTCCGGCCGGGATTCCAGCGCCCTGACCCCCCTTTCTTCCAGCATGGTGGAGACGCTGACCAATTTGCAGAAGATCAGCGGCCCCGACGCCGACAAGTATAAGGGAATCCCTACCGGGTTCCGACTGCTGGACTCCGTCCTCACCGGCCTTGGCCGCGGCGACCTTATCATCCTCGCTGCCCGCCCCGGTATGGGCAAGACCAGTTTTGCACTGAACATCGCCACCCGCGTTGCCATGCAGCAGAAGGTGCCGGTGGCTATCTTCAGTCTGGAAATGACCAAGGAGCAGCTGACCAATCGTATCCTTTCGGCAGAAGCCGGCATCGACAGTCAGGCGTTCCGCACCGGTGCTCTGCGGGCTGAGGACTGGGAATATCTGGCCCTTGCCACCGAAAAGCTCCACGATGCACCGATTTATATGGACGATACTTCGGGCATCACCATCACCGAGATGAAGGCGAAGATACGCCGGGTGAATCAGGACCCTGCCCGTCCCAACGTGGGTCTTATCGTCATCGACTATCTACAGCTGATGACCAGCGGCCAGCGCAGCGAGAACCGTGTGCAGGAGATCAGCTCCATCACCCGAAATCTCAAAATCATGGCCAAAGAGATGAATGTGCCCATCATCGCGCTGAGCCAGCTCTCCCGTGCCGTGGAGAAGCAGGGCAACAACTCGAGCCACCGGCCCCAGCTGTCCGACCTGCGTGATTCTGGTTCCATCGAGCAGGATGCAGACTGCGTTCTCTTCCTGTACCGCGACTCCTATTACGCCAGCCAGAACCCCGACGGGGCCGAAGTGGACGCTGATACCGCCGAGTGCATCGTGGCAAAGAACCGTCACGGTGAGACCAGCACGGTGCCGCTGGGCTGGGATGGTGCACACACCCGCTTCATGGATGTGGACTTCAAGCGCTGATGGACTACGAAGAGATTTTGCAGACTGTCCGGGACTTCTGCGTCCGGGAGAGTCTGTTGGAAGGAAAAAAGCGGCTGGCACTGGCTGTTTCGGGCGGGGCAGACAGCATGGCTCTGCTCTGTCTGATGCGCCCGCTGGCCGAAGAAAATGGAATCTTGCTCACGGTCTGCCACGTCAACCACGGCCTGCGGGGAGAGACTGCCGACCGGGACGAGGCATTTGTCCGGGCTGTCTGCGCCCGGCTGGGCCTGCCCCTGCGGGTGTTCCATGCCGCAGAGCTGGAAGCCGAGGTGGGAAAGCCGAGGGCCGGAGAGGACTGGGCCCGCCGCCTGCGCTATGCCTGCTTTGAGCGGCTTCTGGGCGAGGGGATAGACGCCATTGCAACTGCCCATACTGGGAGTGACCAGGCGGAAACGCTGCTCTTCCGGCTGGCCCGGGGCACCGGGCTCCACGGGGCGGCGGGCATCCGGCCCAGCCGCCCGGGCTATCTGCGGCCCCTGCTCTGCCTGACGCGGGCCGACACCGAGGCTGTCTGCCGTGCCTGCGGTGAGAGCTGGGTGACGGATGAGACTAACGAAGCTGACGACTACGCCCGGAACCGGCTGCGCCATGGGGCGCTGCCTGCCCTCTGTGCGGCCAACAGTGCCGCAGAGCGCAATCTTGCCCGCTTCTGCGAGAAAGCGGCTCGGGCCGATGCATATTTTACCCGGCAGGCAGAATCGCTGCTGAAAACGGCCCGGGTAACAGAGCCGATGGGCCTGCCCGGCAGTGCAGGGCGGGCACTCCGCACCGGTCAGCCGGTCTGGAAGCTGGACGGCCTGCAAAAGGCAGACCCGCTCATTCTGGATACGGCTCTCCACAGCCTTGTGGAGCCGGTGCGGGATGCTGAAGAAAAATATATCCGCCTGCTGTCGGAGCTGGTGCAGAGCGGCAGCGGCGCAGTGCAACTCACTTCAGCCGTCCGTCTCTGCGCCCGGGAAGAGCTGCTCTGGCGGGAAGAAATGAGTGGAGATAAAGCGGCCTGGAAGCCGGAGACCGACGGCCTGAACTGTGAGGTTCCGTTGCCGAAAGGCGGGGAATATCTGCTCCCGGATGGCAAAATCCTGAAAATCCGGGTGATTTCTGTCTGTTTTGAAGAAAAAACACAGGCCGTTCATAAAAAAGACTTAAAAAATCAGGCGGATTATGCTAAAATAACTACGTTGTATCCTGTTCTGCGGCTGCGCTGCCGGGAACCGGGCGACCGTTACCGTCCTGCCGGGCGGGGCGGTGTGAGCCGGGAGCTGCGCAAATGGATGAATGAGGCGGGCATCCCGCCCCGGGAACGGGAGACGCTGCCCTTACTGGCAGCGGAAAAACAGGTGCTGTGGGTCTGCGGCGCGGGCTTTGCCGAGGGGCTGGCCCCGGGACCGGACACCGCACAGCTGTTACAGGTGGAACTACAAAATCGGGAGGAACCGGAATTATGAGCATGAATGACGATATTATGAAAGTCCTCGTTTCGGAAGAGAAGCTGAAAGCAAAGGTGGCTGAGCTGGGCGCTCAGATCAGCAGGGATTATGAGGGCAAGAACCTCGTCCTCGTCTCCATCCTCAAGGGCTCGGTGGTCTTTATGGCAGACCTGATGCGCGCCGTGACCATTCCCTGCAGCATCGACTTCATGGTGGTGTCCAGCTACGGCGGCAGCAATACCACCAGCAGTGGTCTGGTCAAGATCATCAAGGATCTGGACGGCGACCTGTCTGGCAAGGATGTGCTCATTGTGGAGGACATCCTCGACACCGGCATCACCCTCTCCAACCTTGTGCCCATGCTCAAGATGCGCAACCCGAACTCGGTGAAGATCTGCACCATCCTCGATAAGCCCAGCCGCCGCAAGGCTGATATTGCCCCCGACTACGAGGGTTTCGCTGTGCCGGATGAGTTCGTGGTGGGCTATGGCCTCGACTACGACGAGAAGTACCGCAACCTGCCTTACATCGGCGTGCTCAAGCCCTGCGTCTACGAGAAATAATAAATAAAACCAGAACTGGAGTTGATTCTTTTTGCAACCTAAGAGACCTCGTTTCAATCCGCTGATCCTCGCACTGGTGCTGGCCGCTGTGCTGATGGTCTGGTCGGTGATGGGCAGCAGTTCGGGCAGCACCAGCGGCTCGACCATGAGCTACTCCACCGTGGTCCATTACTTCGAGCACAATCAGGTCACGTCCTTTACGCTGGACCGGAACACCAGCATCATCACCATGAACCTGAAAGAGGGTGATCTTCCTCTGCCGGATGCTTCTTCCATCCAGAGCACCTCGGAATCCACCGGCGGCCTGCTGAGCGGTATGTTCTCCGGCAGCTCTTCAGAATCCACCGGCGCGGTGGAGGAGAGCGACGGCACCGTTACCGTTCGCTACAAGCTGCCCTATGCCTACGTCTTTATTGAGAACGTGGATAAATATATCCAGTCCTACGACGCAGCCAACCCGGACGCGCCCATGACCTACGATTACACTTCCCTCAAGGAGACCATCCCATGGATGGAAATCATCTTCTATCTGGGCATGCTGGGCTGCACCGGCTTCCTGCTCTTTTCCATGATGCGGGGCGGTGCCGGTGGCGGCGGCATTATGAACGTGGGCAAGGCCAAGGTGAAGGACGAGCACGAGAACA
>ERZ808240.3407-NODE-3407-length-15545-cov-43.096449_pt1 | contig 15545 bp, 5 predicted proteins | sample MGYA00521084_ERZ808240 | MGnify/ENA primary metagenome ERZ808240 (study PRJEB31516, sample SAMN03275571) | gut metagenome | biome: mammalia-associated habitat; material: feces | host: Papio cynocephalus | place: Kenya | collected 2012-08-06 ... | reverse complement strand
CCTCCCAAACGCTCGAAGAAGGTGATGATTTCTTCAAAAGTCTTGAATTCATCGCTGCCATATTCGATGGTGGTGCCCATGAAACCTTTGTCGGGACAGGGGTCGATGAAGTAGTCGCCGTAGAGTAGAGCCTTTTGGTTGCAGTAGATGACATGGTTGTAGGCAGGTGCTGAGAGATACTCCTCCACCCACGACATGACACGAGCCATATAGTCGGCGTCGTTGGTAGGTGCCGATGCCACTATATATACATTATAATATTGTATCAGCATCTCGTAGGCTTTGTGCATGCTGCTTGTGGCTTTCATGTAGTTGTCGTGCAAGGCATCGAAGTCGATGTATACGATGGGGCGCTCCGTGCCGTTCTGCTTGTCGTCTATCCAGCGAATGACGGGTGATAGGTAGTGGAAAGCCACCTTGTCGATGAGGCGGTGTTCGCCATGGAATCGGATGGCATTGGGATAATGCTCATGAAATAGGTCGAAGGTGTGTACCACGGGGTCTTTGTCGCCGAATAGGCCATACACTCTCGCTTGTTCCTCGGGAGTGATGTCTTGGAAGCATCGTGTGGTGATGTCCTTGTACTCCTTGATGAGTCCCTTGGTAACCATCAGCTCTTGCACGCCGTCCTTGCGAGGATTCTGAAACTCCTGCTTGCCTGTCATGCTGCTCATGGTGTTGCCCATCTCGAAGGCAGGATTTACTAAAATGCGGTCATAGCCCTTCAGCATCTCGGTGAACATGCCACCCATCGAAGTGCCGATGATGAGGTCTGGCTTTTCTGTTTCCACCATTTTCTGTAGCATCGTGACGGCCTCCTCGGGATGCACGGGAATATCTTCTGCCACGAGGGTAGCATTGGGCATCAGCTCTTGCAGCATCTTGACGGTGCCGCTTTGTCCCGACGACAGGAATCCATGCACATACATGATTTTCTTGTCCGCCATCAAGTCGGGAAACTGTGTGATATACGGATTTTCCATTGTTCTTCCTTTTCTTATTTATATCGTTATGCAAAGTTACTAAAAAATAGCCAATCTACGAATATGTTGTTGTTAAAAGTATAAAGAAAAACTCCTATTGCCAAGAATTGAGGCAATAGAAGTCGCACTTTCTCAGATTTTATTTGTACTTTTGCCGCATAATTTGCGCAAAGCACATCTTTTATATACACGACATGGAACAGTCTATAGAAAATCTCTACAAGCTTGACGGTAGGGTGCCCGTCGGTAAAGCGCTCCCATTTGGTCTTCAACATGTTTTAGCCATGTTTGTCAGCAACATTGCGCCCATCATGATTCTTGCAGGTGCCGTAGGCCTCGACAGCAAGGTGAGCGCAGTGCTCATCCAGAACTGCATGGTCATTGCGGGCATCGGTACGTTGGTGCAACTTTATCCAGTGTGGCGCATTGGCTCTCGTCTGCCTATCGTGATGGGCATTTCCTTCACCTTCCTTTCGCTGGCAATCAGCATTGCCGCCGCTCATGGCATGGGAACGCTCATCGGTGCTGTCATTATCGGTGGCTTGGTCGAGGGAACGTTGGGACTCTTTGCCAAGTATTGGATTAAGTTGATCCCCCCAGTTGTGGCCGCCACTGTCGTTACCGCCATCGGTTTCTCGCTCCTTCCGGTAGGAGCCAATTCGTTTGCCGGTGGCCAGGGCGCTGCCGACTTTGGTAGCATGAGCAACTGGATTGTGGGTTCCGTCACGTTGCTGGCCTGCCTGCTTTGTCAGATTTTTGCCAAGGGTTTCCTTCGCTCTCTCTCCGTTCTTGTAGGCTTGATAGTGGGCTATATCCTCGCTTGTTTCATGGGAATGGTTGATTTCGGTGGCTTATCCAACCTTTCTGTCATTTCTTTGCCCCAGCTTTTGCCATTTACTCCAGAGTTTAACGTGGGTGCCATCCTCTCGGTGGTGGCAGTCTATCTGGTGTCGGCGACAGAAACCATTGGCGATACCTCGGCTCTTTGCAACAGTGCCCTGAAGCGTGACCCAAAGACGCAGGAGATGGGTTCGGCCGTTTGCTGTGATGGCTTTGTGAGCAGTGTGTCGGGTCTCTTCGGTTGCACCCCCATCACTTCCTTCAGCCAGAACGTAGGTTTGGCGGCCATGTCGGGTGTGGTCAATCGTTTCACCATAGCCATGGGTGCCATCATAATGATTATAGGTGGTGTGTTCCCAGCCATAGGATATGTGCTCACCACCATTCCACAGGCTGTGTTGGGTGGTTGCACCATCATGATGTTTGGTAGCATCCTCTTTGCAGGTTTTGGCATGATGGCTCGTACCGGATTCTCTCAGCGCAACATGGTCCTCGTAAGTCTTTCGCTCAGCGTGGGCCTTGGCTTTACCCAGGCCACGGGCATGTTCAATGTCTTCCCCGAGATTGTTCGCACCGTTTTCGCTGACAATTGTGTGGCCGTGGTGTTCCTTTTGGCGGTAGTCCTCAACCTCGTGTTGCCCAAGAATATGGAGAAGTAAGGGCACGAAACCCAAAAATACAGGCCGGCCTGTAATAAAAACATCGATAGCCTTTCGTTATTGCGAAAAAAGTATTACTTTTGCATCAATTTTAAATCAACTAAAATTCGAGTCGTAATGGATTTGCTCAAAGAGAGAATCATGAAGGAAGGCCGTTGCTTTCCTGGAGGTATTTTAAAGGTAGATAGCTTTGTGAACCATCAGATGGATCCCATCCTGATGATGGACTTGGCCAAGGAGTTCGTGCGTTTGTTCTCCGACGTCAAGTACAACAAGATTGTTACCATCGAGGCTTCGGGCATAGCCCCTGCCATCATGGTGGGTTATCTTACTCATCTGCCAGTAGTCTTCGTCAAGAAGAAACAACCCAAGACCATGGAGGGAATGATAACTTCTGTCGTGCATTCTTTCACCAAGGATCGTGACTATACCGTATGTGTTAGCAACAGCTACCTTACCCCCGACGACCATGTGATATTCATCGACGACTTCCTCGCCAATGGCAATGCCTCCAAGGGCGTGATGGATCTCTGCCAGCAGGCAGGAGCCAAGATAGAGGCCATGGGCTTCATCATCGAGAAGGCTTTCCAGCATGGTGGCGATTTCTTGCGTAGGCAAGGCATGCGTTATGAGGCCTTGGCTACCGTTGAGAGCCTCGACAACTGCAAGATAGTCTTGAAGTAAAATTCATAAATATAGAAACATGAAAAATCCCTCTTGAGCAAAACGATGCTTGGGGGGGATTTTTTTTTGAAGTATAGCTTCTGTCCTTGGTGAAATACGCTTCGATGGCAATTGAGAGCGGCTTCGTATAGCGACGAAGCCGCTTTCGTTATTTGACAATTTCTGCCGCATAGATACCCATTATCTTATATCCTGCGGCATTGGGATGCAGCCAGTCGCTGCATACATATTCCTTTTTCATTCTGTGCTCATCGGATGGGTCTTGCATCAACTTTGCAAAGTCGAGCACACCGTCCACTTTTTTCTCCTTGCCCTGACGGCGAATCCATTCGTTCACATATAGACGACATGCTTCGTGGAAATGACTGTAATAGCCTGCGCCCCTGAAGGGAGTGATGGTGGCGAGATACACCTTCAAGTGCTTTGCCTTTGCCTTCTTTATCATGTTTTGGTAACTTTCTATCAGAAGTCGTGCCGTCGTCTCGTTGTTGCCGCTCTTGGTGTTTCCGATATCATTGACACCCTCGAAGATAATCACCTTCTTCACTCCACACTGGCCCAAGATGTCGCGGTCGTATCGGTCTTTGGCAAGCGTACCTATTCCTCCAGGCAACACCACTTGGTTGGCTCCGATGCCTAAGTTGAGTACCCCCTGGTTGGTAATCTTATGTTTCAGGTGCAGCATGTCGCTCATGATGTCGGGCCAGCGGTTCTGTGCGTTGTCTGTGGTTCCTCGTCCATCGGTTATAGAGTTGCCAATGATGGCAATGGCACTCAAGTCGTTCTTCATCGTGTACACATCGATGCCGGCGATGTTGTACCAATGGTTCACACGTTGTGCTTTCGCAAAGTTGGAGTGAGCGTTGGTTACACCTTTTATTATATAAGAAGTGGTGCGAGAGCCTGGGTGCATGGTAGGCTTGGCTGGTGACGAGGTGTAGTTGATGGTGATGGCCACGCGTTCCAACGCCTTGAGGTTGAATTTCAGAGGGTCGCTTTCTATCGCCTTGCCCGCGGGAATCACGGTCTTGTATTTACCATGAAACTTCAGGTACTCAGCGCTCTTGGCATCTACGCCAAACGAATCTTTGGCATGGGCGATGTAGACGGAACGAATCACCACAGGCTCAGAACTGTAGATGTTGCTTAGCTTTAGGCGAATCACGTTGCCACCTATTGACACTTTCACCACTTGTCTGATGGAGTGTGGCATCTTGCTGTAGAGTACTTTGTTCTTTTCTGCTGCTTGCGGGGCTGTAGCCCAGGTGCCAACCCATGTCTGTGCAGTGGCATTCACCATGAATGCACACAGACAGCATAACAATGCGAATGCTTTTTTCATAAATTTTCTCTCTTTTACTATTTTTGTTTTTCTTTTTGTTTCCGAAAAATACTTGGTAAAGATACGGCTTTTTGTCGGGTGGAGCATGATGCGAAGTATTTCTCTAACTTCCTTTAACGAGTTTAACTTCCATTAGTGGCTTCTTTGTGGATTTTATTATGCTTTATAGCAAAAATGTCAAAATCCTTTGTGTATGTCATTTTATTTTCCTAATTTTGCACCCCAAAGAGAGATTGTTATATCGATACTTTTATAGGATCAAACTTTTAAGGTATACTATTATTTTTAATTTATTTTTTTTATAATTCTAACATGACGAGAAGATTACTTTTGTTTGTATGTGCGGTGCTGTGCTTTGGCGGCAGCGTGCGTATGGAAGCTCAGTCTGCATCTTCTTCTACAGCAACTTCTGCGGATGGTAATTTCGTGGAAGGCGTTGTTCGTGTCAAGCTACAGCGTGAGGTAGCCGACCACATGGTGGCCGCCAAACTTCCGCTGTCGGTAAAAGGCAAGAACAAGAAGTATGTTCAGACAGGTGTGGCACGCCTCGACCGTGCCAACGAGCAAGTAAAGGCAGTCAGTATGAAACGTGTTTTCCCTTATGCTGGAAAGGATGAGGCCAAGCACAGAAAGTACGGACTCGACCTGTGGTATGATGTAACTTATGATGCATCGGCCATGAAGTGTGCACAGGCACGCAACGTCTACCGCTCGGTAGAGGGTGTGAGCTATGCTCAACGTATTCCTATCTACAAGCCTGTAGGTGGAGAGAAGTTCATTACCGTTTCTCCCGAGCAGATAGCTAAGGCGGCAAAGATGGCCGCCAAGATGCCTGCAGCCCAGTCGTTGCCTTTCAACGACCCGCTGTTGAGTGCTCAGTGGCATTATCATAACGATGGTTCCATGAACGGTACCAAGGCTGGTGCAGACATCAATCTGTTCAAGGCTTGGGAGTCGGGTGTGTATGGCTCTAACGATGTGATTGTAGCCATCGTCGATGGTGGTTTCGACGTTACTCACCCCGACCTGAAGGACAACCTTTGGGTTAACGAAGCCGAGCTTAATGGCCAGTCGGGCAAGGATGACGATAACAATGGCTATGTGGACGATATCTATGGCTACAACTTTGTTATCAATTCTGCCGACATCAGTGCCCACGAGCATGGTACACACGTGGCAGGTACCGTAGGTGCCACCAATGGCAACGGCATCGGTGTATGCGGCGTTGCCGGTGGTAAGGACGGCAAGGGCGGCGTCAAGATGATGGTTTGCCAAATCTTTGACAATCGTGCCAATCTTGTGGCCGACTATGCTGGTGCCTTGGTTTATGCTGCCGACCGTGGCGCAGCCATCGCGCAATGTTCTTGGGGCATGTCGGTGGCTGATGAAGAGGATAAAGCTACCAGCGAGGCTGTTCACTATTTCACCAAAGAGGGTGGCGGCGACAAGATGAACGGTGGCCTTTGTATCTTTGCCTATGGTAACAACGGTGAGGAGGGCAATTTCTATCCTGGCGCCCTCAACGACGTTGTGGCTGTAGGCGCCATGGCTGCCAATGGCGATGTGGCTTACTATTCTAACTATGGTGAACCCGTAGATGTTACTGCTCCTGGTGGATTGATGGATGCTGGCTCGCAGTATGGTGTGCTCAGCACTTTGCCTGACGGCAAGTATGGCTACAACGAGGGAACCTCTATGGCTTGTCCTCACGTATCGGGTATTGCTGCCTTGATTCTTTCCAAGTATGGCAACAAGAACTTCTCTAACGAGACGCTTCGTACCTTGTTGACAACCGCTGTCAATGACCTTTACACGCAGAATCCTGATTACGTGGGTAAAATGGGTTCTGGCTATATAGATGCATATAAGGCTCTTCAGGGTAAGGAGGGTAGCGTTCCTAATGCCGTGAGCGATTTTACCGTAACTCCTTCTCATGACAATGCGCTCATCGAATGGATTATTCCAGAAACAGAGGAGAAGAGTATCGACCACCACGTTATTTACTATAGCACAGAGGCGTTCACTTCGGAGAGCGACCTCTCTAAGTTGAATCGTGTGTCGGTGGATACCAAGTTCTTGACCTCTGGCGACAAGATGTCGTATGAGCTGACAGGCCTGAAGGCTACTACCAAATATTATTTTGCCATCGTGGCTTACAACCGTTGGGGCAAGGCTTCTGCTATGTCTCCAGTGAAGGAGGCCACTACCAATGCAGGGCCTAAAGTCGCTCTTGACAAAACAGCCCTGTCTATGAGTGTGGATGCCACTAAGTCTGAAGTTGCTGAGGGGGAATTTAACATCTCCAACAAGGGCGAGGGCGTACTCAAGTACGAGCTCACTTCGGCAACGAAGTCGGCAAGCTATGTCACAAGCAGTACCAGCCGTAATCCCAATCCTGGTAAGGTCGTGGCTTTTGCTGGCCAAATGAAGGCCACCGAGGCTACTACCCATACCGTGGTGAGTGCCGACTATCAGGCAGACGAGTGGCCTGATACTGTAACTTACTCCAAGGGCATCTACAGCTACTTGGGCGAGAGCGACACAGAGAAGCCCAATGCCTTGGCCCAGTACTTCTATGTGGACAAGAAGCTCTATCCTAATGGCTTCAACTTGACTCACCTGCGCTTTGGAGGTTCTAATGGCAAGCAGCCTACCATCGAGATTTACGATGGTTCTCGCAACATATCTTCTGCATCTCTCTTGCAGACGTTTACTTCTTCATACTTCACTTATGGTTCCGATATTGCTGTGCCGGAGCAGATTTACTTTGCACCAGGTTCCAGTTTCTGGGTGGTGGCTAAGTTCCCTGCTGGTCAAAAACAGCCATTGGGCGCAGGTACGGCCCAAGCTTCGGGCTTGGCTCAGTATGCTTACTATAGTTCAGACGACGGACAGTCTTGGAGTCTGTTGAAAAACGTGCTGAAGGGCTCTTCCTATGAGTCGAAGTCTGATATGCTGGTATGGGATGTCTATGCACTCAGCAAGAACCCTGACTGGAGCACAGTCCTCAATCCTTCTCCGAAGAGTGGTGAGGTTCGCAAGGGCGAGAGTCAGAAGGTGACCCTGAAGAATGATGGCCAGCAGCTTGTAAACGGAACATACAAGTTTAATCTGCACGTCAAGACCAATGAGGCTAAGGATTCTAAGAAGCAGCTCACTGTTACCATGAATGTAAAGGGCTATAAGCCTTCTGTGTCAAGTCAGCAACTCGTTGACTTTGGTAGCTTGTTGGTAGGAGAGAGCAAGACCCTTACCGTAGAGTTGGCTAATGCTGGCTATGGTGCGTTCGCAGGTAAGAATGGTGGCTTCTATCAAGGCTCTGGCTTGGAATGCTCTTCCGACCAGTTCAGCATTTCTGGTGGCGCACCAGCTGTGGCTCCTCGTTCCAAGAGCACGATGGATGTTACCTTTAAACCTACCAAGGCTGGTAATTTCAGTGGCAAAGTTACCTTGACATCTTCTGAAGGTATCTCTTATAGCTTCACGGTACGTGGTGTGGCTTCTGAGCCGGCAAAGCTCAATGTGCCTACCGCAAGCTTCGACTTGGGCGATTTGACCGTAGGTGGTGAGGCTAAGACCCAGACTTTCACCATAGAGAACAAGGGTAACTACCCATTGCAGTATGTGTTCCCTAAATTCTCGGAGAAGTCTATCGAAGGCTCAAAGACTGTGGCTCACCGTTTTGGTTACACTTATCAGTCTAATTTCGGTGGTAGCAAGGATGTGACTTACGAGAAGGCACCAGTGTTGAGCGATGAGGTAGATATTACTTCTCAGTTCACCGAGAGCAACTGGTCTTCAGAGGCTGTTGATCTCGGCTTCAAGTTCCCGTTCTATGGCACTGATTACGAAAACATACATATTACTTCGTATGGTGGCTTGGCGTTCAACACCATCAAGGGCAACATCTCCAGTCAGGTACCTACCGCAAGTAGCTGTAGTGGCTTGGGTTATATTTCAGGTTTTGCTACTGCTGGCAAGTTTACCATGGGTGGCGACAGCAAGGTGTCTTATGGTCACAAGGATGGCAAGTTCGTGGTTAAGTATCAGAATGTAGTTGTTCCACAGCTGGGCGGTTGGGGTGTAACTACCGTTAGTTACCACATGACGTTGAGCCCCAATGGCGATGTGGCTGTTTATTATGACGACTATACTCCAGCCAATGTCTTCGAGGGAGGTGCTGCCATCTTCGTAGGTGTGAGCGATGTTGATGCCAAAGATTACTTTGTAGTAACCGATGCCGACCATTATCACAGAGTGGCTGGCTATGAACATGTATACGAAAACTTCAAGACGGGTGCTGCCGTTAAGATTGTGGCTCCTGGCAAGTCTATGCTTGAGAGCATCTCGAGTGCGGATGGTTATGTAGGAATTGGCGAGAAGCAGGAAATTACTGTTACTGCCAAGGCTAACGACAACCTCACTGCCGGTGAGTTGACCAATCAATTGGTTGTGCTTACCAATGATCCTACTGCGGCAAGCAGCAATATCACATTCAAGGCTAATATCGTAGGTGACAACCTGAAGCCAGAGGCTCAGCTCTCAGCCGAGAAGTTAGACTTCGGGTCTGTATTCCGTACTTCTGTGCAGAACCGCTCTCTATTGTTGAAGAACAATGGCAAGAACGTACTCCATGTGAAGAGCGTTACGGTGAAAGACGGTAAATTTACTGTTGCCGATGACGTCAAGAATGGTTTTGATGTCAATGCTGGCGATGGCAAGGACATTGTCGTGACATTGCCTACCGAGACCAAGGGTGTGGTAGAGGACGTGTTGACTATAGTCTATACTGATGAAACTCAGTCTACCGTGGCATTGAAAGGTACAGTTATCGGTACTCCTGTCTTCAAGGCTGAGCCAGAGAAACTTTCTGTCGAGACTCCTTATGGTGTCAATGTAGACAAGGACATCACCATTAGCAACACGGGTGACGAGCAGATGCGCTTCGAGGTACAGCCAGCGGACTGGTTTACCTTCAAGGATATGACTGCCGATGACAAGAGTGCTTCTGTCAGCTACTCCTATGACTCGAAGCAGGATGGTCGTGACGTAGATTTCTCATGGGTGGATATTACCAAGGACTTCACAGCCCACATGCCATACTCTTACTTTGCGGAGAAGACTGACTACAAGCTGGTAGAATTGCCTTTCGAATTCCCGTTCTATGGCAAGACCTATAAGAAGATGTATATCTACAACACAGGTTTCGTTTCGTTCGATGAGCCTACAGAAGACTACAAGCAGTTCCCTGAGCCTCCTACGACGATACCTACTACAGATACCTTCTACAAGAACATCATCTTCCCGTTCTGGGGTAATCATGCCATGGCCACATACTCTACGGATGGTGTGTTCTATAAGGATTGTGGCGACCACGTGGTGGTAAGCTATAAGAACTATGGCAACTCTGTGATGATGGGTATGGATTTCCAGGTCATCATCAACAAGGATGGTACTTTCAAGTTCCAGTATCAGCTGGAAGACGGGGGTATGATGATTAGTCCATTCGGCCATGCTGGTGTGATGGATCATTCTGGTACTCGTGGCGTAGATGTTCCAAAGACTAATCTCGCCTCTGGCAACGCCATCATGTTCCACCCAGTGAAAACCTATGCTGTCGAGGCAGGCAAGAGCGCACAGGTGCCTGTTACTTTGTTGGCCAACCAGTTGGCTGACACATACAACTACACAATGGCAGTCAAGACCAATGTTCCTGGCAGCGAGACCGTACAGATACCTGTCAGCGTGAACATAACTGGTGAGGCTGTTCCTGAGTTCCCGAAGCAGATAGAGATAGAGCAGGTGGCTGGCACTTACGATGAAAATGGCGTTGAGTTTAATGTCGTAAACAAGGGCAAGAAAGCCTTTGCCATCACTGGCATCAAGTCTGACTTGTTCACCATGGATCAGAATTACCAACAGGATGCTACTCTCTTTGTATGGGGCGAAAGCAACACAGGCGGTGACGGTCCTGACATCGGCGATCCAGGTATGGGAGTCAACTTGACAAGTACTTCTGCCAACATGGCTTGGCTGCCATATACCGAAGGCGAGCCTATCGTTGTTGGCTTGGATACGGTCAAGTTCAAGATTGTTGTCACCAATACAAACGACATCAAGGATGTTACTTATCCTCTCACCTTCTCTTATGAGACTGCGAGTGGAGAAGAGATGAAGTATGAAACTAAGATTCACTTGAATCTTACTGACTATCCTGAGCTTGCCTTTGTTGAGGACAAGGATCTTCAGCTGACCCCAGAGAGCGAAGAAAAGTTCACTGCGGTACTCGGTGTGAGCAATGCTGGTAATTATAAGCTCAAGTATACTTTGCGCCTCGACCCATCTGGCAATGACGAGGGCGACAACTCTGGATCTGACGAACCAGGTGGCGACATCGGATGGGGTAGCGTCTTGGCAGCCAAGCCAAGCAAGGATCTTCTCAAGAACGTATTGACGCTCCGAACAGAGAAGATTGACAGCAAGTCTGTCTTGAAGAGCCTCGGTGTGAAGAGCCGCAAGAGCAGCACCAAGGATGACCAATACTACGTGTATGATGTGCCTTCTAAGGATTTTGCCGATACATACAACACCTTGTATCATCCTGTGATGAATCCTGTTTCGGCAGCTATGTCTTCAGTGCTTGGTAGCAGCACCAACCACCTCGACGAGAACTTCATGGCAGCCACACGTTACGAGAGTCCTGCCGAGGGCTTCAACCTCACCGACCTCTACTTCGTTGGTACCGTCGGCAACCTGGAGAATGTAGACATCGAGGCTTACGTGGTGTTGGGCAATGATGTGACAGCCAAGGATAAGATCATAGGCCGTGGCAAACTTCATGTCGACAAGGAAGAACCTAATGCGAATACAGGTACTTATGCGGGAGAACCACGTATGCTTACTTTCGACAAGCCTATGTACATCAATCCTGCCGATACATTCTATGTCGTATTGAAGTATCCTGCTGGCTATCCTTACTCTGCAGTCATGGCTTCCAAGGATGGCGAGATGGAGACTAACCGCTATATGGCTTACATGAGCGACTTTGGTGGTTGGACCGATATCGAGGCAGCTTACGACGCTCAGTACAACTATGGTGCATTTGGTTACTTCATGACTTGTGTGGAGCGCGAGAAGGGTGAGCCTTGGATCAAGTTGCTCAGCGATACCGAGGGCGTTGTCGAGTCTAAGGACAAGGCTGAGTTCAAGTTCGAGATTAATCCGAAGAGCACTTATTTCGCCAAGAACAATAAGGCTACTCTTGTTATCAAGAGCAATGACCCACAGAACCCTGTAGTCAACAGTCACATCTATCTCAACAAGAATGGTGCTCCTACCATCGAGGCTCCTGCTGGAACCAAGACCGTGGCTGAGGGCAGCAAGATAAAGGTCGAGGTGCCTGTGTACGATACGGAGGGTGATGCCTTCAGCGTTAGCCTCGACGATAAAATAGGTGCGGCAACGGTAGAGGACTACTCCGACATGAACGACTCCAAGGATGGTGTCAAGGTAGAGAACGGCGTATACCATGTGGAGGCTAACAACGGCATTATGCTCAGCATAGCCGTGGCTCCTGATTATGGTACCGCAGGCACACACTCGTTTACGATTACAGCCATCGATGCCAATGGCAACGAGAGTTCAGCCGATGTCAATTATTATGTCGAGAAAACCAACCGTGCTCCAGAGTATGTCGGTGCTACCGAGTTGGCTCTTGCCGCAGGTCAGTCGTCTGGTGTCTATAACTTCTCCGAGTTGTTTAAGGATGCTGATGGCGATGAGATGACCTATACTGTGGCAGTGGAAAACTCTGCAGTTGCATCTTTGTTTACTTCCGAGACGGGCTTTATCGTATCGGCCAAGCAGGTTGGTTCCACCCAGATAAAGGTGGTGGCTACCGATGCCAATGGCGCGACGAAAACTGGTGTTATCACCCTGACAGTATCTGCGGCAACAGGCATCGATGGTGTCGAGGCAGATGATAGCAACAAGGCTGATGTTACGGTAAACGAGAATGGCGAGGTTACTCTTCATGTCGATGCCGACAAGGTTGTGCTCCGTGCTTATAGCAACGCTGGTCAGCTGATGGCTCAGCAGGTGCTTGGTCAGGTGCATGCAGGCGATAAGGTGAGCCTTAACTTGGTTGGTTCTATAGCTGGTGTTTATCATCTTGTGGCTGTCATTGATGGTAAGACTTCTACCATTAAGTTCGCACTCAAGTAAAGATTCTGATTTCTATTCCATCCGAAAGCTTTTGTGGTTCTCTGGTGGATAGAATATAAACAGAAGTCCCGCATCATTTTTTGTGATGTGGGACTTTTTTTCTGATGATGTTTTTTATCTATCTTTGCTTCATCCTATCTCTGTTCGGCTCGTTCTGATACGTGATTGAAACATAGATCTGAATTATTTGCAAGAATATGCTTAAAAGTTTGTGTAATGAAAATAAAATGAGTAAATTTGCAAATCTCACTTAATTATGAAACGTTGGAGAAGATTTTTTTAATTACTAACACACAAACATACTTATGATGAAAAAGTTGCTTATGCTATTATGCGGTGTGCTCTTTGTTGTCTTGCCAGCAATGGCAGTACCCGCCAAGCCTGGAGTTTGGCGTACCATTTCGCTTACTGATGGTACACAGGTCAAGGTACAGTTGGTTGGCGATGAGTTCATGCACTATTATCAGAGTGCTGAAGGAACACGCTATCAGTATGATTCCGCTTCGGGAACTTACAAAATTTATTCTGCGACCAATTTCTCGGATGCCCGTCGCAAGGCAGTGGCACGAAGAGCAAAGGTTAATAATCGCCGCATCATGAAGCGTAAGGTCAATGCTGCCACTATTTTTCAAGGAAAGAAGAAGGGATTGGTCATCTTGGCACAGTTTACTGACTCCAAGTTCAAGAGCGGCCATGACCGTGCTTTGTACGACAAGATAGCCAATGCTGAGAACTATACTGCCGATGGATTCAAAGGCAGCGTGAAAGATTACTTCAAGGCGCAAAGCGCAGGACAGTTTGAACTCGATTTCGATGTCGTGGGTGTCTGTCAACTGAAGAACAAATGTTCCTATTATGGTGGAAATGCTTCTAATGGCGATGACCTTCGTGCCGGTGAGATGGTTGCTGAGGCCTGCCGGTGGGCAGATTCTCAAGGTGTAGATTTCTCTCTGTACGACTGGGATGGCGATGGTGAGGTAGACCAGGTGTTTGTGCTTTATGCAGGAATGGGAGAGGCAGATGGTGGCGCTGCATCTACGATATGGCCGCACATGTATGCCCTTTCGTATTCTGATTATGGTAAATCTCTTTCCTTTGATGGGGTCACGGTAGATACTTATGCTTGTAGTGCCGAGCTGAATGGAGAAAGTAATCTTGATGGAATCGGAACATTTTGCCATGAGTTCTCCCACTGTATGGGTTTCCCGGATTTTTACGACACTGGATATTCTGGTTGGTTTGGAATGGGTGACTACGACTTGATGTGCGCAGGAAGCTATAATGGCGATGGAAGATGTCCTGCGGGATATTCTGCTTACGAAAAGCACGAGTGTGGCTGGTTGACGTACCAGGATGCTACCCTTATCGAGGAAGACCTCAACGTCACGGGTCTGAAAGCCATCAGCGAGGGAGGCTATGCCTATATCCTGAAAAACAAAGCACACGAGGACGAATATTATATCGTAGAGAACCGCCAAAATACAGGTTGGGATGCCTATCTTCCTTCCGAAGGCGTGATGATAACCCATGTGGACTATGATGCAGATATTTGGTCTTGGAACGTTCCTAACACGAGAGATACTTACGAGGATGCAAATGGGGTTACTCATACCAACGACCATCAGCGTTTTACCATCTTCCGTGCAGGCCATTCTTCATCGGAAGAAGGCGTAGCTTCCGACCTTTATCCTTATGGTGGCAACAACAGCCTTACAGCCACGTCCAGTCCTGCCGCCACCTTATATAATAAGAACAGCGACGGCACCAAGTACATGCATGTGGATATCACGGGTATCAGCGTGGCATCCGACGGAACAGCCTCGCTCACCTTTAGCAAGGCAGACCGCAGTAGCGGTGGAGGAACGGATCCCGATACTCCTGTCACACCATCAGGCTCTACCTTGTTGTATGAGTCGTTCGACAATTGTGGTGGAGTAGGTGGCAATGATGACAAGTGGAGTGGTAGCGGTGTTGCCGGGAGCGAAGCCCTCGCAAGCGAGTTTGACAACCACGGATGGACAAGCACAGGCAAAATATATTCAGGAAACCAATGTGTACGCTTGGGTAGCGGTAAAAATACTGGTAATATCACTACTCCTTCTTTTACTGTCAATGGTTCGGCTTATCTGTCGTTCAAGGCGGGTGGATGGGATACAGGTAATGATGCCACGTCTTTGACACTTTCTATTGATAATGGCACGCTTTCTAAAGCATCCGTACCGATTACTCGGGGCTCCTGGGGGCAGTTTGGTGTCAACATAACAGCTACAGGTATTGTAAGAGTCACGTTCAAGGCAAACCAAAAGCGTTTCTTCCTCGATGAGGTGAAGGTGGTTGACCAAACGATCGATTCCGGCATTCATGACATCATGACGGGCGAAGAGAATGGTGTTGTTGCTTATTTCTCGCTCAATGGCACTCACCTTGACGGGCCTCGTCCTGGAGTCTGCCTCGTGCGTTATGCCAATGGCGAAGTGCGTAAAGTCGTTATTCGGTGATAAGTCTTCCGTGGAATTTATGAGGATGATGGACCATCATCGAACGACTCCTATTTTTAATAAGAACAGAAAGTCCCGCATCATTTTTATGATGCGGGACTTTCTCTCGAAACATGCCACTTTTACAGTTTTTCTATTTGTTCAGGCGACAGACCTGTTATTTGGCTGATTTGCTCCAAGTCAATGCCGCATCTTTTCATCTTGCGGGCAATATTGCTCTTTTCCTCAGCCCGTCCTTCAGCCCGTCCTTCAGCCCGTCCTTCGGCTCTTCCCTCAGCTCTTCCCTCGGCTTTGCCTTCGGCATGTCCTTCCCATC
>ERZ808240.3404-NODE-3404-length-15549-cov-5.226539_pt1 | contig 15549 bp, 10 predicted proteins | sample MGYA00521084_ERZ808240 | MGnify/ENA primary metagenome ERZ808240 (study PRJEB31516, sample SAMN03275571) | gut metagenome | biome: mammalia-associated habitat; material: feces | host: Papio cynocephalus | place: Kenya | collected 2012-08-06 ... | reverse complement strand
TCGCGCCGCCGGCTTCGGTTGCGACCTCCGCGGCGACGAGTTCGGTATTATACGCTCCTCCCAGACGCTTCGGCCGAGAATCGCTTCCGCACACACGATGACAACAACTCTAACGCATTAGAGTGTGCTATTCATTCTTGCTTGAAATAGAAAAAAGCGGCAACCACCAGCGTGTTTGCCGCTTTCGCTTCATTCTTTGTCGAACTTCTCGCGCAAGGAATACCAACCGTGGTTGTGCTCTACTGCCAACGGAACCCCAAACAGCTCGCTCATGCGTTCGCCCGTAAGCAAATCTTCTTTTTTGCCATCGGCGTAGATTGCCGCGTCTTTAATAAGAAGCACTCGATCGATGGCGGGGATGATGTCTTCCGGATAATGCGTAACCAAAATGACCGAACGACCCTCGGCGGCAAGCTGGCGCATAACGCCACGAAGTTGATACATGCCCTCGGGATCGAGGCCCGTGCATGGTTCATCGAAAATAAGAGCCTGCGGGTCGTGAATGAGCTCGCGCGCGACAAGCACGCGGCGCACCTGCCCCGTGGACATGGTCATAATGTCGCGATCGGCCAAATGTCCAATGCCCAAGCGGTCGAGCTCTTCTTCGGCCTTTTTGAAGTCGGCATCGGTTGCATGAATATGGCGTGGAATGCCCAACGTGCCGAACAGGCCGCCGCACACAATGTCGCGGGCTGGCAGGTGGACGCGCACTTGGTCGTGCATCGTGTTGCTGACCACGCCGAAGCATGCCTTTATATCGGTAAGAGCTGGACGCGCTTGCCCGCGAAACACCACAGGCGGCTCGTCGCGATGCAGCGGCAGCACTTCGCGCGTAAGCAATTGGATGAACGTCGACTTGCCTGCGCCGTTGGGTCCAAGCAGCGCAATATTCTCGCCTTCGGCAAGCTCGAAATCGTCCACATGCAGGATGATTTTCTCTTTGCGACGCACCGTCGCATCGTGGATTTTGAACAGGGGGGTGTTTTCAGAAGCCACCAGTTACTCCACAACCTCGGCGATGACCTCGACCTCGACAAGAGCGCCCTTGGGCAGCTTGTCGACAGCGACGCACGAACGGGCCGGAAGCGTTTCACCGAACGATTCGGCATAGATGGCGTTGAACGCAGCGAAATCGTTGATGTCGTCCAGGAAGCAGGTGGTTTTCACCACATGGTCGAAATCGGTGCCGGCAGCCTCGAGCAGCGCGCCGACGTTCTTCATGACCTGACGGCTTTGGGCTTCGATGGTATCGCCCGCCATCTCGCCCGTTTCGGGAACGAGGGCAATCTGACCCGACGCGAACAGCAGGCCGTTCACGATGTTGCCCTGCGCATAAGGGCCTACAGCGGCGGGAGCGTTGGTGGTTGCGATAGTCTTCATTGAAGCCTCCTTATACAAACGTGCAATGCGCCAACTCTACTACATATATATGTAGGTGTTACGCATCGCAAGACGCACGTTTCGCAAGCCAATGTGAGTATCGCGCATGGTTTCGAGTTTGAATTCTTCCAATATAGTGACAAATGGGTATACTGCTTTATTACGCTAAAGCAGTATGACTAGCAAGGAAGTAACCGACATGACCGAAATGCTCACGCTCGACGCATTTGAGGAAGCATCCGCCAAGGTGCAGGAGGTCACGCAGAAGACGGGGCTCATCGAGAGCACCCACTTCAGCGCCCTGACCGGCAACAAGGTGTTCTTCAAGCCCGAGAACATGCAGCGCACGGGCGCGTACAAGGTGCGCGGCGCGTACTATAAAATCTCGACGCTGACCGATGAAGAGCGCGAGCGCGGCCTGATTACCGCTTCGGCAGGCAACCATGCCCAGGGCGTCGCCTTTGCGGCAAGCCGCTACGGCGCGAAGGCCACCATCGTCATGCCCACCACCACCCCTCTGATCAAAGTTGAGCGCACGCAGCATTACGGCGGCACCGCCGTTTTGCACGGCGACGTGTACGATGAATCGTGCGAATACGCCATGCAACTGGCCGAGGAGAAGGGTTACACCTTCATCCATCCGTTCAACGATCCCGCGGTTGCCACGGGCCAGGGCACTATCGCCATGGAAATCGTGAAAGAGCTGCCGCTGGTCGACTACATTTTGGTCCCCATCGGAGGCGGCGGACTGGCCACGGGCGTTTCCACGCTGGCCAAACTGCTGAACCCGCATATCAAGGTGATTGGCGTTGAGCCCGCGGGCGCTGCCTGCATGAAGGCATCCATCGAAGCCGGCCACGTAGTAAAGCTGCCGCATGCGAACACCATTGCCGACGGCACCGCCGTTCTGGAGCCGGGTGACAAGATTTTCCCGTATATCCAGAAGAACATCGACGACATCATCACCATCGAAGACAGCGAGCTGATTTCGGCGTTCCTCGACATGGTCGAGAACCACAAGATGATCGTCGAGAATTCGGGCCTGCTTACCGTAGCCGCCCTGAAGCATTTGCCCTTCACCGGCAAGAAGGTCGTCTCGATTCTGTCGGGCGGCAACATGGACGTCATTACTATGTCGTCCGTCATCCAGCACGGCCTGATTCAGCGCGACCGCGTGTTCACCGTTTCGACGCTTCTGCCCGATCGCCCCGGCGAGTTGGTGCGCGTCGCCAAGACCATCGCCGACATGAACGGCAACGTCATTCGCCTTGACCACAACCAGTTCGTGAACACGAACCGCAACGAAGGCGTCGAGCTGCGCGTGACCATCGAGGCCTATGGCACCGACCACAAGAACCAAATCGTCGCCGCGCTTGAAGCCGCCGGCTTCCGCCCCAAGCTTATTCAGGCGCACCTGTAAGCGCCTTTTGGCACCCCACGGGTCTGCGCCTTATAAATCCCCTCGTCATTTCGCAGGGCATGCGCGAGCGTGCCCTGTTTCAACGCCCTCGTGCGGCCGACGACCGGATGAAAGCGAGAGCGTTCCATATCTGTAGCGTTTACTGTGCCGCGCATGCGGCCCAAAACAGAAAGGGAGCCTCCCATGACCGGAATGCCCAACCATGTAAAGTATCAACGCGGTTACTTCATGCCGCCCGAGCCGTGCTTCGACTGGGTGAAAAAGGAGTACATCGACAAGGCGCCGAAGTGGGTCAGCGTCGACCTGCGCGACGGCAACCAAGCGCTGATCATCCCCATGAGCCTGGAGCAGAAGCTCGAGTTCTTCCAGACGCTCGTGAAAATCGGCTTCAAGGAAATCGAGATCGGTTTCCCCGCTGCCAGCGAAACCGAATTTGAGCTGGCCCGCACGCTTATCGAGAACGACATGATTCCCGAAGACGTGACCATCCAGGTGCTGACGCAGGCTCGCGAACACATCATCAAGAAAACCTTCGATGCCCTGGAAGGCTGCAAGACCCCGGTTATTGTGCACGTGTACAATTCCACGAGCCTGGCCCAGCGCGAGCAGGTGTTCAAGCGCGACAAAGAGCAGATCAAGGAAATCGCCCTCACTGGCGCGAAGATGCTGAAAAAGCTCACCGACGAAGCCGGCCACGACAACTACCGCTTCGAGTACTCCCCCGAAAGCTTCACCGGCACCGAGCCCGAATACGCTTTGGAGGTATGCAACGCCGTTCTGGACGTATGGCAGCCGACGCCCGACCGCAAGGCCATCATCAACCTGCCGGCCACCGTGGAAATGAGCCTGCCGCATGTGTTCGCGCAGCAGGTTGAATACATGAGCAAGAACCTGAAATACCGCGACGCCGTTGAACTGTCGCTGCACTGCCACAACGACCGCGGCACGGGCGTTGCCGAAACCGAGCTGGGCATTCTTGCTGGCGCCGACCGCGTTGAGGGCACTTTGTTCGGCAACGGCGAGCGTACAGGCAACACCGACCTGATTACCGTGGCCATGAACATGTTCGCCCACGGCGTTGACCCGCAGCTGAACTTCGCCAACATGCCCGAACTGGTTGAGATGTACGAGCGCGTGACCAACATGAAGGTCGAGCCGCGCCGCCCCTACGCCGGCCAGCTGGTGTTCAGCGCGTTCTCGGGCAGCCACCAGGATGCTATCGCCAAGGGCTTGAAGTGGCGCGACGAGCACGACCCCGAGCATTGGACCACCCCGTACCTGCCTATCGACCCCACCGATGTGGGACGCCACTTCGAGACCGACGTCATTCGCATCAACAGCCAATCGGGCAAGGGCGGCATCGGCTACATCCTGGAGCAGAACTTCGGCTATGTGCTGCCCCCGAAGATGCGCGAAGAGCTGAGCTACGCTTCGAAGGACGTTTCCGACCACGCGCACGCTGAGCTGTCGCCGGCCGAGGTGAACAAAATCTTCCACGAGAACTATGTGAACCGCGAAGGCCATATCGAACTGGTGGACTTCCACTTCACGCATGCCGAGAACAACAAGGCGTTCAAGGCGTTCGTTACCGTGAACATCGACGGCGTTGAGCAAGATGTGATCGGCAACGGCAACGGCCGCCTGGATTCGGTGTGCAACGCCATGGAGAAGCTTGGCTTCAAGGCGCACGTGGCCACCTACAGCGAGCATGCCCTGACCGGTGGCTCCGATAGCTCGGCCATGGCCTACGTTGGCTTGGAGGACACCGACGGCAAAATCGTGTGGGGCGCCGGCGAGCACCACGACATCATCACCGCTTCGGTTAAGGGCCTGATTTCGGCACTCAACCGCATGTAGAAATTTTCGGAGGTTGGGGCAATCCCAACCTCCGTGCTTCGGGGTGGTGCGCACGTCTCCGGGGCAACGTTCCAGGCGCCCCTTCGACGTACACACCACCCCGAAGCACTCTTCTTTGCCGAAGCGGGATGAGTATCCCCAAAGGAGATATCCCACCCCGCCGCTTTCCATTCGGAGGCATACCCGCATTCCGATTGCCTAACTTTGCAGTACACCATCCTGAAGGGGGATTTCAAAATGGGCATGACCATGACCCAGAAGATTTTGGCCGCGCACGCTGGGCTCGACTCCGTCGTTCCTGGCCAGCTGATCGAGGCCAACATCGACCTGGCGCTTGCCAACGACATTACGGGCCCAGTCGCCATTCGCGAGCTGAAGAAGGCCGGCATGGACAAGGTGTTCGATCGCACGAAGGTCGCACTTGTCATGGACCACTTCGCCCCGAACAAAGACATCAAGAGCGCCGAGCAGTGCAAAGAGTGCCGCGACTTCGCCCGCAAGCACGACATCGTGAATTTCTTCGACGTGGGCCGCATGGGCGTAGAGCATGCGCTGTTGCCCGAGCAGGGCATCGTGGCCTCGGGCGACGTGATCATCGGCGCCGACAGCCACACCTGCACGTATGGTGCGCTGGGCGCGTTCTCCACCGGCGTGGGCTCCACCGACTGCGCCGCGGGCATTGCCACCGGCCGCGCCTGGTTCCGCGTTCCCTCTGCCATCAAGTTCAACCTCACGGGCAAGCTGAACCCCTGGGTTTCGGGCAAAGACGTGATTCTGTACATCATCGGCATGATCGGCGTTGATGGCGCGCTGTACCAGAGCATGGAATTCACGGGCGAAGGCGTGGCGTCGCTTTCCATGGACGACCGCTTCTCTATCTCGAACATGGCGATCGAGGCCGGCGCGAAAAACGGCATCTTCCCCGTTGATGAGAAGACCCTCGAATACATGAAGGGCCGCGCGCAGCACGAACCCGTCGTGTTCACCGCCGACGACGATGCCGAATACGAGCGCGTAATCGACATCGACCTGTCCACCGTGCCTTCCACGGTTGCCGCGCCGCACCTTCCCGAAAACACCAAGCCCGTCACCGAGTTCGCCGATGTGAAAATCGACCAGGCCGTGATTGGCTCGTGCACGAACGGCCGTATCGAAGATATGCGCATCGCCGCGCAAATCATGAAGGGCCGCAAGGTTGCCGACGGCGTGCGCGCCATCGTGATGCCAGCTACGCAGGAAGTTGAGCTGCAGTGCATCCGCGAAGGACTGGCCGAGATTTTCATCGAGGCGGGCGCCATTATTTCCACACCGACGTGCGGCCCCTGCCTGGGCGGCCATATGGGCATTTTGGCTGCAGGCGAGCGCGCCATTTCCACCACGAACCGCAACTTCGTGGGCCGCATGGGCCATGTGGATTCGGAAGTGTACCTGTCTAGCCCGGCCGTAGCAGCGGCCTCGGCCATCACGGGCCACATTACCGACCCGGCCTCGCTGTAGTTTCGCCGTTCTAACGAACGGCGATCCTGCCGCCGCTACGCGAAAGCCGGGCACGCCATCTTGGCCTTCAGGCTGCGGCTCGCGTATTTTCAATACGCGTCGCCTTGCCTTCAAGCCAATCTGACGCACCGGGCTTCCGCTCGCTGACATTTATTTGACCTACAAAGGAGCCTTTGTCCAATGAAAATGACTGCTAAGGGCACTGTTTTTAAGTATGGCGATAACGTCGACACCGACGTCATCATCCCCGCCCGCTACCTGAACATCGCCGACCCGAAAGAGCTGGCGTCGCACGCGATGGAAGATATCGATACCGAGTTCGTGAAGAACGTGAAGCCGGGCGACATCATTGTCGCGAACAAGAACTTCGGCTGCGGCTCGTCACGCGAGCATGCGCCGCGCGTTCTGAAGGACAACGGAGTGGCCTGCGTTATTGCCGCAAGCTTCGCTCGTATTTTCTACCGCAACGCCATCAACATTGGCCTGCCAATCTTGGAAAGCGCCGAAGCCGCCGAGGCGATTGCCAATGGCGACACCGTGTCGATTGATTTCGGCACGGGTGTGATTACCGACGAGACCACGGGTGCGACCTTCCAGGCGCTGCCCTTCCCCGAATTCATTCAGAACATCATCGACAACGATGGATTGCTGAATAGCCTCAAGGCTCGCGGGATTTAATCTCTGGCGGCAGGCCTTGGGCTCGGCGGGCATATTCAACGGGACAACGTTCCAGGCGTCCCTTATGAATATGCTCGCCGAGCCCAAGGCCTGCCGCGCTGTAGCTTTATTTTTTTTCGACGAGCCATCGGCTGGGGTTTTGGACGCACGGTGGTTCACCTGGGAGTTTGGCTTATAATTGGGAAATTATTTGACCTGATTGGAGTAGCATGGATTTCAAGATTTGCGTATTGAAGGGCGACGGCATTGGCCCGGAAATCGTTGACGAAGCGCTAAAGGCGCTCGACAAGGTCGGCGAAAAATTCGGTCACAACTTCACCTATGACGAGCGTCTTATTGGCGGCGCCGCTATTGACGAGTTCGGCGTGCCCCTGCCGCAAGAGACCATCGACGCGTGCAAGGCATCCGATTCGGTGCTGCTGGGCGCCGTAGGCGGCCCGAAGTGGGACCACATCGAGCCTGCCACCAATCGCCCCGAGCGCGGCCTTTTGGGTATTCGCAAAGAGCTGAATCTGTTCGCGAACCTGCGCCCCGCCAAGCTGTGGGAGCCGCTGGCCGACGCGTGCCCGTTGAAGCCCGAGCGCCTTGGCGAAGGCCTTGACCTGGTAGTATGCCGCGAACTGGTTGGCGACGTGTACTTCGGCAAGAAGTGGCGCGACGAAACCGGCGCGGGCCACGACGACATGAACTACTCGGTACCCGAAGTTGAGCGCATCGCCCGCGTGGCCTTCGACATGGCTCGCAAGCGCCGCGGCAAGGTTACCAGCATCGACAAGGCGAACGTGCTTGAGACGAGCCGCGTGTGGCGCGAAACCGTGCAGCGCATTGCCGCCGAGTATCCCGACGTGGAAACCGACTACCTGTACGTGGACAACGGCGCCATGCAGCTGGTGCTGAACCCCAGCCAGTTCGACGTCATTCTGACGGGCAACCTGTTCGGCGACATTCTGTCGGACGAGGCCTCTTGCATCACCGGATCTGTGGGCATGCTGCCTTCCGCGTCGCTTTCCGACACGAAGCTGGGCATGTACGAACCCATTCACGGCAGCGCCCCCGACATCGCGGGCCAGAACATCGCGAACCCCATCGCGACCATCCTGTCTGCCGCGATGATGCTGCGCTACAGCTTCGATTTGGCCGAGGAAGCCGACGCCATTGAAAACGCCGTGGCAAGCGTGCTTGAGGCGGGCCACCGCACGGGCGACATTGCCAAGGCCGGCGAGAAGAAGCTCACCTGCACCGAAATGGGCGACCTTATCTGCGCCGCGATCTAATTCGCCTCGCGATTTCTGCCGCTTGACCGCATTTTCGACCCCTTCACATGGAGGGGTCTTTTTATTTTGCCTGTTCAAACGTGGATTTTGTGACACATGGCCGCCATGGGGAGTATAGTAGAGGTTAGAAATCCCAGGTCACGAGGTGAATATATGTTTAAATGCGGCGATAAGGTCATCTACAAAAGCTTCGGCGTGTGCACCATCGAGCAAATGGATTACACCATGGAATCGTTCGGATCAAAGAAGAGCGACGCTCCCGCACGCAAGTATTTCGTGCTGAAGTCGGAAAGCGCGCGCGGCGGGCAAGCTTTTGTGCCCGCTGACAAGGCCGAGGAACTCATTCGCCCCGTGATCGACCGCGCCGACGCAATCAACCTGGCTCAGCAGCTCGAGAAAATTGAGCCCGAAGACTACATCGATAAGAACATGCACACCACCGACCAGCATTTTCGCGAAGAGCTGGCCCAGCACGATTGCCTGGTGACGATGCGCGTGGCACGAACGATGGAGCACCGCATTGCCGAACAGGAGGCCACGAGACACAAACCATCGGGGCTGTATGTGCGCCTGTTGGACACGGCGCGCAACCAAGTACGCGAAGAATACGCGGCATCGCTTGGCATAAGCGTGGAAGAGGCCGAGCAATACCTGCTCAAGGCCGTGGGACAAGCGTAAGTTCAGTCCGGATGGTCTATGGCATCCCATACCCAAAACGCGATTGAGAAGAAGGCCGCAGCGTTGTGAACGGGTCGAATTGCCCTACTTCGAGGACCACCCGGAAGGCATGCGCTAAGCTCCTTTTCGGCGCGGACTTCGTCGCCCGCGCGAAACCGCTTCCACCTACATAAGCAGCACGCTGGCGGCGGTCATGAGGATGAGCGCTATAACCACGCTGAGCGAAATGGCGAAACCGGCGGTTTGCGTATCGCCGTCGACCCAGATGATGTAGACCAGTCCCACCGACATGATGGGCGCCAGCAGGCACAAAATGGTGACGTTGCGCAAATCGGGCGCCATGGGAATGGCGAAATACACCAGCGCGCAAAACGCGAGCGCCACAATAAGGCGCCAGCCAAGCACCTTGCACACTTCCAATAAATGCCGTTTGTCGATGCGCCACTCGAACACCAGGCCGATCATGAACATTGCCAGGAAGCTGTTCGCTTCGGACATGGGATGAATAAGCGTGCCCAGCTGCTCGGGCACCGAAATGCCCACGAGAGACAGCGCGATAAGAACCAAGTAGCAATCGAGCGCAGGCGATTGCAGCGTGGTGCGGATGAGCGAACCCACCACGCCGCCCGTGCGCTTCTTCAAAATGAACGTGCGCACGATGGCGTACGCACCGCCCGACACCAGGATGGTGTTCCCCAAATCGAACATGCAAGCCAACACCACGCCCGTCGGACCCACGACCGACGAGATGAACGGAAGCGCGAAGCAGCCGATGTTGTACCCAAATCCCATAAGGGTGGGAATCATGCGGTCTTCGGGTTTGCGATGGCGCGTGAACAACATGGCACCGCCGAAGCCGACCACCGTGGCCGCGAACGACACAAGCGAAATAAGCAGCAGGCTAGCATCGAATTGGAAGCCGACGAACGAATACACCACCGTGCACGGCAGCGTAATGTTGAACAAAAGCCGCGAGAACACGTTTTTCGTCTCGGGCTTGATGAAGCCGGTATGGGCGCACACCGCGCCGACCACGATGATAAGCGCATACGCGCTGGCAGAAATCAGAATGTCGAACATATATGGGTAGACCTTTCCGTAAAGCGGCTCTACCCTACCACCTGCGTCGCGCGGGTGCCTGTCGACCACAAGCATTTTCACAGGTTATTATTCATGCAAGGCACAGTATTCATAAGCAACAGCAGGAAAACGGGGATGCAGAGATGGGACAGGAATGGGACAGGGGACTGTCCCCCGTCCCAGGGCTCGCCAAGCGGGACGGGGCTGCCCCACGCCCCAGAAATACCTCCCTATAAGAAAGCCGTCCCGCTCGATTGTTCGAACGGGACGGCTTTACCGAGCAGCAATGCCCGTTTAACCAAACAGCGCGAGAGGGAGGGGGACGCGCCTAGGGGTTTCGCTATTTGGAGCCAAGCATCTTGCCGACGACATAGCCCTGCGTATGGCAACGGCCCAGCGACAGGCCCGGCAGATCCATGGGATAGTCGGGGCTGCCGAAGAAGTTGCCGGCGCAGTTGCCGATGGAGTACAGGCCCTCGATGGGGTTGCCGTCCTTGTCGAGCACCTGCATCTTGCCGTTCACGTTTACGCCGTGCACGATGGTGGACAGGCGAATGTGACGATGGATGCCATAGAACGGGGCCTGCTTGATGGGCTTCAACCACTTGGCGGGCTTGCCCATATCCTCGTCAACGCCGGCCTCGACGAGCTCGTTGTAGCGAGCGACGGTCTTCACGAACGCATCCACGTCGGTCAGCCCGAGCTTCTTGCCAAGCTCTTCGATGGTGTCGGCCTTGAAGGTAGCGGCCAAGTCGGGGTACACGCCCGTCTTCTCGCCCGGCTCTTCAGGCATGTAGGCTTTGATGGCCTCGGGGTCGTACAGCTTGCCCGGCCAATCGGCGCAGTCGGTCATGTAATTGCTATCGAACACCTGCGTGTAGTAGCCGTTGTCTTCCTCGCTGGTAAGGAAGTTGCCGTTGTAGGCCATGGCAGAACGGGCCTCGTTGCAGAAACGGGTGCCGTCATTTTTCACCGTGAGGAACGGCATGTCGGCCATCGAGCCCGGGCCCGCGTCGAAGTCGTGCTGGACCTTGGAGCCGCACACGCTTTCCATGCGGCCGCCAGCCCACACCATCATCTTCTGGCCGTCGCCGGTCTTGTTGGTTTCCTTACGATCGAGGTGTGCCATATCGGGGTTGTAATAGGCCATCATCTCGTCGTCATTGGTGTAGTCGCCCGTAGCCACAACCACGCCGTTTTTCGCGTTGAACTGCACATAGTCGCTACCGTCTTTGCAGATGACGCCCACAACCTTGTCGCCGTCTTTCACCAACTGCTGCGCCGGGCAGGAATAGAAGATCTCGAGCCCGTCTTTGCCGTTGTAGTAATCGCACAAATCGCGCATGCCCGAGCCGGTGTTGTAAGGCTTGGGGCCGAAGTCGAACGCGAAATACGAAACCGGCTGCTCGTCGATGGTGGAAATGCTGGTCGTCCATTTCTTGGTGGTGTCGACGACCTGGCAGCCCGCCTCGGTCGCCTTGTCCCACAGCCAGTGCAGAGCTTCGCCCGAATTGTTCGCCCACAGCTCCAGCTGCTCGCGATGCGAACGCCATGCGCACTGCTCGGTGAGCCACGACATCACGGCCGCCTTGCCGGCAGCGCTCGTGGAAGCCTCCAGCGAGTCGCACGTGTTGCCCTGCGAAACCGCCTGGCTTTCCTTCTGAATAAGCGCGACCGACGCGCCGGCTTCGGCGGCGGCCAAGGCGCACGGAACGCCCGCAGCGCCCGCGCCGATGACGACGACGTCGAATTCTTTCGTCTCTTTCACATTGGAAATAGCCTCGGGCGCCTGGAAGAAGCTCGGCAGGCCATCGGCGTCTTTGGAAGCGGCCGCGGTGGAAGAGCCCTTCGACGAAGAGCCCGAAGGCGAGCAGCCCGCAAGCATGCCAGCGCCAGCCGCGCCCACGGCAGCGATGCCGCCGAATTTGAACAAATCACGACGAGAAAGTTCCATAGTTTCCCTCCTAGATTTCGCAAACGGCAGGGCCTTTCCCTTTTTGGCCCTTGCCGCCCGTCCCTTGCGGAACGCCTTGAAATCTACGAGGTTCGACCGCCCCGCGCATCGACCGCAGCCGAATTCATAGGGTTATTTTGACATAACCCCCCTGTATAACCCCCGCACGACGTGCGAGAATGGTCATTCGAACGCACAATCTGGGAGGGAACGTGCTGCATAGCAATTCAACGTCCGCCGAGCGGCAGGGGGCCACCGCGGAATGCCATGCCGACGAATCGAGCGAAACCGCGTCGCTGCTTTTCGGGTTCATACCCATCGTGCCTTTGGCTTTTCTGGGCCTTGGCGTATATCGCGCATGGATTGAGGTCGCCTTCGTGGGAACTTTCGTCCCCTTCCCCTTCGGCACGGCATCGGTCCGCGATTTTTTCGATTCCACGATGGTCGTGACATCCGTGCTGTGCGCCCTATTCGCCCAACGCATTGGCACGCTGGTGGGGCGCCGCAGTGTGCTTGTGGCCACTGCGGCATTGCTGGTGGCGTCGACCGCATGCGCTTTCGCTGCGTTTTGGTGGCCCCAAAGCGCAGCCTCGCTGGGCATGGCCGCAAGCGTGGTGGGCGGCATCGGCATCGCCTTCATGATTCTTATTTGGAGCGAAATCTACGGCAGCCTGAACCCGCTGCGCGTGGCGGCGTATTACTCGTTTTCCATTGTGGCGGGCGCGCTCATCATATATATGTATGAAGGCTTCAAATTCGACTGGCTCTTCGTAATGACGTCGCTTCTGCCCATCGTGGCGATTCTGTGCGCGCGAAAGGCGTTTTCTCTGCTGCCGAGCGATTCGCGCCCCCAACGCAAGCCGGCCGCCAACCTGTCGGTGCCATGGAAGGCCGTCTTGCTTATGGCGACATACGCGTTCGCCTACGGCTTGCTGGAAAACAAGTCGTACGGCGGCGGGTTCGGCCCGCATTCTTCGCCTGGCACGCTGCTCGCGGGCGCGCTCATCTTTTTGGGCGTCTGCGTGCGCGGGAAGCACTTCGATTTCGGGCTTATCTATCGCGGAGCGCTGCCCATAACCGTCGCCGCCTTCCTGCTGCTGCCGACGTTCCACATCTTCAACGAAGCCATGAGCGCGCTGTGCATTTCCGCCGGCTACACCATGCAATCGATTCTCATCATGATCATCATCGCCAGCATTTGTTACCGGTATGGCGCATCGGCCATTTGGCTGTTCGGCATCGAGCGCGGCGTGCGTCAGATTTTCATGCTGCTGGGGCGCGATACGACGCAAAGCCTGAACTCGCTCGCCCTGCCCGCCGAAAGTGCCGACTTCTTCATTAGCGCACTGGCGATTATCTCGGTGGTGGCAGCCACTATGATTTTCATGTCGGAGAAAGGCCTTTCCAGCAATTGGGGAGCCATGCTGAAGTCGCCCGAAGGCACGCTTGAGCAAGACGAGCTTCGCGAGAAAACGCCCGCCGAACGAAAACACGAACTGGCGACGCGCGTTGCCAGCGTGGCACAGCAATACGGCCTTTCGACGCGCGAAGAGGAAGTGCTGCTGCTTTTGGGGCAGAAAAAGACCGTGGGCATTATCGAGCGCGAGCTGTTCATCGCCAACGGCACGGCGAAAGCGCACGTGCGACACATCTACCAGAAGCTCGACATCCACTCGCGCCAAGAGCTCTTCGACATGCTTGGCGTGGAAACCGACACCGCCGAATAAAGAAAGCCGCCCCGCTCGGTTTCCCGAACGGGGCGGCTTGAATGGGACGGGAGACTGTCCCCCGTCCCGTCTTATTTAGTCGGTCGGCAATTCGTAGGACTGACCGGCATCGCCAGCCTGCGGGTTTTCGACCGTACAGGTGTAGCCGTTCTCGATGTCGGCATCAATGAACACCTTCGAGCCCTCCATCACGTGGCCGGCGACAATCTCGTTCGCCACGCGATCGACCACCTCGCGCTGCACCAGACGCTTCAGCGGACGCGCGCCATATACCGGGTCGAAGCCGTCAATTGCCAACGACTCGATAGCGGCCGGCGATACTTCCAGCTCGATGCGGCGATCGGCCAAACGCGCCTGCACGTCTTTGATCTGCAGGGCAACGATGCTCTCGATGTTCTCGGACGACAGCGGCTTGAACGTAATAACGTCGTCGATACGGTTCAAGAACTCGGGCCTGAACGTCGCACGCAGGTTTTCCTGCATGGCGTTCTGGAACTCCGCCATCTTCTTCGCGAAGCCGGCGGCGTCGGCCTTCATCATGTCCTCGACCAAGTCGCCCATCGTGGCACCCTTTTCCTTGGCCTCTTCCTGCGTTTCGGCCGCAAAATCGCGAATCGTCTGCGAGCCAATGTTGCTCGTCATAATGATGATTGCGTTCTTGAAGCTCACCACGCGGCCCTGGCCATCGGTCAGGCGGCCGTCATCGAGCACCTGCAGCAAGATGTTGAACACATCGGGGTGAGCCTTCTCGATCTCGTCGAGCAGAATCACGCTGTACGGGCGACGGCGCACGGCCTCGGTCAGCTGGCCGCCCTCGTCGTAGCCCACGTATCCCGGAGGGGCACCGATTAGGCGCTGCACGCTGAACTTCTCCATGTATTCAGACATATCGATGCGCACCATGGCGCGCTCGGTGTCGAACAGGTACTCGGCCAGCGCCTTGGCGAGCTCGGTTTTGCCCACGCCCGTGGGGCCCAGGAACAGGAAGCTACCAATGGGTTTGTCGGGGTCGGAAAGGCCCGCGCGATTGCGGCGAATGGCGCCGGCCACCGCGGCCACGGCCTCATCTTGGCCGACGACGCGCTTGTGCAGCTGGGTTTCCAGGTCGACGAGTTTAGCCATTTCGCCCTGCATCATCTTCGACACGGGAATGCCCGTCCATGCGCTTACGACCTCGGCGATTTCCTCATCGGAAACCTCTTCCTTCAGAATGGCGCCGTCGCCCTGCTTAGCGTTCACAGCCTCTTCGGCTTCGGCCAGCTGACGTTGCAGCTCGGGAATTTTCGCGTAGCGAATCTCGGAAGCCTTCACCAAGTCGCCTTCGCGGGTTGCCTTTTCCTCGTCAACATGCGCGGCGTCGATGTCGGCCTTCAGGGTTTGCACCTTCTCGATGACGTCTTTCTCGTTGCGCCATTCGGCCTTGCGCGCATCCAGCCATTCCTTCGACGTGGCCATTTGCTTGCGCAGCTCTTCCAGACGCTCGGCGCTGGCGGGGTCGCTTTCCTTCATAAGCGCCTGCTCTTCGATCTGCATCTGCGTGTATTTGCGCTGAGCAGCGTCAATTTCCTGCGGCATGGAGTCGATTTCGATGCGCAGGCGGCTGGCGGCCTCGTCCATAAGGTCGATGGCCTTATCGGGCAGGAAGCGGTCGGAGATATAGCGGTTCGACAGCTCAGCCGCGGCCACAATCGCCGAATCGGTGATGCGCACGCCGTGGTGAATCTCGTACTTCTCTTTCAAACCGCGCAGAATGGCGATGGTGTCTTCCACGCTGGGCTCGCCCACCAAAACCGTTTGGAAACGGCGCTCAAGAGCGGCATCCTTCTCGATGTATTTGCGGTACTCATCAAGCGTGGTGGCGCCAATGGCATGCAGCTCGCCGCGAGCCAGCGCGGGCTTCAGCATGTTGCCCGCGTCCATGGAGGAATCGCCCGTGGAACCAGCGCCCACGATAGTGTGCAGCTCATCGATGAACAGGATGATGCGGCCATTGCTCTGCTTCAC
>ERZ808240.3403-NODE-3403-length-15549-cov-11.711114_pt1 | contig 15549 bp, 9 predicted proteins | sample MGYA00521084_ERZ808240 | MGnify/ENA primary metagenome ERZ808240 (study PRJEB31516, sample SAMN03275571) | gut metagenome | biome: mammalia-associated habitat; material: feces | host: Papio cynocephalus | place: Kenya | collected 2012-08-06 ... | reverse complement strand
ATGCGCAATAAACCTGATGAGGAGTATGCTGATCAAATTTGCGCAGAAGCACAATCTTCCTTTTGAAGAAGCAATGCTCCAATTTGCGGAGTCATCAACATATGACATGCTGTTCGACTTTGACACAGCCGTCTGGAAAGAAGGCCCAGATTATCTATTAGATCTTTATGAAGATGAGATTCGATCCACCCATTCCATAGCGATGTAGTATCCTGTCTTTGACAGCACAAGTATCTTCTTAGTCCTGGAACTGGCTCTATGAGCCAGTTCCAGGACTTTTCTGTATTTTCATAAAGTGCGTAATTTCCTTCGGATAAGACGTGAGCGCGTTCTGACAAGTTCAGGTATCAAAGACCTGTGCAAAAAAGAAAGCGCTATCATAAGCTGATGTTATATATATATATATATATATATATATAACAAAAGAATGCCTGGAACGCATGCGCTGGTTGTATAATTTTTATAAATAAAACAATAATTTGATTAAATCATAAATGCATAGGAGGGCAGAGCAAAGATCAAATTATGGTTATGGGAATAGGCGTTTTATAAGCTGCAGATTTTTTACAGCGCATGGAAGGGTAAAATATGAAAAGAAGTAAAAAGTCATTATTTAACGCAATACTCGTAGGGTTTCTTAGTGCGTCAATGGTATTTACCACACCGATGGCATCATTCGCAGAGTATTTTGATACCGGCGAAAAGGTAACAGTAGATGCAAGCGATATTCATGATAACTATGTGAATGCGAGCAATGATACCGATGTTACAGTAAATGGCTCTCTTTCTCGTAATGATGATGGAGAATCTATTTTTGTAAGAGACGATTCTTCGGTTACAGTAAAGGGAAATGTTGACGGTGATATTATTAACCAAGGTGGAACTGTATCCGTAGATGGAAACGTGACGAATGGAAACGTGGCGAATAAAGAAGAAGGAACAGTCAACATATCCGGTGATGTCACCGTAAAAAGAGATGACGACTATAGCCATGCTGCAGTATCCAATCGTGACGCAGCTCATACGAAAATCGATGGAAACGTCAAGCTGGACGCTAACAGTGGAACTGGGGTAATTATCAGTAATCGGACAGAGAAAATATCGAATATAGACATCGGTGGAAATATTGATATAAATACTTCTGGACTTGTGTCCAAGATTGAAGATGAAGAAGAATCTGAGCCTGCATATGCAGAAGGAGTTTTTATAAATGGGACCAATGGGTCTGAAACAAACGTTAATATCGGAGGAAAAATAGATGTAAAAGGAAAACTAGATACAGACGGACTTTCTATACTTGCAAGTGAAGATCATGATAAAACTAATCAGGACAAAGTCAAAATAAATGTCGTTTCTGGTGGGGTAACTGTAAGTGGTTCTCAAGCACTGGACGAAGGCGATGGATTATATTACCCTACGACGGGAATCAAGATTGTAAGTACTACGAATTCAGATATTAACGTTGTCATAAAAGGCGATGTAAAATCAAATAATTCGGGTATTTGGATCCTGAATGACGATAAGGATAGTGAGACAAATACCAATATTTTTGTGACGGGTTCTATCGAAGCAGAAGATACTGCAATCGATGTAGACAATGCATCGAATAAGAATAAGGTGACGATCACCGCATGGAAAATTAAATCAACGAATGAAGACACAATTAATGTTGGGAAGAAATCGGATACAAAAGAAAATACTTCTGTTTACGATGAACAAGGCACAAAAGATTTGGCCTCCAACATCAATTATATCATCCGGCATGATGGCACGATTCAACTTGAAGGTACAAGAAAAACTTCTGTAGATGGTCAGGAATTCGAAACTGCACACGAGAAGGAAAAGCTGACCATCCATGTTAAAGTGGATGGTGATGCAAGCAAATATAAAGTTGAAGCAGGTTCTGCAACAGCAACGAAAAATGCGGATGGCTCGTGGACGCTGATTGTGCCGAAGAATGGCGGTGTAGATATTCGTGCCGTACTTATGGCGATCGAAGAGAATAAGACCCAGAGCTCGTCCTCATCTTCTTCCTCGTCATCTCGGAGTCATTCGTCTTCTGGTAATAATGCAACTACAACAACCACCACATCGGATGGCGCAACTGTTCAGACAACAGTTAGCAATTCTGGAACTGCAAATCTTACATCTGCAGTTATTACACTGGGATCTGCAAACGCGCAGGCATCTACAGCGGTTAATCAGGTGAGTGGTGGAACGGTTACCTTTAAGAAAGCCAGTGGAAATCTTGCAGGTGCTTCGTTTAAGGGCGTTGGTCAAATCTCTGCGGATGGTACTATGCTTGTAAAGGAAGATGGTACTACGGCAAAGATGGCAACAGGAATGCTCCTTTCCATCCAAAGCGATGATGGAAATTCAATGGGCTGCTTTGTGGACGCGACAGGTAATATCATCGCAACCGGCAGCTATGAGGTTTACTACATGCTTGGTACAGACGGTAAGCTTCATGCACATTTTGTAAATCCTAACGGCTACTTCCTGAAGGGCGTTCAGACCATTAACGGTCAGATCGTTACCTTTAATGCAGAAGGCGAAATGGTAGGCGTTCAGTAATTACAAACACATATATGGCTGTAAGAGCTCTCTCCGGAGGGCTCTTTTTAATGCGCTTAGGGTTGTCGTACGAAAAAAGAGCTGCCGCACAGTTTAGTGCGACAGCCCCTTTTGAATTTCCATGTACTATTTTTTCGTCCGTCGATACATCACGAAGGACAGTACGAAGATGCCGATGCATGGCACGAGGTTCGCCGCCATGCCGGCCTGCAGTGAAACGGCATCGCCGATGCAGCCGATGATGTACGGCATGATGATGGCGCCACAGGCCGCGGTGCTCAGAAGCACGCCCATGGAAGCAGAGCTCGTCATCTGTCCAACCCCGGCGATGGCGAGCGGATTCACACCGGCCATGGCGAAGGCGAACAGGAAGAGCGCGACACTGGCGGAAAGCGGTGCATGCATCTGCACGAGAACCGCATAGAGCACGGTGAGGCTTAAGCCCATCACGCTCAACGCCTTATAGAGATTCTTAATCGGAATCACAAAGGCAATCAGGAGACGGGCGATCAGCGTCGCACCCCACATGATGGATACGGTGTAGTTTGCAAGCGAGCCGCTCAGGATCTGCTCACTTTTAAAGTAGGTCACGAGCCAGCCATTGACGGACTGCTCCGCGGCATTCTGACAGAACACGAGGGCGGTCAGAATCCAGAAGGTCGCATCGCGTAGAAAGGCGTAACGATTGTCCACTGCGGTATGGGCCGTGCCCCCTGGAACTTCCGTCGTGGAAGACGTGGCGGCTGGGGTCGAAACTTCACTTTTCTGTGCTGCTGCCGACCGGATCGTGGTCTCACCATCCGCTTTCCGGGCGCCTGCATTGGCCCTTGCCTGGAGCGATCGCTCCTCGATGGACTCGGTTCGAATGAAGAGGAACCACATTAGGAGACCGGCGAGGGCAATGCCGATCATCGGCGCGCGATCGTGCAGCCCGAGAAAGGCCTGGATCAGGAACGGGCAGAGCAGTGCACCGGCAGCGTAGCAGGCATGGAGCACATTCATGGCACGGGTACGAACCTCTGCGTTTGTGCTGACGAGGACAGTACAGTTCGACAGTGCGCTGCCCTTCGTGAGGCCAATGATGAGAAAGGCGAAGGCCAGCAGTCCGAAGACGCCGGTAAAGGCGCAGAGCAGGTAACCGAAGAAATAGCCGATGGTGAGCAGCATGACGGTACGCTTCATGCCGATCTTCGCCGGGAGGAAGCCCGCGAGCATCGGGGCGACGATATTGCCGGCCGACATGATGGACAGCAGGGTGCCGGTTGAGGAGAAGCTGAGCCCGAAGCGATCACGCAGAATCGAAACGATGACGCCGCTCGAGATGGCGCAGATGCCGGAAAGGAAGAAAAGAATGAAGCCGGCATTCCGGAGCGCCGGGTTCTTCTGTGGGGTGTCAGACATGAGAAAACCTCCTTTTTTATCCTGTCTCGGATTATAGCACAAACCTCTCTTTTTTATGATAGGATAGAGGGAGATTTGCGTGCGGGAGGTGGAGCGATGTACGAGGCCAGTGGCAAAAAAATGCTCAACATGCTGATTTATGATGTTCTGCAGGAGCACTCCGATGCAGAGCATTCGATTTCACAGCAGGGCATACTGCAGATTCTGAAGGATGAGTATGGGGTCGTGTGTGACCGCCGTTCAGTGCGGAACAACATTGACTGCCTCATCGAGTACGGTTATGACATTGAAACCGAGGGCGGGTATCGACTGATGTCACGTACCTTCGATGAAGGCGAGCTGCAGCTGCTCATTAATTCGGTGGTATTTTCGAAATTTCTTACGAAGGCTCAGGCGAGGAAGCTGATCGGGAAGCTGATCAATGAAGGCAGCCGGTACTTTTCACCGAGCTTTACGCATCTTCGGAACATCACGAATCTGCAGCGCTCGGAGAATAAACAGGTCCTCATCAATATGGACCTCATCGATAAGGCCATCGAGCAGAAAAAGAAGATCTCCTTCCTTTATAACAGCTATGGGACGGATCGCCGGATGCATCCGCGACGGAAGGAGCCCTTCCTATATAACCCATATCAGATCGTCATGTCGAATGGCTGCTTTTATCTTGTTGGAAATTACGACAAGTACGATACCGTTTCGCATTTTCGCATCGACAAGATGACCAGTATGACCGTCCTGGATGACCCACGGAAGGATCCGAAGGAGGTCATCGGGATGGAGCATGGACTGAACCTGCCACAGCATATGGCAGAGCACATCTATATGCTTTCCGGCCCATCGGTGACGGTGCTTCTCCGCATGCGGCAGAGCGACATGGATGTGCTCGTGGACTGGTTCGGAAGAGATGTGCAGATCATGGAGCAGTACCCGGATGGACAGATGGATGTCCGCCTCCGCTGCAATGAGGAGGCCATGGAGTACTGGGCACTGCAGTATGGAAAACGCGTCACGGTGCTGGAGCCGCGGGAGCTTCGCGCGAAGCTTCGGACAGACATCGAGGAAATGCGGACAAGATATCAGGAGGATACAGATGAAGATCAATGAATACATCAGAACAGGTACGAGATCAGAGGATATCTCCGAGCGCGAGCAGCGGCATCGCATCCTTGCGCGGGAGGTGGCAGAGGAAAGCATTGTCCTTCTGAAAAATGACGGCGTGCTGCCACTTCTTACGGGAAATCCGGTAGCACTCTTTGGCGCCGGAGCGGGGCTTACCATCAAGGGTGGAACGGGCTCCGGGGATGTCAATGCGCGGCACAGTGTATCGATCTATGATGGCTTCCAGCTCGCGCATGTGCGTGTGACCAGCCGGGCCTGGATCGAGGACTATGAGGAGCGGTATGAGCTCGCACGGCAGGCCTGGAAGAAGCAGATTCTAGAGGAGGCAGGCGGCTCGAACGGGCAGCGCTTCTTCGATGTGTATACGAGCCATGCATTCGAGATGCCGGAGGGACGGCCGATCGAGGATACGGATATCCAGGATGCGAAGGTGGCCGTGTATGTGATTTCCCGTGTCGCCGGAGAGGGCAGTGACCGGCATCTTGCGAAGGGAGATTATTACCTCACGGATGCAGAGCTCGAGGATCTTCGGGTCCTGGCGACGCTGGTCGAAAAGATCGTTGTCGTGATCAATGCCGGCGCCCAGGTGGATCTCTCGGTGCTGGAGGCCATGCCGGAGGTGAAAGCCATCCTCTTCATGGGGCAGGCCGGTGAAGAAGGGGGCAATGCGTGCGCCCGTGTGCTGCTCGGACTCGTCAATCCATCCGCGAAGCTGACCGCGACCTGGGCAAAGGACTACCTGGACTATCCGGGGGCGAAGGACTTCAGTGATGTGCCATTTTCGTCGCCTTCCGTAACGGAGGCCAATGCTTCCGACGTAGAAACAGCACGCGCCGCACAGCCTTCTGAAACGCCTGCTTCCAGTGAAGCACGCGCGCAGGCACGTGCGAAGCAGCTTGCATGCTCCCGTTACACCGAGGGCATCTATGTCGGCTATCGCTACTTCGATTCCTTCGGCATAGCGCCACGCTATCCGTTCGGGCATGGTCTCAGCTACACCTCGTTTTCGATTTCTGCCGAGGCACCGATGGCACGTGCGGATGGGCTTTCCATCAGGGTGAGCATAGAGAATACGGGAAATCCGTATGCAGGAAAGGATGTCGTGCAGGTGTATGCCGCCTGCCCGCAGCCGGTGGCTCGGTCGGCGGACGAGGAGACCGTAAGGGAGGCAAATCCGGAGATCGAGAAAGCGACTCGGTCAGCCGGAAACGTGGATCCCGCCGCACCGCATGGCCAGGTGGAAGCGAAGGAATATAAGCGCCTTGTGGCGTTTCAGAAGACGCGCCTTTTACAGCCAGGCGAGCGGGAAAGCATGACACTGGAGATCGATGCACGCGCGCTTGCAAGCTTCCATGCGCAGTATGAGGAAGCGCAGGGCGCCTGGGTCATTGAGGCGGGACGCTATGGTATCTTCGTAGGCGACAGCTCCGATGAGCATGCGCTTCAGCTCGCGGGTGTCGTCGAGGTAAAGGAAGAAAAGGTGCTCGAGCGGGTACCACACATCTGTCCGGTGCAGGATCCGGATTTTCAGGAGTGTGCCGCACCGATGGAAACGCTGCATAAAAAGACGCAGGCATGGCAGGATGCATGGGAAACGATGAAGAAGGCTTCCGCACAGGGAAAGTCGCTGTCCGGGGCGAAGAAGACACTCGGATGGACGAGCGCGCGTGAGGAGACAGCCTGGACACCGGGGGAGGCTCCGGTGTTCCGTGTCGCGCAGGATGAGCTCGACCGGATGGCGCATGCCATCGCAAGTACCCTCGAGGTGAAGGATCTGATTCCGCTTCTCATGGGTGAATTCAATCGAAATCAGGCGGCGCTGGGTGCGGCTGGACAGCGCGTGCCAGGTGCGGCCGGGGAAACCAGCCATGCACTGGAGGCACTGCTTCATATTCCGGGCATTTCCATGGCCGATGGACCAGCCGGCCTTCGCCTCAGCCGTTCGTATCTCGTGGATCGGGAAAGCGGACAGGCACTGCAGACCGGCATTGACGCGAATCTCGAAAACGGCTTCTTTGCGTCGGAGCCGGAGCAGCCGGAGAAGTATGAGCGCTGGTATCAGTTTACGACGGCCTGGCCGGTCGGCACGAACCTCGCGGAAACCTGGAACGAGGAGCTCCTCGAAGCCGTGGGACGAGCGACCGGCATGGAGATGGAGGAGTTCCATGTGGCCTGGTGGCTGGCACCCGGCATGAACATTCAGCGAAATCCGCTGAACGGCCGAAATTTCGAGTACTATTCGGAGGATCCGCTTCTCAGCGGAAAGATGGCAGCGGCCATCACGAAGGGCGTTCAGTCGCTTCCGGGTGTCGGCACCACGATCAAGCACTTCGCGTGCAACAATCAGGAAAATAACCGTATGGGTGTGGATGTCCGCGTATCGGAGCGGGCACTTCGGGAAATCTATCTCCGTGGCTTCGAAATCGCGGTGAAGGAAAGTCAGCCGATGTGCATCATGACGAGCTATAACGAGATCAATGGTGTCCACAGTGCAAATAACCGCGACCTCTGCACTGAGCTTGCGCGCCGGGAGTGGCATTTCCAGGGCGTCGTGATGACGGACTGGGCGACGACCCTCGCTGGCGGCGGTTCGGATGCGGCCACCTGTATTACGGCGGGCAATGACCTCATCATGCCAGGGGCAGCGTCTGATCAGACCTCGATCGAGCAGGCCTATGCCGAGGGAAGACTGAGTGAGCAGGACATTCGTGCGGCGGCGGAGCGGATTCTGAACATTGTGCTTCGGACGAATGGCTATGAGGATGCGATGAGCTACTATGCGAGATTTTAAGGAGGAAAAAGCGGAATGGCAAAACTGATTTTCCGCTACGGTGCGATGGGCAGCAGCAAGACAGCCAATGCGCTCATGGTACGGTACAACTATCTGGAGAAGGGCTATGTGCCCTATCTCCTGAAGCCGGCAACGGACACACGCGATGGAAAAAACGAGATTAAATCGCGGATCGGACTCCATGCGGACTGCGAGCTCGTGAGCAGCTTCCTTCGTCGGCTTGACACGATCGACTTCGTGAAGGAAACCGTCATCATCATTGATGAAGCGCAGTTCCTGAGCCCAGAGGAGGTGGAAGCCTTCGCACATATTGTGGACGAGCGGGAGATTACCGTCATCTGCTATGGCCTCATGACGGATTTCCAGAGCAAGCTCTTCCCAGGCTCGCAGCGGCTCTGTGAGCTGGCAGATCGTCTGGAGGAGATTCCGACCCTCTGCTGGTGTGGAAAAAAGGCGCATTTCAATACGCGCTTCAGCGACGGGAAAATCGTGCGGACGGGTGCCCAGGTGATGCTGGGGGGCAATGAATCCTACGTGGCGCTGTGCCGGAAGCACTACTTCGAGGGAAAGCTGCACGGGGATCAGCCGCATGAAGATCTGACGAGGGACATCGATGGCGTGTGAGAAGAAGTGGGCTCCACAGAGCAGGAAAATAAATGAAGGCGCCCTTCGTTTTGATGCTTTCAGAAAAGAAGCGTGTGGAAGCAGGCCTGCTGCGGCAGGAAAGCCGCATCGGAGAGGAGCGAAGGCATGGATCATGCTTCCACTTCTTTCGTTCCTCCTTTCGGCCTTTCTTCTCTCTGCCTGTGGGAGCCATGTGAAGGACGCCCCGGCGGCAGGCATAGAGACGAGGGGAGCAGAGGGGGGCGCGTCTTCGGACACGGCTACAGCTGAAGCTTCCCAGGGCGATGCGACTTCAAAGACCAGTACCGTTCTGTCCTTTTCGAGCCTTTCCGAGATTCCGGATGGAAGCTACTGGATTTCGGTCACGCTGACGGGCGGCTCGGGGCGAGCCTCGGTCGCTTCACCGACGGGCTTTTATGTGAAGAACGGGCAGGCGATGGCCGACATCCACTGGTCGAGTGCACACTACGATTACATGAAGGTGGAGGGCGTTCGCTATGATGCGGACGTCGATTCGGAGACGGGACATGCGCGGATGACGATACCGGTGTCCGCACTCGATACGCCGATTTCCGTAATAGCAGATACGACGGCGATGTCGAAGCCGTACGAAATTGACTATACGCTTACGTTTGATAGCTCCGTCCTGCTTCCGATGGAGGATGAGGGCAATGCACACAGCCTCGCATCAGCGATGGTAGAAGAGGCCATGCAGGAGGCACGTGAGCGCTCGATGGATGCTGCTGGAACAGAGGGAAGCGAAACTGCAGAGCCGGGCATGGCCGAAACGACGCCATCCGCTTCGGATGGAACGACGTCGCGTGCCGATGGGCAGCTGACCTGGTCCGCGGCACCGGAGATCGATGGACTTCAGCTTCTCCGAACGGAGCCCAATGATGCCGCTACGTATTTTCGGCTCAGTACCTATGAGGATGCGGCAGGGCTTCCGTATACACTTCTGGAAATTGCCGGGGGGCAGGATCGCTATCTGCTTGTGCCGGAAAATGGCCAGGTATCGGCGCACGAGGCCCCTTCGCTTACAGTGATTCAGCAGCCGCTCGCGGCCGCCTACGTCGCGGCGAGCGCCACCATGGCCCCGCTCTGCGACATTGGCGCTGCTTCGCAGATCCGTTTTTCAGGCCTCCGCGCGGAGGGCTGGTATGTGGATGCGGCACGCACCGCCATGCAGGAGGGGCGCATGCTGTTTGCGGGAAAGTATTCCGAACCGGATTACGAGACGCTCCTTCGGGAGGGCTGTGATCTGGCCCTCGAGTCCACCATGATTCTTCGGAAGCCGGAGGTGAAGGAAAAGCTCGAGTCCCTCGGCATTCCGGTTTATATCGATTACTCGAGCTATGAGCCACATGTGCTGGGCCGCATGGAGTGGATTCGTGTGTATGGAGCGCTGTTTGGCCATGAAAAGGAGGCAGAGCAGTTCTACCAGAAGGAAAAGGCGCGACTTTCAGAGGTCCAGAAAGCGGGACTGCAGGGAAGTGAAAAAGCGAATGGAGACGGAGCCGCAGAGGAAGGATCGGCGCATTCAGAGGATGCACAGGAAGCGCTGGCATCGTCTGCAGGGCAGGAAGCACGTCCGACCGTCGTGTATTTTTATGTGAATACGGCGGGACAGATTCAGGTACGACAGCAGACGGATTATATTCCAGAGCTTCTTGAAATGGCGGGTGCCCGGTACCTCGCCCCACGGCAGTCGGGCATCGGTGCCGGGAATCGGAAAACCAATGTGACCGTTTCGGTGGAGGATTTCTACCGAAGCTGTAAGGATGTGGATTATCTTATTTATTCGGCCACCCTCGATGAGCCGCTGGCCTCCATCGATGCCCTCCTCGAGAAGAATCCACTCTTTGCCGATTTTAAGGCGGTGCAGGAGGGACAGGTCTATACCACGAATAAGGACTTTTATCAGCTGAGTGATCGTATGGCTGATTTTGCAGAGGATGTCCGAACCATGCTGACGGGTGGCGGAGACATGCATTTTCTGAAGCACGTTCGATAACTGAAAGTCGAAGAAGGGCTGCTTCTCTGCGCGTGCGTTTCGCGCCGGAAGACCTTTCTTCGACTTTCTTTTACTGTTCGTGTGTGACGAAATCGAGTATACTGAAGGCCATGAAAAAGCAGCAGGCAGGAAGGAGAGAAGAGCATGCAGGAATTTGAACGGGAAAACAGAAAACGACGACTGCGCTATCTCCTTGTATTTCTGGGACTGGCGCTCGTTCTTTGCTTCATTCTTTATCTGAATCTTTCCATCGGGACCGTCGCGCTCCGTGGAGATGCGATTTCCCGGACCATTTTCTGGCGCATCCGCCTGCCGAGGGTCTGCCTCGCGATGATACTTGGAGGTGCACTGGCGCTCAGTGGCTTTCTGCTGCAGACCTTCTTCGAAAACCCCATTGCGGGTCCCTATATTCTCGGTATTTCGAGCGGGGCGAAGCTGACGGTCACGCTTTCCATGCTCTTCACCCTGTCGCAGCTTCAGACGACAAGTGCTGCACTCAATGTTGCGGCCGCCTTCCTGGGCGCGCTCCTTTCGACCGGCTTCATTCTTTTTCTGTCGAAGCGTGTCCAGCACATGGCATCCATTCTGATCGGCGGCATCATGATTGGATACGTGACGAATGCCATCACGGACTTTCTCATCACCTTTGCAGAGGATGCGGACATCGTGAATCTCCATGGCTGGTCGCTCGGCTCCTTTTCAGGGGCCAGTGGGCAGGATGTGCTGGCGTCGACGCTGATCGTTGGGGTGACGACGGGGCTTATCTTTCGCATGTCCAAGCCGATCGGCGCCTTTCGGCTCGGTGAGGGATATGCACAGTCCCTCGGGGTTCAGGTGAAACGCTTTCGCACGATTCTGATTTTACTTTCCAGTATCCTGTCGGCGACGGTCACGGCCTTTGCAGGGCCGATCAGCTTCGTTGGCGTCGCCGCGCCGTACATCATGCGCCGTCTGCTTCGGACCTCGGAGCCACGTGTACTGATTCCGGCGGCATTTCTCGGCGGTGCAGCCTTTACCGCGGCGTGTGATCTCCTCGCTCGGACCCTGTTAAGTCCAACCGAGCTCAATATCTCGACGGTCACCTCCCTCATCGGGGCGCCGATCGTCCTCTGGATGCTTTTACAGGAGCATCGACGGTAGGGATTACAGTGCGGAAAAGAACCAGGAGTATTGATTTTTCTGTAAAGAGACGGGAACGTGCGTAGAGATAAAGAAATCAGAGCAGGGAGTGAAGAACGCTCCGACATAAAAGAAAAGCGGCAGGAGTGGATGGAAAGGAGGAAAGCCATGACAGGAGAGCTGGAGGACGCGGTTCTGAAGAAGCCGATGGAGAAAGAGAACAGGAGAGATGCGCAGCACGCAACGGGCAGCAGCTTGGTCCTGGCCGTTCAGAAGGTTGCGGCGGGGTATCATGGGACAGTCGTTCTGGAGAACCTGAGCTTCGAGCTGAAGCAGGGGGAAATCCTTGCGCTGATCGGACCGAATGGCGCTGGAAAATCCACCATACTGAAGACCCTGTCGCGCGTCCTTCTTCCGATTTTTGGAACGGTGGAGCTGGCAGGGCAGGATCTGCAGCGTCTGTCCGGAAACGCACTGGCACAGGAAATGGCGGTGCTGCTCACCGATCGTCCGAAGCCCGAGCTCATGACGGTACGGGATGTGGTCGCTCTCGGTCGTTATCCGTATACGGGACGTCTCGGCCGTCTTCAGACAGAGGATGAAGAAAAGGTAGAGGATGCCATGGCCGCCATGGATCTACTGCCGCTTCGTGCACGGGATTTCCGAGAGCTCAGTGATGGACAGAAGCAGCGGACGCTCCTCGCACGGGCGCTGGCGCAGGATCCGAAGATCCTCATCCTGGACGAACCGACCGGCTATCTCGACATTCACTATAAGCTGCAGCTCCTCCGCGTGCTTCGGGAGAAGGCAGGAGCCGGGATGACCATCATTGCCTCACTCCATGAAATGGAGCTTGCGCGGCTTCTCGCGGATCGACTTCTGACCGTAAAGGACGGGCATGCAGAGCATTTCGGAACCCCTGTAGAGATCTTTCGCGAAGACATCATTGCCCCACTCTATGACATCACGGGAGAGGAGTATGCGCTGCTGTATGGAAGATCGGAAAATTGTGAATAGAGCCTGTGTGAGACAGGACTGCATGCCCGCCCCGGGATCATGAAACGTTCGTTTCGATGATCGGCGGTTTCGGCAGCATGAAGGAAGAGAACACGTACTATGAACGAATACGTATATAAAAATCAGAAGAAGCTTCGCTGTGGCTTCACGACAGGCACCTGCGCGGCGGCCTGTGCGCAGGCGGCGATGATTCGGCTTCTGACGGGGCAGCTGCTTCAGGAGGTGACGGTACAGCTTCCCTTAGCGCCGAAGGGAAGGGGAACCTGGCGAGACGAAGGGCGGCCGGGCTCCGAAGGGCAACAGGTGCAGGCGCGTTCTTCCATGGATGAAAACGTGAATGAATGGCCCCGGGAAAAATGTACGATGCCGGAACGTGAACGAACGCTTCCCGCTGGAGTGAATGATTTTCATGACGCGATGACGCGTGTCACGCTTTCCGTCTATCCAACGGAGGATGGAGGCTTCGCCACACGGAAGGATGCGGGCGACGATCCGGACGTGACCAATGGCACGGAAATCCGGGCGTATGTTGAGCCATGTATTCCGTGGCCTTCTGAAGACGGGGAAGACGCCCCTCGTCCTCTGACTTCGGAGGGAAAAGGTACAGAGGGTAAAAGCCAGCGGGGATTTTCTGACGATCCAGACGATCCAGAGAAAGCAGGTGCAGGGGATACACAGGGGCTTTCTGTGATCGGGAAAAAGCAGCCATGGGTATGTGCACCGAAGGAAGCATTCGCGTCTCGTGATGGACGCTTGTATCTTACGGGGGGCGTGGGTGTCGGCCGAGTCACGAAACCGGGACTGGAGCAGGCCATCGGACAGAGTGCGATTAACCGTGTGCCACGGCAGATGATATTTACAGCGGTGCAGCAGGTACTCCAGCAGTTTGAGGATGCGTTCGAAGAAAACCAGAGGCAGGAGGTGCCGACAGAAAAGGGAAAAAGCAGAGAGCATAGAGAGAACGACGAGAATGCAGAAAAGAACGATGAGAATGCAGAAAAGAACGAGAATATAGAGAATATAGAGAATACAGAGAAGCACGAAAATAAAGAGAAGAACAAGAACCGATGCTATCTTATCACTATTTCGGTACCGGAGGGCGCGAAGCTTGCAGCGCGGACCTTTAATCCGCGGCTCGGCATTGTAGGTGGGATTTCGATTCTCGGAACGACAGGCATCGTCGAGCCGATGTCGGAGGCCGCCATCGTCAGAACGATCGAGACCTCGATTCGGCAGGCGCTTGCGCTGGAGGTGGAGACTTCCGAAAGGCGCAGAGGGGCATCCCAGGCTGCATATGCACAGATGAAGAGGGAAGCAGTGGATGGCAAAGGGCCAGATCATGTGGAAATGGACGAGAGAGGATGCGCGGAGGCATTCAAAGAAGGTATGCATTTCCCTGCGCGCCGCATCCTCGCCGTCCCTGGAAATTATGGGCAGCGCTATGTGGAAGAAAATCTGGGGCTTCGCGGGATGCCGGTGGTGGAGATTTCAAACTACATCGGCGAAGCGCTGGATCTTGCCGTTTCCTATGGCGTCACGGAATTCCTTCTGGTCGGAAACATTGGCAAGCTCGTAAAGCTCGCTGCCGGCATCATGAATACGCATAGCCGTGTGGCGGATGGCCGTTGGGAAATCTTTGCCGCACACCTCGCCCTCGCCGGAGGCACGCGGACACAGATTGAGATGCTCCGTGAGGCGATCACGACGGAGGAAATGCTGACGCAGCTCGAAGAGATGGGACTGCGGGCACCGGTCATGCAGTCGATTCTTGAGGCCGTCGAACAGCATCTCGCCCATCGCATCCGTGGCCAGATGCGCTTCGGTGTCATCATCTACTCCGAGCGCTTCGGTTGTGTTGGAAAAACACAGGACGCGGAGGCCCTGCTTCAGGAGTTTCGAGGGGCACTCTAGGCACGAAACGTCCATTTTCCGAAAATGTGCCTGGAGCTTCCTGCTGCGCCCAGGCATGTTATGCCTGGAATTGGGTCGATGTGCCTATGGTCTGAAAGTGGACTATAGGCATGTGCGGCCCACTTTTTTGATCATGTGCCTATACGTTTTCATAAACCCATAGGCACGTTCACCTAGAACGAAAAGAAGGATGCCTATGGAACCGTGAAATCAGCACGGTTTTTATAGGCATCCTTCGTGTTTTCAGGCGCTTTCGTGCCTATGGTCTGGCAGAGAGCTTCGCAGCAGCGTAGTCATGGAAGCGCTGGAGCCAGATCTGATAGGCGGCGTTCGTTTCATGCACGTAGTGATCCGAGCAGTACTGGGCAGCCAGCGTGCCGTTTTCCGCTTTCAGCGGCGTGGCGAGGTCGAGGTAATCCCAGCCTGCGGTTTCACCGAGGGCCTGCATCTCCTGGTTCAGTGCATCGATGTTTGCATTGGTGAGCTGCCCCTTCTCAGAGCCCTGGTACATCGGGGTCGTACTGAGAATGGTGATTTCAATCTCCGGATTGACGGCGCGGATCTGCTGGATGAGACGCGTATAGTAGTCCACCGTTCCTGGAACGCCGCCAATGTTTAAATCATTAAGGCCGAAGAAGAGGAAGGCATGCTTCGCTCCGACGAGCTGGAGAGAATCCCAGATGTGATGCTGGGTGCCCTGCAGCAGCGGATGCACGGACTTCGAGGAAATCGCGGAGAAGGCATTGTGTGCGGAAAAGCTTCCGCGGGTCAGAAAGCCGAGGTTTTGAAGAATGGCGCTGTTCCCACGATTTCGGTTTGCATAGAGCTGAAAGCCATAGGCGACGGAATCGCCGACGACATAGGCACCCTGAAAGTAGCTTGCAATTTCCTCCTCGGTTGGTGGAAGTGCCTCCGCTGCAGGCTGTGTTTCCGGAAGCCCGGTCGGTGCACCATTCAGCGCGCCAGAGATGGATGGGGT
>ERZ808240.3402-NODE-3402-length-15553-cov-12.789844_pt1 | contig 15553 bp, 10 predicted proteins | sample MGYA00521084_ERZ808240 | MGnify/ENA primary metagenome ERZ808240 (study PRJEB31516, sample SAMN03275571) | gut metagenome | biome: mammalia-associated habitat; material: feces | host: Papio cynocephalus | place: Kenya | collected 2012-08-06 ... | reverse complement strand
ATCCAATTTGGCTGGTAGGTTTGATGTTTTACCTTTAATTTATATGAGCGGTATATGGTTTTCAAGGCACGATAAATTTTAACATGTTCCCTTTCGCGGGGCAGCTATTCCTCCATAGCTCAGTCGGTAGAGCACGCGGCTGTTAACCGCGGTGTCGTTGGTTCGAGTCCGACTGGGGGAGTTGTGCCGGTATAGCTCAGTTGGTAGAGCAACTGATTTGTAATCAGTAGGTCTTCGGTTCGAGTCCGAATCCCGGCTTTAAGCCTTAGCTTTCAGAGCTAAGGCTTTTTTAACACTCAGGAGTTCGAGTAGATCGAACCAGCAGTGATGGAACTGTAGCTCAGCTGGTTAGAGCAGTCGGCTCATAACCGATCGGTCCCGGGTTCAAGTCCCCGCAGTTCCATGAAAAAGATTCAGCCCTGCTGGATCTTTTTTTGTATTTTCTAAAACGACCTGATCCGCATGTTTCATCCCTTCCCTTCTGCCATGCCCACAACGTTGATCTCCCTATTTCAATATGTATGAAATATTTATGAATTATTAGCAGCATCACTTGTAGAGTGCTAACTGCAGTGCTATACTTCTTTACGTTGTGCAAAATGAAAAGTATCGTTCCTTTTCTTCCAGACACTGAAACGGGAAGAAAAGGGTGATTCTATAAGCAGATTTAAAGGATAGAGAGGTACATGCTATGGCACAGAAGGGTACATTATCAATCAATTCTGAGAATATTTTTCCAATTATTAAGAAATGGATGTATTCCGATCAGGACATCTTTGTCCGTGAGGAAATTTCAAACGCCTGTGATGCCATCACAAAGCTTGAAAAGCTGAGCCTGATTGGCGAGTGGACGAAACCGTCCGACTACAAGGGCAGAGTGGACGTTATCGTCGATGCAGACCAGAAAACCGTCACCTTCAAGGATAACGGTATCGGTATGACCGAGGAGGAGGTTGAGAAGTACATTAATCAGATCGCCTTCTCCGGCGCAACGGATTTCATTAATACGTATAAGGATAAGGCCAATGATGACCAGATCATCGGTCATTTCGGCCTCGGCTTCTACAGTGTCTTCATGGTAGCGGACCAGGTAGAGATCGATACCCTTTCCTATAAGAAGGATGCAACACCGATTCACTGGGTATGCGATGGCGGCACCGAATACGAGATGACGGCAGGTACAAAGAAGGAGATCGGTACGACCATCACCCTTCATCTTAATGATGACTGCCTGAAGTATGACAATGAGTGGGAAATGCGTGAAATCATCGAGAAGTACTGCTCGTTCATGCCGGTAGAAATCTACATCTCAAAGCTTCCGAAGGATTCCGAAACCATTGAGGCCACACAGAAGCGAGCAGACGATGTCGTACTCGAAGAGATTCCGGAGAAGGTCGAGAAGGACAAGGATGGCAAGGAAACGAAGACGCCAGCGCAGCTGAAGATTGAAAAGCGCCCACAGCTTCTCAATGATACCCACCCGCTGTGGGGAAAGACGCCGTCCGAGTGCACGAAGGAAGAGTACATTGACTTCTACCACAAGGTTTTCCACGATTATAAGGAGCCACTGTTCTGGATTCACCTCAATATGGACTATCCGTACAATCTGAAGGGCATTCTCTATTTCCCGAAGATCAACATGGAATATGAGTCTGCAGAAGGCACAATCAAGCTCTACAATAATCAGGTTTTCGTCGCAGATAACATCAAGGAAGTCATTCCAGAGTATCTCATGCTCCTGAAGGGCGTGATTGACTGCCCGGATCTTCCACTCAATGTTTCGAGATCGCAGCTTCAGAATGATGGCTTCGTGAAGAAGATTCAGGATTATATCACGAAGAAGGTGGCCGATAAGCTGTCTGGACTCTGCAAGACCGACCGCGAGAACTATGAAAAGTACTGGGATGACATTGCCCCATTTATCAAGTATGGCTGTCTCCGTGACGACAAGTTCTGTAAGAAGATGACCGATTACATCCTCTTTACGGACATCAATGGAAAGTTCATGGCTCTTCCGGAGTGCCTCGAGGTGCAGAAGACCGATACTGAGGACACGGATACGAAGGCCAATGCTGAGAAGACCGAAGGAACGGAGTCTGTATCCACGACCACAGACGCAGCGACCGAAAATGCCGAGACAGACAAGAAGGAGAAGAACAAGGTCATCTACTACGTTACGGATCCTGTTCAGCAGAGCCAGTACATCGCCATGTTTAAGAACGCAGGTAAGGATGCCGTCATTCTTCCAGAGCGTATCGACCAGCCGTTTATCAGTGAGCTCGAAGCCAAGAACCAGGGCGTTCATTTCCGCCGGATCGATGCCGATCTGAGTGAGGAGTTTAAGGCAGAGGTTTCCGAGGATGAGCAGAAGACGCTGGATGCACAGCAGAAGGATCTGGAAACGGAGATCCGAAGCGCTTCAAAGAAGGAGAAGCTCACCGTAAAGCTTCAGAAGCTGACGCAGCCAGGCATCGCAGCCATGCTTTCGATTTCCGAGGAAGGCCGTCGCATGAACGACATGATGAAGATGTATGCGATGAACGGCATGGGCATGAATGAAATGCCGGTCGAGGAGACCCTGATTCTGAATACGGAGCATCCACTGGTACAGTACCTGATCGAGCATCGGACGGATGCAGCCGCAAAGGATACCGTGGATATGATTTCCGAGCAGCTGTATGATCTTGCAAAGCTTCAGCAGTCTCCACTCAGTGCAGATGAAATGACAAAGTTCATAACGAGATCGAACGAAATCCTTCTGAAAATGGCAAAGTGATGCCTTGACGGACATACGACCATTTAATATAATTTTGTTGTCGTTGTTCACAAGTTTCTCGGGCGAAAGGATTTGGGAATGAAGCACATGGCTGGTTGCAGACATAAGAATCACCGGATCGTGATGCGTGCACTCAGATTCTATGGACAGACGCTTTTCATCGGGCTTGGTGCATCCTGTGAAACAAATAACAATTTACATCTGAATACCGTAAAATGATTATAAAAGAGGGAACAGCATGCGCTGTCCCCTCTTTTTCGTATTTGTCACGGAACAAAGGGAAAGACACGGGAGTCTCGCCGCAGTGACGAGGGTCTTTTCCTCTTTCCGATGACGAAGAAACGGCGTATTAGGAAAGGAGTTTGCATGAAGAAAGTTGCAGTCATCATGGGAAGTGATTCAGACCTTCCAGTTGTTGAAAAAGGCATTGCTGTACTGAAGGACTATGGCGTTCCGGTCGAGGTCCATGTATACAGTGCCCATCGAACACCGGAGGAGGCCGCACAGTTTTCAAAAACTGCCCGCGAGAACGGTTTCGGCGTGATTATCGCAGCCGCAGGCATGGCCGCCCATCTTGCAGGTGCCATCGCAGCCAATACCACCCTTCCGGTCATCGGCATTCCATGCTCATCGAAGGTGCTGGAGGGCATGGATGCACTCCTTTCAACCGTCATGATGCCACCTGGAATTCCTGTGGCCACCGTAGGCGTAAATACAGCGAAGAATGCCGCCCTTCTGGCCATTGAAATGCTGGCCATCGAAGATACCACGCTTCAGGAGAAACTGCAGGCGGAGCGAGATCAGAATCATCAGAAGATTCTGGAGAAAAATGCCAGCATCGAAGCACAGTATAACGACTGAGCAATGCTGGTAACCATTCACGTATAAATATTATCTTGAGGGAATTCTATGGGAAAAATTAATGACGAGTGTGGCGTATTTGGAATATATTCCAAAACGACGAAGCCACTGGCCAGACTGACCTATTATGGTCTCTTCGCCTTACAGCACCGTGGACAGGAGTCCGCCGGTATCGTAGTCAATGATGAAGGTGTCTTTCGCTTTTACAGAGAACTGGGGCTTGTCAGTGAGGCCATCACGAAGGAGCAGCTGGACCGCCTCGGGGAAGGCCAGATTGCCTGTGGCCATGTACGTTACTCTACCTCTGGCATCACGAACCGTATCAATGCACAGCCGATCGTTGTAAATCACGTCAAGGGCCGTATGGCGCTCTGCCACAACGGAAATCTGGTGAATTCCTACGAGCTTCGGCGAAATCTCGAGCTCGAGGGCTGCATCTTCCAGTCCACCACGGATACCGAGGCCATCTCCTATGTCATCACCCGAGAGCGACTGAAGGCAAAATCCATCGAGGAAGCCGTTGCGAACTCCATTGACAAGCTCCATGGTGCGTTTTCGCTGGTGATCATGTCACCATCGAAGCTGATTGCCGTCCGTGATCCGCATGGCTTCCGTCCGTTGTGCTATGGCTTAACGGACGATGGCTCCGTCGTGTTTGCAAGTGAGTCCTGTGCGCTCGATGCCGTGGGTGCCAAGCTCGTTCGGGATCTGGAGCCTGGGGAAATCATGGTGATGGATCAGAATGGTCTCCGTTCGATCAAGGATCACTGCAATATCGTGAAGCCGTCCACCTGTGTATTCGAATATATCTATTTTGCACGTCCAGACTCCATCATTGATGGCGCCTCCGTTCATGACGCGAGAATGCGCGCAGGCGAATTCCTTGCGGAGGAGCATCCTGTGGATGCGGACGTCGTCATTGGCGTACCAGACTCCGGACTCGATGCCGCCGTCGGCTACAGCCGGAAATCCGGAATTCCGTATGGTATCGGTCTCATCAAGAACAAGTACATTGGCCGAACCTTCATCGCACCGGGACAGACCGAGCGTGAGAATCTCGTCAAGATCAAGCTGAATACGATTCGCTCTGAAATCGAAGGCAAGCGTGTCGTGCTGATCGACGATTCCATCGTCCGTGGTACAACCAGCGCACGTCTCGTAAAGCTTGTACGGGAGGCGGGCGCAAAGGAAATCCACATGCGGATTTCAGCGCCACCGTTCCTTTATCCGTGCTATTACGGCACCGATATCGACAGCCAGGAGAACCTGATTGCCTGCCACCATACGGTGGATGAGATTGCCAAAATCATCGGTGTGGATTCCCTCGGTTATCTCAGTGTGGACAATGTACTCCGCATTGCGAAGGAGGATCCAGAGGCGGGCTACTGTACTGCCTGCTTCAGTGGCAAGTATCCGACGGAGCTTCCATCCGTCAGTGAAAAGAACCGCTTCGAGGAGAAAATCCCGAAGGAGTGGCGGGACGCCCATACGGAGGACCCGACGAAGAAGTGGAACCCAAATCCGACGCAGGACGCCTGCGCATCGGTGAAGCCAGAGGAGAAAGCGTAAACAGGAGCGCGTGAAAGGAGTAGAGATGAATACAAAGAGCTACAGTGAAGCATATAAGGAGGCTGGCGTCGATATCACCGCCGGCTACCGCTCTGTCGAGCTGATGAAGCAGTACGTTGCACGAACGATGACGGAGGGCGTGGCTTCTGGTCTCGGTGGCTTCGGCGGTCTGTTCGAGCTTCCGGAGGGCTATAAGCACCCGATCCTCGTGTCCGGCACCGATGGCGTCGGCACGAAGCTGAAGATTTCCTTCCTGATGGAAAAGTATGATACCGTCGGCATTGACTGTGTCGCGATGTGTGTCAATGATGTCATCTGCTGTGGCGCGAAGCCGCTGTTTTTCCTGGATTACATCGCCTGCGGAAAGAATGTACCGGAGAAGATCGCGGACATTGTAAAGGGTGTCGCGGAAGGCTGCGTCCAGAGTGACAGCGCCCTGATCGGTGGTGAGACGGCCGAGATGCCGGGCTTCTATCCAGAGGATGAGTATGACCTCGCCGGCTTCTCCGTCGGCATCGTGGATAAAGACAAGGTGATCGACAACAACTCCATGAAGGAGGGCGATGTGGTACTTGCTCTTCCAAGCTCCGGTGTGCACTCCAACGGCTTCTCCCTCGTACGGAAGGTCTTCGACATTGACCACATCACACAGGAGGAGCTTCGCAGACCACGGACAGAGCTCGATGGAAAGTCCCTCGGTGAGACCCTGCTGACCCCGACGGTCATTTATGTAAAGCCGGTCCTGAAGCTTCTTGAGAAGGTCACGGTTAAGGGCATCAGCCATATCACCGGTGGCGGCTTCTATGAGAACATCCCACGGTCCATTCCAGATGGCTTCGGTGCGAAGATTCAGATGAGCGACGTACGTGTTCTTCCGATTTTCAAGCTGATTCAGAAGGAGGGCAATGTCTCCACTCACGATATGTTCAACACCTACAACATGGGTGTCGGCATGAGTGTCGTGGTTGCAAAGGAGGATGAGGAAGAAGCACTTCAGATTCTTCGTGCCAACGGCGTCGATGCATACCACCTCGGTGAGATCATCCGTTCCGAGGATAAGGTCGTATTAGAGTAAGGAGATAGGCATGGCAACATATGATGTAGCACAGCTTTCAGAGCTGTTGAAGAACAACGAGTACCCTGGTCGTGGCATCGTGATCGGCAAGTCCGCGGATGGACAGTCCATCGCCATCGCATATTTCATCATGGGACGCAGCGCAAATTCGAGAAACCGTGTCTTTGTAGAAGAGGGCGATACGGTCACGATCTATCCGGCCGATGCCAGCAAGGTGGAGGATCCAAGCCTCATCATCTACAGTCCGATCCGAAAGATCGGCGATAATCTGATCGTGACAAACGGCGATCAGACCGATACCATCTATGATTTCCTGAAGGAGGGCAACACCTTCGAGGAGGCACTCGAAACACGGGAATTTGAGCCGGATGGTCCAAACTGGACACCACGCATCAGCGGTCTCGTCATGCTAGATGACTCAGATACCTACAAGATGTCGATTCTCAAGTCCGAGAATGCCGAGGGCACCGACTGTGCACGCTACACCTACAGCTATAAGCTGCAGAATGGCCTCGGACATTTCATCCACACCTATAAGCAGAATGGCAACCCGATTCCGACCTTCGAGGGCGAACCGGAGCGCGTGCAGATTCCGAACAGTGCGGAGGCTTTCGCAGAGGAAATCTGGAACAGCCTGAATGAGGATAATAAGATTTCAATGTATGTGCGCTATATCAATGTGGTCGATGGCAGCGTACAGAACCGGATGATCAATAAATTCACCCAGGTGAAGGCATAAGAGGAGAGGGCAGCGATGAAAGAGTTTGAATTAAAATATGGTATGAATCCTAATCAGAAGCCGGCAAAGATTTTCATGCACGACGGCTCGGATCTTCCCATCGAGATCCTGAACGGACGTCCTGGCTATATTAATTTCCTGGATGCCCTGAACAGCTGGCAGCTGGTATCCGACCTGAAGGAGGCAACCGGCATGGTGGCTGCCGCATCCTTTAAGCACGTATCGCCATCCGGCGCTGCCATTGGCCGCCCACTGTCGGATCGCCTGAAGAAGGCCTGCTTCGTCGATGACATCGAGGGGCTCGATGACTCCCCGCTTGCCTGTGCGTATGCAAGAGCACGTGGCGTCGACCGCATGTCCTCCTACGGCGACTTTATCGCCCTTTCCGATACCTGCGACGCCACCACGGCCCGCATCATCCACCGCGAGGTGTCCGATGGCGTCATTGCCCCGGACTATACGGAGGAGGCCCTGGAAATCCTCAAGACGAAAAAGAAGGGAAATTACAATGTCATCAAAATCGACCCGAGCTATCGCCCGGATCCGATTGAGCATAAGCAGGTCTTCGGTGTGACCTTCGAGCAGGGCCGAAACAACTATAAGGTAACCGATGAGGCCTTCACGAACATTGTATCGAAGAATCAGGAGATCACAGAGGAAGCGCGCCTCAACATGACGGTTGCACTCATTACGCTCAAGTACACGCAGTCGAATTCCGTGGCCTATGCAGAGGATGGACAGGCCATCGGCGTCGGTGCCGGGCAGCAGTCCCGCATTCACTGCACGCGTCTCGCCGGCGACAAGGCGGATCACTGGCATCTTCGTCAGACGGACCGCGTGCTGAACCTTCCGTTTAAGGAGGGCCTTCGTCGTGCAGATCGGGACAATGTCATCGATGTGTACCTCTCCGAGGAGTGCGATGACGTCCTGAAGGACGGTGCATGGCAGCAGTACTTTACCGAGCAGCCGACTCCATTTACACGGGCAGAGCAGAAGGCCTACCTTTCGACGCTCTCTGGAACCGCACTTGGTTCCGATGCCTTCTTCCCATTTGGGGACAATGTCGAGCGCGCACGGAAGTCGGGTGTCAGCTACATTGCGGAGCCGGGCGGATCCATTCGTGACGACAACGTCATCGAAACGGCAGATAAGTACAATATGGTACTCTGCTTCACCGGTATGCGCTTATTCCATCATTAACGAAGCATCGGAGCCAGGCTGTGGTGCTACGTGCCGCAGCGGGTTCCTGATTACAATCCTGATACAGAGGAAACGACATGAAGAAAAAAACCAGAATAGCGGTGCTGGTGAGCGGTGGCGGCACCAATCTCCAGGCCCTCATCGATGCCGAACGGCGAGGCGAGATCCCGGATGGGGAAATCGTCCTCGTGGTGGGCTCCCGAGAAGGAATCTATGCACTGGAGCGTGCGGAGAAGGCCGGCATTGAGCATACCGTGATCCATAAGGATGAGCCGAAGCTGATCGAGACCCTGCAGGCCCATGACATTGAGCTCGTCATCCTCGCAGGCTACCTGACGATCCTGGGCCCGGATTTCATCCACGCCTATGCGGATCGCATCATCAATATTCACCCATCCCTGATCCCAAGCTTCTGTGGGAAGGGCATGTATGGGCTTCGTCCGCATGAGGCGGCACTGGCCTATGGCGTGAAGGTGACCGGTGCAACCGTGCATCTCGTCAATGAAATTCCAGACGGTGGACGCATCCTTCTCCAGAAGGCCGTCGCCATCGAGGAGGGAGATACACCGGAGATTCTGCAGAAGCGGGTCATGGAGCAGGCCGAGTGGAAGCTGCTCCCGGCGGCTGCAGAAATGATGAGTAAGGATATCTGTGAAGCGAAGAAGACAGAGGAGGCATAAACGATGAAGATTGGTGTTGTCGGTGGCGGCGGACGTGAGCACGCCATCATTAAAGCAATCAAAAAGAATCCGAGCGTAGAGAAGCTCTATGCCATTCCGGGAAATGGCGGCATCGCTGCGGATGCAGAGTGTGTGCCGGAGATCAAGGCTACCGATGTGGACGGCGTGGTCCGCTTTGCCGTAGAGCAGAAGCTCGATTATGTGGTCGTGGCCCCGGATGATCCGCTGGTTGCCGGCATGGTCGATGCACTGGAGGCTGCCGGCATTCCGGCCTTCGGTCCAGAGGCAAAGGCCGCCATCATTGAGGGCTCGAAGGTCTTTTCGAAAAACCTCATGAAGAAGTATCACATTCCGACCGCAGGCTACGAGGTCTTTACCGATATTCATGAGGCCGAGGCTTATGTGCAGACCTGCCCGATTCCGACCGTCATTAAAGCAGATGGTCTGGCCCTCGGAAAGGGTGTCATCATTGCCATGACGCGGGAAGAGGCCATCGATGGCATCCGAACCATCATGGAGGAGCACAAGTTCGGTCATTCCGGCGACCAGATCGTCATCGAGGAGTACCTTGAGGGACCGGAGGTTTCCGTGCTCAGCTTCACGGATGGTCATGTGGTCGTTCCGATGATCAGTTCCATGGACCATAAGCGGGCCAATGATCACGACGAGGGACTCAACACCGGCGGCATGGGCACCATCGCTCCAAATCCATACTATACGCCGGAGATTGCCGAAATCTGCATGAAAACCATCTTCCAGCCGACCATTGACGCGATGAATCAGGAGGGACGTACCTTTAAGGGCTGTCTCTACTTCGGTCTTATGCTGACGAAGGATGGCCCGAAGGTCATCGAGTACAACTGCCGTTTCGGTGATCCAGAGGCACAGGTCGTCCTGCCACTGCTCGATTCCGACCTCCTCACCATCATGCAGGCCGTCACAGAGGGTCGCCTGTCCGAGGTCGAGGTCAAGTGGAAGAACGAAGCTGCATGCTGCGTCATTGAGGCATCCGGCGGCTATCCGGTGGCCTACCAGTCCGGCTATGAGATTACGGGCGTCGATCAGGTTGCCAATGTCTACGTCGCCGGTGCAGACCTCCGCGATGGGAAGCTCTATACCCACGGCGGTCGTGTGCTCGGCATCGTTGAGACCGCGCCGACCCTGAAGGAGGCCATTGACCGGGCCTACCAGAGTGCTGCAAAGGTAAGCTTCGAAAACATGCACATGCGACATGATATCGGCCAGCGTGCATTGAAAGCCCTGTCCTGAGCCCCGCACACACGCGACGAAGGACGTAAACAGGAAGCCAGAACATAGGAAACAGCTCGAACCCAGGAGGAACAGAATCCATGGTAAATAGAATTTATGTTGAGAAGAAGCAGGGTCTCCGCCACGAGGCGCAGGGACTCCGTCATGATATCCGTCACATTCTTCTGATTCAGAATCTCACGGACGTACGGCTCTTAAACCGTTACGACGTCGAGGGACTGGATTCAGAGACCTTTGAGAAGGCCGTACGGCTCGTCCTCAGTGAGCCGCAGCTCGATGAGGTATCGACGGAACTCCCGAAGGAGGACGGTGCGTATGTTTTCGCCGTTGAATTTCTGCCAGGTCAGTTCGACCAGCGCGCCGATTCCGCCGCACAGTGCATTCAGATTCTTACGCAGGGAGAGCGCCCGAAGGTACGCTCTGCAAAGGTTTATCTCCTGTATGGAAAGCTGAGTGACGAGGAGATCGCAGAGATCAAGAAGTATGTCATCAACCCGGTGGAGTCCAGAGAGGCCTCCCTTGAGCCGTATACCACACTGGATGTAAAGTATGACATCCCGACCGAGGTGGAGACCCTGACCGGCTTCATTGATGCGCCGGATGCTGAGCTCGATGCCTTCCGTAAGGAGAAGGGACTCGCCATGGACCTCGATGACCTCGAGTTCTGCCGGGACTACTTTAAATCCGAGCATCGGGATCCAAGCATCACCGAGATCCGTATGATCGATACCTACTGGTCCGATCACTGCCGTCATACGACCTTCCTGACCACGATTGATCAGGTGGACTTCGCCGACGCCACACTGCAGAAGGCCTGGGATCGTTATCTCGCAGCCCGCGAGGAGCTTCAGCGCACGAAGCCGATCAACCTGATGGACATCGGTACCCTCGCAGCGAAGGTGCTGAAGAAGGAGGGCAAGCTTCAGAAGCTCGATGAGTCTGAGGAGATCAATGCCTGCACCGTAAAGATCAAGGTTACGGTGGATGGCGAGGTGCAGGACTGGCTTCTGCTCTTTAAAAACGAGACCCATAACCATCCGACGGAAATTGAACCGTTTGGTGGTGCAGCTACCTGCATCGGTGGTGCCATCCGTGATCCGCTGTCTGGTCGAAGCTATGTCTACCAGGCCATGCGTGTAACCGGCGCAGGCGATCCGACTGTCCCGGTACAGGAGACCATGAAGGGCAAGCTTCCACAGCGAAAGCTCGTTACAACGGCGGCCAATGGCTACTCGAGCTATGGCAACCAGATCGGTCTCGCAACCGGTCTCGTCGATGAAATCTATCATCCAGGCTATGTGGCGAAGCGCATGGAAATCGGTGCCGTGGTCGCGGCTGCACCGGCAGAAAATGTTCGCCGCGAGGTTCCGGCACCGGGTGATGTGGTCATTCTTCTCGGTGGACGTACCGGACGCGATGGCATCGGTGGTGCCACCGGTTCCTCGAAGTCCCATAACGTGGAATCCCTCGAGAAGGACGGTGCCGAGGTTCAGAAGGGAAATGCACCAGAGGAGCGGAAGCTTCAGCGTCTGTTCCGTAATCCGGAGGCAAGCCGTCTCATCAAGCGCTGCAACGACTTCGGTGCCGGTGGTGTTTCCGTTGCGATCGGTGAGCTCGCGGATGGACTTGACATTGACCTTGATAAGGTACCGAAGAAGTACGCAGGCCTCGATGGCACGGAGCTCGCCATCTCCGAGTCTCAGGAGCGTATGGCCGTGGTGGTAGCGCCGGAGGATATGGAACGCTTCCTCCAGCTTGCACATGAGGAGAACCTCGAAGCGACGCATGTGGCCGATGTCACGGATACGAACCGTCTGGTAGCACACTGGAATGGCAAGAATGTCATTGATCTTTCAAGAGATTTCCTGAACAGTAACGGTGCCGAAAAGCATATCACTGTGAAAACCGCGGCGGGCGGAAGCATTGCCCGTGAGGTTCGTGGCAGCTTCGCCGAGAATTATGCGGCACTCGCCGAGGACCTGAATGTCGTCAGCAAGCGTGGACTCAGTGAGCGCTTCGATTCCACCATCGGGGCAGGTACCGTGCTTATGCCATTTGGTGGAAAGAAGCAGCGCACACCGATCCAGGCGATGGCTGCAAAAATTTCCGTGGAAAAGGGGCACACGGAGGATACGTCCGTGATGGCGTATGGCTATAACCCGTTTATTACCGAAAAGAACTGCTATAAGGGTGCCTACCTCGCGGTGGTGGAGTCTGCGGCCAAGCTGATTGCAACTGGTGCCGGCTTCGAGGATACCTACCTCACCTTCCAGGAGTACTTCGGAAAGCCAGGACGCGAGCCAGAGCGCTGGGGACAGCCGCTGGAGGCCCTGCTTGGTGCCTTTAACGCCCAGCTTGATCTCGGCATCTCGGCCATCGGCGGAAAGGATTCCATGTCCGGTACCTTCGAGAAGCTCGATGTTCCGCCAACGCTTGTGTCCTTCGCCATCACGACCGAAAACGCGAAGAACATCGTGAGCCCAGAGTATAAGGCCGCTGGTCATCCGGTGCTCTGGCTGAAGCCGCAGTATCGCGATGAGCTGCCGGAGAAGGATGCACTCCTTGCTCTGTTCCGCTCTGTGCATCAGCTCGTGCTCGACGGAAAGCTCGCGTCCATTTACACCCCGACCTATGGTGGTGTCGCCGAAGCGGTTCTCAAGCAGTGCATGGGCAATGAGCTCGGCTTCGATTTCGCACCGAGCCTGAGCGTCGAGGATATCTTCTCGTATCAGTATGGCAGCTTCCTTCTGGAGCTTACCAGTGCGGCCGATCGGGATGCGATCTATCAGAACACTGCACTGCAGCAGGCAGGTATCATCGTGGCTGATCTCGGTGTGACGACGGACAATGCAGAAATCCGCTACAATGACGAGACCCTGAAGCTGTCGGATCTCGAGGACTCCTATGAGGATCGCCTGGAGAAGGTTTTCAGCTGCAATATGAACCTCGAGAAGGATGCAGAGAACGAGCGTGCTGCCACCGATGTCACAATTCCAGACCATGTGGAGGAGGAGTGGATCGCGCCGGCTGTTCAGGTTGCGAAGCCACATGTACTGATTCCGGTATTTCCGGGCAACAACTGTGAGTACGACTCCGCGAAGGCCTGTGCCGATGCCGGACTCGAGCCGGAGATCATCGTCGTTCGCAACATGACGAAGCAGGATATCAGTGATTCCGTCGAGCAGGTAGCGAAGCGCATTGCCGAGTCCCAGATGATCTTTATCCCAGGCGGCTTCTCCGGTGGTGACGAGCCGGATGGCTCTGCGAAGTTCATTACCTCCTTCTTCCGGAATGAAGCCGTGAAGAATGCCACGATGGATATGCTGAATAAGCGGGACGGTCTCATGCTCGGTATCTGTAACGGCTTCCAGGCCCTCATCAAGCTCGGCCTCGTACCGTATGGTGAGATCCGTGATACCGATGCGCACTGCCCGACCCTGACCTTCAACACGATCGGCCGTCACCAGTCAAAGATCGTTCGTGTCCGTGTGGCCTCGAACATGTCTCCATGGCTGGAGGACAGCCAGCCGGGCGATATCTACAGCGTTCCGATCTCTCACGGTGAAGGTCGCTTCCTCTGTGAGCCGGAGCTTTTCCAGCAGCTCGTTGAGAATGGCCAGATCGCGACACAGTACGTAGACCTCGAGGGACATCCGACGATGGACATCCAGTACAACCCGAACGGTTCCTACTATGCGGTCGAGGGTATTACCTCCCCGGATGGCCGTGTCTTCGGAAAGATGGGCCATGCCGAGCGCTGGGATGACGGCCTCTATAAGAACGTCCCGGGAAACTATGACATGGGCCTCTTCCGTGCCGCAAAGGAGTACTTTAATTAATAACCAAGTGCCATAGGCACTTGGTTGCCCCCGGGCGGCGAGGCCGTTTTGCCACGAAGGTGGCAAAATCAAGCGACGATGCTCGCGCCGAAGGCGCATCAAATGCATCGTCTCCTAGTAATAACCAAGTGCCGCAGGCACTTGGTTGCCCCCCGGGCGGCGAGGCCGTTTTGCCACGAAGGTGGCAAAATCAAGCGACGATGCTCGCGCCGAAGGCGCATCAAATGCATCGTCTCCTAGTAATAACCAAGTGCCATAGGCACTTGGTTGCCCCCGGGCGGCAGTGAAGGAGTTTGCATAAAGCAAACTCCGGAACGATATCCCGCAGATCTACGATCTGCGCCCGAAGGGCTAACGTCGGGCATTGAAGCCATAACCAAAAGATAATAGACTTTCATTTCTTCAAAACCTATAATACCGTGCATAGGCAAAGGCGTCTGGATTTTCCAGACGCCTTTTTTTTACTTATCCATGAGAGGGCCGTGCGAAGCACGGAGAGGCAGTGTAGGAGTTTGCATAAAGCAAACTCCGGAACGATATCCCACAGATCTATGATCTGTGCCCGAAGGGCTAACGTCGGGCATCCGAAGCCCGACGTTAGGGGCCTACGCATGGATATAGAAAAGAGGAGGAGAGTTATGGAAATCAGTTTGACGACCGTCACGTGGGTGCTGATTGCAACCGCACTCATCTACTTCATGCAGGCGGGCTTTGCACTCTGTGAAGCTGGTCTCACCCGTGCGAAGAACACCGGAAATATCCTCATGAAAAACATGATGGATTTCTGCATTGGCACGCCCTGCTTCTGGCTCATCGGCTTCGGCCTCATGTTTGCCGGTACCGGCCCGCTGGTCGGCGGCTTCGACCCGCTGATTCGTGGCAGCTACACTGCCGCAAACTCCGTGGTGCCGCAGAATATGCCACTCTGGTGCTACGTGATCTTTGAAACCGTCTTCTGTGCGACCGCCGCAACCATCGTGTCTGGTTCCATGGCAGAGCGCACAAACTTCAAGGCCTACTGCGTATACTCTGCCATGATTTCCCTCATCATCTACCCGATCGAAGGCCACTGGGTATGGGGTGGCGGCTGGCTGAGTGCCATGGGATTTCACGATTTTGCAGGCTCAGCAGCCGTTCATATGACCGGTGGACTCATTGCCTGCCTGGGTGCCTGGATGCTCGGACCACGAATCGGAAAGTATGATCGAAACGGAAAAGCACGCGCCATCCCTGGCCACAATATGACAGCCGCCGCCCTCGGCGTCTTCATCCTCTGGTTCTGCTGGTTCGGTTTTAACGGTGGTTCGACTGCCGCGATGGCGACCGAGGACAATGCCGTCACTGCCGCTACCGCCTTTATGACCACCAACCTCGCAGCTGCGGTTGCCACTGTCACGACCATGATCTTCACCTGGATTCGTTATGGAAAGCCGGATGTGTCGATGACCTTCAATGGTGCCCTCGCTGGTCTTGTGGCCATCACCGCACCATGCGACTGCGTCACACCGGTCGGGGCCTTCTTCATTGGCCTCGTTGCAGGTATTC
>ERZ808240.3400-NODE-3400-length-15558-cov-3.912082_pt1 | contig 15558 bp, 15 predicted proteins | sample MGYA00521084_ERZ808240 | MGnify/ENA primary metagenome ERZ808240 (study PRJEB31516, sample SAMN03275571) | gut metagenome | biome: mammalia-associated habitat; material: feces | host: Papio cynocephalus | place: Kenya | collected 2012-08-06 ... | reverse complement strand
GGCTGAACGGCCTGACGGGCGGCTGCATTTTCATTTTCGGATAAGAAAGGAAGGATGCGAAGGTATGCTGGACTGCTGGGCTGTCAGGAATGTGGGAACGTGTTCAGCCCCATGATCCGTTATTGGAACGGCAGCCGCCGTGTGGAATATGTCTGCCGGGGCTACCAACGGAATGGGAAGGGCTATTGCAGTTCTCACCGCGTTCATGAGGAGGTTTTGGATAAAGCCGTTTGGGATCACGCGAAAAAGCTGCGGGAACAATACGCAGCCGAACACTTATAGATCAATTACCAAATCAGGAAAACAAAATCGTGACCCAACGAAGTGGTTACGATTTTGAAGCGAGGAGCAGCAAAATGAGCGCGAGATGAGCTTTTATGAGAAACATAAAAGCTCGTCGCAAGCGATATGACGCTTGCGACGAGCTGGTGCGCCCGACAGGACTTGAACCTGCACGCTTGCGCAATGGAACCTAAAGGTGCTGTCACCTTAGGGTGTATCTGAAAACTCCCAACACACCCGGACAGCGGGCCTTTTCACGCTGCGCCGCACCATTTTTCCTTGAAATACGTCAGTATTCCTGCGAAAAAATGTCTTGCTCAGCGTAAAAAATCCTCGCTGCCGGTCACATTGGGAGTTTTCAGATACACCCTAGTGAAAGATGGGAGCGTTCTGAAATGATCGGCAAAGATACGCTTCAAGCACGTCGGGCATATACGACCGATTTTTACGTTACAAAGCGATGGCTTCGAACTCCTGGTGCAGCAGATCAAAGTAGAAAAGCTTCCCCGCTTCCACCGGCCGGCCGGTCAGCAGCTTCACGCAAAGAGCCGCCTGCACGGACGCGCACAGCGCGGGCGTAAAGCTCAGAACGCTCTTGCTTTGCAAAACGGCGCCGTCCGGATACAGCCGCGCGATCAGGTCGTCTCCGGGCATGGAAATTGCAGCCTGCGCGACCCAGCCGCTGACCGCCCCATAAATATATGGGATCTTTTCTGCCGCACAGGCTTCCGCCAGGATCCGGCGGCTTTCGATGCTGTCGAGCGCGTCGAGCACCGCATCGCACCCGGCGATCAGCGCTCGGGCATTTTCCCGCGTCAGAAAGACCGCAGCGGCCTCGACCTCGATCTCGGGGTTCATACGCCTGACGCGTTCGGCGGCGGTCTTCGCCTTGCTGCACCCGAGAAGCTCCGGCGAAGAATACAGCTGGCGGTTCAGATTCGACGGCTCAAACACATCGCCGTCCACCACGCGAAGATGCCCCACGCCGACGCGCACCAGCAGCTCGATCAGATGCCCGCCCAGTCCGCCGCAGCCGATCACAGCGGCCCGCCGGGCGCGAAGACGCGCACATTCCTCCTCGCGCAGCGCCGGGATATTGCGCTCGTATCTTGCCTCCATGCTCAGCCGCCTCCCACCGGCGGGAACAGCGCGACGATGTCGCCGTCGGTTACAGGCGTGTCCGGCGTCTTATGAAAGCCGTTGATCAGCAGAATGGACACGTCCTGCTTCTCGATGTTCAGCCGCTCCAGAATATCTGCGGCGCAGGCGATGGCATCGGGAGAAAGCATGGTGATCTTCTCGCGTCCCTGACGCAGCGTTGCAAAAACACGAACCTCGATCATGAAAAAGCCTCCTTGCAGAAAAATGCGGGAAGGGGCAGAACCCCTCCCCGCACGTAAATTGTATCATTTTCCGACGCACTCGTCCAGACCCAGCTTTCTCAGCGTTTCGTCCGTGGGGAAGGCGCCGACCCAGCCGCGCGCCGCGTAGTACTCTGGCAGCGTCAGCGGCAGCTTGGAAACCATGCCGGTGGATGGGCCGTTGACGATCGGGTCTTCCAGCAGCCGCTTGGGCAGGCGGTCGTCCTCGGGCTTCATGCCGGCGGCCTTGTTGAACATTCTCTCCAGATTGTAGATGCGATCGCCGATCTGCAGCACCTGCTCAACGGTCCAGTCGGTGCCGGTGGCGGCGTTGAGAAGATCGGTATATTCCTTCGCGCCCATGGCAAACGAGGTGAACAGGCAGTGACCCATGGAGTCGATGACGGCCGTCAGATCCTGGAAGGTCTTTGTCCACGCGGCCTTCTCGTTGGTCACGGTGCGGTCGAGCTGCTGCGGAAGACCCAGGACCTCCGGCGAGATCATGTAGCCGCGGACATGGCAGCCGCCGCGGTTGGACGTGGCGTAGGTGATGCCGATGCCTTGAATGGCGCGCGCGTCATACGCGGGCATTTCCTGCTTTTTGACGCTCATGGAGATCTCGGGATGGCCGTAGTGCTCGCACAGCCGGGCAGAGCCGGAGCTCATCAGCCAGTCGAGCTCGGTCTTCGGGTCTCCCATGCGCCGCGTCCATTCGACCAGCGCTTTTGTAGAGCCCCACTCCAGCGGAACGCCTTCGCATTCTTCCTCCTTGATATAGCCTCTCTGGTACAGCTCCATCGCCGCAGCAATGGTGCAGGGCGCGGAGATGGCGTCCAGACCGTACTCGTTGCAGAGCATATTGCACTCGTCGATGACGTTCAGATCGTCGTTGCCGCAGTTGCCGCCGTAGGCCCACAGGGGCTCATACTCGGGGCCGCCGACGACCTTGCCGTTGACGTTGACCACGCGGCCGCAGGCGATGGGGCAGCGGTGGCAGGCGCTGGGCTTGACCAGATACTTTTCTGCCAGCGCCTCGCCGGAAATATCCTCGCCCTTTTCATAGTAGCTTTCCTGCCAGTTTTTCGTCGGGAACGCGCCGATGTTGTTGACGATGTTCACCAGCACCGCCGTGCCGAGCTGGCGAAGACCTGCGCCGGTAACGGGGTTGGCTTTGATAATGTCCATGGCGTTTTTGGTCGCCGTTTTCAGCGCCTCCACGTCGGCGATGTTGTCCAGCGCCTTTCTGGTCGCCTTGACGACGATGGCCTTGAGCTTCTTGCTGCCCATGACGGCGCCGACGCCGGAGCGGCCGGCAGCGCGGTCCTTGTCGTTCATGATGGCCGCAAGCAGGACCTTCTTTTCACCCGCGGGGCCGATGTTCAGAACGGAAGCCTCCGCGCCGTGTCTGGCCCGCAGCTTTTCGTCCATTTCTTCGCTCATCACGCCGCAGTATTCCCGCGCGTCGAGCAGCTCGATCTTGTCGTCAACGATGTTGATGTACGTCCACTCCGGCGCTTCGCCTTCGACGATGATGGCGTCCCATCCGGCGTACTTCAGCTTCGCACCCCAGATGCCGCCGGAGTTGGAGCAGGCGATCATGCCGGTCAGCGGCGATTTCGTGCAGACCATGTACCGGCCGGTAGACGGGGCCGCTGCGCCGGTCATGGGACCGGTGATGTAGATCAGCTTGTTTTCTGCGGACAGGGGGTCAACGGTTGCAACGCCCTCGTCATAGAGCAGCTTCGTGCCCAGACCGCGGCCGCCGATGAACTTGTGCGCCAGCTCCAGATCCAGAGACTCTACGGTGATCGTTCCGGTCGTCAGGTTGATGCGTGCCATTTTTTCGTAATATGCGCCAGCCATATTTGATTCCTCCATTTTATCCGTATATCCTTTTTTGATACTTCAATTATAGTGGAATTCCCGTGCCGTGCAAGGATCGCCGGGTATTTCCGTGTGAAATTGCACGAAACCGTCTCAATTTGTACGAAGCGTTTTCAACGGCATGACGAAGGACTGCGCGAAATGATACGAAACAGTGCGAAATATGATATAACTTCGCCCACGGACGCTTGTGCCGGCCCGGCTTTTCCGGTATAATGATTTTATACCATAGAAACGCTGCCAAGGGGGGGGGACGGGAAATGCCGCAGAACCAGTCACTGTCCACGCAGGAGGTCGCGGAGATGCTCCATGTGAGCAAATCGACGATCTATGATCTGATCCGCAGAGGCGAGATCCATTCCTACAAGATCGGGCGCAAGGTCCGCTTTACGCAGCAGGACGTCGACGCCTACATCGCCCGCTCGCGCCATGAGCATTCCACAGCCGCCGTGCAGCGCATCGACACGCATTCGACGCTTCTGACACCGCCGGAGAAGGCCGCGCCGGAACTCATCATCTCCGGGCAGGACGTGGTGCTGGACGTTCTGGCAAGCTGCCTGCGCCAGGAGGATATCCACACGGGCCGCACCTATCTTTCCAGCTTTGAGGGCCTTCTGGCGCTGTATCAGAAAAAGGTCCATGCCGCGGCGTGCCATTTATACGACGGCAGCCAGTTCAACGAGAGCTTTGTGCGCAGCCTGATGCCGGGCGTTTGCGCCGTTCTGATCAACCTGTCTTACCGCCCGCAGGGGTTTTACGTCCGCAAGGGGAACCCCAAAAACATCCGCACCTGGGCCGATCTGGGAAGGGACGACATTTCCATCCTCAACCGCCGCATCGGCGCGTCGTCCCGCATTCTTCTGGACGTGCAGCTCAAGGCGCTGCACATTGACCCCGCGCAGGTGCGGGGCTACGACACGATCATGTCCTCGCATCTGACCATGGCAGCGGCCATCGCGGCAGGCGAGGCAGACCTTGCCATCGGTACGGAGCGCGTGTCACGGCAGCTTTCGGAGCTGGAGTTCATTCCGCTGCTCGAAGAGCGCTTCGATCTGGTCGTGCGGAAGGATTCGCTGGAAACCCCGGCGGTGATCAAAATGCTTGAAATTCTGTCTTCGCCGATGTTCCGCCGGGAGGTCGCGCCCTTTTCCGGCAACGATTACCGCGATCTGGGAAAACGCATTCTGGAGGTCTGATATGCTGTATGTGAAAACACCGGAAGAGGTCCTGAAGCTGATCCGCTCGGAATTTGCGCCCCTGGAACGAACAGAAACGGCAGCTCTGGAAAGCGCAGTGGGCCGGACGCTGGCGCAGGATATCGCGGCGGAGGAATATGTGCCGGATTTTGACCGCTCCACGGTAGACGGCTTTGCGGTTCGCGCGGAGGATACCTTCGGGTGCAGCGACGCCATCCCCGCCATTTTGCCGGTGCAGACGGCGGTGCAGATGGGGCAGGGCGCGGATCTTGCGCTCGAAGCGGGCGCGTGCGCAGCTGTTCCCACCGGAGGCGCCGTGCCGCCGGGCGCAGACAGTGTGGTCATGCTGGAATACACCGAGGATTACGGCGACGGAACGGTCGGTATCGCAAAGCCTGCCGCACCCGGCATGAACATGATCTTCCGGGGAGACGACGTGTATCCCGGAAAGCCGGTCCTGCAAAAAGGACGCATGCTGTCTTCGGCGGATATCGGCGCGCTGGCCGCGATCGGACAGGTTCAGGTGCCGGTCGCAGAAAAACTCACCGTCGGCATTTTGTCCACGGGAGACGAGCTGGTGCCGCCGCAGCAAAGCCCCGGCCCGGGACAGGTCCGTGACGTGAACAGTCCCATGCTCGGCGCGATGCTCGAAGCGTTCGGCTGCCGGGCCGTCCAATACGGCATCCTTGCGGACGATGAAGACCTGCTTGCGCAAGGCGTGCGCAGGGCGCTTTTGGCGTGCGATGCGGTGCTTTTGTCCGGCGGGAGCAGCGTGGGCGTGAAGGACGCGGCCTGCCGCGTCATCGAGTCGGTCGGAGAGCTTCTTCTGCACGGCATCGCCGTCAAGCCCGGAAAGCCGACGATCCTCGGAAAAGCCGGGAATAAGCCGATCGTCGGTCTGCCGGGGCATCCGGTGGCGGCCTACTTCGTCACGAAGCTTTTCGTGCTGCCGCTTTTGGGGCAGCTCACCGGGCGGGATATGACAGCTTACACCGTTTCGGCGCAGCTGACAGAAAGTGTAAACGCCAACCACGGACGCGCCGAGTACTGCTGCTGCCGTCTTTTAAGACGCGGCGGACAGCTCCTCGCGCAGCCCATCCGGGGAAAATCCGGCCTGATCACCACGCTGGCCGGCGCAGACGGCTATTTCTGCATCAGCCGCGACTGCGAGGGTCTTCCGCAGGGCGCGCAGGTGCAGGTCACGATCATTTCGGGGGTGTGATACCATGGGATTTGAATATCTGACCAACGTTCCGCTGGCGCAGGCACGGCAGGAATATCTCGCGCTGCTGCAAAGCCGGGGGTTCTGCGCCGAAGCAGAGCGTATCCCGGTTTTTGAAAGCTGCGGCCGCATCACAGCTGCGGCTGTTTACGCGCAGATCTGCGCCCCGCACTACGCCGCAAGCGCGATGGACGGCATCGCTGTCTGCGCAAAAGACACCTTCGGCGCAACGCAGACGACGCCGGTGACGCTCAGCCCCGCGCAATATACTGTTGTGGACACGGGAGACCCCATTCCCGACGGCTGCGACGCGGTGATCATGGTCGAAGAGCTCGTGAAAAACGAAGACGGCTCCGTGACCATCCATTGCGCCGCCGCGCCCTGGCAGCATATCCGCCAGATCGGCGAGGACGTGTGCGCCGGAGAGATGATCCTGCCAAGCTATACGGCAGTTTCTCCGGCGGCCATCGGCGCCATGATCGCCGGCGGCGTGCTCGAGCTCAACGTCATCCGCAAGCCCGTCGTGGGCATCATTCCGACCGGAGACGAGATCATTCCGCCCTGCACCGACCCAAAGCCCGGCGACATTCTGGAATTCAACGGTTCCATCTTTTCTGCCATGGTGCGCCAGTGGGGCGCGGAGGCGGTCGTCTATCCCATCGTGCCGGACCAGTTCGAAAAAATCAAAGCCATGACGGCAAAGGCTGCTTCTGAATGCGACATGGTGATCTTGAACGCCGGGTCGTCCGCCGGACGGGAGGACTATTCGGCGCGTGTCATCCGCGAGCTGGGCGAGGTGCTGTACCACGGCATCGCCATCAAGCCCGGCAAGCCCGCGATCCTGGGTCTGATGGGCAAAACGGCGATTTTGGGCGTGCCGGGCTATCCGGTCTCCGGCATCATTGTCGTCGAGCAGCTGTTAAAGCCTCTGATCGACCTCTGGCTGAAAACGCCGCCGTCTGCGCCGCAGTACGCAAAAGCGACGCTGACGCGTCCGGTCGTGTCGGGATTAAAATACGAAGAATTTGTCAGAGTCCGCATGGGCTGCGTGGGCGGCCGGCTGATGGCTTCCGCCTTGAGCCGCGGAAGCGGCGTGGTCAGCTCGTTCATGAAGGCCGACGGCATTCTGGAGCTGCCGCAGGGACTCGAGGGCGTGGAAGCGGGCGCGGAGGTAACGGTAAGGCTCCTGCGCCCCATGGAACAGCTTCAAAATACGCTCGTCGTCATCGGAAGCCACGATCCGCTGCTCGACGAACTGGCAGATCTTCTGCACCGGAAAGACCCCACTTTGCATATGGCCTCGTCGCACGCCGGCTCCATGGGCGGCATTATGGCCATCCGGCGCAAGGAGGCGCATGCGGCCGGCTGCCACCTGCTCGACACCGCCGACGGCAGCTATAACCGTTCGTTTATCCGGAAATATTTCCCCAGGGGCGGCGTGAGGCTCGTTTCCTGCGTGGGCCGGCAGCAGGGGCTGATGGCCGCAAAGGGAAACCCGCTGGGCCTTGAGAAATTTGCAGACATCGCCCGCCCCGGCGTCCGCTATGTGAACCGGCAGAAGGGCTCCGGCACGAGGATCCTGACCGATCATCTTTGCAGGCGCGACGGCGTGGACACGTCCTGCGTCTACGGCTATGACCGCGAAGAGCTGACGCATACCTCCGTCGCCGCGCAGATCGCCAGCGGCAGCGCCGACGCCGGTATGGGCATCTATTCTGCCGCGAAGCTCTACGATCTGGACTTTATCCCGGTCTGTATCGAGCGATACGATCTGCTCATTCCCGACTATGCCTGGGATATGCCGGCCGTGCAGGAGCTGCTTTCCATTTTGAAAAGCGACGCGTTCCGGCAGAAGCTTCTGGATCTGGGCGGCTATACCATAGACCGTCCCGGCGAGATCATTGACCTTACCTGATATGGAACAATTCGACGTCATTGTCATCGGCGGCGGCATTCTGGGCTGCATGACGGCGCGGAGCCTGCGCCGGTGGGAGATATCCACGCTGCTTCTGGAAAAAGAGGCGGATATCTGCATGGGCATCACGCGGGCAAACTCCGCCATCGTTTACCCCGGCTATGATAATAAGCCCGGCAGCCGGAAGGCGGCGATGACCGTTCGCGGCAACGCCGGGATGCAGGCGCTGTGCGACGAGCTGGAGGTCCCGTTTTCCCGGTGCGGCTCGCTGCTCGTGACGTATGACCGGGACTCCGTCTGCCGCCTGGAGCGGAAGCTACAAAACGGTATGCAAAACGGCGTGCCCGGCCTGCGGCTTTTATCCGGAGAAGCAGCGCAGGCGATGGAGCCGATGCTGAAAAAGGGCGTCGCCGCCGCTCTCTACGCGCCCAGCACCGGCACGGTGAACCCATGGAAGCTCGCGATCGCCGCGTGCGAAAACGCAGCTGCCAACGGCGCAAGACTTCTGTGCAACGCAGAAGTACGCGCAATTGAAAAGCAAAGCGGCGGCTATATTGTCGAAACCACCCGCGGCACGTTCCGATGCAAAATGATCTGCAACTGCGCCGGACTATCTGCAAGCGCGGTGCAGGAAATGGTCTTTGCGCCCTCGGTGCGTCTGAAGCTGGACGGCGCAGAGTATCTGGTATTCGATCCTATGGCCCGAAGGCCCGGGCGCGTGATCTTTGAGCAGGCGTCAAGCTGCGGCAAGGGGATCACCGCCATCGCCTGTACGGAAGGCAATCTTCTCATCAGCGGCGTGCGCAAGCCGATGCACACGCCCTTCGCCACAACGCCGGAGGGCTTGCAAGAACTTCGGGCCGCCGCAAAGACGCTGTTCCCGGAGCTTGACCTGCGCCAGATCATCCGCTCGTTCGGCGCGGTGCGGCCAAATCCGTATACGCCCGATGCGCAGAGTCTGCATGATTTTTGCATTGCGCATCCGGCAAGCGGCTTTTACAGTCTCATCGGCATCAAAACGCCGGGGCTGACGTGCGCGAACGAGCTGGGACGGTATCTGGCCGAACAGGCCGCGCACGAGCTCGCTGCGAAGCCGAATACGGCGTTCGATCCTCACAGACGCGCCATCCGGAAAACGGACGACCCGCAGATCGTCTGCCGGTGCGAGGGCGTCAGCAAAAGCGAAATTCTCGAGGCCATCCGCCGCGGAGCAACCACAGCGGACGGCGTCAAGCGCCGGGTGGGCTGCGGCATGGGAAGGTGTCAGGGCGCGCGGTGCAGCTTTGCCATCGAGCAGCTTCTGGAGGAGGCGCGTCATGCAGCACGCTGACATTTTTATCATCGGCGGCGGCGCGGCAGGCCTCGCAGCGGCAAAGGCGGCCGTAAATGCAAACTGCAAGAGCGTCGCGCTCGCGGACACGAAAAACGCGCTTGGCGGCGTGCTGCTGCAATGCACCCACGCGGGCTTTGCGGGCGGTCTTACCGGCGTACAGTACGCTGCGGCGCTCACGCAGAAGCTTCCGGCGCAGGTGCGCCTTTTCCCGGGCACAACGGTGCTATCTGTCGCAGAAAACAAAACGGCTGTTTTATCCGGCGGACAGACGCTCTCGTTTTCCCAGCTCATTTACGCCGCGGGCTGTATGGAGCTTCCCATGGGCGTCCTCGGCATTGCCGGAACGCGGCCGCGGGGCGTTTTCACAGCGGGACAGATGCAGGAAATGATGAATCTGCACGGCGTTATCCCGGAAGGGCCCGTGGCGATCCTGGGCGGCGGCGACATTGGGCTGATCATGGCCGCACAGATCGCCGCACACGGCATTGCCGTCACGATCGTCGAGCAGGCGTCAAGCTGCGGCGGTCTGGCAAGAAACCGCCGGTGTCTGGAAAAATACCCCATCAGCCTTCTCTGCTCGCAGACCGTCACGGAGGTCGAGGGTTTTCCGGCGCTGACGGGCTGCCGGCTGTCGGGCGGCGGCGTTCTTCCCTGCAGGACGCTTCTGATCGCAGCGGGACTGCGGCCAGATCGAAGCCTCATCGCAAAGCTGGGCGATCCACCCTGGCTGCACCTGTGCGGCAATTGCCATTTCGTACACACGATGGTCGAAAGCGTAACGGCGGAGGGAAGCCGCGCGGGGCTTGCCGCTGTAGAAAATCTTCGAGGTGACGTATGACTGACGCATTCGGACGAACGATTACCTACCTTCGCATCTCCGTTACCGAGCTGTGCAACCTGCGCTGCCGGTACTGCATGGAGGAAGACGGCGTGTGCAAAAAGAGCCACGACGATATGCTCACGGAGGACGAGATGATCCGCGCCGTGGAGGCGGCGGCCTCGCTCGGCATCACCAAGCTGCGCATCACCGGCGGAGAGCCGCTGATCAAGAAGAACATCGTCTCCATCTGCCGCCGGGCAGCGGCCGTGCCGGGGATCGAGGAGGTGTGCCTGACGAGCAACGGCCTGCTGCTGGACAAGCTGGCAGAGCCCTTGAAGCAGGCGGGCGTCAAGCGGCTGAACCTGAGTCTGGATACGCTGGACGCCAAAAAATACGCCCATATCACAAGAGGCGGCAGTCTGGACGAATTCTGGCGGGGCTTTCACGCCGCCATGGACGCAGGCTTCGGCAAGCTCAAGCTCAACGCCGTGCTGATCGGCGGGTTCAACGACGACGAGATCGTTCCGCTGGCGGAGCTGACAAGGCGGTATCCCATAGATATGCGCTTTATCGAGATGATGCCCATGTGCGACGGCGCGGGGTTCGGCGCGGATGCGTACATTCCGTACACGCACGTGTTACAGGCGCTGCCGCAGCTCTCCCCGGTCCCATCGGACGGCGGCGTGGCAAAGCTGTTCCGGCTTCCGGATGCGAAGGGCTGCGTGGGTCTGATCAGTCCGGTCAGCGCCCATTTCTGTCAGGCTTGTAACCGGCTCCGTCTTACCGCCGACGGCCGCGTGAAGCCGTGCCTGCACTCTGGGGCGGAATATCCCCTGAAGGGACTTGACCTTGAGGCCATGCGCGCGCAGCTGGAAACGGCGATATGCGCAAAGCCCCGCTGGCACGGCGAACTGGACGCAGCGCACCGCTCCGGCGCAGGTCGGAGCATGAATCAGATCGGAGGTTGAACCATGCCGGATTTTACGCACTTTAATGAGCAGGGCAGAGCAAAAATGGTTGATGTCGGCGAAAAGCCGATTTCCCGGCGAACGGCTGTGGCCGCAGGGCGCGTGCTGGTAAACGAGCAGACCTTTGCACTTATCCGCGGCGGCGGCATGAAAAAGGGCGATGTGCTCACCGTCGCGCAGATCGCCGGCATTATGGGCGCCAAGCACACGCCGGATCTCATCCCCATGTGCCATCCGGTCCTGATGGACGGCATCGATCTGCGGCTTTCCCTCAACGAGGAACGGTGCAGCGTGGAAATTGAGGCCACGGTTTCCTGCGGCGGAAGGACCGGCGTGGAAATGGAGGCGCTCACGGCCGTCAGCGCCGCGGCTCTGACGGTATACGATATGTGCAAGGCGGTACAAAAGGATATGGTGATCGCGGATATCCGTCTGGTCAGCAAGACCGGCGGCGTCCACGGAGATTACAAACGGGAGGAAACGATATGCGCTATACAGCAGCAGTGATCACAGTCAGCGACAAGGGCTTTCGCGGCGAGCGGGAGGACACGAGCGGGCCGAATCTGGTAAGGCTTCTGAACGAGCGGGGCTATGACGTGGTTTATACCGCGATCGTCCCCGACGAACCCGAGCAGATCAAACAGGCGCTGCGCACCTGCGCCGACGAGCGCGGCATCACGCTTGTTCTGACGGCCGGCGGCACCGGCTTTTCTCCGCGCGATATCACGCCCGAGGCGACATTGCAGATCGTCGAGCGGCAAACACCCGGGATCCCGGAGGCGATGCGGGCAGGATCGATGAAGATCACGCCCAGAGGCTGCCTTTCGCGCGGCGCGGCGGGCATCCGCAAACGGACGCTGATCGTCAATCTCCCCGGCAGCAAAAAAGCGTCCGAGGAGAATCTTCTGGCAGTCATCGACCCGATCGCGCACGGTCTGGAAATGCTCTGCGGCGAAGGAAGCGCAAACTGCGCGGCGAAGTAACAAAACGCTCCCCATCTCCCAAAATCCCGGAGATGGGGAGCGTTCGTACCGGCGTTCAGTACCGCTCGGTTTCCGTGACGCATTCGGTTTTGATGCGGCCGACGAGATATTGCAGCGCGTCGATCACGTGCGGACGAATATCGCCGCCGACCAGCACATACATGATATCGTCGCCCACACAAAGCTCGCCTTCGTTCAGCCAGACCCTGATATAATAGATCCCGTCCATTTTATAGGTCTCTGCGATGATCGCGTCCACAGCCGCCGGATCATAGGAAAAATACAGTCCGGTCACCGGCCGGGTATTGTCCTGATGCAAACGGACCTTTGCCTTGGCGCTTTGCCGCACCACGCCGTTGTGGGTCAGATACATTCCGATCCTGGGTGCGCTTTCGTGCGCCTTCGCTTCTTTCAGCCACGCGTCGATCGATGGGCGTTCTTTTTTCTGCATGATACTTCCTCCGTTTTTTTGAATCTGCCTGCGAAGGACCTGCGCAGGCGCTGCATACAAATGGCGATGCTATAAGAATATTGTACCACACGACACGCGGCTGCGGAACTCCTTCGCTTGTGCGATTTCGTGCGGTTTCGTATCATTTCGCGCACTCCGACCGGCGTTCTATTGTGCCGCCTTGTTAAATGTGCTATAATACAAAAAAGCAATCAGCCGTTTTTTCGGAAAAGTGACTGATTTCCATGGTTTGCGAAGCGGTGGACGAGCCTCTTTCCAGACACCCTACACAAGGCGCAGGACAGCTGTGCCTTTGTTGGTGCGGAAACCGGCTGGTTCTTTTATTTATTTTCAGGAGGAACGACAATGAAAAAGCTTCTGTCCCTGCTGCTGGTCTGCGTGATGCTGTTCACGCTTGTTTCCTGTGCAGCCGCAAAGCCCGCCGAGACCCCGACGACCGCCGAAGCATCCGAGCCTGCGCCCGCTGCGGCCGAAGAACCCGCCGAGACCACACAGGAGCCTTCTGCCGAAGCGCCGGAGCAGGCTTCCGAAGAGCCCGCAGAAGAAGAGCCCGCCGAGACCGGTCTGGTCGTTGACACCTGCATTCTCAAAGAAGCAGACGAAAAAATGCGCAACACCTACACCGTGATCGCCGTAAACCCGGACGCGCCGTTTACCGACGCAGACGGCAACGCCGTTTCCGATGTCGCGGTGAACACCGCCGGCGCAGACGCATTGATCCACTGGCTTCTGACGCAGCAGACGCTGGATCTGGCCGCAAATTACGGCTATGACACCTACGGCGAGTATCTGTTCTACGTGAAGGAAGACGCGCCCGTCTACACCGGCGAGGTCGCGCCCGCCACCGAGCAGACCAAGCTCATCCGCCTGTCCACCACCACGTCCGTGAACGACTCGGGTCTTCTCGGCTACCTGCTGCCCATCTTTGAAGAAACCTACGGCTACACCGTCGAGGTCCAGTCTGCCGGTACCGGCAAGGCCATCAACGCCGCCAAGTTCGGCAACGCCGACCTGATCCTGGTCCATTCGAAGAGCCAGGAAGAAGCGTTCGTGGAAGAGGGCTTTGCCCGCATCGTCGACGGCTTTGAAACGGAGCGCATTTCCTTCCTGTATAACTACTTTGTCCTCTGCGGCCCATCCGCCGATCCGGCCGGTGTGAAAGACTGCGCGTCCGTTCTCGATGCGTTTGCAGCCATCGCTGACGGCAAGTATCCCTTCGTCTCCCGCGGCGACGCTTCCGGCACGCATACAAAAGAGCTCTCACTGTGGCCGGAATCGCTGGGCATCACCAAAGAGCCCGCGTCCTTTGTGAATTACACCGACTGGTACACGTCTGCAAATGCCGGCATGGGCGCCTGCCTTGTCATGGCAGAGGAAATGGGCGCGTACATTCTGACGGATAAGGCGACGTTCCTGACCTTTGCCGCCAACGACGGCGTCATGGAATAAGGCTTGCTTTTTCCGGAATAATTCTCTAAAATTTGATCCCGTGGGGAGCTTTCCTCACGGGATCTTCTAACAGGAGTATAGAATATGGGCACTGTGCTGCAAAAAGCCATCGCGTTGATCGTATCGGCGGACGCCGAGCTTCTGAATATTCTCCGCGTGACGGCACGAATGAGCCTGCAAAGCTCTCTGATCGCCCTCGCGCTGGGCGTTCCCATCGGCATCTGGCTGGGAGACTGCCGGTTTCCGGGGCGGGGACTGCTTCTGGTCGTCAACCGGACGCTCATGGGAATGCCGCCGGTCGTCTGCGGGCTTCTGTTCTACATTCTGTTTTCCGGCGTGGGACCTCTGCGGCACATGAAGCTGCTGTTTACCGTGAAGATCATGGTGCTGGCGCAGGTCGCGCTCATTACGCCCATTGTGACCGGCAGCATGGAGACTTATGTCGCCGGGATTGCCCCAGCCGTCCGCGAGACGGCAAAGGGGCTGGGACTCAGCCGGAGGAAGACCTTTTGGCTTCTTTGCAGCGAGTGCCTGTACTGTATCCTTTCGACCTATCTGCTGGCGTTTGCGCGTTCGATCGCGGAGGTGGGCGCGGTGTCCATGGTCGGCGGCGCGATCGCATGGAAGACGAACGTCATGACGACCGCCATCATGCAGTATACCAATCAGGGAAATTTTTCGCTGGGCATTGCGCTGGGGCTGATCCTGCTGGCGGTGTCCTTTCTCGTGAACCTTGTGATCTCCGCGCTGCAAAGGAGGCTTGGACGATGATGCTTCCCGCCTTTTCCAAAACTTACGCCGGTGTGAAGGCGCTGGATTTTCCGGGCGCTTCCCCGGAGCCGGGGCGTATCTACGCGATCCTCGGCGCCAACGGCAGCGGAAAATCCACCTTTGCAAAAATCGTCGCGGGCGTTCTCCCGGCAGACCGGAGCGTCCGCATTTCCGGCAGCGTCGGGTATCTTCCACAGAAGCCCTACGCGTTCCGCAGAAGTGTGAAGCAGAACATTCTTCTGTCCGGCGGGACGCAGGAAAATGCCGAACGGCTGATGGCGGCGCTTTGCCTCACCGGCTTGCGGCAGAAACGGGCAGACCGGCTTTCCGGCGGCGAAACGGCGCGCATGGCGCTGGCGCGGCTTTTGATGAAGCGGTACGACACCGTGATCCTCGACGAGCCGACAGCTGCCATGGACATGGAGAGCACCGCTGCGGCAGAAGCGCTGATCTTGGAATACACGAGGCAAACCGGATGCGTCCTGATCCTGGTGACCCACTCTCTCCAGCAGGCACGCCGCATCGCGGATGAGGCGCTCTTTTTCCACAAGGGAACGCTTCTGGAAAGCGGCGCGGCAGAAACGGTGCTGTACCATCCCGCGAAGCCGGAAACGAATCAATTCCTGCGCTTCTACGGCGACGCGGCGCAAAGCTGAGCCTGCACGAAGGCGCACACCGATTCGGTGTGCTTCCCTTTTGTTATTGCACTTTGAGCCATGCTATAAATTCCGCCTGCGAAATTTTTCCGTTCTCACATTTCTCTTTTTCTTTCTGCGCTTCCTTGCTCCACGCAGAGAACGCTTCCTGCGAGATCTTGCCCGCGCGGATCCATGCAAAACGCCGTTTATACTCGCGGCGGTAGATTTTCAGCAGCTCGTCCTGCGCGTGGCTTTGCAGATACT
>ERZ808240.3399-NODE-3399-length-15560-cov-22.420639_pt1 | contig 15560 bp, 13 predicted proteins | sample MGYA00521084_ERZ808240 | MGnify/ENA primary metagenome ERZ808240 (study PRJEB31516, sample SAMN03275571) | gut metagenome | biome: mammalia-associated habitat; material: feces | host: Papio cynocephalus | place: Kenya | collected 2012-08-06 ... | reverse complement strand
GTCATTCCTTATACTTCTATATAGTTTTGTTAAATTTTTATGCGATTGCCATAAATATAATAAATCATACTAGCAATAATAAATTCTATTTGATATAATAACCTTGTTAGCGATGAAAGGCCTTACAACCCTGGAACTAAATCGAATAAATCACGTTACGATTAATAAGAGTATGAATAAAGTTCATAAACTAAGGTGGTACCGTGCATTAATCTGCACCCTTAGAATTAATGAACTTTTTTTATTTAAAAAATAAGGAGGAATAAAAATGACATTTTTTGAAGAATTAAAATGGAGAGGTGTAGTAAAAGATATAAGCTCACCTGAATTAGAAGAAAAACTTAATAATGAATCTTTAACATTTTATCTAGGAACAGATCCAACAGCTGATTCACTACATATTGGTCATTATGCTTCATTTGTAACCGCTAAAAGATTAGCAAGACATGGACATAAACCAATCATATTAGTTGGTGGGGCAACTGGATTAATCGGCGATCCTAGACCAACAGCCGAAAGAGAAATAATCTCTAAAGAAACAGTTGCTAAAAATATTGAAGGATTAAAAAAACAAGTTAATCAACTATTAGAAGGAAAAGCCCAAATAGTTAATAATTATGAATGGATGAAAGACATTACATTCTTAGATTTCTTAAGAGATGTAGGTAAATATATCAATGTTAATTATATGTTAAGTAAAGATATAATTAATCGTAGATTAGAAACAGGAATTACCTATGCTGAATTTTCTTATACATTAATGCAAGGATATGATTTTGTATATTTAAATAGAAATTACAATTGTACTTTACAAGCTGCTGGATCTGATCAGTGGGGAAATATTACAACAGGTATTGAACTAGCAAGAAAAATGGATAATAAAGAAGTATATGGCTTTACAATGCCTTTAATTTTAGATGCAACTGGTAAAAAATTCGGTAAAAGTGAAGGAAATGCTCTATGGTTAGATGCTGAAAAAACAACACCTTATAAAATTTATCAATATTTAATTAATACCGATGATTCTAAAGTAATAGAATACATAAAAGTATTTACATTCTTATCTAAAGAAGAAATCGAAGATATTGAAAAGAAATTTAATGAAAAACCAGAAGAGAGACTTGCTCAAAAAACTTTAGCGTTCGAAGTTGTAAAAGATATTCATGGAATAGATGCTGCATTATCTGCTAAAGAAACTAGTGAGAAAATCTTTAAAGGTGAAGTTACAGATGAAATGCCTACCATAGAAGTAAGTAATCATAACATCGTAGAATTATTAGTTGAATCTAAATTATTACCATCAAAAAGTGAAGCAAGAAGATTAATAATTCAAGGTGGTATAACAGTTAATAATGAAAAAGTAATTGATCCAAATGCAGAATTTAATGGTGAAATTATACTAAAAAAAGGTAAAAAGAATATTTATAAAATTATTATTAAATAAAATAAAAATACATAAGTTACTTCATTTCACTTATGTATTTTTTTAATGTTTTAGCGTTAGGTCCAAATATAATTTTTAATTGATTTTCAATTTCAACTATTCCTTTAGCGCCTAACTTAGTAATAGCATCTTTATCTGCTAAAGAAATATCTTTAAGTGTCACCTTCAATCTTGATACATTAACTTCATAATCAAGAATATTATCTTTTCCACCTAAAGCTTGTACTAATTTATTAATTTCAAAAGTAAAGTTTTTCTTATTTAATTTAACAATTACTAATGAAATAATAAATAATACTGAAAATATTATTAAATATTGCCACCACATAAATTTATCACCTGTATTAATTATACTAAAAATTCCTTAAAAATAAAATCACTAATTTATAAGTTAAACATAAAATATATTGAGAAATAATGAAAGGGTGAAATATTATGTGTAATAATAACAATGATTCAAATAATAAAAACTGTATTGCTGAAATACTAAAAGTAATTTTACTTCTTCAACAAAATGCCTGTCCAGATAATTGCTTAGATTCATGTGATAGACCTATGCTTGGAGGAGGAACAAATTGCTTAGTATGTAATACTAGACCAGTAATGTTATATACTTGTTGTGGTAATGGAGTACCTGTAAGTATGCCAACTACCAAGGATTCTACTGCAACATGTTCAAATCCATCATTAAATAGTTCATGTGATGGATGCTCAAATGTCTTTAGAGTAGAAAAGTTAGAAGGAAATTGTTGTACATTTAGAGTACTTGCTGTAAATCCAGATCAAAGTTGTTGTAATAGTCAACCATATATTGCAACAAATAGTTTCTTTACAATGAATTTAAATTGTTGTTGTATAATTAGATGCTTAAATGATTGCTATGTAGATTGTGTTTGTTAAATAAAAAAATCACTTTGAATTAAGTGATTTTTTTATGTATTTTTTTAATATAAGAGAAGATGAGGAGGTGTACATATGAGTAAAAGAAAATTTATAATAAGTATTTTACGTTATATCTGCATCATGCTGTTTTTAATAACAACTATGATTTATATCATACAAAAATAGACACTTAATCAATTTGATTAAATGTCAATCCAAACAATTTTAGGATAGACATTCAGCATTGCAAAACTAAATGTTCCTTTTTTATTATATGTAAGTTTCCCTTACAAATACATTGTAGCACAAATACTTTACTTTTACAATTCAATTGTAACGTGAGTATTTATTAATTCTAATGGTAAATGACATTTTGAAATATCAGTGTCACTTACTATTAGAATAAGAATTAAATAATTTCTAAAAAGTTTATAAAAGATATTGTTAAAAAAAAATTTATATGTTATATTTAACTAGAAAATATACATGATAATAAAAGGAGTTGTTATTTATGAATAAAAAGATTATTTTTATGTTAACTGTAATATTTTTACTATTGCCATTCACAGTTTTAGCACTAGATAATGATAGTGTATTTGATATTGGCGACAGTGTTTCGGTATCTTTTAATGGCAAAACGGATAGTGCTAATTTAATTGGATTTCACGTATTAAAAGGTTCAAGTGCCGGTGAATCAACTGTAACACTAATTTATGATGGTGTAATGTCAACACACGATGCAGATGGAACAATGCATGCACAAGTTCCTTTTCAATCAGCTGATACAACAAGTAGCAATTATTCTCAATTTGCAGGAAGTTATGTAAAAACATTTTTAGAACAATCTGTTAAAGAAAATAATTGGATATTAGCATCATCAGCAAGATTGCTTGAAGAAAGTGATTTAATGTTTTTAGGAATAGAAAAGGGAAGTGATGGCACTTACACTATTCCAACAAAATATGATTTTTTAAGACCTGTTGAATTTGAAACAACTATTTCTGCATCAACTACTGATTATTGGACTCAAATGGTAAGTGGTGATGATAGTGTTTATGTTGTAACAAAAGAAGGTAAAGATACAGCAAATAATATATCTGCTAAAATAGTTTCAAAAAGTGTAGCACCTACAGCCGATAATGCTTATTCAGTTAAACCTGTTGTTGTAGTTGATAAACAATATATTGTTTGTAACAATAGTAAACAAACTGATAATGTTAAAACTGGTATTGAAGATTATTTCATATTATTTGGTGGAATTATCTTATTAGCTACTATTGGATACGTTGTTTCTAAGAAAAAAGATGCTTTCCAAAATATATAATTAGTTAAAGACAATAACAAAATATTGTCTTTTTTTTATTTAAAAAATATTATATAATTTATAATAGGATAGAGGAAGTTACATGATTAGAAAACTTAAAATAAGAACATTTTTAGTAGCGCTTATAACCTTATTTATAGGTTCTTTAACTATGTCTTATTCTATAATAAATAGTGATGATTTTTTAAAAAGTTTTAAAATTATAAACGTTTCCAATATAAGTACTAAATATCATGTGGAATTTGAAAAAACAAAATCAGCAGTAGAGTATGAAATAATTGTTTATGATGAAGATAGTAATATCATTTCTGATGAAAAAACAACTGAAAACACTTTAGATATAAATATGCCAAACTTAAAATATGATGAAAAATATAAAATGCTAATATTTGCCTATGATAAATTAGGAGCAAGTATCACAGTTAAAAATCCTTATGAATTTACCTATACTGCGCCAACATTTAGTAAAGAAAATAATTTAGTATTAGAAAATAATGAAGATTATACCTTATATATAGATGGCGATTTAGAAAATAAAAATTATGAAATTGGATTATTTGATGGAGAAACTTTAATTACTAAAGAAAGTATCAAAACTAATGAATATATTATTAAACAAAAATATTTTAATGGATTAAATCAAGTATTAACAGTTAAATTATTTGATGGTGATAGTGTCATTAATACAATCAATTTATATTCAAATATATCTCCTATAAGTGATATAGCAATTGTTAGCCCTCAAAATGATGCTTTATTAGATTATCAAGATGTCCCTTTAACCTTTACCGGTGGAGATAATGCTAGCAATTATACTTTAGAAATTTATAAAGATGGAATTTTAATTAAAAGTGTTTCACTAACTCAAAATAGAGCTATAATAAGTTCTGAATTCTTTATGAAAGATAATAAATATACATTCAAAATAAAAGCCGATTACTTAGATTATGCATCATATAGTAAAGAAGCTATAGTTAACTTCCAAATGAAAGAAAAACCAACTCTTTTACCAGCTTATATAAATAGTAATCCAAATTACATAAAAGAAAATTCTTACTTAACAATATCTAATCCAAATAAAGGAGGAACTATCTATTATACCATTGATGGAAGTGAACCAACTGATGCTTCACCTGTTTATAAAGAACCAATTCAGATAAAAAATAATATGACATTAAAAACAATTATTAAAGAAGATAAATATTATGATAGTACTGTTTCTACATTTAACTTAAACGTTGAAAATAAAACAGAATATAAAGTATATTTAAGTCCATCTAATCAAACTGGTAATCTTGGAGTTAAGGCTGTTGGCTATACAAATGAAGAAAAAGAAATGAATGATTTATCTAATTATATCGAAAAAAGATTAAAAGACTATAATATTAAAGTTTATCGTAATAATCCAAATGGTAATATTAATTTATGGGTAGCAGATTCAAGATATTATGGTGCCGATTTACATATTGCTATTCACTCAAATGCTAGCACAAACCATACTTCTAAAGGAGTAGAAACTTGGATTAATGATCAAACAAGTGACACATACAGTTTAGCCAATATGATTCAAAGTGATCTAATGAATATCTACTACGATAAAGAAAATGGTAACCGAGGAGTTAAATATTCTAATGGTGCCTTAGGCGAAACAAGAATGCCTAAATTTGGTATTTTAGTAGAAGTTGCTCATCACGATTATGAAGAAGATGCTAAATGGATAATGAATAACAAAGAATTAATCGGTAATACTATCGCTGATTCAATTCTTAAATATTTTGGCATAATTTGACGAACTCAAATCATAATCTTGGTGATATTATGAGTGGCATTTTTAGACAAATGATTGAAAAAACCAAAGATTTAATAATCTATGAGAATATAATTAAAATTTTTGATGAACTTGACAAATCAAGTGATAAATAATAAAATTATTGATAGTTAGAAGGTGTATGTGTGGAAGATAAATTATATCTTAATCCTGAAGAGATATTAAGACATGAATTTAAAATTGATGCAAGAGGTTATCGTATGCAAGAAGTAGATAGATACTTAGATATGGTAATTAGAGATTATACTGAACTAATTAAAACTGTAAAATTACTAGAAACTGAAAATAAAAATTTAAGAGAAGATAATCGTAAAATAAGTGCAGAATATCGTCGCCTTAAAGAAGAAATTAGTGCTAGTGAAACAGGTATTCCAAATGGAAATACGGACCTTCTAAGAAGATTATCTAATTTAGAAAAAATAGTTTATGGTAAAGAATAATATTTTAGGCAAACGCTGCATTTAATGTAGAGGAAAGTCCATGCTCACAAAGTCTGAGATGACTTTAAAGTTCACGCTAAGGGAAAAAATAACCTTAGGTAGCAAATTGCTAACGGCTTCGAAATAACCTCAAATGGTTAAATTAGATATAAAAGTGCCAAAGAGACGAGTTTACTTGGAAACGAGTAAGGTGGAACGTGGTAAACCCCGTGAGTGAGAAACCCAAATTATGGTAGGGGAGTCTTATACTTGCCAAATGAAGTAAGTATAGGAATCGAAAGATAGATAAATGTTTGCCACCCTTTAAGGGTACAGAACATGGCTTATTAAATATTATTTTTTTATTTATAATAAAAGGAGTGAATTAAAATAATCGAGATAAGTGAAGTACTTAAAAGTACAAGAGAATCATCTGGATTAAGTCTTAGCGAAGTATCAAAAGATTTAAACATTGATGAACTTATATTAACCCAAGTTGAGGAAGGAAATATAGGTGCTTTTAAAGATTTATTCGAATTAAAGAGAATTCTTACTGAATATTCTAAATATTTAGGATTAAATCCAGTTGAAGTTATAGATGAATTTAATGAATACATGTTTGAAAAAACGTCTAAATTACAAATTAAAAAGATTGAAGAAGCAGTTAAAGAAGATTTAAAAGAAGAACAAAATGATAAAAGAATAGCATCACCTTATACAAGATTAGCACCACTTAAAGATAATAAAACATTTGCTATATCAATTATTGTTATTGTAATTCTAGTTGTACTTGCTATAATTTGGAGTATTAAACAAGTTACAATGGGAAGTGTTGGAACTAATATTATAAATTTCTTTTCAAAATAAGGAGGATTAAATGAATTTACCAAACAAAATAACTTTAGGAAGAATATTTTTATCTATATTAATATTAATAATAATGATGTTTCCATTTTATGAAATGGGAATAGAAGAGACTAATTATTTAGTTATGGGAAGAGTAACAATTAGTTTAAAATATATTATATGTGGAATTTTATTCATAATAGCGTCAGTTACTGATTTCTTAGATGGAAATATTGCTAGAAAAAATAATCTAGTTACCGATTTTGGTAAAGTAATGGATGCCATAGCTGATAAAATACTTGTAAATGGTGTCTTAATAATTATGGCTTATAATGGATTATTACCAGTAGTTGTACCAGTTATAATTATTTTAAGAGATACCGCAGTTGATTCAATTAAAATGGTTGCCGGAAGTAAAAATGGTAAAGCAGTAGGAGCAAGTATATGGGGAAAAATGAAAACAGCATGTATGATGACTGGTTTATCATTAATGTTCTTTTCTAATCTACCATTTGAATTATTTGGTTTTTCTCTAGGATATTATTTAGTAATCATTGCTTGTATACTTTCAATTTATTCAGGTATCCAATATTTTGTTGCTAATAAAAATGTATTATTAAAGAATATTTAACCTATTAATTAGGTTATTTTTTTACCCTAATTTTTAAAAACTCCAAATTTAAAAATCTGTCGAACATTTTTTCGCAAAATGTATTGACAAAAAAAATTTCTTATAATAAAATTAAATCATGAAGGAAAGATTAGGTGAATTATTTATGAAAACAATTGACGCAAAGGACAAAGATAAAGCATTAGAACAAGTACTAGCTGATATTGAAAAACAATTTGGTAAGGGCGCTATAATGAAGCTAGGAAGTTCTGAACACATGGAAATAGATGTAACATCAACTGGTTCACTTTCCCTAGATATCGCACTTGGCGTAGGAGGATTCCCAAAAGGAAGAATCATTGAAATATATGGACCTGAATCATCAGGTAAAACAACAATTGCACTTCATGCTATTGCAGAAGTACAAAAAGCTGGAGGTAGAGCTGCATTTATTGATGCCGAACATGCCCTAGATCCAGTTTATGCTCAAAAATTAGGAGTAAACATTAATGAGTTATTATTATCTCAACCAGATACTGGAGAACAAGCATTAGAAATTTGTGATGCTTTAGTTAAAAGTGAAGCTGTAAGTATTGTAGTAATTGATTCAGTTGCTGCATTAGTTCCGCAAGCTGAAATTGAAGGTGAAATGGGAGATTCCCATGTTGGTTTACAAGCAAGACTTATGTCTCAAGCTCTAAGAAAATTATCAGGAACAATATCTAAAACTAAAACAACAGCTATATTTATTAATCAGTTAAGAGAAAAAGTTGGAGTATTATTTGGTAACCCTGAAACAACACCAGGTGGTAGAGCTTTAAAATTCTATTCTACAATTAGATTAGATATTAGACGTGGTGAACAAATAAAAATGGGAGATAGTGTTATTGGTAATAAGACAAACATTAAAGTTGTTAAAAATAAAGTAGCACCTCCATTTAGATCAGCAACAGTAGATATTATGTATGGTGAAGGTGTAAGTAAAACTGGAGAAATAGTTGATTTAGCTAGTGAAAATAACATTATTCAAAAATCTGGAGCATGGTTTAGTTATAATGGCGAAAAAATTGGTCAAGGTAGAGAAAATGTTAAACAATATTTAAAAATGAATCCTGACATTTTAGAAGAAATTGAAAATAAAGTAAGAGATATTTATAACATACCTTTAAATAAAAAAGGTAATAAAATTAAAAAAGAAGAAGCTTAATTTATAGATGCTGCTAAAATAGTTTCTTTTTTATATTGATATTTAGTATTTTAAGTTATAGTATATGAGACTAAGAGGAACAATATATTACATAATTATGTTTATTGTTCTCTTACCATTTGAGGGTGGTGGTTGAAAATTTTTACTTTATTATTATATTTACTGGGCTGTGTGAAGCTGTGATTATAAGGAGAGTGATGTTTATGGAAAGAAAAACAAATAAAGAAACAAATGATAATCCAAAAACAAAATCAATGAAATGAGTAGTTAAATAAAGACTACTTATTTTTTTGTTAAAATTTTTAAAAATTTACCTCCGATAATTCCTTGATTATTTCTTTCTAATTCTTTATAATAAGGATATAGAGATTATTAAAATAATTTTTATATAGAAAGATATGGAGGAAACATTATGGACTTTATAAGTGTAGCTTCCATTTTATGTCTTTTAATTGGATTATTTGTAGGTGGAGCCCTAGTTGCGTTCTCAGGCTTCACAGCTGGCAAAAAATCAAATAAAATTTTAGATGACGCCAAAAAAGAGGCTGAAAAAACTAAACGTAACAGCCTTATGGAACTTAAAGAAGAAACTTTTAAATTACAACAAGCAACTGATCGCGAAATAAAAGAAAGAAAAAGCGAAATAAAAAATACTGAAGATAGACTTCTTCAAAGAGAAAAATCTTTAGATAAAAGAGAAGAATTATTACAAAACAGAGATAACTCTTTAGAAGAAAAAGATAAAAATTTAAGTGCAATGCAAAAGAAAATTCAAGAAAGAGAAGTTAAAATGGATGAACTTCTTAGAGAAGAAATTGAGAAATTAGAAAGTATTGCTAAACTTTCTAGAGAAAAAGCTCATGATCTTATTATGCAAAGAGTTGAAGATTCAATGAGCAAAGAGATAGCTGAATATATCAAAGATAGAGAATCAGAAGCCAAATTAGAAGTTGATAAAAAAGCTAAAGAATTGTTAGTAAACTCAATGGAAAAATATGCTAATGACGTTACAACAATTCAAACAGTTACTACTATTAGTTTGCCAAATGATGAAATGAAAGGTAGATTAATTGGTAGAGAAGGAAGAAACATTAGAACAATTGAAGCAGTTACAGGAGTAGATTTACTAATTGACGATACCCCTGAAGCAATTTCAATTTCATCTTTTGATCCTTTCCGTAGAGAAATTGCTAAACAAACAATTGAAACCTTAGTTAAAGATGGCCGTATTCACCCAACTAGAATTGAAGAAATATATGATAAAGTATGTAAGGATATGAACGCAAGAATTACAGAAATTGGAAACGATACCATTAGAGAACTAGGAATAACTAGAATGGACTCAGAATTAGTTAAAACAATTGGTAAGTTAAACTTTAGAACAAGTTATGGTCAAAATGCTTTGCAACATTCAAAAGAGGTTTCATACCTTTGTGGAATTATGGCTGCTGAACTTGGTGAAAATGTTAACCTTGCCAAAAGAGCAGGACTTTTACATGATATTGGAAAAGCAATCGATTTTGAAATGGAAGGCTCACATGTTGAAATAGGGGCTGATCTTGCTAAAAAGTATGGTGAAAATGAAGTTGTTATTAACGCTATTGAATCACATCATGGAGATAAAGAAGCTAAAAACATTATATCTGTTTTAGTATCAATTGCTGATACAATGTCCGCATCACGTCCTGGTGCAAGAAACGATACTATGGAAAACTATATCAAGAGACTAGAAGAACTAGAAACAATTGGTAATAGTTTTGAAGGTGTTGATAAAACATTCGCAATGCAAGCCGGTCGTGAACTTAGAGTTATTGTAAAACCAGATAAAGTTGATGATTTAACATCATTCAAGATTGCAAGAGAAATTAAAGAAAGAATTGAATCTGAAATGCAATATCCAGGTACAATTAAAATAACTGTAATTAGAGAAACAAGAGCTCAAGAAGAAGCAAAATAACTTGTTTCTTTTTTTCTTTAAAAATTTAGACAATAAAAAAATATCCAAACACTGGATATCTTACTTAGCAGCTTTCTTAAAAACTCTAGCTTCTCTTGCTGTTAATCTAACCTTAACACCATTGATTGTATAAGTTTGTAAGTTAGGTTTTTGTTTACTATTAGTTTTATTATTAGCATGAGAGCTTAATTTAATAGATAAAGGTTTTTTGCTTGAAATATTTTTAGCCATTTTCTTTCCTCCTTAATTAAAATCTTCATTGATTTTATCATAATATCTTAAATAAAGTCAATGTTTTTAAGGCATTTTGCAGGATAAACGCATGAAAATTTAAATTATGCGTTTTTTTTCAATAGTTTTGCTATGTCATTTGTATTTAAAAGTTTAAATATATTTTCAATTTCATTCTCAAAATCTATTGATAATAAAAATCTAATCTTGTTTAAGCTTAAGTCATAATAAGTTTGGACAAATTTTAAAACTGCTAAACAGATTCGCTTTAATATTCCTAAATTTCTTGCCCCATTTTTTTCTAATGTTCTATTTGCATCCTCTTTAAATACTATATCAAGTGGTGCATGCAAATTATTTTCTACACCCCAATGTTTTCTTATTGCATCTGCAAATGAGTGTATATCATCTTTAAGGCTAGTTATAAAGTATCTGTTTTCTTCTGTTATTTTTCCTGTTTGGATTGATTCGATTATTTTTTTCTCAACTCCTATAGACTTTAATTTTTCCCATTTTTCTTTATTTTCTAACCATAATATCTTATCTGTCATATAGTATTTTCTAGTTATTATTTTGCTATGTGATTTTTCAACATATTCTGCATAATTTTCTTTTTCTAATTCTTTTAATATATCTAAATCATCCAAATAATCTTTTATATCTTCATAGAATAATTTTTGATTTCCTTTTAGAGCTAATACATAATCTCCTTTTGCATCTTTTACTGCTGAAACTGTATCTTTTTGAGTATTTAATGCATCTGCTGTAAGAATACAATTTGTTAAATCCAGTTTCTTGATTAATTTTGGTCCCATTGGAATTTCATTGCTTTTGTCTCCTATATAATCCTGTACTAAAGATACTCCATAATTATGAGAATAAATACTCATTGTATTGAGTGCTTTTATTTCTTCGGTGTTTTCTTTATTTCTACCACTTCCATTCGACACTTTTCCGTCCATCGACAGTACATCTTTTACATTATCTTTAATTGTTAAATTATCAACTTTTTCTATCAAGAATTTTATACAACTACTATATAATGTTTCTGGATTTAATAATGAAATCACTCTTTGCATCGTATCGTGAGATGGAATTCCATTTGGAAGTTCAAGGAAATTACTTAGCCATTTTTCCTTTGACTTTGCAAACATTGCAATTTCATCCCAGCCATCACACTTTGCAAGTATCGCTAAAAATGCAATCATTATAATATCACTCATTAAATGTTTTACTTTACCTTGAACCCTTGTGTCATTTTGTTCCTTAAAAATAATCATAAACTTTTGTAGTTCATTTGTTTCTATTTGATTTAAATCTATTTCAGCATCTTTAAACATTGCTTTTATTTCCTCCAATTTTTTACACTTTTTAGCCATACCTCACCATCTTATCCTTTTCTTTATTATACACAAAAAAACGCATGTTTCAAAATTTCATGCGTTTATCCTGGGCATTTTGTTGATTTAAATGATATAATACCCTTAGAGAGGTACATATGAAAGAAATAATATCAATTAAAACTGATTATAATGTTCTATCAAGTATGATTAAATTATCAGATCTTTTTTCATATGCCGTAACAAACAATATTACCACATTAGGTATTGTTGATGATAATCTTTGCTATGTTGCCGAATTCTTAAAGCTATGTCAAAAATATAATATTAAGCCAGTTATTGGTTTAGAAGTAAAATACCAAAATCATAAAATATATTTATATGCTAAAAATGAACATGGTTATAAAGAATTACTTAAAATAAATACATATCTAATTGAAAATGAATTTAATAAAGAATTATTAACTAAAGATATCTTAACAATAATCCCATTTAAATCAAAAGAATTGTTAAAAGAAATACCTAATTCCTATATTGGTTATCAAAATGAAGAAGAAAAAACTGAAATCTCAAAAATAACCTCAAACATTGTTTATTTTAATTTAGCGTTATCTCTAACCAAAGAAAATACTAAATACCTAAATTATTTAAACATGATTAAAGAAAATAAAACATATGCGAGTTACAATGACATTGATTATAGTTCCTACTATTTAAAAGTAGAGGATATTCATGATTTTACTTCCCAAATTGATTTAAAAATAACATATAGTAAAAATTTAATTCCTCATTACGATGATACAATCGAAAACAGTTACAATTTTTTAGAAGCCCTTGCTATCAAAGGATTAACAAAAAGATTAAATGGTAATATACCAGATAATTACAAAAAAAGATTAATGTATGAATTAAAAGTTATTAAAAGTATGAATTATGTTGATTATTTTCTAATTGTCTATGACTATGTAAAGTACGCTATTAAAAATAATATTTATGTCGGTCCCGGAAGAGGATCAGCCGTAGGATCACTTGTTACTTATAGTCTTGGCATAACATCTATTGATCCATTAAAATATAATCTTCTATTTGAAAGATTTTTAAATCCTGAACGTATTACTATGCCTGATATAGATATTGACTTTGATGCTACAAAAAGAGAAGAAATAATTGCTTATGTTAAAGAAAGATATGGTAAAGAAAATGTTATGCCTGTAATGACTTATGGAACATTAACTACTAAATCAGCTTTGTTGTCTGTAAGCAAAATATTAGATGTTGATATTTCCATACTAAATAAATATATAGATTCTAAAAAAACATTAAAAGAAAATCTAACTCAAGATCTAATTAAAATTCTTAATAATAATAAAGATATTAAAGAAGTCTACTATGTTGCTATGAAAATAGAAGGAATTAAAAAACATATTAGTACTAATGCCGCTGGTGTTGTAATTTGTAAAGAACATTTAGATAATGTAATTCCTATAATCAAAAATGGCGATAATTATTTAGCTGGATTTACTAAAGATTACCTAGAAGATATCGGTCTTTTAAAGATGGACTTTCTTGCCATTAAAAATCTAACTACAATTTCTGATATTCTGCACGATATACCTGAAAAAATAAATTTAAATAATATCAATTTAAGTGATGAAGCAGTTTATAAAATGTTTAGTGAAGCAAATACAGATGGTATCTTTCAGTTTGAAAGTTTAGGTATGAAAAATTTACTACTTAAAATTAAACCAACTAATTTTAAAGATATAATTGTATCTCTTGCGTTAATTCGTCCCGGTGCCAACGCTGAAATAGATTCGTATGCTAAAAGAAAAAATAGGCTAGAAGAAGTAACCTATATTGATGATTCATTATCTGATATTTTAAAAGATACATATGGAATAATTGTATATCAAGAACAAATAATGCAAATCTTAAGATTAGTAGCGTCATATTCCTTTAGTGAAGCAGATTTAATAAGAAGAGCAATTTCTAAAAAGAATGAACAAATAATTTTATCCGAAAAATCTAATTTCATAGAGAGAGCTATTAAAAACGGATACAGCAAAGAAAAAAGTACTGAAATATTTGATTTAATAATAAAGTTTGCCGAATATGGATTTAATAAATCCCATTCCGTAGGATATGCTTTAATTGCTTATCAAATGATGTACCTAAAATGTCACTATATGCCATACTTTTATAAAACACTTTTAAACGATAACTTATCCTCAAGTAAAAAAACTAAAGAATATATTGATATATTAAAAAGCAATGATATTAAAGTTATTAAACCATCAATTAATTTAAGTACAGACAAGTATATATTTAATGATGGAGTAATAATGCCATTAACTTCTATTAAAGATATAACCAAAGATATAGCGTTAGAAATATCAAAAAATGCTCCATACAATGACTTCTATGATTTCATAAGTTCTATCTATCACTTGAAATTAAAACAAGGAATAATCGAAAATTTAATATATGCTGGGGCTTTAGATTGTTTTCATGAAACCAAACAAACCTTAATTAACAATATAAGTTCAGCCTTAATCTATTCTGAATTAATAAATGAATTAGATAAAACATTAATTAATAAACCCATTATAGAAACATTTCCTGAATATGATAAAACATTATTGATGCAAAAAGAGTATGAATTATATGGTTTTTATATTTCCAATCATCCATCTAGTAAATATATTTGTCCAAAATCAAAAGATCTCCCAAAATATTTTGATAAATTTATTGAAGTTACTGTTCTAATAGAAAATATTAAATCAATTAAAACCAAAAAAGGAGATAACATGGCCTTCTTAGATTTATCAGATGATACAGGAAAGATTTCATGTACAGTTTTTCCTAAAAAAACATCATACTTAAACAAATTAAAAATAGGGGATATGGTAAAAATTAAAGGCCAAGTTCAAAAAAGATTAGACAATTATCAAATAATTTTAGAAAATTTAACAAAAATTTCATAAAAGGTATTGATAAATAAAAAAATATTGCATATAATAATATTATCTAGAAGATATGAAGCATGTTCATAATTAATGATTTTGCATATTTTAATTAAAGTTTAAAATATGCATAAAAAATATTATTAATTATTTTTTACAAAGTAAGTTTGTGAAAGCTATGATAATTAATAAATATTAATTAATTCGGGGTGTGCTTTTTGGTAGTAAAGAAGTTGCAGAAGTAAGCAATCTTATCTACGCTAGATATAACTATAGTTAAGAAGAAAGAAAACTTCAAAAGATAAGTAATCACCATGAATACTGATAATATTCTTGTAAATTTAATAATAGTTTTTAAAAGAAAGCAATTATTAAAGTTTGTGATTATTCTTAAAACTAGGACTAATTATTTTATCAGAATAATTAGTTTTTTTTATGTTTATTTAGCACTTTCTATGTCAATAACTTTTGAAAATGTCTTAATTTTTTTTAAACATTAGCGGGAAAAA
>ERZ808240.3397-NODE-3397-length-15564-cov-5.950609_pt1 | contig 15564 bp, 16 predicted proteins | sample MGYA00521084_ERZ808240 | MGnify/ENA primary metagenome ERZ808240 (study PRJEB31516, sample SAMN03275571) | gut metagenome | biome: mammalia-associated habitat; material: feces | host: Papio cynocephalus | place: Kenya | collected 2012-08-06 ... | reverse complement strand
ATATATGAAAACGTTTCGTGTGTCAAGTGCCGATTTTAATTTTGTTGACATTGCGCGAATTAATTGACTTTTCCGAGATATTCCTCGAGACTCAATCCGCTTGCCTTGATTTTCGAAGCGTTTTCAACTCCGACGTAACGCCAGTGCCACGGCTCCGCCTTAACGCCGGTATACTTCTTATTTTCCTCTGTATATCTCAATATAAATCCGTAGTCGTCGGCATGCTCGCAAAGCCACGCATACTCCGCGGAATCCGCGAAACGGCTGTCGACCCAGCCAATATCCATGGCGATGCCGATATTGTGCTCACTGCTTCCCGGAGGCATACGGCGGGTTGAGGCAAGCGCCTCTGACTCCTCCTGCGAATAGCCGTCGGCAAGGTACTCCTCTACAAGATTATTATATAAATATTTCTGTTTTGAATAGCTTCTGTAGCCCGACACCGGGGTAAGAGTCACGCCGTCCGCTTTTCCAGCGTCGTACATTTTCTGATACGCCTCGGCGGCTCTGTAGTCAAGAAGCTGATCCGAACCCTTTATAGCTGGAACAAAATTAATTTCATCGTCAACATTGTCGCTGACGCGGTAGAACGTATTAAGCAAAACTAGTTTCCACTCGCTGTCGTTTTCAGGCAGAGAAATCATCTGCGGTTCGGTAAGCAGTCTGACTCCCGATGAAGATGATTTTTTCGTCGTCGAATTCTGTTTTTCAGTAACCTTCACGGTCGTTTCTTTTGCAGTCGTTATAACCGCCGTCGTCGGCGCGGAAGTTTCGGTTTTCGTTGTAGTCTCAGCCTTTTTCTTTTCGGTTACATGCGCGTAATCTTCCATGCTTGACTCGGGCGTTACGCTCGTCTGCTCCTTATCTTTCTTATTATTTAAAGCCGTAACAATAAACACCGCCGCGGCAATTATTACAACAGCCGTTACGGCAACGCACAGAGTGACAATTTTCGGATTTATGGAATTTTTCCTCTTTTTCTTTTCGGACACTTAATTCATCTCCGTAAAATTAGTGACTTTATTATACATTTTATTTAAAGAAAAGTCAACCGAACTTATTATTGTACATTACAGACAATTATAGAACTGTTTTTTTGTTTAGTATGAATAGTCGACAATTGCATCATTATGTGATAGAATATTCAGAGATTCAAAAATGATAATAGTTCACAAAATAATGTTGTAAATTATCGCCGTTGTGTGATATACTTACTTCATTGCATAAAAAGGAGTTTCATATATGAACAAATCAGCTAAGCGCGTCGTTGCCGCTATTCTCGCTTCTCTGTCGCTCGCTTCGTTCGCAGGATGCGACATCATCAAGGACGTTGAGGAAGTAACCGAGGACAAAACACCTGTTGTCGAGGCTCAGATCCCCGTTACAAAACAGGAAATCGTCGATTACTACAACACGGTAACGAATTATTTAAGAGACGATGCAAATTTCAAGTCAAACGCTCCCTCAGTGGATGTAGGCGAAAAAATCGATATTGACGATATAAAAATTACAGCTCCCGAATCGGATGAAACACCCGACGAGCTCAAACCGCTTGCAACGAGCGCAAAGCAGATTAAAAAAACCATACTCGAAAAGCTCAACTCTTCCGTAGGCTCCGAGGCGGGCAAAAAATCAATCGAATACGGCAAGGGCGGTATTAAGGACAGCCTTTCACCCGAGGGCGTTCAGGTCAGCGCACTGACTGTCGACGACGTCTGCGCGGCAGAGTGCGAAACCGAAAACGGCGTATATAATATAGATATATATATCGAGAGCGCGCCCGAGTCGATTAAGAAGGTTTTCGACCTGCCCGATAAGGCTTCGGTTCTCAGCGAAATCGCAAAGACCGATAATTACATGGTTATAAAGGACTACACAACGGCGTATATAGACCGCGACGAGAGAGCGTTATATAACGAGGAAAATCCCGACGATATTCCAGAGTGCAAGATTCACATGACAGTTAACGCAGACACCAACAAGGTTACGTCCATAGAATTCATCCGCTCGGAGAAGGTCAACGCTCCCGCGCTCGGAACAGGTTCGTTCGAGAGTTTCGGCAGATTCAATATCGCGTTCAGATTAAAAGATTCCAAAACGTTTAAATTCATTTGGACCGCACCCGTAACCGAATAATAATTATTAAACAATTTTCAAGGCTTCCCGATAAAAGAGGAGCCTTGTTTTTATGCTTATATCGGCATATTCGAAAAAACCGCGTTTTGTTTGTTTTATACAAATATCGGCAAAATATTTATTTACTGTTGCCAAACGCTTTAAATAGTGATATTATTTTATTTTGTAATAAAGTTATGTAACAAAGTTATATGTATTTGGAAGGTGTTATTTTGAATTCCGCACAGAATGTCAGAAACATTGCCATAATCGCTCACGTCGACCACGGCAAAACAACGCTCGTCGACCAGCTTTTACGTCAGAGCGGTACGTTCAGAAGCAACGAACAGGTTGCAGAGAGAGTCATGGACTCAAACGACCTTGAGAGGGAGAGAGGAATTACCATCCTCTCAAAAAACACGTCGGTTCACTACAACGGCGTTAAGATAAACATTGTCGACACTCCCGGACATGCCGATTTCGGCGGCGAGGTTGAGCGTATAATGACAATGGTCGACGGCGCGCTTCTTCTCGTTGACGCATTTGAAGGATGCATGCCTCAGACGCGTTTCGTTCTCTCAAAAGCTCTTGCATTAAAGAAAAAAATCATTGTAGTTATCAATAAAATAGACCGTCCCGGAGCCAGACCCGACGAGGTTATCGACGAAGTTCTCGACTTATTCATAGAGCTCGGAGCCGACGACGATCAGATAGAATTTCCGGTTGTTTTCGCTTCGGCTAAGGACGGCTACGCTTCGCTTGATTCGTCCGTAAGAGAGGGCGACATGAGACCTCTTTTCCAGTCGATAATAGATAATATCGAACCGCCCAAGGGCGACGACGACGCACCGTTACAGCTTCTGTTTTCGAGTCTTGACTACGACGACTACGTAGGACGTATCGGCATAGGCAAGGTTGAGCGCGGAAAGATTAAGCAGGGCGAGAACGTCGTTCTCTGCAAACAGGACGGCGAACAGCAGAACGTTAAACTCGCAAAGCTCTATCAGTTCGAGGGACTTAAAAGAGTCGAGGTTTCCGACGCTAAGTGCGGAGACATAGTAGCGGTTTCCGGTATCGCGGGACTCAATATAGGCGAGACAATATGTGACTCGCAGTGCGTTGAACCCCTTCCGTTCGTTAAAATTGACGAGCCTACGCTGTCGATGAACTTCATGGTAAACGACAGCCCGTTCGCCGGTCAGGACGGCAAATTCGTTACATCGAGAAACCTGCGCGCAAGACTGTTCAAAGAAGTCGAGACAAACGTCAGCATGAGAGTCGAAGAAACAGACAGCACCGACACGTTTAAGGTTTCGGGCAGAGGCGAACTTCATCTTTCCATTCTGATTGAAACAATGCGCCGTCAGGGTTACGAATTCCAGGTTTCCAGCCCTAAGGTTATATTCAAAAAGGACGAAAACGGCAAGCTTTTAGAGCCTATCGAGCTTCTTATCATCGAGGTTCCGAACGATTACGTCGGTCCTGTTATGGAGAAAATCGGTTCGCGCAGAGGCGAGCTTGAAAACATGACAATACGCGACGGCGGAACGACTCACCTCGAATTTCTCATTCCCGCAAGAGGACTTATCGGTTACAGAAGCGAATTTCTTACCGACACTAACGGTTACGGCATCATGAACAACCTTTTCCACGCGTACGAGCCGTACAAGGGCGAGATTGTAACCCGCGACAGAGGTTCGATTATCGCACACGAGGCGGGCGAATCGACCGGCTACGGTCTGTTCAATACACAGGACAGAGGCCGTCTGTTCATAGGTCCCGGCGTTCCCGTTTACGAGGGAATGATAGTCGGCGAATGCTCAAAGAACGAGGATATTGTCTGCAACGTATGCAAGAAAAAGCAGATGACAAATACACGTGCCGCGGGAAGCGACGACGCGTTAAGACTCGTTCCCCACTCCGTACTCAGCCTCGAGCAGTGCATGGAATTCTTAAGCGACGACGAACTTCTCGAAGTTACGCCTCATCATTTAAGACTGCGTAAAATGATTCTCTCAAAAGAACAGAGAATGAAACAGCAGTTCAGAAAGAAATAATCAAAAATAAAATACGAACTCGGAAAGGACAAATCCTCTCCGAGTTTTTTTTGTATATTCAAGTTAAAAAAATCCCCCCCGTCCGGCGATGAGCAAAAAACGGAGGGATTATTCCTGATTTGATTATAAATTACAAAGCTTCTACGATCTCTTTTGTATCCTGCGCTATCATAAGCTCCTCATTGGTCGGGATAACGAACATTCTGACCTTTGAGCCGGGAACGGAAATTTCGACCTCTTCGCCGCGGAGCTTATTTGTCTCCTCGTTAATTGCGGTACCGAGGAACTCGAGCTTTTCTGCGACTCTCGTTCTGTACTGCGGGTTATTTTCTCCGATACCTCCGGTGAATACAACAGCGTCGAGACCGCCCATAGCGGCCGCGAATCCGCCTATGTACTTAGTAAGCTGATGGCAGAGCATGGACTCAACGAGCTTAGCTCTTTCGTCGCCCTGCTTAGCTCTCTGCTCGATAGTTCTGTTGTCGCTCGTACCGGTAAGTCCGAGCATACCCGACTTTTTATTCATAACGGTGTCGATTTCATCGGGAGTGAGATTCTCGTTCTTCATGATAATGGGAACGATAGCGGGGTCAATCGAACCGCAGCGCGTACCCATTATGATACCCTCAAGAGGCGTAACGCCCATGGTGGTATCGAAGCACTTGCCGTCAACGACAGCCGAAATCGAGGAACCGTTGCCGAGGTGGCAGGTTACAATCCTGGAATGCTCGGGAGAGCCGAGGAGTTCAATGCATCTCTTGCTTACGAAACGGTGAGACGTTCCGTGGAAGCCGTAACGGCGGATACCGTACTTTTCATAATATTCATAGGGAAGAGCGTACATGTACGCATAGTCGGGCATAGTCGAATGAAATCCGGTATCAAATACCGCAACCTGAGGAACGCCCTTCATTATAGCCTCGCACGCCTTGATACCGGTAAGGTTTGCGGGATTGTGGAGAGGTCCGAGCGGGAAGCACTCCTTGATAGCCTCCTCAACCTTTTCGTCAAAGAGAACGGAGCCCTTGAACTTCTCTCCGCCGTGCAGAACTCTGTGTCCCACCGCGCCGATTTCGTCCATTGAATTGATAACGCCGTGTTCCGCGCTCGTGAGAGTGTCGAGTACAATATTGATAGCAGCCATGTGGTCAGCCATAAGCTGAGGCTTCTTGATTATATTCTTTGATTCGTCAGAGGGAACCTTATGAGTAAACGTGCAGTTGTCGCATCCTATCTGCTCGCAGATACCCTTTGCAAGCAAATCGTTCGTATCCATGTCGATAAGCTGATATTTAAGAGACGAACTGCCCGCGTTTATAACGAGAATTTTCATAATAAAATATACCTCCGAAATAAAAATACTTGCTAATTTCTCATACAAAGTTTATTATATACTTATATAATTCCTTTTTCAAGACTTTTTTGCACGGAGATAAAAAATGAGTACATCAGGCGTAGTTGCGGAGTACAATCCGTTTCATTCGGGACACAAATATCAGCTAGATAAAACGAAAGAAAAAACGGGGCTCCCCGTTATCGCCGTTATGAGCGGAAATTTTGTTCAGCGCGGAGAGTGCGCCCTGTTCGACAAAAGCGTAAGAACCCGGGCGGCACTTATGAACGGAGCGGACATAGTGTTCGAACTGCCGCTGCCGTGGGCGTTGTCCTCAGCGGAAAAATTCGCGTCGGGCGCGGTTTATCTTTTAAATTCAACAGGCGTATGCGATTTCATGTCGTTCGGAAGCGAGTCCGGAAGCATTAAAAATATAATAACCGCGTCGAACGCTCTTTTAAATATTGATGAAAATATTATAAAAAAATACCTGTCCGACGGATATTCGTACCCGACGGCAAGGCAAAAGGCACTCGAAGAAACGACAGACGAAGAAATATCGTCCCTTATCTCGACACCGAACGATCTGCTCGGGGTTGAATACGTAAAAAGCATTATAAAAAATAAATATCCGCTGACTCCGATTACGATTAAGCGTTCGGGAGCCGGGCATGATTCGGACGAGATAAACGAAAACACGGCGTCCGCTTCAGCTATCCGCAATATAATAGGTTCCTCGCTCGATTACTCCCCGTTTGTTCCCGAAAACACACTCGAATTATACCAAAAAAGCGAAAAATCAAACTTAAAAAAGCTCGAAAAATGTATCCTCTCGCATTTAAGACGAAAAAGCGCCTCAGACTTTTTATCTTACCCCGACGTATCGGAGGGACTCGAATACAGAATTTATGAAGCGGTGAGAGATTCCGACAGCCTTGAGTCACTCTATTCTGCGATAAAAACGAAACGCTACGCGCATTCGAGAATCAGAAGAATAATAATGTCAGCTTTTCTCGAAATTGAAAAATCATACACGTTTACTCCCCCGCCGTACTTACGCGTTCTCGGATTTACCGACGAGGGCAGAGCGATTTTAAAACAAATGAAAAAGACGGCGTCGATTCCCGTGATAATGCGTTACTCCGACGTAAACGCTTTGGACGAGAGAGCAAAAAAGGTATATGAGCTCGAATGCAAATCGACCGACCTGTTTTCTCTTGCATTTAATCCCGTATTAAAATGCGGTAACGAAATGAGACGGGAAATTATCTATAGCAAAAGAGAGCCGGAAGGTCACGAGGTTAAATGATTTTTAATATTCTCGTTTTCGAGTCTCTTTTTGAGCTTTGAGAGTACTTTTTTCTCTATTCTCGAAACATAACTTCTCGATATCGACAGAGCCTGCGCGACTTCCCGCTGGGGCAGAGGGTCGTTCCCGTCGAGCCCGTAACGCATTACTATAATACGTTTCTCCCTATCGTCCGCGACCTCATCCAAAAGCCTTGCGAGAAGCGAGCACTTTATTCTGCGGTCGATATCGTCGGCTATCGTATCCTCGACGCTTATAATATCCGACAGTGTAAGCGGGTTTCCCTCGCTGTCGGTCTCAATAGGATCGCTCATGGAGATATCCTGGGCGGTCTTTTTTAAATTTCTGAAATACATCAGTATCTCGTTTTCGATGCACCGAGCCGCATATGTCGCAAGTCTCGAGCCCTTTGACGGGTCAAAACCGTTAATGCCCTTTATAAGTCCGACTGTGCCGACCGATATCAAATCGTCCTGGTCGCACCCGGAAGAATAATATTTTTTAATAACGTGAACGACAAGTCTCATATTGTGTTCGACGAGTTTATTTCTCGCCTCTTTATCGCCGCCGCATTTTAATTTAATCAGCCTCTCCTCCTCCGATTTTGACAGCGGAGGGGGAAATACGCTTTTAGAATCAAGGTGAAGCGCAAGAAAAACAAGGTCGCCGAGCATACGTTCAAAGATTAAAAACGACATTTATATATCGCCTCCCGTAATTGATATGAATAAAAAACAGCGATATTGCAAGTCCCGATTGACAAAACATCCGGCGGGTGATAAACTCTAATCACACATGAGTCTAAAAAGACAGCAAAGGAGCATCAAAATAAATGTTAAAAACATTCAGCATCATCTATAACCCCGTTGCAACAAAGTTTAAAATGAGCATTATCGAGCATATTATATGCCGTTTCGTTTCTAAAGGAATGACGCTAAACAAAGTTGAGAAAAGTCAGTATTCGGGTCACGTTATTGAGCTTATAAAACAGCTTGACCCCGAGTCCGACCTGCTTATCACCGTCGGAGGAGACGGCACTGTAAACGAGGCGTTCAGAGCGTTCTACGAGATAGAACAGAACAGCGTTTACGCCCACGTTTCGACAGGTACGACGAACGACATGGCAAACAATTTCGGATTAAGCCGTAAGGACGCGATTAAGAGCATAGACCTTCTGGCAGACGGCGGACATGAGAGTATGATGGATTCGTTTACAGTAAACGGTGAACCCGTTTCGTACGTTTCGGCGTTCGGATTCGTAGCTCCGATTCCCTATCTTGTAAACAATAAATTAAAAAAAGTTCTCGGTCATGCGGCATACGTAGTATCGGCGGTTCCCGTCCTCGCGTCAAAGCAGAATAAACTTAAATTTACATATGAACACGACGGCATGGAGGAAGAGTGCGAGTGCATCATGGCGTGCATACTCAATTCCAAAGGCACCGGCGGAGTCAATGTTTTCAAGAACGTCGACATGAACGACGGAAAATTTGAAGCCGTGTTCGTAAAAAGCCTGTCTCCGAAGCTTATCAAAAAAATATTCGCTCAATATTTAAAGGACGAAATCGATTTATCTCAGCTTCAGGAGTACACCGTAACATTCAGTACCGATTATCTTAAAATCAAATTTGAATCAACGCCCAAGTACGAGGTAGACAACGACGGAAACAAGGCTTCGTTCACTCTAAAAGATTCAGACAACACTCTTGAATATAAAATAGGCAAAAAAATAAAGATTCTTCTTCCCGCTCATGAGACGAGAAATGAATCAAACGATTAAAATTAACATTTTATTATTGAAAACCGTATTTACGGTATGATATACTGTTTTTCAGAAAAATTCGGGAGTGATATATAATGTCAAAATTAAAAGATATCGATGCCGGCGCGGAAGCTAAAGGCTCGGGAGTAAAAACGCTGTGGCAGTTTGTTAAGTTTATAATAGTAAGTCTGCTTGCGTGCATAGTGCAGTTTACTCTTCTTAACGTACTTAAGTTCATACCGTTTATCCATGAGCTTTATTCACAGGATTTCCACTGGTGGATATTTACATGCGAAGCGGCGGCGGGCGGTCTCGGCTATTTCATAGTTAATAACACCGCAAATATTGCGGCACAGATTGTTTCGTTCTTCATAAACCGTGAAAAAACATTCAACTCAAGCGCAAATATCGCGGTAACGCTTCCCATTTACATTGTTTTCACCGTCGCGCTTATCGTATTCTCCGCATGGCTTAACCCCACGCTCAAAGATTTTCTTGTAAACAAAAACATGTCCGACGTTCTCGCGGCAAATATCGCTACTGCTGTTTGCTCCGCAATTCAGTTTTTCCTCTACTTCCCTGTAGACAAGATTCTTTTCAGAAAAAAGAAAGAGAATAAGGAAGAAGCCGAAGCAAAGGCTGAATAAGTTAAATTAAATACAAAATTTCGGCTCGGTGATTAAATTCGCCGAGCCGTTTATTTTATCCTGTTTTATTAGGTCATTACGACGGGCTTAATTTCATCTGCGTCGAACTCCATTTTATCAATGCATAAAAACCTCGCGTTCGGGTCTTTATTATCATAACGCCGTCTGTGATAAACCATAAGCGTTTCGCCGTTTTCAAGCTGAAAGAATCCGTTGTGTCCGGGACCCTCCGCGACCGGCAGCTGCGAGGAAAGAATCGTACCTCTCGATACGAACGGTCCTGTCGGCGAATCGGATATCGAATAGTCGACGCTGTACGTGCCCTGAGTCCATCCGCCGTGCGACCACATGAAATAATACTTATCCCCGCGCTTCATCATGCACGGTCCCTCGACGTAATTTTCGGGCGTAACTTCTTTAAAGACATCGCCGTCGTCAAACGGGACAAATCCCGTCATATCATCATTCATCTTACATACATTGCAGTGCTTCCATCCGCCGTAATAAAGATAAACCGTGCCGTCGTCATCTTTAAACAAATGTGCGTCGATAGGCTGTGCACCGTTTATAAAAGTCGAAATAAGCGGTCTGCCGAGATAAGCTTTAAACGGACCGAACGGAGAATCGGACACGGCAATTTCGAGTCCGCCTCCCTCATTGTCGGCATGTATATCGTTTGAGGCAAAAATATAATAATATTTCGAATTCTTTTCAATAATCGTCGGAGCCCACACCGCGCGTTTTACCCAAGGGAAGCCCGACATATCTATAATACCTTTTTTAATCTCCCAGTGTTCGAGGTCATCGGAGATAAACATATCATGATTGAGCTGGTCATCAAACGGCAGACTGCGCGTTACGTATATGCAGTATTTGCCCTCGTAAAATCTTGCCTCGGGGTCGGCATACCACGATTCGGACAGAGGATTGTTAAATTTAATACCCATCATTTTTTCTCCCGTCTTTTTTTTATAATGCCCGCAGTCAGAAGTCCCGCCGAGACTGCGGCTGCCGAAACCCCCGCGATAAGTGCGCATTTTGACTTAAACATTCCGTCCGCGTCCCAAATGTATCTTATTTCCGCGCCGATACCGTCACCGCACAGAGCTTTGTATGTAAGTACATATGTCTCATATTTCGAAGTATCATTTTCGTCGATAATGAATACTCTGACTCCCCTGTTCCTGTCGCCGTAACATCTGAACGAAGCGCACGGGGTTCCTATGATATCGATTCCGTCGAGCACCGCCTCAAAATTATTGAGATGATCGTGACCGAATACTGCCGCTCGAACGTCGCCCTGTTTTTTCATCGCGTCGAACTGACCGAAATTCTCCTCACAGCACGCGGGATATTCGCCCATAACGCCGTGATGAACCCTGGTTCTGTCGACCTTGAAACTCTTGCCGTCTCTCGTATTTCCGCCAAACGGTATAACGTCCGGGTCGTTTTTATCGCATTCAACAACGAGCTGAGCGGTCTCGGGGAACGGAACGTGCTGGAATAAAAGCGAATCCACGGCTTTTCCTCCGTTAAGCTCTTTTAACTCCTCGCTCTTTTTAACATACCAGTCGACCGCGTTTTTACTTACATATTCATAGCACTTGTCCGCCTGTTTGTCGTAACCTGCGGAGTCGAACATCCATATATTGTATTTTATCTTATCGGAATCCGAGGCATATATCGGTATATTATACGTATCGCAGTCTATACCCTCCTTCGGGTCGTCGAGTCCGACGTTGTGCGGGTATGCTCTGTAAATATCCGCCTGCTCCTCCTTGGTTATCATGTTCATATCGTCGTGGTTTCCGTATATCATCGCAAACGGAATCGAGCGTTTTTCAATCGGCTCGACAACATGGGCGATAGCTTTTTTCATGGCCTCATACTCGCCCTCTTTAGTCTTAATGACCTTTCTCGAACCGATACGCGCGTCGCGTAAATGATTGCCGAGTATATTATCACCGGTCAGAACCACCAAATCGGGCTTGACCTTGTCGTACGCGATATCGAGCATTTTTTTCATAGTCGGACGAGCAAACTGCAAATCCTGAGTATCGCTGACCTGGAGAATAACAAATTTACCGTCTTTATTAAATCTTAATTTACCGTTCATATATTACCTCTGTATCAAAAATTGTATATATATTTTACCATACCCGCAAGCTAATGTAAACATTTCTTTGCAATGTGTTATAAATATTGCAGGAGTGTAAATAATTCATAATTTGTTAAAATATAATTGCTTTAAGAATTTTATTGTGATATTATTAATATAAGTTAAGTACGGGAGGTGTATTTTAAATGGATAAAATCGTTGAGTTTTTCACAATCATCTACAACTTCCTCAAAGAGTTGTTCATCGTTCTCGGACTCGCTAAACGTGAAGACGGTACAAAATAATTAAACCGTTTTTATTTTCTAATTTATTATTGTGAGGTGTATTTAACATGACTATCGATAAACTTATCGCGCTTCTCAAGGTTATCTTTGATTTCCTTAAAAAGCTTTTCGGATTTGTTAAGGAGCTTATTCCTGAAGAGAGCACGAATGCTTAATCCGATGTTTTAAACGGCTATTATCATAACAAAAAATTCGGAGCCGATTCAGGCTCTGTTTTTTTATCCGAATATGCGCATGAGCACAAAAAAAGTCCCGCACCGATGTTCGGCACGGGGCTCTTTTTTATTAAGGTTCAAACGTTATCTCGGCTGAACGACCGATGAAAACAGAGCTTTTATTTTCTCGATAAGCCGCTCGAAGAAATTAATAATAGTTGTAAGCAGCGAGGGGTAAACTCCCATTCCGGGATCAAGCTCAGAACCGGGATCCATAGATATTACATTATCGTTATCCATTGACTGCACCTCCTTACAACTCAATACTACCATAGTTATATAAGGAAGTCAAGCGACGATATTCAAAATCTGTTCACATTATATATTATTTTTGTTCACATAACTTACAAACGCGTCCATGTGCGTCCTGCCCTTTTCGTCTCTTGCAAACACTCCGCACTGTTCGAGAATCGCGCTGTAAACTATGCCGATTTCATTTTTTATAATATCGACAACGTTGCTCTCGTCAATTTTATCGTATTTCTTTTTAAAATTCATAACCCAGTCATAGTGCTTGCCTATGCTCTCGTTATTCGAAAAATCTGCGCCCGAAAGTATCGCTTCTTTCAAAGAAGCCATTTCGCCTTTAAGTCTTGCGGGCAGAACGGCAAGTCCCATTACCTCGATAAGTCCGATATTCTCTCTCTTGATATGATGATACTCGGGGTGCGGATGGTAAACGCCGTCGGGGTACTGCTCGGTCGTTATGTTGTTTCTCAAAACGAGGTCGAGTTCATAGTTTTCCCCGCGTTTTCTCGCTATCGGGGTTATCGTGTTATGCGGTACTCCGTCTGTTTCGGCGAATATAAACGCATCGGTGTCGGTGTAGCCTCTCCACGCAGACAGGATTTTTCCGCCGAGAGAACAGATTCTGTCGGTGTCCTTACCGCTTAATCTGATAACGGTCATCGGCCATTTTACAACGCCTGCCGATACGTCAGAAAATCCGTCAAATTTAAGTTCCCTCTCGACCTTTGCCTTAGCCATTGCAAAATCATACTTTCCGCCCTGGAAATGCTCGTGCGCGAGAATCGAACCGCCGACTATAGGCAGGTCGGCATTCGAACCGACGAAATAATGAGGCAGGAACTTAACGAACGCGAAAAGTTTTCTGAACGCCTTTTCGTCAATCTTCATCGGCGTGTGAATGCCGTTAAATACTATACAATGCTCGTTATAATAGACGTATGGCGAGTACTGCATGAACCAGTTTTCACCGCAGATATCTATGGGGATGATTCTGTGATTCTCCCTCGCCGGGTGATTTACCCTGCCCGCGTAGCCCTCGTTTTCACGGCAGAGCATGCATTTGGGATACGAAGCCGTCTTAGCCTTAGCCGCGGCTGCGATAGCCTTGGGATCCTTTTCGGGCTTTGAAAGATTTATCGTGATATCCATATCTCCATACGGGGTATGAGTTATCCACTTCATATCCTTTTTAACCCTGTACGTTCTGATATAGTCTGAATTTCTCGAAAGTGAATAGTAATAATCCGTCGCCGAAACCCTATCATTATTGTATCTCGACATAAATTCGCCGATAACCTCGCTCGGGCGGGGCATAAGGCAGTTCATAATTTTCGTGTCAAGCAGGTCTCTGTATGTAACCGAGTCCTCGCACACACCGTTTTTAACCGCAAAATCAAGCAAAACCTTCAGGATTTCTTCAAGTTCGGCACCCTTTACGGCTTCGCATTCTTCATAATCGTCAGAACCGATAACGTCTAAAATAAGATTCCTTGCATAAACGCCGTCGGCGGGTTTTATAAGTTCTTTTTCTATACCGTAATTTACAAGAGAAGCGACTGCTTCATATACTGTCATATTTACCAACCTCATTTCTAACTAATTATACTTTAATTCGTATTTCTTTACAAGCGTTTAATTAAAAATATTGAATTTTGTCGTAATTTATAGTAGAATACAGGTAGTAGAATATAGGACGGTGATTATAATGGAACAGAAAAATATAGACAGATTAAACGCACTTGCAAAATCGGCTAAAGAAAGAGAGCTTACCGACGAGGAAAAGGACGAACAGCAAAAGTTACGACGCGAATACATCGACGCGTACAAGGCTTCGCTTCACGGCGTGCTGAGCAATTCGTACATCGTCCGCCCCGACGGAACAAAGGAAAAGGTCAGACGCAAAAAACCGCAGAACAACAATTAAATTCAAAATATACAGCAAAAAGGTCCGCATCGATTCGAAAACTTACGAAACGATACGGACCTGTTTTTAGTTTTTATTATCGATATGAACGTCCATCTGCGGGTACGGAATTCCTATCGAATGAGCGTCAAGCTGTTCTTTTATCTGCTCTAAAAGCGTAAATTTCGTCTGCCAGTAGTCCTCCGACTTACACCACGCGCGCAGCTGAAAATCAAGCGCGCTGTCTCCGTAGTTCGTGAGAACCGCCTCGCATTCGGGAGTGTCGAGAACAAGCTCGTTATCCTGCGCGGCTTTCATCAAAAGATTCTTAACCGTCTGTGCGTCGGCTGAATAATCAACCGAAACGTCAAGTATCAGCTTTCTTGTATCGAACGCGTTACAGTCGGTTATGGCTGTGTTTGAAATCTCGCTGTTGGGAATCAAAACCATGCTGTTGTCGGGAGTTATAATTTTCGTGTAGAAAATATTTATCGACTTTACAATACCCGAATACTGTCCGGACGAAATAAAATCGCCGACCTTAAACGGCTTCATAACGGCTATGATAAACCCGCCCGCGATGTTGCTCAGACTGCCCTGCAGCGCAAGTCCGACGGCAAGACCGCACGAACCGATTATCGTTATCATGGAAGCCATCGGAACTCCGAGAATCGAAGCGACGACTATCACGAGCAGTATTTTAAGACCTATCGAAACAACGCTCTTCATAAACGAAGCCATGGTCGGGTCGATTTTAGAATACGCCTTTGATTTTTTGAATTTATTGACACAGATATTTATAAGTCTCCAGCCGATTACGAGAATAACAAGTCCGATAAGAAGATTTATTCCCGCGGAGGCAAGATAATCCTTAATCTGCTCCCAAAGCTTTTCAAAAAACGATGTTGTTTTTTCAATATTTTCCTGCGTGTTTCCGAAGCTGACCGTCATATCCTCGACGGCTTTTTGCAGGGACGTAAAACCTTCGCTGTTCATTTCGCTATTTTCATCGATATATCAAAGGCCTTTACGGAGTGCGTGAGCGCACCCATCGATATTATATCGACTCCGGCTTTTCCTACCTCGGCTATATTGTCTAACGTAACGTTTCCGCTCGCTTCGGTGAGCGCACGTTTATCTATTATTTTAACAGCCTCGCGCATTGTATCGACGTCCATATTGTCAAGCATTATGATATCCGCGCCGGCTTTTACGGCTTCTTTAACTTCGTCAAGGTCTCGTGTCTCTACCTCAATTTTTACCGTATGACCGATTTTCTGTCTTAACAGTCCGACGGTTTTTTCGATTCCGCCGCCCGCGTCTATGTGATTGTCCTTAAGCATAGCCGCGTCGGAGAGATTGAAACGGTGATTTCTGCCCCCTCCGCACGTTACGGCATATTTCTGCAAAGCGCGCAGTCCGGGGAGCGTTTTTCTCGTGTCGGCAATCGACGCGCCTGTGCCCTCGACGGCGTTTACCGCGCGGGACGTCATCGTCGCAATGCCCGACATGTGCTGTATTAAATTGAGCGCGGTGCGTTCACCCTGTAACATAAGAACGCCCTTGCCGGA
>ERZ808240.3396-NODE-3396-length-15575-cov-7.732474_pt1 | contig 15575 bp, 16 predicted proteins | sample MGYA00521084_ERZ808240 | MGnify/ENA primary metagenome ERZ808240 (study PRJEB31516, sample SAMN03275571) | gut metagenome | biome: mammalia-associated habitat; material: feces | host: Papio cynocephalus | place: Kenya | collected 2012-08-06 ... | reverse complement strand
TGGGCATCCGTGCCAACACCGTGCGGGACATCACCCAGATCAAGCAGGTGGTGGACCTGCCTGTCATTGGCATCATCAAGAAGGAATATCCTCCCTGCACCATGCACATCACTGTCACCATGAAAGAGGTGGATGAGCTGATGGCCTGCGGTGTGGATATCCTTGCAGTGCAGGGCACGGCAGCGCTCCGTCCGGATGGCTCCACCTCGGCAGAATTCATCCGCGCCATCAAGGCCAAGTATCCTGACCAGCTCCTGATGGCTGACTGCGATAACTTTGAGAACGCCATGCTCTGCGCCGAGGCCGGTGCCGACTTTGTGGGCACCACCATGCGGGGCTATACCCCTGAGACCAAGGGCATTGACGACATCGATTTCGATTTTGTCCACAAGCTGGCCACCGAGTGCCCGGCCAAGATCATTGCGGAAGGTCATATCCACTATCCGGAGCAGGCCGTCAGGGCACTGGAAGCCGGTGCATTCGCCCTCGTGGTCGGAGGTGCCATTACCCGCCCGGCAGAGATCACGGCCCGCTTCACCGGTGCCATCAACGCCATGCATAAGTGACAGCAATTCAACTTTTTATAGCAGGCTGCGTTTTTGACGCTGCGATAAGTTCTTGATTTGCGATAAATATAACGGAGATACGACCATGAAACAGTATCTTGCCATCGATATCGGCGGCACTGCCGTCAAGCTGGGCATCGTGGACGAAGAGGGCCGCGTACTGTGCAGGACGGAGCAGAGTGTCTGCTTCGACAACTATCAGACTCCCATCCTCACCACGGTGCTGTCCGCTGCGGAGCGGTTCCTTGCAGAGCAGAAAATCCCGCCCCAGAGCCTTGCAGGCATCGGCGTTGCGGCGGCTGGCCAGATCGATACCCGCAAGGGCATCGTGGCCGGCACCTGCGGCAACCTGCCCAACTACATTGGAAGTCCCATCAAGGCAGAGCTGGAAGCAAAATTCGGTCTGCCCGTCACCGTCGCCAATGACGCCAACTGCATGACACTGGGCGAAGTCTGGGTCGGCGGAGCAAAGGGCTATACGGACGTTATCGGTGTGACGCTGGGCACCGGCGTAGGCGGCGGCATCCTCACCGGAGGCCGTCTGCTGGAAGGTGCAAGGGGCCTTGGCGGTGAGCTGGGCCATTTCCGCACCCACGCACTGGATGGTGTGCTCTGCACCTGCGGCGCTTCCGGCTGCTGGGAGCGCTACGCAGCGACCACAGCCCTTGTCCGCGCCGCACAGCCCCGCAACCCCAAGTGGAAGGATGGCCGCGCTATCTTTGAGTCGGCCCACGCGGGCGACCCTGCCATCCTCGCCCTGTTGGAAGATTTCACGGATGAGATCGCTCAGGGCCTTGCGGGCATGGTACATATTTTTAATCCGCAGCTTATCCTCATCGGCGGCGGCGTGAGCGCTCAGCAGGAGCTGCTCATCGACCCCATTGCCCGGAAAGTAAGAGCTTCGGTCATGCCTGCCTTTGCAGAAGGGCTGGAAATTCGTGCCGCCCAGCTCCACAACGATGCTGGTATGGTGGGCGCGGTCTATTATTTCCGCCAGACGCACGGCGAGGAATGAGGAGGGATAAAACGTGAAAAAACATATCCTTTGTCTGGGTGATTCCAACACCCATGGCTACTGTGCCGACCCGGCAGACTGCGCCGACCACGGCATCCGCTTCAATGAAGAGGAGCGCTGGACCTGTCGGTTGCAGACGGCACTGGGCAGCGACTATCTGGTGACAGAAGAGGGACTTTCGGGCCGCACTACCGTTTTCGTGGACCCCATCCACGAGTCGATGGACGCCCTCAGCGTAGCCTATCCGCTCCTCAAGAGCCATGAGGTCATCGACCTGCTCATCATCATGCTGGGCACCAACGATGTAAAAGAACGCTTCAACGCCAATGCAGCCTGCATCGGCGCGGGTATGGAGCGGCTTATCCTCAAGGCAAAGAGCGTGGACTGCTGGGGCACGAAGGCTCCGAACATCCTTGTGGTGGCTCCGCCCCGCATTGGGGACGGCTTCCACGATGCAGTCATGGGCGACGGCTGCGTGGAAAAATCCCGTGGCGTGGCAGAACAATTCCGCATCGTGGCGGAACGTCAGAACGTCCACTTCCTTGATGCCGCCGACTGCGAGTTCAACCGGGTGGATTTCATGCATCTGACCCGCCGCGGCCATGCACAACTGGCCGAAAAGCTGGCGGCTCTCGTGCCGACGCTGGTGTGACGGCAGAAAACAAAAGACGTTTGCGCCATTCACCCGTCCGCTTGAGAAAATTAACGATATACAGTAAAAAATAAAAGACCGGAGCTGTCAGCAGAAATGCTGCGTGGCTCCGGTCTTTTTTGATGGTATGTTTTTTTGAGCAAAAAGCAGAGATGAACTGGATTCAGTGATTCGTCAGCAGCTGCCGGATCTGTTCCAGATCCTCTGCAAAGAAAATGCCCTTTTGCCGTTCTTCAGAGGACAATCCTTCCTCAATCATATGATGCAGAAGCTCTTTCAGGCTGTCATAGTAACCGTTCAGATTATAGATGATACAGGGAGCATCAAGCTGCTTCAGGGATACTTTTGACATGACCTCTGAGATCTCCTCCAGTGTGCCGGTGCCGCCGGGAAACGCAATGAATGCGTCACCAAGTTCGATCATTTTCGTTTTGCGCTCGGTCATGTCCCGGGTCACGATGAGCTGAGTCAAGCCCTCGTGCTGGAACTCCTTTTCGATGAAAAACTGTGGTTCAACGCCGATGACCTTTCCGCCTGCGTTCAGAACGCTGTCAGCGATCGCACCCATCAGCCCGCTTTTTGAGCCGCCGTAGACAAGGGCGTTTCCGCCTTGTCCGATCCAGCTGCCGAGTTCCACGACGGCTTTCCGCAGGGACGAATCATTTCCCTCACTTGCACCAAGATAAACAGTGATATTCATAGCTGCTCCTCTTCTATTATTGTTTTGCCGCAAAATCAACCCTGACCAACAGGGCCTTTGCAGCTTCTGGTTTGCTGCATCAAGTATACCACAGGCTTCCATCCGATGCCAGCAGGCCAGCCCTCATATTCCAGCCCTTCACCGCATAAATTGTTCCAGAATGGGACGAGAGGGGAGAGCACTTTGGAAAAGCAGGAACGAATGGAACAGGCGGCAGTCTGCCGCGAGATCGGCGCCCGCACCGGCGGCGAGGTCCTCATCGGTGTGGTGGGACCGGTGCGCACGGGCAAAAGCACTCTCATCAAACAGTTCATGGAAAAGCTGGTGCTGCCCGCCATCGGGCCGGAGGCTGCAAAGATGCGGGCCCGGGATGAACTGCCCCAGTCGGCGGCTGGACGCACCATCATGACCACTGAGCCGAAATTCATCCCGGAGTCGGCGGTGCCGCTGGCATTGGAGGGTGGGGGAGAGTGCAGCATCCGGCTCATCGACTGCGTGGGCTATATGGTAGAAGGGGCCATGGGCCATGAGGAAGATGACAAGCCCCGGATGGTCAAAAGCCCCTGGTTCGACGAGGAAATCCCCTTTGACCTTGCCGCCGAGACCGGCACCCGCAAGGTCATCCGTGACCACTCCACCATCGGCATCGTGGTCACGACGGACGGCACCATCAGCGAGATCCCCAGAGAAAACTACATTCCTGCGGAAAAACGGGTCATCGATGAGCTGGAAACACTGGGCAAACCCTTTGTTATCCTGCTCAACAGCACCCATCCGGATGCCCCCGAGACGAAAGCGCTGGCAGTCGAAATGGAGCAGAACTATGGCCGCACGGTGCTCCCCGTAAGCTGCATCGATTTGGACGAGGCGCAGCTGAGCGAGATACTTCGTCAGGTGCTCTATGAGTTCCCGGTGCGGGAGCTGGATTTTGCCCTGCCCCGCTGGGTGACAATGCTGGACAAAGGCCACTGGCTGCAGACCGAGGTCTATGCAGCGGCCATGCAGCTCTCTGAGCAGATTTCCCGGATGAAGGATGTCTCCGGCTCCGGGAATGGAAGCCCGGCAAAACTGGACTGCGAGGCGGTGGAGAACACTTCGCTCAGCGGCATGAATCTCTCGGATGGGGTGGTGCGCATCACGGTCATCCTCAAGCCGGAAGTGTTTTATAAGGTACTCAGCGAACAGACCGGACTGGAGATCGGCGATGAGGCCGGGCTGATGCCATGCATCATTGAACTGGCAAAGGCAAAGCGCGCCTACGAGAAAATTCGCAGTGCGCTGGAACAGGTGGAGGCCACCGGTTATGGCATCGTGATGCCCTCCATTGACGAACTTTCGCTGGAACGGCCCGAGATCGTCCGGCAGGGCGGGCGGTATGGGGTGCGTCTGAAAGCCAGCGCGCCCTCCATCCAGATGATGAAAGCCGTCATCCACACGGAACTGAACCCCATCGTTGGGACGGAGAAGCAGAGCGAAGACCTTGTGCAGAGCCTTTTGCAGGACTTTGAGGATGATCCCGTCCGGCTCTGGGAATCCAACATCTTCGGCAAAAGCCTGCACGAGCTGGTCAACGACGGCCTGCAGAACAAACTGCTGCATATGCCGCAGGAAGCCCGCACCCGGCTGCAGGAAACATTGGAGCGTGTCATCAACGAGGGCTGTACCGGCCTTATCTGCATCCTTCTGTAACGAACTGAATAAACGAAGACCGCCTGCTGAATATCACAGCAGGCGGTCTGTTTTTGTCACTTTTCTTCTTCGGTCAGCTTGGTCACGAGCATCTGATAGATCTCATTGCCCTTGAGGATGAACTGCTTCTTGACCAGCTCTGCACTGAGACGGTCGGGCGTGCCGATGTCCAGACAGAACAGTTCACTGTCCAGAGCCTTTACCTGACACCGCACCGAACAGTGTCCGTCGGCTTTTTCGGTGATGCGGGCACTGTACTCGGCTTCCTTGCGGGACCAGGTCTGGCTGCGGAGCACGGCGGCCACAGCTTTTTCCCGTACGCTGCGGGGCAGGTCATAGGCCAGTTCCTGCGCCACTTTCCGGCCTTTGTCGGTGATGGTGTACCGGTCGCCGTCCACCGTCACCAGCTGCTGCCGGGCGATATCGTCCAGACAGGAGCCTATCTCAAAATAATTCACCAACGCCTCTTCCATCAAAGCGTTTTCGATCTCTGTCCGGGTAATAGGCCCGGCATTCTTGACAAGATAACACAGCAGCAGTCGGATCTCGGTGCTGTTGGTCAGCCCACCGGGACGCACACCGGCGGTAAAAGCATCGTTGGCGGCCATTTTTACTCCCATCTCCCGTGTTCGGGCCGGGCAGTGTGCCCGGCTGTTGTATTATCTTATAGTATAAAGGGTTTCACGCCGGATTGCAAGCCGCAACCGCAAAATCCGTCTCGATGCGCTTGTGGCTCTCGGGGGTAGAGTAAAGCCAGTGGTCGAGGTGCCCTTCGGTGATGAAGTACCGCAGTTCGAACCGGTGGTTCTGGTTCAGGGCGTGATTGACGATGACCAGCTTGATCTTCATCTTCTCGGGCAGGATGTTCTTGATGTAGACGCTGACTGCCTGCCCGGGGTGCAGGTCGGGGCAGCTTTCCGCAAGACCGGCAAGGTTGGGGGCGATCTCGATGAAGGTTCCGTACTCTTCTACGCTCCGCACGATGCCCACCACCGTTTCACCCACCGTGAAATCGGCTGCATTCTCGGCCCAGGTGCCCAGCAGTTCCCGGATGGTCAGCACGAACCGGCCCTGTGCGTCCCGGTTCTTGATGGCGCATAAGATCTGCTGTCCCACACTGACCCGGTCGGCGGGGGAGGAAATGCGACTCACCGACATGCAGTCGATGGGCAGCAGGGCACTGATGCCGCAGCCCACGTCACAGAACGCCCCGAAAGGCTCGATATGGGTCACAGTGCAGGGCAGGATGTCTCCGGGCTGCAGCCGGTCGAGGTATTCTGCCTTGCACATCCGCTGCGCCTCGGCCCGGGAGAGCCGGTAGACGGTCTGACCGTTTTCGTCGGTGTCTGTCCCCTCGATGACAAAGCAGGTGGGACGCCCGACCCGGGTCAGCACGGCGATATCCCGCACGCTGCCCGTGTCGGCTCCGTCTGCACACTGCCCGAAGGGCATCACGGCCCGGCATCCGCCCAGCTCGAACCGGAGCTGGCGCTGCGTATCAAAGGCCAGGGCGGTGCTCTGTAAGATCTCATGGCTGGCCATGGCGCTGCGCAGCTCGGCAGCATTCAGGCGGGAAGCGTTGCGGTAGTTGTTTTCGGTACGAAATGCTTGCATCATCTTTCATTCCTCTTTCTCTGCTTTTTTAGGGTTGCAGTGCAGCGTGTGCCGCATCGCTAACACCATATGCGGCTGCATTTGCATTTTATACGAGTTTGGATTATACTATAGATGTGTGCCCCTTGCTGCGGACACACGGCCTGTACGGCTATGTACAGACAGGAGGGAACCAATATGGACATTGCAGTCGGCGATACCATCCTCACCCGCAAACAGCACCCCTGTGGAGCTTCCAGCTTCGAGGTGCTGCGGGTGGGCATGGATTTCAAGATCCGCTGCACGGGCTGTGGCCGCGAGGTCATGCTGCCCCGGGCAAAGATCGAAAAGAACATCAAAAAGGTCATCAAAGCGGGCCAGGAATAGGCCCGGCGGCGCAGCACATTCAGAAACTGTTGTAAGGAGAACTGCCTGATATGCCGAATCTGACTTCCCAAATGGAGGCTGTCTGCCGCCGGTTTGAAGAGCTTTCCGTTCGTCTCAATCAGCCCGAAACTGCCGCCGACCCGGCGCAGTTCCGCCGTCTGATGCAGGAGTACCGCGAGGCCGAGCCGGTGGTGGAAGCCTACCGGGCCCTTTCCACTGCGCGGGATCATCTTGCACAGGCCAAAGCCCTGCTGGAAGGGGACGAGCCCCTCGATGCGGACTTTAAGGCTATGGTACAGCAGGAGATCAGCGAAAAGAGTCAGGATGTGGCAGAGCTGGAAAACAATCTCAAAATTTTGCTGCTGCCCAAGGATGTCAATGACGAAAAAAGCGTGATTATGGAAATACGCGCCGGTGCCGGCGGAGAGGAAGCTGCGCTGTTTGCCCACAGCCTTGTGCGGATGTACACGATGTATGTTCAGAGCAGGGGATGGGAGATGGAGCTGCTGAACCTCAACGAAACGGAGCTGGGCGGCACCAAGGAAGCCGTGTTCGCGGTGAATGGCCGGGGTGCCTACAACCGCCTCAAATATGAGAGCGGTGTCCACCGGGTGCAGCGCGTGCCCGAGACAGAGACGCAGGGCCGCATCCACACTTCTACGGCGACAGTGGCCGTCATGCCTCAGGCTGAAGAGGTGGACTTTGCACTGGACATGAAAGATCTCCGCATCGACACCTTCCGCTCCTCCGGCGCAGGCGGTCAGCACATCAACAAGACTTCCAGCGCCATCCGCGTCACCCATATCCCCACCGGCACGGTGGTCGAGTGCCAGAACGAGCGCAGCCAGTTCCAGAACAAAGACAAAGCTCTGGAGATCCTGCGCAGCCGCTTGCTGGCTCAGAAACAGAAAGAGCAGCAGGACGCCATCAACGCGAACCGCGCCGGGCAGGTGGGAACAGGCGACCGCAGCGAAAAGATACGGACCTACAACTTCCCGCAGGACCGCTGCACCGATCACCGCATCGGCCTGACGGTGCACAATCTCGATAAGATCATGGACGGCAATCTGGATGAGATCATCGATGCCCTCGCCACCCGCGAACAGGCTGAGAAGCTCCAGAAGCTGAACACATAAACCCGCGCATAATGCGCACGAAACGCTGTAAAGAACAACAACTTTACAGAAGAAAAGAGCGATGATTCGTATGAGTATCAATACTGAAGTCCGCCCGGCTGACGCAGAAGGCATTGCCCGCGCCGCCGAGCTTCTGCGGCAGGGAGAGCTGGTGGCTCTGCCCACCGAAACGGTGTACGGCATTGCGGCAGACGCCCGCAACGGCGAGGCCGTGAGAAAGATTTTCGTGGCGAAGGGTCGGCCGCAGGATAACCCTCTCATCGTCCACGTCACCGGCCCTGAGATGCTGCATGGCCTGGTCAGCGAGGTACCGGAACGCGCCCAGCTGCTGATGGCTGCATTCTGCCCCGGTCCCCTGACCATCATCATGCCCCGCGGCCCTGAGGTGGCCGCAGAGTGCTGTGCCGGTCTGGATACCGTGGGCATCCGGATGCCCAGCCACCCGGTGGCCCGGGCCGTTATTGAGGCCAGCGGCTGTGCCTTTGCCGCACCCTCGGCCAACCTTTCCGGCAAACCCAGTCCTACCAATGCACAGGACGTCTTTACCGATATGAACGGCCGTCTGCCCCTTATTCTGGATGGCGGCGAGTGCGACTGGGGCGTGGAGTCCACTGTCGTGTCGGTGGTAGGCGAAAAGCCCACCCTCTTCCGCCCCGGCCATATCACGCTGGAAGATCTTGAACGTGCTCTGGGCGAAGAGGTGGAGGTCTCTAAGGCCATCCTCGAAAAGCTGCCCGAAGGTGCGGTGGTCCGCAGCCCTGGTATGAAGTATAAGCATTACGCTCCCAAAGCGGACGTCACCCTGCTGGACGGCACCTTTGAGCAGTTCAAGGCATATGTGGATGCCCACGCCGACCAGAACCCCAGCTGCCTCTGCTTCACCGGCGAGGCCGAAAAGCTGGGTGTGCCCTGTGTGGAGTATGGCCGTGAGGGCGATGGTGCCGACCAGGCAAAGCACATTTTCCGCTGCCTGCGTGCACTGGATGAGCAGGGCGATACCATCGTCTATGCCCGCTGCCCCCAGAAAGACGGCCTGTCCATGGCAGTGTACAACCGCCTCATCCGCGCAGCTGCATTCCGGGTGATAAAGCTATGATCACGCTGGGCATCACAGGCCGCAGCGGCTGCGGCAAATCGACGGTAACATCCACCTTCGCTGCCCGGGGTATCCCGCTGGCAGATGCCGACCAGATCTCCCGGGAGATCCTGCTTCCGGGATCTCCGCTGCTGCCGAAGCTGGCAGAACGATTCGGCAAGGACATTATCAAGGAAGACGGCACCCTTGACCGCCATCTTCTGGCTGACCGGGCCTTTGCCACCCCCGAGGGCAAGGCGGCATTGGATACATTGACGCATCCGGAGATATTGCGCCGCATCCGTGCGGCAAAGCAGGCCGCAGAGCAGGCAGGCGCGCCCCTTTTTGTTCTGGATGGCGCTGTCATCGTGGGCACCGGAGCTGAGGGAGAATGCGATAAGCTCTGTGTGGTCACGGCTCCGTTTGCTGTGAGTGTGGAGCGCATCGCTGCCCGGGACGGCATCTCGCCGGAGATGGCGGCACGCCGCCTCAACGCGCAGATGCCGGAAGAAGAGCTGACAGCCAGGGCGGACTATGTTCTGCCCAATACCTCCACCCGCGAAGCGCTGGCCCAGGCGGCCAATGCGCTGTGTGATGCTCTCATCGGGGAGGGGGGCAGAGCTTGAGAAAATTGTTCCGTGTGCTGCGTCGGCTGGTGCTGCTGGTCTGTATCGCGGCAGTGGTGCTGACGGCCCTGCCGTCCCTCTGCCGGAAAGCGGATCAGTTCCTCTATCCCCGCAAATTCAGCGAGGAAGTAGACCACTGGGCTGCAGAGTATGACCTCGACCCGCTGCTGGTCTATGCGTTCATCCGGACGGAGAGCGGCTTCGACCCCGGTGCGACCTCCACCGTGGAGGCCCGGGGCCTGATGCAGATGACTGAAGAGACCTTCATCTGGCTGCGCAGTAAGATCGCCCCAGACGAAGATCTGACCTTCGATGACCTCTATGACCCGGACGTCAGCATCCGCTTTGGCTGCTATTATCTCCATCTCTGCATGGAACGCTACGGCAATGACGTGGCGACGACGGCAGCAGCCTATCACAGCGGCTGGGGTACGGTGGATAATCTGCTGCAGATGGAGGAGCACTCTTCCGATGGATTGACCCTGAAGGGCTTCCCATACAATCAGATGCACCACTATGTGGAAAAGATCACGGCCTGCTATGCCGTTTATACCCGGCTCTACGGCAGTGGATCTTGAGAAAGGAAAAGAACCGGCGGGGCAGATGCTCTGCGGGTCTTTATAAATTATAAGTGTAAGAAAGGCAGGAGAAATTCTATGGCAGAAAAAACTCCGAATCAGCAGCTGGCCGAAAAGCTGCTGTTTACCCCTGCGTATGCAGGCGACAAGTCCGCCACCGTCAAGCAGGAGGCCCATGCATTCGCAGAGGGCTACAAGAAATTCATCGATGCAGGCAAGACCGAGCGCGAGGTGGCCGCTGAGAGTGAGCAGATGCTCAAGGATGCCGGCTATCAGAAGTTCGACCCGAAGAAGACCTACGCCCCCGGTGACAAGGTCTATTTCAGCCAGCTGGGCAAGGCTATCGTGGCTTCCACCATCGGCACCCGCAGCTATGAAGAGGGTTTCCATCTGGTCATCGCCCACACCGACAGCCCCCGTCTGGACCTGCGCCCCACCCCGCTGTATGAGTCCGACCACCTGAGCTACTTCAAGACCCACTACTACGGCGGCATCCGCAAGTATCAGTGGGGCACCATGCCGCTGGCCATCCACGGCGTGTTCTCCCGTGCAGACGGTTCCACCGTCTCCATGAGCGTGGGCGAGGATGAGAACGACCCCGTCTTCTGCATCACCGACCTGCTGCCCCATCTGGGTGCAGAGCAGAACGAGCGGAAGCTCAGTGACGGCATCAAGGCCGAGGAACTGAATGTCCTCATCGGTTCTGACGCTGTGGACGACGAGTCTGTGAAGGAAGCCGTCAAGCTGAACACCATGATCCTGCTCAACGAGAAGTACGGCATCACCGAGAAGGACTTCACCCGTGCTGAGATCGAAGTCGTGCCCGCTTATAAGTCCCGCGATGTCGGCTTTGACCGCTCCATGGTGGGTGGCTATGGCCACGATGACCGCGTTGACGCTTACCCGGCCCTGATGGCTGAGATCGCCACCAAGAACCCCGCCTTCACCACCGTCTGCGTTCTCACCGATAAGGAAGAGATCGGCTCCGACGGCGTGACCGGTATGCAGAGCATGTACGTCTTCCACTTCATGCAGCAGCTCTGCCGCACCGCAGGTCAGGACGACATCATCGCTTTCCAGAACAGTGTCTGCCTGTCTGCTGACGTCACCGCTGCCTATGACCCCAGCTGGGCCAGTGCTTTTGAGCCGATGAACGGCACCTATGCAGGCCGCGGCATCGCTCTGTTCAAGTACACCGGCAGCCGCGGCAAGAGCGCTGCAAACGACGCTTCTGCCGAGCTGGTGGGCTATGTCACCCGTATGATGGATGCCAACAATGTCGCATGGCAGATCGGTGAGCTGGGCCGTCTGGATCTGGGCGGCGGCGGCACCATCGCCAAGTATGTGGCAAACCGCGGCATTCCTGTCATCGACATCGGTGTGCCCGTGCTGTCCATGCACTCTCCCTTTGAGGTCATCCACAAGACCGACCTGTACATGGCCTATCGTGCATTCGCCCTGTTCAATCAGGCTGCAGAATAAGCCCCTTTCCCGCGATAACAATGCCCCGGAGAACTTGCCAGAAGGCAGGCCCTCCGGGGCATTTTGCTATGCTGCGGGCAGGGGAACGGCCTGCTCCACCGTGAGGAAAGCAAATCCGTTATCCTTATACCACTGGATAATATCCGGCAGTGCCTCCGCCGTGGTGTGGGTGGTGGCCGAGTCGTGCATCAGAACGATACACTGGGTCTGCTCATCCGTTTCCCGCACGATGTTCCGGAAAATGGTGGCTGCACTGGGTTTGCCGCCTACGGCGTCTTCGGCGCAGACGTTCCAGTCCACATAGGCAAAGCCCTTTTCGCCAGCTTCGGCCTTGAGCTGCTGCATCAGCCCTCTGCCGCCGTAGCGGCGGCTCACGGTGTTGGTGCTGCCTCCGGGAAACCGCAGATAGTGCAGCTCATCGGCCCGGATATAAGGGGCCAGCCGTTCCTGCAGCAGTGCGATGTCTGCCCAGTAGGCATCGGCGCTCTGATAGATGTCGCTGTACTCGTGGGAGGCAGAGTGGAGCGCGATCTGATGCCCGGCAGCAGCGGCCTCTGCCACAAGGGGAAGATATTTGTCATTGTGTCCGGTAGCCACTACGAAAAAGGTCGCTTTTACCCCGGCGGCATTCAGCGCAGCCAGAACATCCGGTGTCGTTTTGCTGGGGCCGTCGTCGAAAGTCAGGCAGACCCATTTCTCCGGCATCGGTTTCTGCTCCGGTGCAGGTTGCGATGCAGGGGAAGAGGGGGCAGGGGAGACGAAGCTTTTATCAGGGATCGGGGTCAGATCGCTCTCCTGACAGCCCGTCAGCGGCTCGCCTCCGAAAAAAGACCCCAGACCGAATCCTGCCGCTACCCCGACCGTGAGCAGGAGTGCACTCCAGATTATCTGCAGCTGTTTTTCCTGACCGAAAAAAGTCATGGCAAAAAACCTCCTTTGTAGGTCATTTCTGCACGGAAACTCCATTTACAGGATATGAGTGAACAAAAAATCTATGAAAAAGCTTGACATTCTCCCGCCAATATGGTAATATACTCAAGCAGTCAGCACGACGGCTTGAACCTCAGAGCCGAGCAAACGTCAACTGCATCAAAACTTCATATGCGAGGGTGGCGGAACTGGCAGACGCGCACGTTTGAGGTGCGTGTGGTTTATCCTTGGGGGTTCGAGTCCCCTCCCTCGCACCAAAGTCAAAACCCGCATGAATGCTTGAAAATCAAGTGCTCATGCGGGTTTTTGTTTGCTTTAGGGTATGAGGATAAGTGTAAATGTAAACGGGTAAATGCAGATAAATGCGTTCCTGAAGTAGTAAAAAAGTCGTCAGATTTTGCAGGTATACGGAAGACATAATCACAGCGCCTGCTCATCAGCCGCCAATGGTAGCCGCCAATGGTCTTGGGTGGTGTAAGCTCTGTCGATTCACAGCCCTCAACAACGTTCGATAAAAAGTCTGACATTTCTATCTTTGACAGCAAACAAAAACCTCCTGTATCCGTGAGTCGCACGACCTAATGAATACAGGAGGTTTATTGCTTTGAATCGAGTTTATTTATCGCCATGAAACCATAACGCCACATTTTCCATAGCGATAAATACAGGGAACACTGCCATAAATGGTAAATTACGGGTGATAAAATCAATTTGTTTTCGTACTTTTATCAGCTGGCTCTCTGCCGCTTATCCAGCCGCATCTTGTCGGCAATCATCGCGATGAACTCGCTGTTGGTGGGTTTGCCGCGCAGGTTGTGGATGGTGTAGCCGAAATAGGAGTTGAGGGTGTCCACATCGCCCCGGTCCCAGGCTACCTCAATGGCATGGCGGATGGCCCGCTCCACGCGGCTGGCGGTGGTGGAGTTGCGCTTGGCAATCTCGGGATAGAGCCGTTTTGTGACGGCGTTGATGTATTCCGGCTCATTTGTGGTGAGCAGGATGGCGTCGCGCAGGAATTGGTAGCCCTTGATGTGGGCGGGAACACCGATCTGGTGCAGGATCTCGGTGACTTTCAGCTCATCGCTGTCCACGCTGGCCGTGATGATATGCTTCTGCTGCCCGTGGGCCACCTTGAGCACCCGGTTGGCGAGAACGCCTTCGTCGAAAGGTTTGACGAAATAGTAGGCGAAACCCTCATCCAGCAGTTCCTGGACCATTTCCTCACTCTGGAAGGCACCGGTCACAAAGAACGAGGTGTGAGTCTCTCCGGCTGCAACATACTTCTGCTTGACGGCCAGTGCATCCAGACCGGGCATGAAGGCGTCCAGCAGAACGACCTGCGGCCGCACGGTGAGCATCTTCTGCAGGACCTTTGTTCCGTCTTTTTCTACAACGGTTACATCCACACCTTTTTGTTCCAGAGCTTCGCGGCAGGCTGCCGTGACTTCGGGACTGGTATCCGACATCAAAAATCTTACTTTATCCATCGTACTATCCTCCAATGTGTGCAGTTCCCTTGACACCACGAATTTTACCATATTTTTCCATGGAATGCAATAGGAAAATATGACATTTTTTGGAAATAAACTGATTTTGCCTTTTTTCTTACAAATGATTTCCGTTGAAAAGGGCGAGACAACTGCATTGAAAGGGAAATCCGTTATTCTTTTGCGGCTTCTGCCGCTGTTTTGGCCTGTTCCAGCATGGTCTGCGCAAAGATGCCATAGCCCCGGGTGGGGTCGTTGACCAGAACATGGGTCACAGCGCCCACCAGCCGACCGTTTTGCAGGATGGGGCTCCCGCTCATGCCCTGTACGATGCCGCCGGTGGCGTCCAGCAGGGAAGGGTCTGTCACCCGGATGACCAGATTGCGCCGGGGGTCGGCGTCGCTGATGCGCTCGATTTGAATTTTGTAGGCGCGGGGAATCTCGCCTTCGGTGGTGGTCCATATCTCAGCAGGGCCGGTCGTGACCTCCTGCGCAAAGGCAAGCTCCCGGGTCTGCCCGGAAAAGTGGGTGCGGGTGGTGCCATAAACGCCGTTCTCGCTGTTGACCCGGATGGTGCCGATGGCATGAGCGCTGAGAAAGCGGCCTTTCAGTTCGCCGGGGCTTCCGGCAGTGCCGATGCTGCACCCGGTGATCTCGCAGGGGACGATTTCCCCGCTGCGCAGGGCTACGCTTTCGCCGGTGTCGCTGTCGCTGATGGGATGGCCCAGCCCCGCAAAAACGCCCAGCTCTTCGTCTGCAAAGGTCAGAGTGCCCACCCCGGCAGAGGAGTCCCGCACCCACATCCCGGCCCGCCATTGCCCGGCAGCACTGTCCCACACCGGGGTCAGAGTGGTGATCTTCTGCTCCCCGCCGCGGATATAGATGACCTCCACAGCCTGTCCCTCAGCGGCATCCAGAGCCTCTTTTACAGCGTCATTGCTTTCCGTGCGGGTCTGCCCGATGCAGATGACCCGGTCGCCCAGCCGCAGCCCGGCGGCTTTTGCCGGGTTTGCGGTGCCGCCGCTGGTCTGGCCTATCTCAGAAAACCCTACGATGAGCGCTCCTTCCGAGAACATCTTGACCCCGAACGGTGTGCCGCAGACAGTCACCCGGGGGCGCTCCTCCACGATGGCCCGGACGGTCTTGATGGGAAACCAGCCGCCCAGCGTCAGAGTGGTCTGAAAGCTTCCTGCAGCCCGGGTGCTGGCGGCATTCCGGCTCCCGCGGCCGCTCATCGGCTCAACCCATCGGAAATGGGGAAGATACAGTTCCTGCCCCGGTTCCAGATAGACCCGGTCCGGCAGGCGGCTGTAAAGCCAGCCCAGCGCCGCAATAAGGAACAGCAGCAGATAAGCAGCTGCCATCTGGAAGCGCTGCCGCTGCTTTGCCCGCCGGGACCGGTGCTTTTCGTCCACGTGTATGGCCTCCCTTGTGGTTTTCTGTTATTATGAACCGGATTCCGGAAAATTATCATTCCGGCAGTTGACTTTTGCGCCGAATCTTGTTACTATAATCAGTAGTTCTCGTGCAGGAGTGGCGGAATGGCAGACGCGCTGGTTTTAGGCACCAGTTCCAACGGAGTGAGGGTTCGACCCCCTTCTCCTGCATAATGAAAAAGAGCGCTGATTCGTTATGGATCGGCGCTCTTTTCTTTGGGCA
>ERZ808240.3395-NODE-3395-length-15578-cov-3.855698_pt1 | contig 15578 bp, 8 predicted proteins | sample MGYA00521084_ERZ808240 | MGnify/ENA primary metagenome ERZ808240 (study PRJEB31516, sample SAMN03275571) | gut metagenome | biome: mammalia-associated habitat; material: feces | host: Papio cynocephalus | place: Kenya | collected 2012-08-06 ... | reverse complement strand
GGAATTGTCTGTGTTACAATGCCATGTTTTGGAACAACAAATCGAACTTATGACAATGCGGTTCAGTTAGCAAAGCAGTTAGGCACGTCATTACGTGAAATTCGGATTCAGGATGCGGTCATGCAGCACTTTAAAGATATTTCACATGATCCGGCGGTGCAGGATGTAACATATGAAAATGGACAGGCAAGAGAGCGCACACAGATTTTGATGGATATTGCCAATCAGGCCGGTGGCATGGTAATCGGAACCGGTGATATGTCGGAACTTGCACTTGGCTGGGCAACTTATAATGGAGACCATATGTCGATGTATGGCGTGAACTGTTCCGTGCCAAAGACGCTTGTCCGCTATCTGGTACAGTTTTTTGCTGACACTTGTGAAAATGACATTTTGAAAAATGTTCTCTACGATGTGTTGGATACGCCGGTCAGTCCGGAACTGCTTCCTCCGAAGGAGGGCGAAATCGCACAGAAAACAGAGGACCTTGTAGGGCCTTATGAACTTCACGACTTTTTCTTGTATTATACATTAAGATTAGGCTATGGACCGGAAAAAATCTTCCGTCTAGCCTGCGTGACGTTTGAAGGAGCATACGACCAAAAAACGATTGCAAAATGGTTAAATACGTTCTTTCGCCGTTTCTTTGCACAGCAGTTCAAACGGTCGTGTCTGCCGGACGGACCAAAAGTTGGTACGGTATCGGTATCGCCGCGCGGTGATCTGCGTATGCCAAGCGATGCCAATAGGGCACTGTGGCAGACGGAGTTAGACCGGATTTGTGACCGCCTTGTTTAAGGCGGTGCGGATGCCTTCAATTAAGAGTGATTCGGTGTATTTACTTTTGTCTGAGAGAGGAACATCTTCCAGCTTAGTGCCGGCAATCAACTCTTTTTCAATGGATTCCAGTGACGGCTTCACAAGTGGGTACATGGTCGTCACGGATTCTTCTAAGTTGACTAAAGCAACACTTTTTACCTGGTCAGCATCCACGGCAACTTCAAGGTTTAATGTGGTATCGCCAAGTTTAATCTGTGAAGTATAAACACCGGGCGTATAAATCTGCTTTGTGGAACCGGTCTTTTCTTTGTTTGATTTGTCCGGAAGAAACATAATAATAAGCAAAACGATGAGAAGTATACCAAGGCCGGCAAAAATTGCCGTATAAATTAATTCTTTCATTTGAATGACTACAATTTTAGTTTTTGCCATGGAAAAACCTCCTTATGGATTTTGTGCTTGCGTGTGCTTACTGTTAATATATGAGCGGCATACTGCCGCTATGCATTCTATTTTTGAGAGGAGGAGTTTGTTTGTCATTGCACTTTATTTTAGGCGGGAGCGGCAGTGGAAAAAGCACCTGGCTGTTCAAAAAAATTCAAAAAGATGCGTCAGAGAATCCGGGCATCAATTATCTTGTCTTAGTACCGGATCAGTTTACATTAGAAACCCAGAAAACATTAGTTTCCCTCAATGGGAATAAGGGAATTTTAAATATTGATGTGCTCAGTTTCCACCGTCTGGCATACCGTGCCTTTGAAGAGGTTCCGGCACTACGGCGAACGGTTTTGGAAGATATGGGGAAAATCATGATTTTGTATCAGGTCTTTTCCAAAAAGAAAAAGGAAATGCTGTATTTTAAGCGCGGGTTAAATGCAGCAGGATTTTTGGATGAATGTAAATCCCTTTTGTGTGAACTGGCGCAGTATGATGTCTCGGAAGAAGCACTGGAAGAACTTATGGAGAAAGTTGGAGAGGACTCATTGCTTGGCTTAAAACTGCATGATATCCGTCTGGTGTATCAGGCGTTTACAGAGCGGATGGGAGACACGTATATGATGGCGGAGGAACTGGTGCCGCAGCTTACAAGGGTAGTTTCTTCGCTTGAGATGATGAAACACTGTGTGGTCTGTCTAGATGGTTTTACCGGTTTTACGCCGACACAGTATGAACTTTTGCGCGAAATTTTAGGGGTATGTGAGGATATGTACATAACGGTAACGACAGACCGTACCGGCCACAGAGACCGTGTGTTTTCCATGAGTGCCGATACGATACGCCGTCTGACGCAGATGGCAGGAGAACGAGGAGTCCTTGTAGAGGAGCCGGTTATCACAGGGGCCGGCAGGGAAAAAGTTCCTTACCGGGTAGCGAAAAATGAGGAACTTGCCTTTATGGAAGAGCGGTTATTTACCCATGGACTTAACCCGTGGGAAAAAGCACCGGAGTCCATTCACATTACGATGTGCCATAGGGAGCGGGATGAGGTTTCCTATGTGGCGAGACGGATTTACTGGCTGATGAAAGAAGAGGGGTATGAGCCGGAAGACATTGCGGTTGTGACGGCAGACGAAGCAGCTTATGAGCCGCTGTTAGTGCAGGAGTTTGAAAAACTTGGCATCCGATACTTTTTGGACAGCACAAAAAGCATCGGGGCAAATGCGATGGCAGAATACCTCTTAGCCTTTATCCATATGGTGCAGCAGGGCCTTGATTATGAGAGCACATTCCGTTTTTTGCGCTGTGCCCTGTCACCGCTTTCAAGAGAACAGACAGACTGTCTGGAAAACTATGTGATTGCCAGAGGATGCCGTGGGATGGCAGCCTATCAGAGTGAATGGGAGTATGCTGTTTCCGGACTGGATTTACTGGAAGTCAATGAATACCGGAGAATTTTTGTGGATTCCATTGCGGAGACGCTGCAGGCATTAAAGGGCGGTAAAAAGAGTGTTCGTGAATTTACGGAAATTTTCTATGGATTCGTTGAGAAAAACGGAATTTATGAGCGGCTTCTTGCCATGAGCGAGAATTTTGAAAATGATGGAAAACTTATTTTAGCGAGAGAATATAAGAGCATTTACCGTTTGATGATTCATCTTTGGGATGAGTTTGTGGAACTTCTCGGAGATGAAATTGTCACATTTAAAGAGTATACACAAATGTTAGAGGCCGGAATTTCAGAAGGAATTGTCGGGTTTATTCCGCCAACGGCAAAGCAGGTCATGATTGGCGATGTGACAAGAAGCCGTTTGAAAAATATTAAGGTTCTTTTCTTCATTGGTGTCAATGATAACTGTATTCCGAAGGCAAAAGGGGCACCGGGACTTTTGACCGAGCGTGAGAGGGAGCGCATGGAAAAAGAGGGCGTGACGTTAGCACCGGATGCGGAAAAAGAATCATATAACGAGCAGTTTTATTTGTATTTAGCGCTTACGAAAGCGTCCGAGCAGGTGATTCTTACCTATTCGGTTATGACGTCAAAGGGAGAGAGCAAAAGACCTTCCTATCTGATTAACCGCGTCAAACAGGTATTTCCGAAGCTTGTTGTGGGAAAAGAGGAAAGCGATACTTCTTATGAAAAAATCATGGGAAGTGACAAGGGGAAAAGCTATTTGATTTCACATCTGGCGGACGGCACTTATGCAAAGGATGTTATCTGGTGGGAAATCGCTTCCCATTATGAAAAGAAAACGCCCGGTATTTTAAAAGATTTGCTGCGGATTCGGGAAAAACGTGCAGGAAATAATTCACTTAAAAAGGAAGCGGCAAAGCGGTTGTTTGGTGACGTTTTATATGGAAGCGTGACAAGATTTGAGCAGTATGTGCAGTGTCCGTTTGCATTCTTTTCACACTATGGACTTTTGTTGAATGAACGGCAGCAGTATGAAATCAGCAGTCTTGACCATGGAAATTTGTTTCATCAGGCGATGGAGCATTTGTCACATGAACTGGAGCAAAGGAACAAAAACTGGCAGGATTTAAGTGAAAAAGAGGCGGTTTCATTGGCGGCTGAGTGTGTCGATGCCGTGGCGGAGCGGTATCAGGGCAGAAAATATTTTCAATCGAACCGAGTGTCCTTTATGTTAAAGAGACTGAAAAATGAGGTTGTTCATTCGGTCTGGGCGATGTGGCATCAGATGCAGGAGGGCGACTTTGTACAGACCTACACGGAAAAAGGTTTTCAGGGCAATGACAAAGAGTGGGAATCCATGTGTATTCCGTTTGATGAAGATGCAAAAATTTGTCTCAATGGTGTGATTGACCGCGTGGATTTATGTTCTCTACCGGGAGAGGAATTGATTAAGGTTATCGACTATAAGAGTAGTGATTCGCAGGATTTGTCATTAGCAAAGGTATACTATGGATTGCAGATGCAGCTTTTGACCTATCTGGAGGCGGCAAAAGAAATGGTTGAAAAGGAGCATAAGGGCAAAGAGGCGGTTCCGGCGGCGATGCTTTACTATGCCATCAAAGAGAAAAATTTGGATTGGAAGCCGGAAAGCGAAGAAGAATACGAAAAACGTGTTCTCGACAGCATGAAATGCAAAGGATATGTGAATGAGGAGCCGGAAATTATCGGGCATCTTGATAAGTCGGTAGTAAATGGCGGTGAGCTCATACCCGGACAGAAATCCGGTGTGGTTCCGGTGGCTGTTGACAAAAAAGGACTTTTGAAAAAAAATTCCGGAACACTTTCCACAAAGGACTTTGAAACATTGATTGCGCATACAAAGGAAAAAATGAAAGAATGTGGAAAAGCCATTTTAGATGGTAAAATCGAAGCTATACCATATGTGTATGAAGATAACGATGGCTGCACCTATTGTCCGTATGGAAGTGTGTGTGGGCATGAGTCGAAAAAAGATGGTGTGCGTGAAATGAAAAAAATGAGTGATGACGAAGTATGGGAGGCATTGTATGGGGACGATTAATTGGACAAAAGACCAGCAGCAGATTATTGATATGAGAGGCTGTAATATATTGGTTTCGGCGGCGGCCGGTTCCGGTAAGACAGCCGTGTTAGTGGAGCGCATTTTTAAGCGGATTACGGACAAAAAGGACCCGGTAAATGTGGATCAGTTTGTTGTCGTGACATTTACGAAACTGGCGGCAGCCCAGATGAAGGACCGCCTGAGAGAACGTATCGAAGAGGCACTGGCGGAAGATCCCTCGAATGAACATTTGCTTCGGCAGGAGGGTCGTCTTTCACTTGCACACATTTCTACCGTACATAGTTTTTGCAGTGAAATTGTAAAACGGTATTTTCACCGAATTGGTCTTGACCCGGCTTTCCGCATGGGAACCGAGGCAGAGACAAGACTTCTTATGCAGGATGTTTTGGATGAACTATTAGAGGAGGAATATGGAAAGGGTGAAGAAGATTTTCTGGAGCTGGCGGGGATGAGTGAGTTTAACCGCCGTGATGATGAAATGGGAAATCTGATTGGGAGAATTTATAATCAAATGATGGGGCAGCCGTTTCCGCTCAGGTTTCTGGATGAGATGGAGGCATTTTATGATGTCAAGACGGTGGACGAATGGGAAAACTCAAGATTTATGAAAAATTTACTGGCCTCCACGAAAAATTTTCTTCGGGGAATACTTGAGGAATACAAAGCACTGAAAGATATTTGCCATGGACAAAACCAGCCGCTTTTTTATGAGCCTTATCTGGATGAAATGCTGGCATTTTTATCGGATTTGCCGGAGAACTCAGGATATGAAGAGTATCGCGCTTATTTTGGCAGACTTCCGAAACTTACAATCCGGGCACCGAGAGGTTTGTCGGAAGAAGAAAAGGCAAATAAAGAAGTCATCCGTTTAAGCTGTAAGGATGCTGAAAAACGCATGGTGGAATGGAAAGAGCAGTATTTTGATAAAGAGGCAGAGGAACATCTTACGGACTTAAAGGATTCAAGCCGGAAGATGAAGGCGTTATTCCGCCTGACAAGAAGGCTGCATGAATTGTTTGTGGCAGAAAAAAGGGAGCGGGGAATACTTGATTTTAACGACTTAGAGCAGCTGACGATTTCGATTCTTTTACAAAAGGATGAGGAAAGCGGCGCATATGTGCGCACAGACGCAGCAAAGGAGCTGGCGAATGAATTTGTTGAAATTATGATAGATGAGTATCAGGATAGCAACTATGTTCAGGATACGATTCTTCATGCGGTTTCGAGAGATGGGATTGCCGGTGAAATGCCCAATATTTTTATGGTAGGAGATGCCAAACAGAGTATTTACCGGTTCCGTGGTGCACGTCCCGAATTGTTTGCCGAAAAACTTTTGTCTTACAATAAAAAAGAGGGAACGTTATACCGCCGAATTGATTTGCAGAAGAACTTCCGGAGCAGAGAAATTGTGTTAGAGAGTACGAATGAAGTATTTTCACGCATGATGCATACAGATATCGGCGGCGTGGAATACGATGATGAAGCCAAACTGCATCTAGGAAGTGATTTTGAAAATACGGACAAAAAAATTGCGAAAAATGTGGATGTCTATGCCATTTTAGGAAAGCAGAATATGGAGGCAGAGGGCACGCTTGCAGCACTGAAAATTCAGGAAATGGTTTCAGGGGAAGCTCCGCTTTATGTGAAGGATAAAGAGGGATACCGGAAGGCTGTGTATGGCGATGTTGTCATTATAGTACAGACAAATTCACAGGGACAGGCGTATTTTGACGCACTGAAAGATTATGGAATTCCGGCGGTGATGGAGAAAAAGAGAGGATTTTTTGATACGAGAGAAATTGGTCTTATGGTTTCTATGCTTCAGGTGATTGACAATCCGCATCAGGATATTCCTTTGGCGGCAGTGTTACTTGGACCGATGTTTTCTCTGACCGAGGATGAACTTGCCGTTGTCCGCATGGAAAATCGCTCGGCTGATTTGTATGATGCCATTTTAACCTATGATAAAAGTGATGCTTTGTATGAGAAATTGCAGCACTTTCTGGAGACACTTTCGCATTTTAGGAAGAAGGCGTCTTATGCGGCCGTTGGAGAAATTGTGCAGGATATTTATGACCATACAGGAATTTATGAGGCGGTTCGTCTGATGTCAAATGGTGTGCAGCGAAATGCGAATATGGACAGTTTGATGGCGATTGCATGGGAATTTGATGGGACGACCTATCACGGGTTGTATTCGTTTGTCCGCTATCTGGAAAAAATTTCACAGCAGACCGAGGAGATGGGCGAAGTAAATCTTTCCGGGGAAGAAGAAAATGTTGTGCGGATTATGACAATTCATAAAAGTAAGGGACTTGAATTTTCAATCTGCATAATCGGCGGCATGGGGCACGCAATTCATGTTCCGGATAAAAGTATTCTTACGATTCATCCGGATATTGCGATGGTGATGCCGGTTGTGGATAATGAAAAAAGGACAAAGAAGAAAACGATTTATACCCATTATCTCAAATACTTGAACGGTCAGGATGAGCTTGGCGAAGCCATGCGTAAACTTTATGTTGCGATGACGCGCGCAAAGGAAAAATTGATTTTATTGGGATGTGCAAAGAATACGGATTCGGCGGCGGTTACCGGGGAAAATAGGCAGAAAATAAAGACCTTTTTCGATATGGTTTTGCCAGCAGTACATATTCGGACTGATTTATTTCATCTGGTAGAAGTCGAGGCGGACGATTTGATTTTACAGGTGGAACATGGTATGGTACAAGAGACGGTGAAGGAGCAGGCTCTTTATAATTTTGACACAACCATCTGCTATGATAAATCCTTACAGGAGATGTATGAATGGATGGATGCGGCGGATGAGCCGGAGCCGGAACCGCTGCCGGTAAAAGTGTCGGTATCCGATTTGAAAATTCAGTCGATGGAAGAACTGGACATGGAAGATTTTACTATTCTCACGCATGAGGAGAAGGAGGAAGAAAAGCCGGTTCCTGCGTTTATGCAGGCAGAGACAAAAGAAAAATCAGCAAACCGCGGTGCAGCTTACGGAACAATCTGGCATCAGGTGATGGCGGTAATTGATTTTGCAAATACGGAAGATGAGGCACAGATTCGTAAAGAAGTAAAACGGTTAGTTGTGACCGGAAGACTTTGCGAAAGTGATACCGAAGTGTTAAATTATAAACGGCTGTCAGCATTTTTTGATTCGACGCTGGGAAGAGAAATGCGGCAGGCGCAAAAGGAAGGACGTCTCCACAGAGAGCAGCCATTTGTTATGGGCTATCCGGCACGTGATTTGTTTGACGAACGCGGGGAAGATGAGATGGTTTTGGTTCAGGGAATCATTGATGGATATTATGAGACCGATGACGGAATTGTACTCATGGATTACAAAACCGATTCGCTTAAGCCTGGGGATGAAAAAGTGCTTATATCGCGTTATCAGAGACAGATGGAGTTATACCGGGATGCACTGGAAAAAATGACAGGGAAAAAGGTGGTAAAATGCCTGTTGTATTCTTTCTCACTGAGTGAGACAATTGAATGTTAGGAGGATATTGAGATGATGTATGAAGGATTTGCCAATGTATATGACCATATGATGAATCATATTCCCTATGAGGTATGGTTTGAAAATCTTTTACAGTATTTGCATGAGAAGGGTGTTTTGAACGGAAGAATCTGTGAACTGGGATGTGGTACCGGCGTGATGACGGAGAAATTTGCGGCTGCCGGATATGACATGATTGGTCTGGATAAATCGGTGGATATGCTCGCAATTGCGAAGCAGAAGCAGGAAGAGAGCGGCTCCGATATTTTGTATCTGCATCAGAACATGGAAGAAATGGAATTGGACGGCCCGGTAGATGCAATGCTTAGTGTATGTGATTCCGTTAATTATCTGCTTCATGAGGAGGAGATGAATGAACTTTTTGGCCGGGTGAAAACGTATGTTAAACCGGGCGGTTATTTCATTTTTGATTTGAAGACAGCGTACTGTTATCGAAACATCATCGGCAACCAGACATGGGTTGAACAGGATGAGGAAGTCAGTTATATCTGGGAAAATTATTTTTATGAGGACCAGGATATTAACGAATATATGCTCACGATTTTTAGAAAACAGGCGGATTCCGAACTGTATGAGCGCACGGAGGAAGCGCATTACCAGCGTGCTTATGATATGGACACGTTAAAACGGCTGATTGAGAAAAACGGACTTACTTTGGTTTCTTTTCTGGATGAAGATATGAAACAGATGCCAAATGAAAACAGTGAGCGCATTTATGTAATTGTACAAGCATGAGAAGGAGAGATTCGATGAACCGGAAAGTCTTTTACACCATTTTAGGAATGACAATTTTATGTGGACTGGTGCTTTTTCGCAGTGGTGATTCGCTGGCGGCAAACCAAACGGGAATTGTGACTGCATCGGCACTGAATGTGCGGACGGGGGCAGGTACGTCCTATGACATTTTGCAGTATAACAATGCTAATATTTTATTGGCCAAAGAAGATAAAGTGACGATTTTGGAGAAATTGTCAGGCTGGTACCGTGTTAGCTTTGTAAAGGATAACACGACTTTGACAGGCTATGTCAGCTCCAGTTATATTGCGATTGAACAGACGGCAACTGCGACACCTGCGCCAACGACTACAGCCACGGCAGCATCGACGATTACCTATCGTTATGAGACGTCTTACCAGTCGATTTCCGTAAAAGCTAAGGTGTTGAAAAAATCAACACTTTATAAAGCAAATGGAAAGAGTGTTTACAAAGTGGGCAAGAAAAAAATGTCGCTTGTGAAAGGAAAGAAGATAAAAGTAATTGGTGAAAAGACGTTGAAGGGAAAAAAATGGTTTCATGTTTCCTTTACATACAAAAAGAAAACAAGAAAGGCATATCTGCAGAATAAATATGTGAAACTGACAACGGGAAAAGGTATTTATGCACAGATTTTCAATGTGAAAAAGGCGGCGAATATCCGCAAAAAGAAAGGAACCGGTTCAGCGTATAAAAAGGTAGGCGGGAAAAAAGTATCCATTGCAAAGAAGACAGCAGTTACGATTGTAAGTGATGTGGCTGTAAAGAGTACCAGATGGTATAAACTGCGTTTTACCTATAAGGGAAAGACTTATACCGGATATTCCAATGCGAAATATGTAAAGCTTGTAAAGAAACCGGTGACGAAAAAAGTTGCCGTAGTTGCCATGAGCGATGCGCAGTTTGAGCAGGCGATGAAAAATGAAGGATTTCCGGAATCGTATAAACAAAGTCTGCGCGCACTTCATTCGGCATATCCGTATTGGCAGTTTAAAGCCTATAAAACCGGTCTTGACTGGAATACGGCTGTAGCGGAGGAATCGAAAACGGGCGTGAACCTGATTTCCAATGCGAGAGCAAAGGCATGGAAGTCAACGGAAAAGGATGCATACGATGCGTCTACCGGCAAGTGGAAGGTATTTGACGGCAGCACCTGGGTTGCCGCATCGAAGGCAGCGGTGGCATATTTTATGGATCCCAGAAACTATTTAAATGATCGAAGTATTTATATGTTTGAGTTACTGGAATATCAGTCGCAGTACCAGACAAAAGCCGGTGTCAATACAATTTTGTCCAACACACCGTTTTATAACAAGAAGTTTTCCTATACGGATATCAATACAGGTGCATCGAAAACGATGTATTATGTGACCGCATTTATGGAGGCGGCGAAGAATAGCAAGGCAAGTCCTTACCATCTGGCAAGCCGTGTTAAGCAGGAGGTCGTGACTAGTGCGACAACAACGAGTACGGCGGTTACCGGTACAGTGTCTTCTTATCCGGGAATTTATAATTTTTATAACATTGGTGCGACCAGCAGCAGTACGCCTGTATTAAACGGACTGAAGTGGGCGAGTGATAAAAAGGCGGGTACTTATTTAAGACCTTGGACCGATCCATACCGTTCGATTGTCGGTGGCGCACAGTACATAAGTTCCGGCTATATTGCCAAGGGACAAAACACGTGTTACCTTGAAAAATTCAATGTGACAAGTTATAAACGTTATTCCCATCAGTACATGACGAATGTGGAAGCGGCGTATGAAGAATCGATTAAGACGAAAAAGGCATATGCCGGTATGATGGACAAATCTCCATTGGTATTTTCGATTCCGGTTTATGAAAATATGCCGGCGGCAAACAGCCCAATGCCAAAATAAAAGGACAAGAAAGGGAAGGGACGATACGATGAAAAAAAGAATGACAGCAGGAATTTTTTTGATACTTATGATGGCATTTTGCCTGCCGGTTACGGCAAAGGCGGCGAGCGGTTCACTGCAGTTATCGGCACTGTCAGAGACGGTAAGCAAGGGAAGTCAGGTGACAGTTGTGTGCCAGGTGGCATCTACGGAGTCTTTTGCGGATGTTTCGTTCCGTCTTTCTTATGATGACTCGATTTTAACCTTCCTTTCCGGAGGGAAAAAAGTAAGCGGTGGAAACGGCATGCTGGAAATTGCCTCCACGGGAAATTCGACCGAAGTGCCGAAAAAGACCTTTTCCCTGCAATTTAAGGCAAAGAAAAAGGGAACCACGATAATACGGGCAGACGGAGATATATCGGTGACAAATGCAAGCGGCGAAAAATTTTCCATGTGGAGTAATCAGGTGGCGGTTTCGGTTGTGAAAAAGAAGAAAAAGACGGAAAATACGGGGGTACAAGCTACACCGAAAGAAACAAAGGTTCCGGTGGTGACGGCACCGCCGGTAAAATCGAAAGAAAACCGTCTGAAAACGCTGAAACTTGACGCTGTTTCGATGACGCCGGAATTTTCACCGGATGTTACAGCTTATGAGGCGACGGTAGATGCCAATTCAGATTCTCTGTATTATTCCTATGCGCTTCAGGATGACAAAGCGAGAGTTTCGGTGCGTGGCGGCGAGAATCTTTCTGAGGGAAACAATGATGTATCTTTTGCCGTGACAGCGGAAGATGGCAGTGTGAGAGAATATAAAGTGACGGTTACGAAAGAGACAAAGGAAGAGACCGAGAACCGGGAAGATGAGGCAGATACGACACAGGCGGTTGGATTTGTGGTCGAGCAGAAGGGGGATAAAAAGATTATCAAAAATTCTTATGAATTTGAGGTTGCAAATCCCGATGATTTAGAGCGGGTGCCGGAAGGGTACATTCAATCGTCCGTTGTGCTTTCCGGTGTTACGGTACCGGCTTTTACGATGGAACATGATTTGGATAACAATTATCTGCTTTTATATCTGAAACCAAAAGGCGGGGATGCGGCACTTTACCAGTATGACCGCACGGAGCAGACAATTCAGAAATATACCGGAACGATGGTAGAACGTGTGAATAAGGGCGAAACGGCAGATGACAGTGGCTCATTTCCGATTTCCACGACAGTTCTTATGGCAGTGATTATTGTTTTGATTGTTACGGTATTAAGCCTTTTGATTGCTATGCTTAAGATGGCGATGAAGCGCCGGGATAAAAAGGGGAAGGAACTTGATTTTTAAGAGGCTATCTGTTATACTGCGGATAGAACAAAGGAGGAAATAAAAAATGTATATATCCATTGATTTTAACAGTGATGAAGCATTGTATCTCCAGCTTAGAAATCAGATTATTTATGCGATTGTAAAGGCAGAGTTAAGAGAAGGGGAAAATCTTCCTTCCGTCCGCGATATGGCAGAGACGGTTGGGATTAATATGCACACGGTAAATAAGGCATATGCGATGCTCAGACAAGAAGGATATCTGCGGCTTGACAGGCGTCACGGCGCAATTGTGGCGGTTGATGTGGATGAAATTAAAACACGCATGGGACTGGGGCCGACAATGGATTTGATTTTAGCACAAGCAATTTGTAAAAATGTATCGCGTGAAGATGTACACGAATTAGTGGACGAAATTTATAATCAATATGAAGGATATCGAAATGGAGAATCATTATGAGTAGACAGTTTACTGCGGAAGCAGAAAAAGCATTGAATAAAGCTGCTAAATTTGCCATTCGTATGGGACAGAGGATTGTCGGAAGCGAGCATCTTTTGTTCGGTCTTAGTGCGGCACCCGGTGTAGCAGCAAGAGTGTTAAAAGAAAATGGCATGGACAAAGAGCGGTTAGACATAGAAGTTCGTGAATACTGCGGCATGTCGGATGTTGTCGAAATGGAGCCTTTGCGGGGCGAGACTTCGCCGAAACTGGAGGCACTTTTACTGGCAGCGGCAGAGGAAGCCGGGAAAATGCAGTTAAAAGAGACCGGAACGGAGCATATGCTGTTAGCAATTTTAAAAGACACGTCATGTGTGGCGTATAAGATTTTGCTGGCGTCAGGTGCACCGATTCAGAAGCTTTATACAGACATTATTCTTACGACCGGCGGCGATATGGTACAGGCAAAAAATGAACTGATTGCCAGCCGTTCCCGCAACAAGAAAAATTCGGGTACTCCGACATTAGACCAGTATGCCAGAGATTTAACGCAGTATGCAAAGGATGGAAAATTGGATCCGGTATTTAATCGTGACGATGAGATTGAGAGTGTGATTGGGATTCTCAGCCGGCGCATGAAAAATAATCCGTGTCTGATTGGTGAGCCGGGTGTTGGTAAGACGGCAATTGTGGAAGGGCTGGCATCCCGTATTGTGGATGGTGCGGTGCCGGATACATTGGAGAAGAAAAGAATTCTTACTTTAGATTTGTCCGGTATGGTTGCCGGTTCGAAATACCGTGGTGAATTCGAGGAGCGCATTAAACGTGCCCTTCGTGAGACGAAAGCGGCAGGAAATATTTTACTTTTTATCGACGAACTGCATACCGTTATTGGTGCCGGTGGCGCAGAAGGTGCGATTGACGCATCGAATATTCTGAAACCGGCGATGGCACGTGGTGAAATTCAGGTGATTGGTGCGACAACGAGAGAAGAGTACCGTAAGCATATTGAAAAAGATGCTGCCTTAGAACGCCGTTTCCAGCCGGTTGTTATTGAAGAGCCATCCGCTGTTCAGACGATTAGTATGTTAAAGGGGCTTAGAAGCCGTTACGAGGAATTTCACAAAGTGGAAATTACAGACGCAGCCATTGAGGCAGCGGTCCAGTTATCGGAGCGCTATCTGAATGATCGTTATTTGCCGGATAAGGCGATTGATTTGATTGATGAGGCATCTGCCAAATTCCATTTGCAGACCGTTTACGCACAGTCTGACCGCACACAGGAATATGAAAAAGAGCGGGAAGATTTGTATGAGCAGAAAGAGCAGGCTTTGATTGTCGGTGACTTGGAGCGCGTGAGAGAGCTGCTTGCTGCGGAAAAGAAGTTAGAGAAGAAAATTGAAAAAGAAGAAGAGTTAAAGCGCGAACAGCGACAGAAAAAAGATAAAATTCTGCCATCCCACATTGCACAGGTGGTTGCCAAGTGGACACACATTCCGGTAGAGCAGATGGAGGAAGCGGAAAAAGAGAGACTCAAAAAACTGGATTCCATTCTGCATGAGCGTGTGGTTGGACAAAATGATGCGGTCGAGGCCGTGGCTCGTGCAATTCGCAGAGGACGTGTGGGATTAAAAGATCCGAAACGTCCGATTGGCTCATTTTTATTCTTAGGACCTACAGGTGTCGGAAAAACAGAACTTAGCAAGGCTTTGGCAGAAGCTGTATTTGGCTCGGAAAAAGATATGATTCGCGTTGACATGTCGGAGTACATGGAGAAACAGAGCGTGTCGAAAATGATTGGTTCGCCTCCGGGATATGTTGGTTATGAAGAGGGCGGACAGCTCAGTGAAAAGGTTCGCAGAAAGCCGTATTCGGTTCTTTTGTTTGACGAAATTGAAAAGGCACATCCGGATGTCTTTAATATGCTTTTACAGGTATTGGAAGATGGTCACATCACGGACGCCCACGGCAAAAAGGTGGACTTTAAAAATACGATTATCATTATGACATCAAATGCCGGTGCAAACCGGATTATTTCCCCAAAAACACTTGGCTTTGGACAGGTGAAGACGAGCGAGGAGGAATACCAGAAGATGAAGGAAGGCGTGATGGAAGAAGTGAAACATATCTTCAAGCCGGAGTTCATTAACCGTGTGGATGAAATGATTGTTTTTCATGCCCTTAATAAGGAAAATATAAAAGATATCACAAAGATTATGTTAAAGCAGTTTGCAAAACGTGTGAAAGACCAGATGGATATGGAACTTTGCATAGCAGACGATGTGGTTGATTTTATTTCCGATAAAGGCTTTGATAAAGATTACGGTGCAAGACCAATCCGCCGTGCTTTGCAGACCGAACTTGAGGATGTTTTGGCAGAGGCTGTGCTTGTGGGCGGTATTTCCATTGGAGATACGGTGGATGTTTCGCTTTCTGTCGAGGAAACGAAGAAGAAAATCGTGGTAAAAAAGAAGCCTTTTGCTGATGAGAAAAAGTGAAGAAAAAATCACAAAAAAGTAATGGCAAAATAAGTCGAAATATTGTATACTTGAAGTATAAAAAAGATGCTGATACGAAAAGGCGTCAACGAGTGAACGAAGGAGGAATCACAAGATGGGCGTAGTAGAAGAATTGATTCGCAAAGATACGGATGGGACGTTAAGCTTTGGCAATTATTTGCTGGATACAAAGACGAAAAAATCGGATTTTGCATTCGAGGGTGCAACCTACAAAATCAAGACCTTTAAGGAAATTACCAAATTGGAGAAGAATGGTACATTAGTGTATGAATCGGTACCGGGTTCTACTGTAACAAAGTTTAAGGGTAATCCGGATGTGGTTGAGTTTGAAGTAGAAGCGCCGAGCGATATCAGTTTCACGCTTGAGATGGAGCCATCGACCGAGTATAAATTGGTTGTTGATGGTGTGTCGGCAGGAAGAATCC
>ERZ808240.3394-NODE-3394-length-15593-cov-3.360857_pt1 | contig 15593 bp, 11 predicted proteins | sample MGYA00521084_ERZ808240 | MGnify/ENA primary metagenome ERZ808240 (study PRJEB31516, sample SAMN03275571) | gut metagenome | biome: mammalia-associated habitat; material: feces | host: Papio cynocephalus | place: Kenya | collected 2012-08-06 ... | reverse complement strand
GTGAAGAATTTTCAGCGGAACTTAAATACCGGAGAAGTGGAAGTCACCGGCCAGGTCATTTACCATAAGACCGAATACCGGGAACGGCGCAATCACTATGCATTTCATTCAGTAAATACCGAAACATCCGGTTTTGATACGAACCGGGAAGACTTTCTCGGTGCGTACCGCGGACCGGAATCCCCGGAAGCTGTCCTCGACGGCAAATGTCATAATTCTATTGCAAGCGGCTGGTCTCCGATTGCCGCCCACCAGATAGCGCTGACACTTGCCCCTGGCGAATCAAAAAGCTTCATTTTTCTGACTGGTTATGCCCAAAACCCGGAAGATAAAAAATGGGAATCTCCGGGCATCATTAACAAAACTCCGGCCAGAAAAATGATTGATAAGTATGCCATTGACACGGCTGTCATGCAGGCTTTTCAGGATTTGAAAGCATACTGGGAAGACCTTCTTTCCCACTATCAGATTCAATCTGAAAATGAAAAAGTTAACCGTATGGTCAATATCTGGAACCAGTATCAGTGTATGGTCACATTTAATATGTCCAGATCTGCCTCTTACTATGAATCCGGAATCGGACGCGGCATGGGCTTCCGCGATTCCTGCCAGGATCTTCTGGGATTTGTACATCTAATTCCAGACCGCGCAAGACAGCGTATCCTTGACATTGCTTCCACGCAATTTAAAGACGGCAGCGCCTACCATCAGTATCAGCCACTGACCAAACGAGGCAATTCTGATATTGGAAGCGGATTTAACGACGACCCGCTCTGGCTCATTGCCGGAACAAGTGCCTATATCCGTGAAACCGGAGACTTTGAAATTCTGAAAGAACCGGTTCCTTTCGATAACGATATGTCCACCGCCGTTCCACTTATGGAACATTTGAAGCGCTCCATGGACTATATCATTACCCACAAAGGCCCTCACGGACTTCCACTGATTGGGCGTGCAGACTGGAATGACTGTCTGAATCTGAACTGTTTCTCCGCACACCCGGGGGAGTCCTTCCAGACATTCGGCCCTAGTGAAGGGCCTGTGGCAGAATCCGTATTTATCGCAGCAATGTTTGTAAAGTACGGGGAAGAATATGCAAAATTATGTGAGAAAACCGGACAGGCAGAAGAAGCCCGCCGGGTCCGCACGGAAGTCACAAAAATGTATGAATCTGTATTAGAACACGGCTGGGACGGCAAATGGTTTCTCCGTGCCTACGATGCAAATGGAAATAAAGTCGGTTCAAAAGAATGTGAGGAAGGTCAGATATTTATCGAAACTCAGGGATTCTGTCCACTGGCCGGAATCGGAATTCCGGAAGGTCTTGCAAAAGAAGCCCTTGACTCTGTAAAAGAAAAACTGGATACCAAATATGGTGTTATGCTCCTGCAGCCGGCTTACACAAGATATCATCTGGAACTTGGAGAAATCACTTCCTACCCGCCTGGATATAAAGAAAATGCCGGCATCTTCTGCCACAACAATCCGTGGGTATCTGCAGCAGAGACCATGATTGGACGAGGCACACGGGCATTCGAGATTTACCAGAAGACCTGTCCTGCATATGTGGAAGAATTCAGCGAAATCCACAAGACCGAACCTTATGTCTACTCCCAGATGGTTGCCGGTCGTGACGCGCCACATTTCGGAGAAGCAAAGAACAGCTGGCTCACCGGAACCGCTGCCTGGACATTTACAAATATTTCCCAGTATATTCTTGGAATTATGCCGACCCTTGACGGACTCTCCATCAATCCATGTATTCCGGAAAATTTCGGTGACTTCCAGGTTACAAGAAAATTCCGGGATGGTATCTATCACATTCATGTGCACACCGCACCACACGTAGAAAAAGGTGTGAAATCTATGGTCGTAGATGGAAATGAAGTTTCCGGACATGTAGTACCATATAAAAAAGGAAAAGCAGAATATCATGTAGATGTTTATATGGGATAACACACACGACATATTGATAACGCTCATTCAAAATCTAACATATACTTAAAATGCCATGCTTTACATCTCTACATTTTCGAGATATAAAGCATGGCATTTCTTTCTTATTACAATAACTTTACTTCTTTAAAAATTCCGTTATTCAGCTGATAGCTTACATTCTTAATACACATCTGTCCGGCAAAATGTGCTTTTCCGACCATATCAATACAGCCTTGCGCATAACTGACCGGCTCTTTTAGCTTATGGTCCACAAACTTCGCTTTCTCCGTTCCGATCAGTGCCAGCGTCGTCTTCGGGCAGAGCAGAATTAAAGTCTTATCATCGGCAAGCTGCTCTACTTTCTTCAGAAATGGGTAGGTAAAATTCACTGTGACATCTTCCATCATCTTCGGTCCAAGGATATTCACTCCACCGGAAGAATCTGCATAGCTGATCAGATCTCCACCATATTCTTTCACTAATTCCATATAGTTCAAAATCTGGTCTCCCAGTTTCCAGAATACTTTCTCCATTACTTCTGGTTTCTTGCGCATTCCTTTGAACACATATCTGGCATCAATCAGCACATTGAGAATTGTAAATGGTCCTGCTACTTCAAATACAACATGCTCCCCTTCTTCACGAAGTTTTTTACACGCCTGAAGTGTCTCAAGGATTCGCCCTTTTGAAAAATCCATATCCGGAAGATTTAAAATTTCTTCCACATCTGTGCAGATGTATCCTCCGGCTCTCGGACCTGCAATCTCATTTCCAAGATTTACAATTCCACCCATAGCCTCCGCCTCCAGCGTATGACAAAATGGAAGCTCACATATGACTGCTCCGTCTTTTTCTTTCATCGCTTTTGAAAGAGTTGCCATCGTATCACAGTGACAATAAGCATCCGGAAATGTAAGTCCAAGCCCTTCCGTCACTTCCAAACGGATTCCTGCAGAATTATCATAGGTACAATTAAAATCTTTTATTTCTCCCATATCTACACCTCCGGGAACATGAGACAATCGGCAAATAATCTCTCATACCCTTCTGTTGCTCCAAGTTCCATATAATCCATATGATGTGCAAGCTCTTCCATCTCTCGCTTTACCTTGCCAGATAACAATGCCATATATGCACCTGTCTTGGAGGAGTTTCCTACATAGACCAGCTTATCTCTGACTTCTTCCGGAAGAATTCCGGTTCCAATGAGGCTTTCTGCCGGAAGGTGTGCTCCGAACTGTCCCGCGATCATGACCTTATCCAGCTCACTCATCTCTTTTCCTGCTTTTTTAAGAAGTGCATAGAACCCGGATAAAATTGCTCCTTTTGCAAGCTGCACCTGGCGGACATCTCCCTGGGTAATTTTCAATTCTTCCGTCATTTTGAACTGACGCTTCCTGCCATCCATTTCTATCATCGGATAACGATAATCGGTCTCTTCCAGATTCTTCAACTTGATAAATGCTCCGTCTTTTCTTACAAGACCGGTTCTTACCAGTTCTTTTACAACTGCCAGAATTCCACTTCCGCAGACACCGATTGGTTCTGTCTGTCCGATGACCTTTAATTTCACACCATCTTCTGTAATCTCTACATCTTCGATGGCTCCCTCTGCCGCCCGCATACCGGAACTGATATTCATACCTTCCAGCGCCGGCCCTGCCGCGCAGGAACAGGACAATAATCTTCCATGGTCAGAAAATACAATCTCACCGTTCGTTCCAATATCAATAAATAAAACATTTTCCTTTGCTTTGTGAAGTTCACAGACATATGCTCCTGCCACAATATCCGCTCCGATATAAGAAGATACGGACGGCAGACAATAAAGCCTTGCACCTTTCGATGCATGGATTCCGATTTCCTCCGCTTCCATATCTTTCGCTTTTACGAACATTGGTGCAAATGGCGATTTGCCGATAGACAGCGCATCTACACCAAGAAGCATATGCATCATCGTACAGTTTGCCCCTACAGAAATCTCGTAAATCTGTTCTTTCTTTACTCCGGTCTGGCCGCAGACATCCGCAATCATCTCATTGATTGATGCAACAATGGCCTCCTGAAGTGCCTGTACGCCATCTTCCGGGTGCTCCATCTCGTAAGTAATACGTGTCAGAACATCCAGTCCAAAGTGCTTCTGCGCATTGATCATAGAAGAATCTGCCAGTTCTTTTCCGGTCAGCATATCAATCAAAGCCGTAACAACCGTGGTCGTTCCGATATCAATCGCGATTCCATACATTTCTCCGGTCGTATCGCCCTCTTCCAGATCCATAAGTACTTTCTTTCCGTCTTTTTCACAATGTACTACCGCCGTATAACATCCCTCTTGAAAATGAAATCTTCGAAGTACGGAAAATGGAAATTCCACATCAGAAAGTTGATTTTTTATCTGATCTTCAAACGGAGTCTGATCTGTCAGAAGCGGCTTATGTACCGTTACGACCTGTTTGATTATATCCAGATCTTTTTCAAACTGTGGCACATAGCCTTTGGATAAAACTTCATGTTTGCGCTCTTTCTGCAATAGTTCTACTTCCAGATCACACTGCGGATGAATCATACAGGAAAGACGCACACCGCTGTCTGTCTCTTCCGGTTTTAGGAATCGCAGCTCTGTAGGCGATACTTCCCCTACATCGCCAGATACAATGCGTACTTTACATTTTCCACATACACCTTTTCCATTACACGGATTATCAATAAATATATTCTGCGCCAGCAGGATTTCCAGAAGACTTGCTCCCGGCTCATATGAAAATTCCTTTCCCGACTGCACAACACGTATTTTATACATCTGCTCCTACTCCTTGTGCTTCCTCCAAAATTCCATGACGAATTGCCTGGATATTCGTCAGTGGTGACTTTGTTCCAAGTCCACATGCAGGCGAAATAATATTGGAACCATCTTTCCAGCATTTGACCGCAAGCTGCTCCACCTTCTCCGGCTGACCAAACTCCAGTGTCCATGTGCTGACATTTCCCATCAGCGCATGTTTTTTCAAATGTTCGCGTGCCTCACGCATAGAGACACAGGAATCAAAACTAAGTACATCGGAATGAATCAGTTCTGCCTGTGGATAAACATTTTTCATCTGACCACAGATATGCATGATTTTTCCCATCGTTTCTTTCTGAAGCGCATCCCAGATCATGTTGTTATATTTCACTGTATACTCTTCAAAAAGCTTTGGCCCTAAGATTTCCCCGGTTCCACTCGGATCGGAAATTGCAATAATATCTGCGCCGGCATCAATCTGTGCTCTTGCGAACTTAATAATCTCATCCGTCACGAACTGCATATATAGATGTGCTTCTTCTCTTTTCTTACGAAGCTCTTTGTAAAAAACAACCGGCTCCATGACAGAGCTTGCCGTACTGACCGGTCCTGTAATATTTCCGATAATCGGCACCTCCAAGTTCCTGGATTTCAGAATACGGATTGCATCCAATACTACTTTCGCTCTTCCTTCCTCCATATTCATCGGAGTAATCGTCTCCCACTCTGTAACAGAATTGATTGCATACCCGGTCACATGAGGCTCATATATCTTACTTCCCATAGTCACCTGAGCTCCCATAGCTTCTGCTTCAATCGTCATGCAGAACGGAACACCTACATTTTCAAAGCAGCCCTTTTCATAGTTGGCCTCTGCAAGATCCGCCATCATTCTGGCATTCAGATGTGCCTCCGGCCAGCTCACATTCGCCTCCTCCATAAGATCTGTTGTAATCATATTCATCATTCCGCCCGGACAGATACACGGCGGTCTGTCCGTCGGCTCCTGATGCATCGCTTTTATAATTCGTTCTTTTGCATCCATTGCTTCATCTTCTCCTATGCAATTCCTGTCAGCTCTTTTGCAACCTTTACAGCTTCTACTGCATTCACGGAATATCCTTCTGCCCCAATATCATCGGCAAATTTTTTCGAAATCGGGCTTCCGCCGACCATAACTTTAAACCGGTCACGGATTCCCTGCTCTTTCAACTTTTCAATAACTGTCTGCATTCCACCCATTGTAGTTGTCATCAGTGTGGACATACAGATCAGATCCGCATCGACCTCTTTTGCTTTCTCAATGAACTGGTCAAGCGGTACATCTCGTCCAAGATCATACATTTCAAATCCTGCAGTCTCCAGCATAATCTTGACCAGATTCTTGCCAATATCATGGGTATCCCCTTCAACGACTCCGATTACTGCTTTTTTCTTATCCTGATGGTCTGTACTCTCCAAATGTGGTTTTAAGACATCCAGACCGGCGTACATTGCATCTGAACACAGAAGCAGATCTGTTACAAAATATTCTTCTTCGTCATATAAAGCACTTGCTTTGTTCATTCCATCCACAAGTCCTTCCATGATTCCGTCAAGTGCCGGATAACCAGCCTCAATGTACTCATTTGCAACATCTACAACTTCCTCATCTTCCATCTCTAATACACATTCCGATAATTTTTCTAATAATTCTTCTTTCGATGCCATAGTAAAAATCCTCCTTCTTCTTTATCTTCTCTATCTCTTTTCTTTTATAATTAGCATTTTCATTCGGCTTCCCTACACCTCATCAAGCAGATAGCGAATTGCCCATGCCGGCACTTCCGGAATTTTGTCCAGAGCTTCACAGTCATAGACAAATGCTGTCGGATAGTCCGGTTTCTTTCCCGGATAGATGCCCAGCCCATCTGTGAAATACAGCATCCCGTTCACCTGCGCAAGTTCTCCGGTTCTTCGCAGTTCTTCCACATACTCGAATGCCGGTCTGAAATCCGTTCCGCCCCGGCCGTAAAGCGTCAACTCAGTCATCACCTGCTCCAATTCTTTCTCCGACGTAATCTTCACATCTTTTTGCACTTTCGCATCACACTGAATCAGATGAAAGTTCACCCGGCCGCCGCTTTCTTGTCCGATCCTTAAAATCTGATAAGTTTTTTCCAGAAATCTTCTAAGTTTCTCTTCATCTACAGACCCCGAAGTATCAATCACAACTACAAATGTCTTCACCAGACGGACATCCTTATATTCCAGTGGTTCGATTAACGGCATATTTCCATACAACTGCATGCCATAAGTATAGAAATTGTAATCAAATTCTTCATCATTGATCTTCATACGTTCTTCAAGCCTTGAAAACTTCCGGAGAAATGCACTATAATCCTGTTTTTTTCGGTTTGCAAGCTTCAGGTTCAACAGAAAGTCGCCTGATTCACCACTTCGACCTCTCACAAATGTCTCAAGATCTACCTGTATCTTCTGCGCAGCCTGCTTCCACAGTTCTTCCAACTCCTGCTTCGGAAGTCCTGCACTTTGCGTCTGCATGGTCAAACGAATCTGTTCCTCTTTTTTCTCCGGGTACCACCTGCTGTGGTCATCTCGCCGGAAAATCTTCTCCAGCCGTTCGATTTCTGCCATTTCCTGCTTTTTCAGATATCCATACAGCTTTTCTGCATTCATAAGTCCTGTAATCTTTCGGATATAATCCAGCTCCCGCCTTTCATCCTGTACTGCACCAATATCTGCAAAATCAAGTTTCCAGCTTTCCAGCAGATACTCTGCTGCCATATCGCAGGCAAGATCCCATCGTCTCCGTTCTACCTGCGGATTCACAAAGAAATGTCTGAATATGCCATGTAAAACCAGATGCAGGTACATTCTGCTTATGTATCCTTTTTCTTTCTGATATGCTCTCAACACATATTCCGGATCATAATAAAGATATCTTCCATCTGTTCCCATGCCATATAATTCGATTTGCTTCTGTCCTACAGTCCCTGTGCATCTGCAAAGTCTCTCCTTCAACATTCGAACCGCCGGTTCCAGAAGCCTCATATTAACAAGAACTCTCTGCCTGCTAAAATCCAGAACTTCTTCTGCCAGTTTCAAAAGTTTTTTATCTCGCAAATCCTCTGTTTCTTTTTTTATCTCCAAACTCATAACTTCTATACCTGATCAAGTCCCAGCTCTTTGATCTGATCCATCAGATCTTTCTGCCTCTCATAGAACATCAGGTTCTCATTATGTTTAAAATATTCCCGACATCCATACTGACTGATGAATCTGGCCGTGTATTCATTTTCCGTCAGCTCTGTGACAAGAACAAGAATCTCCTGTCCTTCTTCAAACACATCTTCACAAAAATAAAAAGCATTTGAAAGGCAGCCTGAAGCTTTTCTCGTCTGCTCCTGAAAGCTTTCCGTAAGCCCTGCAAAATAATCCCGAAGGATTACAAAGCTCCTCTCCTCCGGAGTAAGTGCCCCAATTTTATTCTGACATTCGTTCAGATAAACAAGCACACGGTCATCTTCTTTTACCTGACTGCGGGACAGATTCCCGGCACGCTTTTTCTGCTTTTCTGTATCTGCCAGGAATTCTTTTTGTTTTTGTATACACAGACTAAGGTCACTGCCCTTTTCTGTCTCTGCTTTTATTTTTTTCAGGCATTCTCCAAATGCAACGAGTGCATTTTGAAGTTCTATTGTTTCCTTGACCGTATCCGTAATTCCATCCATCAATAGACCAAGAAATGAAATACGTTCATCAAAAGAAGCTTTCATCGCCCGCTGTCTCACATGTTCCGACGGAATTCCAAATAAAATCCGGTCTACCTGATAATCATTTTTATATTTTTTAAACAATTCGTAATAAATTGCAAAATCTCGGGCAATCTGTTCATCCTGCACATACTGGCTGATCAGATTCAGATCTACCGGCAGATTCTTCTTTTCGCTCAGACACATGATCTGACTCAAATCTTCCCAGCCTCTTGCGGTTACAAACTGTTTCCCATCTACCGTATTCTCTACCGAATAAAAGGCATCTTTTTTTAAATCCAGATAAGTCAGGATTGCCGGGTGCACGCCCTGTTCGTAAGCATACGCTTTCCACACTCCGTAATCAGGCTCCACATCGATCCGCTTTACACGATCCCAGGATGCAATATCGAACTCACGCACAGAATGATTATACTCTGGTGGATTTCCCGCTGTTACAATCACCCAGCCTTCCGGCACTTTGTGCTGTCCAAATGTCTTATACTGCAAGAACTGAAGCATCGCCGGTGCCAATGTCTCAGATACACAGTTAATTTCATCCAGAAAAAGAATTCCTTCCCGGATTCCCGTATCTTCCATTACTTCGTACACGGCTGCAATGATTTCGCTCATCGTATACTCGGATACCTGATACTTCTCTCCGCCGTATTCTTTTTCTACAATGTACGGAAGTCCCAGTGCACTCTGCCTTGTATGATGTGTCATCGTGTAGGACACAAGCGCTACTCCAAGTTCTTGTGCTGCCTGCTCCATAATCGCGGTCTTTCCGATTCCAGGCGCTCCCATTAAAAATACCGGGCGCTGTTTTTCTATCGGAATCACATATCTGTCCTTTTCATCCTTTTCCAGATATAATTTTACCGCATATTCAATCTGTTCTTTTGCTTCCCTGATATTCATAAATGCTATGACAGCGCTGCCAGAAGCTGGTCAAGCTGACTGCCCGTCTCCTCCTTCTTATCCTCATCCCGGATTTCGTTCTGGTAATTCAGCAGCATGCTCCGAATTTCCATATCCGATTTCTTCATAGACTGATTCAAAAGTCTGTTCACTGCCTGTTCCGTCAGTAAGTTGTAACGGATAAAAAATTGTAATAACTTCTTATTCTCTAATAAAATTGTCTCATAGGCACTTCTGTTCCCTTTCAGATCCTCCACATAGGAATCCAAAACGTCACTTCTTACATCGCCCTGTTCTACCAGATAATCTGCAAGTCCTGCTGCCGCCCACATTCTCCACTCTTTTGCGAATCTCGTAATCTCCATGTCTGGCGCAACAATTTCTTCCATATCATAACAGGTCGTCCACATATCCCAGTCCTGAAATACTTCTTTATCCTCCGGACAGCCTTCAATATATACCCGTTTCAGTGCAGCGCATTGGGAAAAGATTCCTTTTCCAAACTTGGATACTTTTTGCGGAAAATGTAATTCTTTCAGACTGGTGCATCGATAGAATACTTTTCGTTCCACCGCTTCCAATCCTTCCGGCAAATGTATACGTTCCAGGCTGACACAAGTTACAAAAGCACCTTCTTCAATCCGCTTCACACTCTCTGGCAATTCCATCTGCTCCAGTGCCGCACAGCCCGAAAATGCATGTGCTCCGATTACTTCTACATCTCTCGGCAATATTATTTTCCGCAGTTTCCCACAATCATTAAATGTATCATGTGGTATTTCCACCAGATGCTCCGGGAACTTTGCTTTTTTTAACATTCTACAATATCGGAAGACACTGTGTCCAAGTTCCTGAGTACTGTCCGGCAGTTTTACCTGTTCCAGTGGTGTTCCACCAAATGCATAGATATCAATGGCTTTCAACCCTTCCGGCAAATGTATCTTTTTGATTCCGCTTCCCTGAAATGCATGCTTTCCAATCCGTTCCACTGACTCCGGCAAATGAACTTCCTGTACTTCCATACAGTATTCAAAAGCACTGTCATCAATGATACGAACACCTTCCGGCACTTCTACGACCGGCTCAGTCCCGAGATATTTTACGAGAACATCATCCTCTATCTGAAAGTCTTTCTCTTCCGTTTCCATCCTGTCACTCATCCTAAACTTTATGTCTTTACACAGATTCTAATATTTTCTGTGCATCTTCAGTCTTTAATCCCTCCGGATTCAACCTTTCCAGAACTTTCCAGCTTTCCTCTATCTCCTCCGGTTCTGCATCATCCGGATCAATATTATTGATCAGAATCATATCTGCATTTTCAATCTGATCTGTATAAAACTCTCCCAACCCAGACACATAGGACTCCACCATCGGTATATCTACTACCGTAACATTCGGTCCAATTATCATATCCAGATGCTCCTGCTCTTTTAACTGCATACACACCTTCACAACATCTGATAACTTTCCAAACCCGGATGCCTCTATGAAAATTCTGTCCGGGCATACATCCATGGCAATCCGACGCATCTTTTCTTCAAATTCAAGTGCCATGCCACAGCAGATACAGCCTTCACTGATTTCTTCATAAATCAGTCTGCCACCTGCATTTTCCCGGTCAACTGCTTCTGCTCCGAAATCATTCAGAATCACCGCAATCTTTCCGCCTGCATGTTCGACACATTTGTTCAAAAACGTTGTTTTTCCAGATCCCCGAAATCCAGATATTATCTGAACAATCATATAATATTCTTCCGCCTCCACCAGATTATTTTTTCTGATTTTATTCTTTATAATTCCAATTCGGCAGATGATCTTCACGACATATTTTACTCAAAATTCTTAGGATCTAACGGCCATTTTCCATACTTTCTTGCTGCATTCATAAACGCCTCAATATTCTCTAATTTTACCTGACCGGAAAGGTCACATCCTGAAGCAAGAATATAACCATTTGGTGAATCCCATGCCTTACGCAGACATCTCTTCACTGCCTCTTCCATTTCCTCCGGCGTTCCCTGAATAAAATAATCAACGGGTGCTACATTCCCAAGAATCGGCATCTTCTGTCCTGCCGTATTTTTTACATGCTCCAAATCAACGACATTGTCCACACTGATCATATCACTTCCGGCCTCTGCCATGTCATCAATCGTCTTTGTTGTATCTCCGCAAATGTGGTAGCAGACCATTCCACCTGCATCATGAATCGCTTTATGCACCTGTTTTGCATACGGAAGTACGAATTCCTGATACTGGCTCTTTCTTAAAATAGTACCGGATCCGAGCGGTTCACAGTGCAAAATCAGAACACCTTCTTTTACAAATTCTTTATAAATGTCAATCAGGCAATCTGTTGTAAACTGTACAAGCTTATGCACCTTCTCCGGTGCCTTTCTCATGGCACGGAACAACTTTTCAGCCGGATAGCAACTTGTTGCCGCTGTATAAGGTCCTGCAATCAGAACTCCGACCGGTACTTCATCTCCAATTTCTTCTTTTACAATGCGGCATGCTTCAAGACAGTATCTCAGATGTGAATCATTTTCTTTTTTCAGACGTTCCGGATCCAGTTTGTCAATATCATCCAGACTCTCAAGCGGATAGGTTGCAATTGCAGGTGTCTGAAACTCCGGATCATTGGTCGAACCCCCAAGACCAACTCCTACCATATGAAGTCCGTACTCAATGACCGCAAGATCATTTCCAAACCTTCTGTACGCTTCAATCTGACACTTTGCCTCATTCTCCGGTGTACTCCGCTTCTCACGATGAGTCATCCCACACACATCGCCTGACATAGACACAATAACCGGCATCGCAAGTATCCGGTCCATCGGCTGCCCCGTCATGAAAGCATTCAATCTCTGATTCGGTGTCATCTGGTCTAATTCGTGCATAATCATCCTCCTTGTTATACATATAAACAATAAGTTACTCACTATTTCCCCTGAATCTTATGCACCACAGTTTCCGGCACTGCCACAAAGCATTTTTTCTTCTAAAAATTTTTAACGCAAAAGCAGAGGAAATAAAACGAAGTATCCGTTCTTTCCCCTACCGAAAATCCCAATTCCTATATAGCAGGTCTCCTGGCTTAATTTCACCCTCAGCTTTCCTCTTCCCGGCATATGTGATTACTATACTACTCTTACAATACGGCTGCCAGTGACTTCACGAAAGCTTCGTCCATCTTACAGTAGAATAGGCTGCTCTGGATTTTCACCAGATTCCCTTTTCAACGATTCAATCATCACTATATAGTCTTCTGTATCCACTATATCCGATAATCGTGCTTACTTCAAATTGATATTTACAATATTTTTCGCATTTTATAAATAGTATCTATATATTATTTCAGAAATTTTCTCAACGTTTCCATCATTACTTCAATGTCAATTGGTTTTGCAATATATCCGTTCATGCCAGCCTGAAGTGCCTTATTCCTGTCTTCTGCAAAAGCATTTGCCGTCATCGCAATGATTGGAATATCCGCTATTTCCTCTTTTCCAGAGTTTCGAATCTGCTTTGTCGCTTCATATCCATCCATCATCGGCATCTGGATATCCATCAGAATCAAATCATACATTCCGGGCCTTGCCTGAAGTACTTTTTTAACCGCAATGGTACCATCTCCCGCTGTATCAATATCAAGTCCGGATTCCTGCAAAATCTCAACTGCAATTTCACGATTCAACTCATTATCTTCGACTAAAAGAATCTTCTTTCCCGCAAAATTTTCCGTGTCTTTGCCTTCTTCTTCAATCTCCACCTGCGAATCACACACTTGGAACTGTAATGAAACTACCGATTCTGTTCCTTTTCCCTTTTCACTCGTCACGTGAATATTTCCGCCCAGCAAATCCACAATATGTTTGGCAATCGACATACCAAGTCCGGAGCCCTGAACTCCGCTGACTGTCGTTGTCTGCTCTCTTGAAAATGTTTCAAAAATATGTTCAACGAATTCCGGACTCATACCGACTCCATCATCTTTGATTGTAAACACATATTGTCCATATCCTTCCGGTGCATCATCCAGCTCTTCCACCCGGAATAAAATATGGCCTCCTTCTTCTGTATATTTTACAGAGTTACTCAAAATATTCAAAAGAACCTGATTCAATCGCAGCCGGTCTGTCAGGACATCTGCATGTTTGATATTTTCTAAATCAATCGTCAGGTGCAGATTTTTTTCTGCCACACTCGACTGCAGAATCATTTCCAGTTTCTCAATAAAATCTGGCAGATGAACTGGAAAGCTTTCAATCTCAACATTTCCACTTTCAATATGATTCATATCCAAAACATCATTTACAAGCGAAAGCAAATGCTTTCCTGCCACTTTGATTCTTGACAGATATTTTTTCATGGCCTCCGCATCATCCAAATGTGACAGGGCTAAGGTCGTACAGCCAATGATTGCATTAAGCGGAGTACGAATGTCATGTGACATACTATTTAAAAACATACTCTTTGCACGATTCGATTTTTCTTCCGCTTTCAGAGCTGCCTCCAGCGTTTCCTGTACCTTACGCTCTTTCATGATCAGTGCATCAATATTCTGAAATGCAGCAATAATATGAGGAGAATTTTCCATAGGCATATATTTGAACTGATAATAATGTTTTTCTCCATCGACCAGTGTTTTGTATGCCGATACATATTCGCCATTTTCGGAAAGTTCATGTACAACCGTTCCCAATCGCAAAGCTTCCCACATCATTTCTTTATCTTCCGGATGCACACGCTCTTCAATATACTGTTGGCATGTTGCTTCATACGGATACACTTTATCTTTACCCTTTTCAAGTCCGGTTGTCACATAGCCATCCAGTTTTAATATCTTTGCCATGCCACTGTCCGCATCAATCAGAAAAATATTCAGGTAATCCCTGCTAAGTGCATTCACAATCTGGAACTGTTCGTTCAGATATTTTTTGTATTCTATCCACTCTTTTTCATCTGTTTTAACGTCTTGTGTTGTCTCCCTGTTCATAAAAACTCCGTATATCTCTTAATAATTGCAAATTGTAGTTGTCTAATTTCATAGATTTCTTTCATATCATACCATAAAGCTTCCAGGCATAACATAGCAAAAATCAAAATAACCCTTACAAATAGTGTCGCCACCATTTGCAAGGGGTATTATCATTTCAGAAAATTCTAGCCTATTATTAAATTAGCCGTTTACCTGAGCTGCAACTTCTGCTGCGAAGTCCTCGTTCTTCTTCTCAAGACCTTCACCAGTCTCAAAACGAACGAATCTCTTAAGCTCTACAGGTGTTCCAACTTCTTTGGATACCATCTCAAGATACTTAGCAACTGTCTCTTTGTTCTCAGCTTTTACATACTCCTGCTCTAACAGGCAGATCTCTTTGAGCTCTTTTGCAAGACGTCCAGTAATCATCTTCTCGATGATGTTCTCTGGCTTGCTAGCGTTCTTAGGATCATTCTTAGCCTGAGCGATAAGGATTTCTTTCTCGTGCTCTTTGTAATCTTCCGGTACATCGTCTGTAGATACATACTTCGGATTCAGTGCTGCAATCTGCATTGCAACATTCTTAAGAGCCTCTTTCACTTTCTCATCTTTGCTCTCTGTCTTAGCTTCTACTAATACACCAATCTTTCCAGCTGCGTGGATGTAAGATACAACAATTCCATCCTCAGATACGATTTTCTCAAATCTTCTGATGTTCATGTTCTCACCAATCTTAGCGATCATAGCTGCAAGCTTCTCATCTACTGTCATAGATGTGTCAAGTGCCCACTTCTCAGCCTTGAATGCATCGATATCAGCTGCATCTGTGTCTGCAGCCTGCTCAACAACTTCTTTAACAAATGTCTGGAATACATCGTTCTTTGCTACGAAGTCTGTCTCAGCATTAACCTCTACGATTGCAGCAACTTTTCCATCTTCTTTGATAGTTGTTGCTACAAGTCCCTCAGCGGCAATTCTTCCTGCTTTTTTCTCAGCAGTAGCAAGTCCCTTCTCACGAAGGAATTCAATAGCTTTATCGAAATCACCATCTGTTGCAGAAAGAGCCTTTTTGCAGTCCATCATTCCTGCTCCGGTCATCTCTCTTAATTCTTTTACCATACTAGCTGTAACTGCCATCTTATTGTCCTCCAATTAATTAATGTAATTAATCAACATTATCTGGTTCTTACTCTTCTGTTGCCTCTGCTGCTTC
>ERZ808240.3393-NODE-3393-length-15599-cov-6.925180_pt1 | contig 15599 bp, 17 predicted proteins | sample MGYA00521084_ERZ808240 | MGnify/ENA primary metagenome ERZ808240 (study PRJEB31516, sample SAMN03275571) | gut metagenome | biome: mammalia-associated habitat; material: feces | host: Papio cynocephalus | place: Kenya | collected 2012-08-06 ... | reverse complement strand
CTTTTCTCCCCTATCTTTTCCGGCAAGACGGAAAAGATAGGGCCGCCGGAGGCAATGGCAGTCGCCAATTTGTGACAACCTCTCAGTCAGCCTTCGGCTGCCAGCTCCCCTGGGAGGGGAGCCTTTAGAGGTCGTCGGCGTCCTGGACGGGGAGTTCGTGTTCGTCGGCGGGGAGGCCGGTCCAGCTGCCCTGGGGGTCTGTGAAGCTGGGCGGCGTGTCCATGATCTTCTGCACCGCGTCCGCGCGGTCTTTTTTCCGTTTTTTCATGCTGCACCTCCTGTTTTCTTACAGGATGCGCAGCTTTTGCGTTTTTTATTCGAAATGATGCCCGTTGTGGTCGCAGCTCGGCGCGATATCGTCCGCCTCCTTGGAAAAATCGAGCGTTGGCGGCGCATAATGCCGGAGATCTGCGAGGAAGGCCGCGTAATCCGGGCGATTCGTCGGGATGAGCACCTTCTGCGGCTGCTCCAGCAGCCGGTCGGCCGCGGTGAAGCAGAGCGCGTCGACCAGCTCCCGGTCCGCGCGCACGCGGTGCAGCAGGCAGACAGCTTCGATCTCATCAACTTCAAAATAGATGACCGTGCGCGAGCAGAAGATCTCGATGGCTGCGCCCGCGCCGTCTACGGGCGGGAGGATGCGGAGGGTATCCTCCGGGATCAGAACATAGCGGTTCATAAGCTGCCTCACTTCAGATAAATTCTTGCGCCGCCCGCATAGGGCTGCACCGTGCCCACGCGCTGCGCGCTGGGGACTGCGCCCTTGAGCGCGGCGAACAGTGCATCCGCGTCGGCCGGGTCACAGGCGATGAGCAGACCGCCCGCGGTCTGCGGGTCGTAGAGCATGTCCTGCACGGCCAGCTCCACGCTGCCGGCGTCGACCATGGGCTCGGCAAAGGTGCGGTTGCGGTACATGCCGGCGGGCAGGATGCCCATGCGGGCAAAGTCCAGCGCCTCGGGGATGAGGTCGATGGCCGCCGTGTCGATCTGCAGCTGCACGTCGCTGCCCGTCGCCATCTCGGATGCGTGGCCGAGGAAGGAAAAGCCTGTCACGTCGGTGCAGGCGTGGACGCAGAAGGGCACCATGGCGTCGCGTGCGGATTTGTTGAGCGTCGTCATGAGCCGCTGGGCGAGCTGTTTGCCGTCCTCAGACAGAAGCTCCGCCTTCTGCGCCGTGGTGAGGATGCCGATGCCGAGCGGCTTGGTGAGGAACAGCACGTCGCCGGGCTTCGCGCCGGAGTTCGTGAGGATCCTGTCGGGATGGATGAAGCCGGTCACGGCCAGGCCGTATTTCGGTTCGTCGTCATAGATCGAGTGGCCGCCGGTGATGAGGGCCCCGGCCTCATAGACCTTGTCGTAGCCGCCGCGAAGGATCTCGTGGACCGTCTCCTTCGGCATGGACTCCGGCACGGCCATGATATTGAGGCAGAGCTTCGGTTCGCCGCCCATGGCGTAGACGTCGGAAAGGGCGTTTGTCGCGGCGATCTGGCCGAAGACATAAGGATCGTCGGCGATGGGCGGGAAGAAATCGACGGTCTGCACGAGCGCGAGCTCGTCCGAGACCTTGTAAACGGACGCATCATCGCTCTTGTCGAAGCCGACGAGCAGATTGGGGTCGCTGTGCACGCGGATATCGCCCAGCAGCTGCGCGAGGATCCCCGCGCCGACCTTCGCGCCGCAGCCGGCGCACTTGGCAAGCTTCGTCAGCTTGATCTCGTCTTTCATTATGATACCTCCAATGCGTTTTGACCCGTGACGTCCGAAAGAACGCCCGTATATTCGAGGATCGCCTGCAGCACGCCGCCGCCGATGGCGATGGCCTTGTCTGAGGCGGTATAGCAGTAGGAAAGCTCGCCGCGCGGGTCGACATCGCCGGATTTCATACCCTGATAGACCGGCGTCCCGTCGGCCAGCATCCCGCGGATGACGCCCGCGATCGTGCAGGCCATCGGCTTGCCGTTCACCTCGCCGACCACATCGCCCGCCTGCACGTGTGCGCCGATATCGGCGAGCTGATGGAAGATCCCGTCGTCCGGCGCGCGCAGCACCCGCTCGCCGGTGAAGCCGCCGATGAGGCCGGGGATATTCGTGTTCGGGATGGGCTCGCCCGAACGGATGACGCGGCCGAGGGTATGGCCGCGCATGGTCTCGATGACCGCGTGGCAATCCTTCCCCGCGCAGAAGCCGGGGCCGACGCCGATGACGAGCGGCGCGTCGGTGATCGCGGTGCCGAGGTTCTTTTTCGCCAAAATCGCGTCGACCTCCACGTCCGGCCGCAGCCACGCGCGGCAGGCAGCCCTGGGGTCGGCGAGCACGGGGATCTGCCCGGCGGAGAGGATGCGGCGGACGTCTTCTTCCGTCTCTGCCCGCTCCGCCGTCACGTCCTCGACCTGATAGCTTCCATATAAGATCGCCTGCGAAAAGCAGACCGTGCGGCGGATGGCCGTCGGCTGCGGCAGGTCGGTCATGACCACGCGCAGATGCGACCGGAACAGCCGCAGGGCGATGCCCGTGGCAAGATCGCCCGCGCCCCGGATCAGGACAAGCATTCGATCCACTCCTTCTGTAAGGCCGCCGCGCAGACCGGGCAGCGAAGCTGCGCCGCCAGCCGGCGGGCAAGCTCCCTGCCCTGCGGCAGATCGATCTGATTGACGAGCACACGGGTATGCAGGTGCTCATGCTCCAAAAACCGCGCCCAGAGCGCCGGCGTCACGACCGTATCCTCCGGCACGCCGAGGGCCTGTGCGGCGAGCGGCGCGCGGTGGACCGTCTCGCACATCGGCCGTCCGAAGCCGGACGCGCCGGCGACCAGAATGGTCTGGTCCGCCTCCGGCGGGATGACAGGCTCGTGGGCCGCGTGCGCCTTCAATGGCAGACGCTTGGCCCCGTCGGCCTCGACGATCACATAGTCCGCCAGCCTGGCCAGCGTCCAGACCGGCAGCTCCGGCGGGCCGAATTTTCCGTTTTCCGCCCACGCGCCCACGCAGATGCAGGGGCTTTTCTCCAGCGCCGCGGCGATCTGCGCCTGCGCCGGCGAGACGAGGCAGGGCATGGTCTTTTCGGGGTAGATATGCGTCGTGGTGCAGACGATGACGCGGGCCTTCCCAGAAAGCTCATGCGCGAGCCGCTCCATGAGCGTGGTCTTTCCGCCGCCGCCGATGATGGCCGTCACACCGGGTCTGATCTGCAGCGCTTCCGACAGCTTCACAACACATACCCCCTCTCCGTTTTCTTTATTAAGGATAGCACCCGCGCGGTTCTTCGTCAAGAATATCGGAAGAATGTTGACAATCCCGAACCGAACATGGTAAAATTCAGACATGGAAAACAACTTTCGGCCTGTCCTGACGATTCGGATCTTCGGCGAGGACAAATGCTTCGGCCCCGGCGTAGCCGTGCTGCTGCGCAGAGTCCGCGAGCTGCACTCGCTGCGCGCGGCGGCCATGTCGATCGGCATGGCCTATTCGAAAGCCTGGACCATCCTCAAAAACGCCCAGCTGTCGCTGGGCTTCAAGCTGCTCGATTCCACAACCGGCGGAAAACACGGGGGAGGTGCGACTTTGACGCCGGAGGGCGAAAAACTGCTTGATGCTTACGACAGCTACTGTAACCGGCTCCGCGCCTATGCGCAGGAGCTGTTCGACGAGACCTTCGATGAAATTCTTCCTTAAAGAAACCGCTTTTGCGCGCCTCCGGCAAAAAACTTTCGTTTTTTCCGCCGGGGGTGTTGTCTTGCGCAGAGCTGCGTTGTATAATGAAAATCAGATAATTGCGGGATTTCCGCAAAATGGAGGTAACACACCATGTTTACAAAACTGATCAGCGCCCTCAAGGCGACCCGCCGCACCATCGTCTTCACCGAAGGCCCCGACGCCCGCATCCTCGAAGCGGCCGACCGCCTGATCAAGGACGATCTGATGGACGTCATCCTCATCGGCAATGTCGACGAGGTCAAATCTGCCGCAGCCAAGGGCGGCTTCGACATCGCCAAGGCCGAGATCATCGACCCGGCTGCCTATGCCGGTATGGATGAGATGGTCGCAAAGATGGTCGAGCTGCGCAAGGGCAAGATGTCTGAGGAAGACTGCCGCGCCGCGCTGGCCAAGGGCAATTATTTCGGCACGATGCTCGTGAAGATGGGCAAAGCCGACGCGCTGCTCGGCGGCGCGACCTACTCCACCGCCGATACCGTCCGTCCGGCTCTGCAGCTGGTCAAGACGAAGAAGGGCGCGCACCTCGTCTCCTCCTCCTTCATCCTCTTCCGCAAGGATAAGGACGGCAACGACGAGAAGTACTGCATGGGCGACTGCGCCATCAACATCGACTATCAGGACACCGTCGACAAGACGACCGGCGCCGTGATCTTCACCGCAGCCCAGAAGCTGGCGGAAGTGGCCGTCGAGTCTGCCCGCACGGCAGAGTTCTTCGGCATCGACCCGAAGGTCGCGCTGCTGTCCTTCTCCACCAAGGGCTCCGGCAAGGGCGGCACCGTCCAGCTCAGCCGCGACGCCACCATCGAAGCGCAGAAGCTCGCGCCCGAGATGGCCATCGACGGCGAAATGCAGTTTGACGCGGCGGTCTCCCCGGTCGTCGGTCAGCTGAAGTTCCCGGGCAGCAAGGTCGCGGGCTATGCCAACACCTTTATCTTCCCGTGCATCGAAGCCGGCAACATCGGCTACAAGATCGCCCAGCGCCTCGGCGGCTTTGAGGCCTACGGCCCCATCCTGCAGGGTCTGAACGCGCCCATCAACGACCTCTCCCGCGGCTGCAACGCCGACGAGGTCTACAAGATGGCCATCATCACGGCCGGCATGGCCTGATCGGGCAAGTCTTACATATACCGATGGCTCCCTTGTGTAAAGGGAGCTGTCACCGAAGGTGACTGAGGGATTGCTGTCGCAGATTTGTGACTTCCCTATGTCTCCGACGGCCATATCTTTTCCCGTGCGTGGGAAAAGATATGGAAGAAAAGGACGCTGATTACTCAAAAACCGCCATCACGTATCTGCTCAATGGACAGACGCACTTTTACGCCGTCCCTTTTGCTGATCGATGAATGACTGCCGAAAGAGCACGCCATTGTTGGTGATGGCTGAATCGGATTTTTGAAATTTGCAGCATGCGCCTGCGGGCGCAAAGCGGACACAAGGTCTCTCACGCGACCGATCAAAAAACTTCGTGGGGATACCGCCTTGGGGCGGCATCCCCATATTTTTGCCTTGGAGTATTTTTCTATGAAACTGACTGATTATCTGGGCGATAAGCCCTTCTGGCGCGTGACCGCGCGGCTGGCGCTGCCGGTGGCGCTGCAGAACGTGCTGACGAGCTCGTTCCAGCTGGTCGATACGATGATGGTCTCGCGGCTCGGCGACGTGACGCTCTCGGCCGTCGGCATGGCCGCGCAGTGGGGCTGGCTGTGCAACCTGCTGAACTTCGGCCTGTGCTCGGGCATGAGCGTGTTCATCTCGCAGTACTGGGGCGTCAAGGACCACAAGGGGATCCGGCGCGTCATGGGGCTGGGTCTGCTGTTCTCGCTGTTCGTGTCGCTGCTGTTTCTGGCCGTCGCGCTGGCGGCCCCGGCGTGGGTCGTGGGGCTTTTCAACCAGGACCCGGGCGTGTTGGACGCGGGCTGCCGGTATCTGCGGATCGTCTGCTTTTCGTATCCGGCCGTCGCGCTGACGTATCTTTTGTCCAACGTCCTGCGCGGCACGGAGCATGTCCGGCTGCCGCTCTATGTCTCCATCGTCACGACCATTGCCAACGCGTTTGCCGACTACGGCCTGATCTTCGGCGCGTTTGGCCTGCCGAAGCTCGGCGTGCAGGGCGCGGCGATCGCGACGTGCATCTCGTCGTGGCTGGGGCCGGTGCTGATTTTGCTGTTTTCCCTGTTTGAGAAAAACATGCTCATCGGGCCGGTGCGGGAGCTGTTCGCGTTCAGCTGGAAGCAGCTGGGCGAGTTCTGCACGCGGGCGCTGCCCGTCATGTCGAACGAGGGACTGTGGGCCCTCGGTATGCTGACGCTCAACCGCATCTACGCCAACATGGGCTATGAATATTACGCGGGCATGACCATCTTCAAGACGTTTTCGGAGCTGGCCTTCGCCTTCTATGTCGGCCTCGGCGGCGCGTGCGTCATCATGGTCGGCAAATCCATCGGGCAGGGAAAGATCCGGCGTGGCGTCGCCGACGCGCGGCGGTTTTCCGTGCTGGTGCCGCTGATGGGCCTTCTCGTGGGTCTGGCCATGATCGCGGCGCGGCACCCGCTCGTGTCGCTGTTCGCCGCGGGCGACAACCTCTCGTCCACGACGATCTCGACCGCCTACGCCGTGACGATCTTCTGCTCGCTGGAATACTGCTTCCGCAACATCTCCTATGTGCAGGTCGTGGGCGTGTTCCGCTCCGGCGGCGATACGCTGACGGGCATGCTGTGCGACCTCGGAAGTCTCTGGTTCGTGTCGATCCCGCTGGCGCTGCTGGCCGCGCGCGTGCTGCAGCTGCCGTTTCTCGGCGTCGTGATCTTCGCGTATCTGGGCGAGGATATCCCGAAGAGCATCCTCTGCCTGCTCCACTTCAAGAGCATGCGCTGGATCCGCCCCGTCACCGAGGAGGGCCGGGCCGGTCTGCGCGACTATCAGGGAGAATAAACCCGGCATTCTGCCGCCGCGCCTTCTTTTCAGGAAAACGCGGCGGTTTTTATCTTCTTTTTACATTTCCCGAAAGATTTGACCGAAGTTTTACCGAAATCTGCTTTCATATTTTAGATTGCCGCGGTATCTTGATGCTCGTAGACGAGAAGTCAAACAACGAAATGAAAGGAGATCATCAACATGAAAAAGATGACCAAAGTTCTTAGCACTGTTCTTGTAATCGCCCTTGCCGCGCTGACGCTCGTCGGCTGCGCCAAGAAGGATACCACCCCCGTCACGACCGACGGCTCGACCTCCATGGAGAAGGTCATCGGCACGCTCGGCGAAGCCTTCACCGAAAAGGAAGGCATCAACGTCACTTATAATCCCACCGGCTCCGGCTCCGGCATCCAGGCCGTCTCCGAAGGCCGCTGCGACATCGGCCTGTCCAGCCGCGCGCTGAAGGACGATGAGAAGGCGACCCTGACCGAGACCGTTGTTGCCCTTGACGGCATCGCCATGATCGTGAACCCCGAAAACCCTGTCTCCGACCTGACTGTCGAGCAGATCGCCGATATCTACACCGGCAAGATCACCAACTGGTCCGAGGTCGGCGGAAATGACGCTGAGATCGTCCTCATCGGTCGTGAAGCCGGTTCCGGCACGCGCGATGGCTTTGAGTCCATCACGGGCACCAAGGATGCCTGCCAGTACCGTCAGGAGCTGACCTCCACCGGCGACGTCATCACCACCGTCTCGCAGAACCCGGACGCCATCGGCTATGCTTCCCTCGCAGCCCTCAAGGATACCGTCAAGGCTCTGACGGTCGGCGGCGTAGCTCCCACCGAGGAGACCGTCAAGGACGGCAGCTACGTTATCCAGCGTCCGTTCGTCCTCGTGACCAAGACCGGCGAAAAGCTCTCCGACAATGCGCAGAAGTTCTTCGACTTCGCCCTGAGCGCGGAAGCTGCCCAGTACATCACGACCGCCGGTGCGGTTCCGGTGAACGGCTAATATGAAGAAGAAACAGACAATGGAAGACGTCGTACACGGCGTCTTCCTCTTCTTAGGACTCATCACGGTCGGCTGCGTGCTGCTGATCACCGTGTATCTGATCGTTTCCGGTCTGCCCGCCATCTCAAGGATCGGACTCGGCAAATTCCTGTTCGGCAGCGAATGGGCCTCGACGGCGGCAGACCCCAAATACGGCATTCTCCCCTTCATCCTCACAAGTGTCTACGGCACCTGCGGCGCGATCCTGATCGGTGTGCCGGTCGGGTTTCTGACGGCGGTATTTCTTTCGAAAATGGCACCTGGAAAGATTCGCAGCGTCATGGAGTCCGCGGTCAGCCTGCTCGCCGGCATCCCGTCGGTCGTCTACGGCCTGGTCGGCATGCTGGTGCTGGTGCCGGGGATCCGGAAGATATTCCACGTGCCGGACGGCGCGAGCCTGCTCGCGGCCATCATCGTGCTGGCCATCATGATCCTGCCGTCCATCATCAAGGTCTCCGTCAACGCGCTCGACGCCGTGCCGAAGGAGTATGAAGACGCATCTCTGGCCCTCGGCGCAACGCCGGTCGAGACCTGGTTCCGCGTGTCGGCCCCGGCGGCCAAGAGCGGCATCGCGGCCGCCGTCGTCCTCGGCGTCGGCCGGGCCATCGGCGAGGCCATGGCCGTCATGATGGTCTCGGGCAACGCGCCGAACATGCCGTCACTGTTTGAAAGCGTGCGTTTTCTCACCACAGCCGTGGCGAGCGAGATGTCCTACGCCTCCGGCCTGCAGCGACAGGCGCTGTTTTCCATCGCGCTGGTCCTCTATGTGTTCATCATGCTCATCAACGCCGCGCTCAATTTCTTCCTGAAGCGCAAAAAGGAGTGACCGTATGCTGACGAATCGACTTTCCGCCTCCCGGCGGATTTATATCACCGTCATGCGCGCGCTGCTGGTGCTGGCCGCCGTATTGACGGCTGCGCTGGTCGTGTTCATGATCGTGTACGTGCTCAGCAAGGGTCTGCCGTATGTCACGTGGCCACTGCTGTCGACGAAGCCGAGCTACGTCTCCGGCACGATCGGCATTCTGCCGGATATCTGCAATACGGTGCAGATCCTGCTCGCATCGCTGCTCATCGTCCTGCCGCTCGGCGTGGGCGCAGCCGTGTACCTCACGGAGTACGCGCAGAACAAAAAACTCGTCGCGTCCATCGAATACGCCGCCGAGACGCTCTCTGGCATTCCGTCCATCATCTACGGTCTGGTCGGCATGCTGTTCTTCTGTGAATTTCTGGGGATGCAGACCTCCCTGCTCGCGGGCGCGCTGACGCTCGTGATCATGAACCTGCCGACCGTCCTGCGCACGACGCAGGAGAGCCTGCGGACCGTCCCGCAGAGCTACCGCGAGGGCGCGTTCGGCCTCGGCGCGGGCAAATGGCGCGTGGTGCGCACGGTCGTGCTGCCGGGCTGCATCGACGGGATCGTGACCGGCTGCATTCTTTCGGCCGGGCGCATTCTCGGCGAGTCCGCCGCGCTTCTGTTCACCGCGGGCTTCGCGCACACGCTCAACAAGTTCATCCTGGGCCTTGCCAGCCCCGGCGCGACGCTGACCGTCGCCCTGTACGCCTATGCCAAGGAGGAGGGCGAGTTTGACGTGGCCTTCGCCATCGCGGCCATCCTCATGATCCTCACCCTGCTCATCAACCTCGCAGCCGGGATCGTCGGCAAACAGATCCAGAAACGGAGCCAGGCATGAAGGCAGTCAACCCCTGCGGTCTGAAGCGGGCCGCGCTCATCAATGATCTGTCCTGCTTCGGCAAGTGCTCTCTAAGCGTCTCGATGCCGATTTTGTCCAGCTACGGGATCGAGACCGTCCCGCTGCCGACGGCCGTTTTTTCAACGCATACCGGCGAGTTTACCGGCTATGTCGTGCAGGACATGACCGAAGCCATGCGCGCATTCGCCGCGCACTGGAAGCAGATCGGCGTGCAGTTTGACTGCATCGCGACCGGCTACTGCTGCTCGCCGGAGCAGATCCGGCTTGCGGCGGAGTTCATCCGCAGCTTTGCCGGCGACCAGACACTCGTCGTGGTCGACCCGGTGCTGGGTGACCACGGAAAGCTCTATAGCGGTTTTACCGACGCGCATGTCGACGCCATGCGCGAGCTGTGCAGTCTGGCGGACGTGATCACGCCCAACCGAACGGAAGCGGCGCTGCTCGCAGGCCTCGCCTGCTCCAGCGCGGACGAGACGCTTCTCTACGCGCAGCAGGTCAAAAACACCATTCTCACCAGCGTCCGCACCGAGACCGGCATCGGCTATCTCGCGCGGCTGGACGGCGGCATCCGCCTGGTACTGCGGCCCTTTGTCGAGCTGACGCTGCACGGCGCGGGCGATGTCTTTACAAGCGCCCTGTGCGGCGAGCTGCTGTGCGGAAAAGCGCCGCTGGACGCGCTGGACAGCGCTGCGGACTTCTGCGACCGCTGCATCCACGAAACGGTCAAGCGCCAGCCGTGGCACTGGTACGGGCTGGCCTTTGAGCCGGTATTAAAAGGAGATCGCGTATGAACGATATCATCACGGTAAAAGACCTGCGGCTCTGGTACGGCCAGACGCAGGCGCTCAAGGACGTGTCCATGGACATCCCGGAAAAAAGCATCACGGCCCTCATCGGCCCCTCCGGCTGCGGCAAATCGACGTTCCTCAAGACGCTCGACCGCATGAACGATCTCGTGCCGGGCGTGCGCATCGAGGGCGAGGTCCAGTATAACGGGCAGAACATCTTCGCCCCGCAGGTCGATGTCAACGAGCTGCGGCGGCAGATCGGCATGGTCTTCCAGAAGCCGAACCCCTTCCCCATGAGCATCTATGACAACATCGCCTACGGCCCCCGGACGCACGGCGTGCGCAAAAAGGACGAGCTCGACGCGATCGTCGAGCAGTCGCTGCGCGGCGCGGCGATCTGGGACGAGGTCAAGGACCGGCTGAAAAAGAGCGCTCTCGGTCTCTCCGGCGGCCAGCAGCAGCGGCTTTGCATCGCGCGGGCGCTGGCTGTGCAGCCGCAGGTCCTTTTGATGGACGAGCCGACGAGCGCGCTCGACCCCATCTCGACCTCCAAGATCGAGGAGCTCGCCACGAACCTCAAGGAGCAGTACACCATCATCATCGTCACCCACAACATGCAGCAGGCGCTGCGCATTTCGGACAAAACGGCGTTTTTCCTGCTCGGCGAGCTCATCGAATACGATGACACGCAGAAGCTGTTCTACCAGCCGAAGGAAAAGCGCACCGAGGATTATATCACCGGGAGGTTTGGCTAATGAGAAGTAAATTTGACCAGCAGCTCGCCGCCCTCAACCAGGAGCTGACCGAGATGGGCGCGACCTGCGCGCAGGCCATCGGCCTGGCCGCACAGGCGCTGGAGCAGCAGGACATGTCGCTTGTAGCCCCTGTGGGGCAGCTCGAGGAGCAGACGAACGAGCAGGAGCGCACGATCGAGGCCCTGTGCCTGAAGCTGCTTCTGCAGCAGCAGCCCGTCGCCCGCGATCTGCGGCAGATCTCCGCCGCGCTCAAGATGATCACCGACATGGAGCGCATCGGCGATCAGGCCGCGGACATCGCGGAGATCATCCCCTTCTTCCTCAGCCACAACACCTTTGACTGCACGCTCGTCTGCCGCATGGCGCAGCAGGCCAGCTCCATGGTCACGCAGAGCGTCGAAGCATTCGTGCGCCGCGACGTGTATCTGGCCCGCTCCGTCGCCGGGCAGGACGATCTGGTCGACGAGGACTTCACCGCCGTCAAGCAGGCGCTCATCGCCGCCATCGCCCGCGAGCCGGAGCAGGGTGAGGTCGCGCTGGATCTTCTGATGATCGCCAAGTATTTTGAGCGCATCGGCGACCACGCCGTGAACCTCTCCGAGTGGGTCGAATTCTCCGTCACCGGCGTCCACAAGCACGACGGCGTGGAGTACGAATAAGGCTGATTTCGCGCAAAAAAGCCGCCCGGATGGGCGGCTTTTCGTCGTTATTCGGCGGATGGCTTTCGGCATTCATCGGTGATCTCCCGTTTGAGCTCGCACAGGGCGGGCGATTCCGGGTCGCGGGGGTAGGAGAAGGCGGTCAGGTCAAAGGAGCGGAGGGTGCTGTCCGGGTGCATGACGAGGATCCGCTGGCCCAGCAGCAGCGCCTCTTCGAGCTGGTGCGTGACCAGCACGATGGTGCGCGGGAGCTTCTGCTGGATGGCCAGCAGCTGCGTCTGCAGCTCGCCGCGGGTCAGAAAATCGAGCGAGGCGAACGGCTCGTCCATCAATAGCAGCTGCGCCTGACTGGCAAGGATACGCGCAAGGCCGAGCCGCTGCTTCATGCCGGTCGAAAGCTCCATGGGCGTGAGGTCGGCATAGTCCTCCAGCCCGACCAGACGGACGAAGTCCGCGGCCTTTTCATACCGCTCCTCCGGCGTCTTGCCGACGCCGCAGGCCATGGCGACGTTGCGCTGCACGTTCGTCCAGGTGATGACGTAGGGGTCGGGGCTGAGCATGGCGCTGTGCCAGCCCTGCGGGATGCCGATCTCGCCGGCGTCCGGCTGCTCCTTCCCGGCCAGCAGCTTCAGGAGCGTGCTCTTTCCGCAGCCGCTGCGGCCGACGATGACGGTCAGCTGTCCGGCGGCGAACGTCACCGAGAGGTCCTTCAGCACCTGCCGCGTGCGGCTTTGCCGCTGCTCGCCGGTGATGACGATCTCCGTACTGTAGGATGTATAGGCCTTGTCCACATGCCGCAGGGTCACCGCGTCCATAAAAGCTGCCTCCGTTCAGTCCGATTTCCTGCTATTTTACCAGATTTGACGGCTGAACTCAAGCTTCTTTTTCCGTTTTCGCCTCTTGCATTCCCCGCGGCAGGAGCGTATGATAGTCGCGCAAAAATGATCGTCAAGAGGTATCTTTTTATGAGCAAAGGCAAACATGATCAGGTCGACATGCTGCACGGGCCGCTTCTCGGGAAGCTGGTCCTGTTCGCGCTGCCGCTGGCGCTCAGCAGCATCCTGCAGCAGCTGTTCAACGCCGTCGACATCGCCGTCCTCGGCCAGTTCGCCACCAGCCAGGACCAGGCCGCCGTGGGCTGCACGTCGGCCGTTATCAACATGTTCCTCAATCTGTTCCTCGGCATCTCCGTCGGCGCGAACGTCGTCATCGCGACGTACATCGGCCAGCGGGACAAGGAGAAAATCCAGGCCTCCGTGCATACCGCGATGCTGATCGCGCTCATCAGCGGCTTTGTGATGATGCTCGTGGGGTTCGTGACCGCGCGGCCGATTTTGGAGCTCATCCAGACGCCTGAGAGCGTGCTGGGCAAGGCGGTCTTGTACCTGCTCATCTATTTTGCCGGGATGCCGTTCGTCATGGTGTATAACTTCGGCGCTGCGATCCTGCGCAGCATCGGCGATACGACGCGGCCGCTCATCTGCCTGACGGTGTCCGGCGTTCTGAACGCGGGGCTCAATATCTTTCTCGTCGCCGTGTGCGGCATGGACGTCGACGGCGTCGCGATCGCGACGGTCTTGTCCAACGTCGTCAGCTGCGTGGTGGTCGTATGGATGCTCTGCCGGGAGAAGAGCGAGATCAGCCTGTCCTGGCGCGCGCTGCGGATGGACCGGGCGCTGCTCGGCCGGATGCTCGCCATCGGCCTGCCGGCCGGTCTGCAGAGCACAGTCTTCACCTTCTCCAACGTGTGCATCCAGTCGACGCTCAACTCCTTCGGCACGGCGGCCGTAGCCGGTTCGTCCGCGGCGCTCAACTATGAATTTTTCGCCTACTTCCCCGTCGTCGCCTTCGGGCAGGCGGCCGTGACCTTCTCCAGCCAGAACTTCGGCGCCGGGCAGTATGACCGCTGCCGGAAGATCTTCCGGCAGACGATGCTGTTGTCGCTGGTGTGCGCGGAGGTACTGGGGCTGGGCTTCGTGTTTGGCAAGGAGCTGTTCGTCCGCTTCTTTACCGCCGAGGCCGACGTCGCCGAATTCGCCTACATCCGCATGTGCACGCTCCTGCCGTTTTACTTCCTTGTGCCGCTGTATGAGGTCGGCGGGGCCGCGCTGCGCGGCATCGGGCATTCGCTGGCCCCGGCCGTGCTGACGGTGCTGGGCACATGCGTGCTGCGGCTCATCTGGGTCTTCACGGTCTGCCGCATCTGGCCGGATTACCGCGTGCTGATGCTCGTCTACCCCATCACGTGGGCGCTGACCGGCGCGGCCATCATGGTCTGCTACTTCCTTGTCGACCGCAAACTCGCCAAAAAATTCCTCTCCGTGCCGACTCGCTGAGCCTTGTCCGGCACCGGCACGTCTGCTATAATGATGGAAAACACCTGAAGGAGTCTGCCATGAAACGACGGATCGGATCTTTGCTGCTGTTATGTTTGCTCTGCGCGTGCCTGTGCACGCAGGCGCTCGCCGTCTCCCCGCAAAGCTGCGCGGAGGAGCTGGCCGCCATCGACGTCTTCCGCGGGACCGACACGGGCTTTGCGCTTGACCGTGCCCCGAAGCGCAGCGAGGCCGCCGTCATGCTCGTGCGCCTGTACGGCGCGGAGGAGGAAGCGCTCTCGCTCTATGAGGCGGGGCTGATCGCCCACCCGTTTGAGGACGTGTCCGGCTGGGCCGCACCGTATCTGGCGTGGCTGTACAGCGAGGGCCTTGTCCGCGGCGTGAGCGAGACGCGCTACGGTGCGGACGCCCCCTGCCGCGCGCGGGACTATGCGCTGTTTCTGCTGCGCGCGCTGGGCTATCAGGACGGCGCGGACTTTGCCTGGACCGAGACCGAAGACTTCGCCGAAGCCTGCGGCTTTTACAGCCGCGCGCTGTTCGGCGGCACGTTCACGCGCGGAGATCTGGCGCTCATGACGTGGCTGGCGCTGCAGTGCCCGTCTGCGGACGGCAGCGCCACGCTGCTCGCAGGTCTTACGGCGCGCGGCGCGATCGAACAGGACGCCGCCCGGACGCTCGAGGCCTCGTTCCGCAAAAGCCCGGTGCATGTCAAGGACGGGGCTGTCACGCTGGACGCCGCGGTCTGGCGCAGCGCCTGCGCGGAGCTGGAGATCACGGTGCAGCTTGGATCCGGTACGGAAACGCTCAGCGGCGAGGCGCTGCGGGCACTCGTCGCGGCGGATGGGACGGTAAAGACGGACGAACTGGACGCGCTCGTCTCCGGCTGGGCCGCGCAGTACGGTACATACAACACGCCCTACCGCTTCGATTCCTACGTCAAGGGCATCACGCCCATCGACTTTATCCCCTGTGACTACCGCATCGACGAGGCGGGCGTCAAAAAGCAGCTGCTGCAGGCCATCTGCGCCATGGAGCCCTGCACGATCTCCGCAGAGCTGACGTGTTACCGCTGGGGCGCGCCGTTTGATATCTCGCTGACGCACGTCGAGGTCGATTTGGACAACCAGCAGCTGACGTTCATCAAAAACGGGACCGTGATCGTGAACACCGACATCGTCACCGGCATGGTCGGCAGCCACCGCACGCCGACCGGCTTGTACGAGGCGCACAACAAGCAGACGAACTGCACGCTGACGGGCGCGGATTACGAGGTCTTCGTCAAATACTGGGTCAGCGTCATCGGCGATTCCATCGGCCTGCACGACGCGTCCTGGCGCAGCGTCTTCGGCGGCGACCAGTACATTTTCAACGGCTCGCACGGCTGCATCAACATCCCGGAGGCGGCGATGGTGAAGATCTTCAACAACATCGAAGACGGCACGCCGGTTTTGATCTTCGGCCAGAACAAATGGTACCAGCCCGGCTCCGCCGACTCCCCCGCCACCAAAAACCCCCTCCGCGGCACCACCGCCGGGAAATAAATAGGCTCCCCTTCCAGGGGAGCTGGCTCGGCGCAGCCGAGACTGAGAGGTTGTCGCAGATTTGCAATTGCCATCGCCTCCGGCGGCCCCTTCTTTTCCGTCTTGCCGGAAAAGAAGGGGGAGAAAAGG
>ERZ808240.3392-NODE-3392-length-15603-cov-6.232441_pt1 | contig 15603 bp, 14 predicted proteins | sample MGYA00521084_ERZ808240 | MGnify/ENA primary metagenome ERZ808240 (study PRJEB31516, sample SAMN03275571) | gut metagenome | biome: mammalia-associated habitat; material: feces | host: Papio cynocephalus | place: Kenya | collected 2012-08-06 ... | reverse complement strand
ATCAAGGCGCACGGCTCGTCCGACGCGCTGGCCATCCGCAACGCCATCCGGCAGGCCATCGGCGCTGTCGAGGCGGACGTCGCCGGGACGCTGGCGGCAAATATCGACCATATGGTCGTTCCAAAGGAGTATCAACATGCTGAGTGAACTGGAAGCCGGGCTGGGCTACACGTTCCGGGACAAGAGCATTCTCGAAAACGCGCTGACACACAGCTCCTATGCCAATGAAAACCGGGAGCGCGGTCTGCATGACAACGAACGTCTGGAGTTTCTGGGCGATTCGATCCTGGGCTTCGTCGTGGCGGACTATCTGTACCGCAGCTTCCCGGACAAGCCCGAGGGCGAGCTGACCCGCATCCGTGCGGATCTGGTCTGCGAAAAGAATCTGGCCCGAGCGGCTGCGACCATCCAACTGGGAAGCTTCCTGCTGCTCGGCCACGGCGAAGAGCACGGCGGCGGCCGCAAGCGCGACTCCATCGTCTCCGACGCCATGGAGTCCGTCATCGCGGCAAGCTATATGGACGGCGGCTTTTCCGCAGCCAAAGAGATCATCGACCGCCTGATCCTCTGCGATGTCCCGGCTGGAAAGCCACATAATTTTGACTACAAGACCGCTCTGCAGGAGCTGGTGCAGCGCAAGAAGGATCAGGTCCTGCGCTACGAGCTCATCGGCGAGTCCGGCCCCGACCACGACAAGAAATTTGATGTCGAGGTCCTGCTCAACGGCAAGCCCTGCGGCAAGGGCACCGGCAGCAGCAAAAAACGCGCCGAGCAGGCCGCTGCCGCGGCCGCCATCGACGCGCTGTTCCCGGGAGAACTGTAAAAAACGAAACAAAACGGGCTGCCTGCCGGCAGCCCGTTTTTTATGCGGTAATGCTCTTTTTCAGCTCCGCGATCTGCTCGCTGTGCATGCGGATGGCGGACTTCAGAAAAGAAACTTCATCCTCCAGCTCTTCCACGCGGTTTTTGGGAGCCAGCGTCTCGAGCAAAAGCTGCTGGCCTTCTGCGAGGCGATTGATCTTCGGCCCGATATCGCTCTCGAGAATGACCTTGAAAATATGGGCGATCTCCTGATAATCCTGATCTTCAAGCATAATAATTACCTCGGCTTCATCCGTATGTGAACCATCTGTCTGACTTCTATTATAGCGGACCTTGGCGGGCTGTCAAGCGTTTACACGATCGAGATCTGGCACATCCGCATGGCCTGCAGGGCGGTCTCGTGGCTCTGCGGGGTGACGCCGGCGCAGCAGTCCGCGCGCACAAACAGCGGGACCTCCGGCAGCGCGCCCTTGGTCATCATCGCGTTCGTGATGACGCAGATGTCGGTGCACAGGCCGATGAATTCCACGCCATCGAGTGCCGGAAGCGATCGCAGATACTCGATCAGGGCAGGGGAACCGAAGCCGGGCTTATCAAAGATCGGAGCGTCCTCAACGGCGAGCGCCGCGTCGATCTGCCAGCCGTCCGTGCCCTCCAGACAGTGCGGCACAGGCAGCTTCTGCCCTTCCTGCGTCAATAGATAGTCTGCGTGATGCGTGTCGCGCGTAAAGACGACCGTTTCGCCGTCCGCACGCGCCTGCGCGAGCCGCGCCGCGACCTTCGGGACGATGGCGACGGCCTCTTTCGTGCCCAGCGCGCCGTCGATAAAATCCTTCTGCATGTCGATAATGGCAAGTACCTTCATATCCGTGCCTCCTTTTTTCTGAGTATAGCACAGATGCGCGCCGATTGCACAAAAAAATCTTGACAAAGAAAACAGGCTGCACTATACTCAAAATACTTCAAAAAATTTAATTAAAAATCTTTATGCAACCAAAGGAGGCCATGCATGCTTGGCGAGACGTTTGCGCAGCTGTTCCGGAAATACCGCCTGTTCTGCTACCGGAAGCTGTTTGCCGCCGTGCGGGAAAAGCCCGGCAGTCTCAGCGCGACAGAGGCGTTTTCCGCGGACATCATCCACCTGCTTGGCAGCCCGACCGTGTCCCAGTTTGCCGAGACCATCGGCATTTCCCAGCCGAACGCGACCTATAAGGTCAACCAGCTGACGGCGAAGGGCTATCTGGAAAAGCACGTGCAGGCCCGCGACCGGCGGGAGGTCGTGCTGACGACGTCGGAAAAATTCACCGGTTATTTTGACGAGGACAAGGAAGATGCGCTGCAGCAGAAGATCCGCACGGCCGCCGCACAGTTCACCCCCGCGGAGCTTGACAGCGCGGAGCGTGTGCTGCTGGCGCTGGAGGCGCTTCTGTAACGAAGGAGGAAGCTATGGATATTTTCGAAAAATGTTATCAGCGGTACATTCAGGACGAGGTGCGGGAGCAGGGCGTGTATCCCTATTTCCGCGCGCTGGAATCGCGGCAGGACACCGAGGTCATCATGGAGGGCAAGCGCCGCATCATGCTGGGCTCAAACAACTATCTTGGCCTCACGACGAATTCGTCCGTGATCGAGGCGGGCGTGCAGGCCTACCAGACGCTCGGCTCCGGCTGCTCCGGCTCCCGCTTTCTCAACGGGACGCTGAAGCTCCATCTGGAGCTGGAGGACGAGCTGGCAAAGTTCCTGCGCAAGGACGCCGTCGTGACCTTCTCGACGGGCTTCCAGTCGAACCTCGGCATCATCAGCTCGATCGTCGGTCTGCATGACTACGTCATCATGGACCGCGAGAACCACGCCAGCCTCTACGACGGCTGCAAGCTCTCCTACGGCAAGATGCTCCGCTACCAGCATAACGACATGGCGGACCTGGAAAAGAAGCTGCAGAAGGTGCCCGACACTGCCGGCTGCCTCATCGTGACCGACGGCGTGTTCTCCATGGGCGGCGATATTGCCAACCTGCCGGAGATCTGCGCGCTGGCGCAGAAATACGGCGCGCGCGTCATGGTGGACGACGCCCACGGCCTCGGCGTCATCGGCGAGGGCGGCCGCGGCACGGCAAGCTATTACGGCCTGGAGGATCAGGTCGATATCTACATGGGCACGTTCTCCAAGTCTCTCGCCTCGCTCGGCGGCTATATGGCGGCCAGCAGCCGCGTGGCAGACTTCGTGCGTCACAGCTCGCGTCCGTTCATTTTCTCCGCCTCCATCCCGCCCGCCAATACGGCGGCCGCCCTCGCGGCCCTGCGCGAGCTCGAGGCACATCCCGAGCTCGTCACGACGCTGCAGGAGAACGCAACGTACATGCGCGGTCTTCTGAATGAGCGGAACATCAAGATGCGCCCGTCCAACGGCGACTGCATCCCCATCATTCCCATCTACACCTATGAGCCGCTGCCGACGCTCACGATCGCAAAGGAGCTCTACGAGGGCGGCGTGTATGTCAATTCGTCCCTGCCGCCCGCGGCGGCGCCCCATGAGTGCCTGCTCCGCACGAGCCTGATGGCCACGCACACGCATGCGCTCATCGACGAGGCCGTCGGCGTGATCGCGGAGGTGTTGAGGAGGTACGAACTGTGAGCAAGGTATGTGTGATCACCGGAGGGACCTCCGGCATCGGCCGCTGCACGGCGCAGGCGATGCTCGCCAGGGGCTATACGGTCTATGAGCTTTCCCGCCGGGCCGAGGGCGTGGCTGGGATGCAGCACATCGTGGCCGACGTCACGAAGGAGGAGACGCTTGCCGCCGCAGTCGCGCAGATCCTGCAGCGGGAGGATCATATCGACGTGCTGATCAATAACGCCGGCTTCGGCATCTCCGGCGCGGTGGAATTTACCGGCACCGAAGAGGCGCAGCGCCAGCTGGACGTGAACTTCTTCGGCATGGTCCGCATGAACCGGCAGGTGCTGCCCGTCATGCGGAAGCAGGGCTATGGCCGGATCGTGAACCTTAGCTCCGTCGCGGGCGCGATCCCGATCCCGTTCCAGACCTACTACTCGGCCAGCAAGGCCGCCATCAACTCCTATACGATGGCGCTCGCCAACGAGGTAAAGCCCTTCGGCATCCAGGTCTGCTGCGTGCAGCCGGGCGATATCCGCACGGGCTTCACCGCCGCGCGGGAAAAGAACCAGCTGGGCGACGATATCTACGGCGGCCGCATCGCGCGGTCCGTGTCCGGGATGGAGCGCGACGAGCAGACCGGCATGGCGCCGGAGCAGGCAGGCGCGTTCATCGCGCGCGTCGCCACCCGCAAGGGCGTGCGACCCATCAATACCATCGGTCTGCAGTACAAATTCTTCTGCTTCCTTGCAAAGATTCTCCCCGCCAAATGGCTCAACGCCCTGGTTGGCCTCATCTATGCAAAATAAAAAACCGCCGGACGCGTTTTCGCGTCCGGCGATAGTTTTTTACGATCAATCGAGACCGAAATTCTTTTTGAAGACCTTCCGCAGCAGCCAGCTGTTTGCGAAGGCGACCAGCGCGCCGCCGATCAGGACCCAGAAGATCGCCGTCCGGAAGAAGAAGCTGGTGGCAAAGAGGAAGAGCGCTACGGGCAGGAGGTTGAGCGCCGCCATCACCAGAGAGTAGGGGAGCGAGCCGATGGCAAGCAGACAGGCATTTTTCAGCGTATTTTTGATGCTGTTGTCAAACTGCGCGAGCAGGGGATAGACGTAGGCGAGCACCAGCGCCAAAATGAGCGACGGGCAGCAGAACACCAGCCCCAGCCACATCGATTGCCCGACCGCGCCGGAAAGATACATCCAGAGCTCATAGACGACGAGCAAAACCGGGATCAGCAGGATCAGGAAGATCAGCACCGCCTGCTTGAGGTTCAGGCGGAACGCGTCCCAGAACATGCGCACGACGCCGCTGCCTTCGCCGCGTACCATATTGAGCGTGACGCGGTACATGGCGGTCGTCGACGCGCCAATGGTCACGACGGGGATGCAGAACACGATCCAGAGCAGATTCAGGATGATCAGATCCGCGAGCCGCGACATAAATGACCAGAATGGGGAATCATAATTGAACAGTTTCATCGGTGGACCTCGGTTTCGGAAGAAATTTCTGTATTATTATACCGGCTGCACAGGCAAAACGCAAGCATGGCTTCAGAAGGGAGCAAAATAGACAAAAACGCAGAATAAAAATAGGGCAAAACGCTGAAAATCATTTCAGGCCATTTTTTGATTGCCCAAAGCGGCAAAATGTAGTATAATATGGTCAAAGGAAATGGAAACGTTTCCAAAATTCAAAACATTACTACAGGAGGAATATCATGAAAAAGATCATCGCAATGCTTCTCGCTCTCGTGATGGTTCTGGGTCTGGCTGCCTGCGCTTCCAAGACCGAGCCCGCACAGACCGAAGAGCCCGCTGCGACCGAGACCACCCCGGCTGCAGAAGAAACCACCGAAGAACCCGCTGAGACGACGGAAGAGCCCGCCACGACCGAAGCGACCGGCTCCGTCTACTACCTGAACTTCAAGCCAGAATTTGACGAGGCTCTGCAGAAGCTCGCTGCTGATTACACTGCCAAGACCGGCGTCGCCGTCAAGGTCGTCACCGCTGCTTCCGGCACCTACTCTGACACGCTGACCGCCGAGATGGGCAAGAGCGAAGCTCCCACCATCTTCAACATCGGCAACATGTCCGGCCTGAACGACTGGGATGATTACGCAATGGATCTGACTGGCACCGCTATCGCCGACGAGCTGAACACCGACGCGTTCAACCTCTACAACGAGGCTGGCGAGCTGAAGGCGATCGGCAACTGCTACGAGTCCTTCGGCATTATCGTCAACACCAAGCTTCTGGAAGAGGCTGGCCACTCCCTCGACGAGATCACCAACTTCGATTCCCTGAAGGCTGTCGCTGACGACATCCACGCCCGCGCTTCCGAGCTCGGCTTCGACGCGTTCTCCGCTGCAGGCCTTGACAGCTCCTCCAGCTGGCGTTTCTCCGGCCATCTGGCCAACATGCCGCTGTACTACGAGTTCCGTGATGACAATATCACCGCGCAGCCTGCTACCATCACCGGCAAGTATATGGACAACTTCAAGAACATCTGGGATCTTTACATCACCGATTCGGCTGCCGATCCCGCTACGCTGAGCTCCTCCACCAAGGATGAGTCCTGCGCTGAGTTCTCCAGCGGCAAGGCTGTTTTCTATCAGAACGGCACCTGGGAATACTCCGGCCTGATCGAAGCCGGTATGACCGATGACGAGCTTGCCATGATCCCCATCTACTGCGGTGTGGAAGGCGAAGAGAATGCTGCTCTGTGCTCCGGCACCGAGAACTGCTGGGCGATCAACTCCAAGGCATCCGAGGAAGACATCCAGGCATCCATCGACTTCCTCGTCTGGCTGGTCACTGACCCTGATGCTTCCGCGACCTATGTTGAGCAGCTCGGCGCTGTCCCGTTTAAGAACTGCCCCGACTCCTCGAACAAGTTCATCGTTGACGGCAACAAGCTTCTTGCCGATGGCAAGTACGCTGTGACTTGGGCCTTCAACTATACCCCGAACGTTGACTCCTGGCGTGATACCGTTGTCACCGCTCTGGCTGCTTACTCTGCAGATCAGTCCGATGCCAACTGGCAGCAGGTCGTCTCCGCGTTCGTCGATGGCTGGGCCATTGAGTATAACGTTGTAAACGGCTGATCGGTAATACGATCGAATATCTGAATGCCAAGGAGGGCGGGCAGACGCCCGCCCTCCTATTCTGTTATTCCATACCATTGCGGGCAGGGCAAAGGCTTCCAAGCGTAAGGGCTTTTGCCATGCTCGAAATGCCCGCCGCAGCTCTAGCAAACTTTGAAAGAGAGGGAAATATTTTGCGCAAGCATAAAACAATCGCCGGAGTGAACAGCAGCATGATCCGCCGCCCGATCAGGCGATGGGCGCCGCTTTTCATCCTGCCGACCTTTCTGGCCTTCTGCATTGGCTTCATCTGGCCCTTCCTTCAGGGCATATATCTGTCCTTCTGCAACTTCAACACGCCGAAGGACGCGTCCTTTGTGGGCTTTGGCAACTACACGAAGGCCTTTCAGGATGCAGGCTTTCTGAACGCCTTCAAAAATACTGCGGCCTTCGCTGTGGTATCCATCATCCTGATCAACGTGTTTGCTTTCGCCATTGCGTACGCTCTGACGCAGCGGATGCGCGGCGCAAACATTTTCCGCACCGTTTTCTTCATGCCGAACCTCATCGGCGGCATCGTGCTCGGCTATATCTGGAGCCTCATCTTCGACGGCATTCTGAAGAACTACAGCACGTACCTGACTGCCAACGGAACCTACGGCTTCTGGGGCCTCGTGATCCTCGTTGCGTGGCAGCAGATCGGCTATATGATGATCATCTATATCGCGGGCCTGCAGGCCATCCCGGAGGATATGCTCGAGGCTGCGAAGATCGACGGCGCGACCGGCTGGCAGACACTCACGCAGGTCATTCTGCCGAACGTCATGCCATCCATCACGACCTGCACGTTTCTTACGCTGACCAACTCCTTTAAACTCTTTGACCAGAACCTTGCGCTCACCGGCGGCCTGCCCAGCGTGATCCAGAATGGCGCCAAGGTCAACATCACCGAGCTGCTCGCACTGAACATTTACTCCACATATAACATCAACAAGAAATATCATGGCGTTGCACAGTCCAAGGCTGTGATCTTCTTCCTGCTCGTTGCCGCTCTGGCGCTGATCCAGCAGGCCGCGACCCGCAGAAAGGAGGTCGAGCAATGATGAAGAAGCGTCAAAAGCAGCGTTATACGACTGGAAGCAAGATCCTGACGGCCTTTTTCGTTGTGCTTTGCCTTGTCTGGGTCATGCCTGTTGTCGAGGTATTCATCAACTCCTTTAAGTCCAATAATTATGTCAACCTAGAACCGTTTGCACTGCCAACCAAAGAATCCTTTGTCGGACTTGCAAACTATATCAAGGGCGTTAACTTCGGCAACTACCCCTTTGTCAAGGCGCTCAGTTTCAGCCTGTTCATCACGGTTGTTTCCGTTGTCCTGATCCTGCTGCTCTGCTCGATGTCCGCATGGTATATCGTCCGGGTCAAGAGCGTTGTTGCCAAGACCTTCTATTATCTCTGCCTGTTCTCCATGATCGTCCCATTCCAGATGGTCATGTTTACGCTGACCTTTACGGCGGATACCCTGAAGCTCAACACCCCGTGGACGATCCCCATTGTCTACTTGGGCTTTGGTGCCGGACTTGCGATCTTCATGTTTACCGGCTTTGTGAAGTCGCTTCCTCTGGAGATCGAAGAGGCCGCTGCGATCGACGGCTGCGGCCCGGTGCGGACGTTCTTCTCCGTTGTCTTCCCGATGCTTAAGCCGACGCTCATTTCTGTCGGCATCCTTGAGCTGATGTGGGTCTGGAATGACTACCTGCTGCCGTATCTGGTGCTTGACCGCACAAAGTATATGACGATCCCCATCCTTGTGCAGTACCTTAAGGGCAGCTATGGCACCGTTGATCTCGGCGCGACAATGGCCGTTATCATGCTCAGCATCCTTCCCATCATCATTGTCTATCTGTTCTGCCAGAAGTATATCATCAAGGGCGTCGCCGCAGGCGCCGTCAAGGGGTAAAAACAAAAAAATTGTTTGCTTTCTGTGGATTTTTGTGAAAACCTGTATTATAGTGATACAGACATGGAATCACCCAAGAGGGAGTAAACAGCTATGACGATCAAAGATCTGGCAAGACTGAGCGGCTATTCGCTCGGGACCGTTTCGCGCGTGCTCAACAACCAGCCGAACGTCTCCGACAAAGCGCGCGCCGCGATCCTTGCCATTGCCGAAGAAAGCGGATTCGAGCTCAACGAAAGCGCGCAGCTGCTCAAGCAGCAGCGCTCCAATGCCGTGCTGATCATCGTCAAGGGCACGGCAAACGAGATGTTTGCGAGCATGGTCGAGCAGCTGCAGTCCCTGTTTTCCCGCACGACGCATCCGCTGATCGTGGATTTCATCGATGAGGATGAAAACGAGGTGCTGCGCGCCGTCAAGCTCTGCCGCGAGCGTAAGCCCGTGGGCGTGATGTTCCTGGGCGGCACGAACTGTAATTTCTGCGGCGACTTTGAAAAGATCCACGTGCCCGCCGTCGTCGTGACCAACGACGCGAGCGCACTGCCGTTTGAAAATCTCTCCAGCGTCACGACGAACGACCGTCAGGGTGCAGCCTGCGCGGTGGATTACCTGATCCGCTGCGGCCACCGCCAGATCGCGGTGCTCGGCGGCGACCGATCCTTGTCCGACACGTCGGCCCAGCGCTATGAGGGCTGCGTGGAGGCGTTTGAGAAAAACGGCATGCACTTCGACGAGCAGACCTTCTACCATACCGGCCGCTACAGCTATGAAGACGGCTATGCCGGCATGCAGGCGGTTCTGCGGCAGACGCCGCAGGTCACAGCCGTGTTCGCCATGGCAGACGTCATCGCCATCGGCGCGATCCGCGCGCTCGTGGACGCGGGCAAGCGCGTGCCGGATGATATCTCCATCATCGGCTACGATGGACTGAAAATCGGCAGCTTCTATACGCCGAAGCTTTCGACGGTCTGCCAGTCCGTGGAGCTTCTGGCCCGGCGCAGCTTCATGGTCTTGATGGACTGCACCGAGCATGACGGCCCTGCCCGCCACCTGACCGTACCGTTTACGCTCTCCAACCGGGAGAGCGTCAGAAAACTGGAAAGCGACTGAGCAGCCGCATCGCCGCTGCTTCTGCGCGTTCCTAAGAGAGCGAATAAAGAGTGAGACTATGAAACGAAGCAGTGGTATCCTGATGCACATCACCTCGCTGCCGTCGCCCTACGGCATCGGCAGCATGGGGAAAAGTGCCTGTGACTTTATTGATTTTCTCAAAAAAGCCGGGCAGACCTATTGGCAGATCCTGCCGATCAATCCGCCCGGCTACGGAGACTCGCCCTATCAGGCCTTCTCCACCTTTGCTGGCAATCCGTACCTCATCGACCTCGACCAGCTCGTCGAGAACGGCTGGCTGAAGCAGGAGGAGCTGGACCGCGTCAGCTGGGGCAGCAGGGAAGACCAGGTGGATTTCTCCACCATGTATGACCAGCGCCTGCGCGTGCTGCATCTGGCCTGGAGCCGCTTCCACAAGGCCCCGGCGGACGGCTATGCCGAATACCTCGAGCAGCAGAAGTCCTGGCTCGATGAGTATGTGCTCTTTATGGCCGTCAAGGCATATTATAACGACGGCCCGTGGACACAGTGGCCGCTCGATATCCGGATGCACCAGCCGGAGGCCATGGCGCGCTGCCGCGAGCAGCTGCGCGACGAGATCGATTTCCAGAGCTTCCTGCAGTTCTGCTTCCACACCCAGTGGCAGCGTCTGCGCGCCTATGCGCACGAAAACGGCATCCAGATCATCGGCGATATCCCCATCTACGTCCCGCTGGACTCCGCCGACGTCTGGTCGCACCCCGAGAACTTCCAGCTGACCCGTACGCGCCGTCCGCGTGTCGTCGCGGGCTGCCCGCCCGATGGGTTCAACGCCAACGGCCAGTACTGGGGCAACCCCATCTACGACTGGGAGCGCATGGAGCAGGATGGCTTCTCCTGGTGGATGCGCCGTCTGCGCGCGGCAGGGGAGAACTTCGACGTCGTCCGCATCGACCATTTCCGCGGCATCGAGAGCTATTGGGCCATCCCGGCCGTCAACCGCACCGCCCGCAAGGGCGAGTGGATCCAGGGCCCCGGCATGAAGCTCGTCCGCGCGATCCGCGAAAACTGCGCGGATACCGATTTCATCGCGGAGGACCTCGGCTTCCTGACGCCCGCGGTGCAGAAGCTGGTCAAGGAATCCGGCTTCCCCGGCATGAAGGTGCTCGAATTCGCCTTTGACCCGCGCGAGCCCAGCAATTATCTGCCGGACCGCTATCCGGAAAACTGCATCTGCTACACCGGCACGCACGACAATGAGACGCTCATCCAGTGGTGCGAGGGCCTGGACGCCGAATGCGACGCCTATGCGCGCGAGTATCTCGGCATTGGCAAGGCGGACGATCTGGCGGACGCCATCATCGAGGCCGGCATGCAGTCCAAGGCGCAGCTGTTCATCATGCAGATGCAGGACTACCTGCGTCTTGGCAAAGAGGCCCGCATGAACGAGCCCGGCAGGCTCCTGCCCTCTAACTGGCGCTGGCGGATGCTGCCCGGCGCAGCCAACGACGCGCTGGCCGCAAAAATTGCAGGTTTGACAGCGCGCGCAAATCGTGTATAATACCTACGAACATTCTGGCGCCCACCCGTCCTTGCCGGAAGGGTGGGCGCGCTTTTGTGAAACCGCCGGACGCTTTGTCCGGCCGCAGCCTAGGAAGGAGTTATCCTATGAGTGATTTTTCGGAACGAATCGTAAAGCAGACTGAGGCGCTGCTGCATTTCCAGCACGACGAGACGCTGCAGGAGACCACGCCGGAGCGTCTGCATGAGGCGCTGGGCCAGGTCATCATGATGGAGATCAGCGACAACTGGACCAAGACCAAGCGCCGTCAGGCACCGGGCCGCCGCGCGTTCTATTTCTCCGCGGAGTATCTGGTCGGCCGTCTGGTCTACAGCAACCTCTTTAACCTCGGCATCCTGCGCGAAATGAAGGCCGCCTTCGCGGAAAAGGGCGTCGATCTGGCCTGTCTGGAGCATATCGAGGACGCAGCGCTCGGCAACGGCGGTCTCGGCCGTCTCGCCGCCTGCTTCCTGGACAGCGCCGCCACGCTCGACCTGCCGCTGACCGGCTATGGCCTGCGCTACCGCTTCGGCCTGTTCAAGCAGTCGTTCGTCAACGGCTGCCAGCGTGAGGACGCCGACGACTGGACCAAATACGGCGACCCCTGGAGCCACCGCCGCGACAAGCTGGCTGTCAAGGTCCGTTTTGCCGACCAGACCGTCAACTGCGTGCCCTACGACATGCCGGTCATCGGCTATGAGACCTCGACCGTCGATACGCTTCGCCTGTGGCAGTGCGAGGCAGAGGAGGAGCTGAATTTCGACGCCTTCAACGCCCAGGACTATGTCAAGGCGCTGGAAAAGAAGAACAAGGCCGAGGATATCACCCGCGTGCTCTACCCGAACGACTCGACCTGGGAGGGTAAGCGCCTGCGCGTCAAGCAGCAGTATGTCCTCTCCAGCGCCTCGCTGCAGGATATCCTGCGCGACTACCGCGCGCAGCACGGCGCGGACTATTACCGTCTGCCGGAGTTCGTCGCCGTTCAGCTGAACGACACCCACCCCGCCATGTCCATCCCCGAGCTCATCCGTCTTCTGATGAACGAGGGCCTTGATTTTGACGCCGCATTTGAGCTCACGCGCCGCGTCTTTGCCTATACGAACCACACCGTCATGGGCGAGGCGCTGGAAAAGTGGGATCTGGAGCTGCTGCGGTCCGTCGTGCCCGAGGTCTGCGAGATCATCGAGCGCATCGACGCCCGGCTCAAGCAGGAGCATCCGCATTCGAACCTTTTCATCGTCAAGGACGGCCAGGCGCACATGGCGAATCTGTCCGTCTACATGTCCACCGCGGTCAACGGCGTGGCCGAGATCCACTCCCAGATCCTCAAGGACGATCTGTTCAAGGACTGGTACGCCGTCTATCCCGAGCGCTTCCAGAATAAGACCAACGGCATCACGCCCCGCCGCTGGCTGGGCCTTTCGAACCCGGAGCTGTGCGGCCTGATCGACAGCCGGATCGGCACGGGCTATCTCAAGGACCTCGACAAGCTGTCCGAGCTGAAAAACAGCATCGATGAGATGACCATCAAGCAGTTCAACGCCATCAAGCTCGAGAAAAAGCGCCAGCTGTGCCGCGTGATCGAGGAACATGAGGGCGTCGCGCTCGACCCGTCCTTCCTCTTTGACGTGCAGGTCAAGCGTCTGCATGAGTATAAGCGCCAGCTGCTCAACGCGCTGGGCATCATGGACCTCTACCTGTCCATCAAGGACGGCACGCTCACCGATTTCACGCCTACCGCCTTCATCTTCGGCGCCAAGGCCGCGCCGGGCTACCGCCGCGCGAAAGCGATCATTCATTATGTCAACCGCGTTGCCGAGCTCATCAACAGTGATCCGGCCATGGAAGGCGTCATGAAGGTCGTCTTCGTCCAGAACTACAACTGCTCCTACGCCGAGCATATCATCCCCGCGGCGGACATCTCCGAGCAGATCTCGCCGGCCGGCACCGAGGCTTCCGGCACGGGCAACATGAAGCTCATGCTCAACGGCGCGGTCACCATCGGCACGCTCGACGGAGCGAACGTGGAGATCGCCGAGCAGGCGGGCCTTGAAAACGAGTACATCTTCGGTGCCACCGTCGAGGAGATCAACATGGTGAAGCCCAACTACAACGCCCGCAGCTTCTATGAGGCTGACCCGGCCCTGCGCCGCGCGGTCGATACGCTGATCGACGGCACGGTCCCGACCGACGAGGAGCAGCACGAGCTCTATACCTCCCTGCTCGAGGGCGCAAGCTGGCACAAGCCGGACCAGTACTTCCTGTTCTACGACTTTGACAGCTACAAAAAGGCCCGTCTGCAGGCCAACCGCGACTACCGTGACCGGCTGTCCTTCGGCCGCAAGTGCCTCGAGAACGTCGCCTCCGCAGGCAAGTTCTCCTCGGACCGCACCATCCGTCAGTACGCGGATGAGATCTGGCACATCAAACCCGTAAAATAAAAAACGCAGCGCAGGGCCGGGTGACCGGTCTTGCGCTCTGCGTCTATGTAAAGGAATGGGACTATGTTCGACTATCTGATCAAAAACGGACAACTCATCGACGGCACCGGCAGCCCCGCCCGCCGGGCGGATGTCGGTATCACAGACGGGAAGATCGCTGCCATCGGCGATCTGTCTGCCGCACAGGCCGGAACCGTCATCGACGCGGCAGGGAAGACCGTCACACCAGGCTTTATCGACATCCACCGCCATGCCGACGCGGCGCTCTTCCGCCCGCATTTCGGCGAGCTGGAGCTCAAGCAGGGCCTGACCACGATCGTAAACGGCAACTGCGGCCTGTCCGTCACGCCCTGCAGCGGACCATACCGCGCGGAGATCGAGGCCTACCTGACCCCGGTCACGGGCGAGCTTCCCGCAGACGCGGACTGCAGCTCGATGCAGGCCTATCTGGATGCCGCCCGCAGACAGCTCAGCCCCATCCATACCGCCATGCTGGCCGGCAGCGGCACCATCCGCGCCTGCGCGGCCGGCTTCTCCGCGCCGACGCTGGACGCGGAACAGCTGCGCACGGTCCAGGGCCTGATCGAACGGGAGCTCGCCGCGGGTGCGCTCGGCGTCTCCCTCGGCCTCGGCTACGCGCCGGACTGCTTCTATTCGACCGAGATGCTGATCGAGACCCTGCGACCCCTGCAGGACTCCGGCATTCCCATCACCGTCCACATGCGGCAGGAGGGCAGCGGCGTGGTGGGCGCGCTCCGGGAGATGATCGCGGTCGCGCGCGCGCTGCGCACGCCCGTCGAGATCAGTCACCTCAAATCCATCGGCAAGGCCAACTGGCGCAGCTGCACGCCTGAGATGCTCCGCCTGATGGCCGAGGCCCGGCAGGAGGGCGTCCGGATCGCCTGTGACGTCTATCCCTATACCGCGGGCTCGACCCAGCTCGTCCACGTTCTGCCGCCGGAGACGCAGCAGGGCGGCATGGAGGCCCTGACCGAGCATCTGGCCGACCCCGCCTTCCGCGAAACGCTCAAGGCCCGGATGCTCACGGGCAGCGACTTTGAAAATATCTCGCTGCTGGCCGGGTTTGAAAATATCGTCGTTTCCAGCGTCCGGCTGGACAGGCTGCGGCAGTACGAGGGCCAGAGCATCGCGCAGATCGCCGGGCAGCAGGGGAAGGACCCCTTCACCTGCCTGTTTGACCTCCTGCACGCCGCGCACTGCGACGTGACCATGATCGACTTCATCGCCGCGGAGGACGATATCTGCGATATCCTGCGCGACGCGCACAGCTGCGTTATCTCCGACAGCACCTATCCCACCACCGGCATGCTCCACCCGCGCGTCTACGGGACCTATACCACGCTGCTGGAGCATTTTGTCCGCGAAAAGCAGGTCCTCTCGCTCGAAGCAGCCGTGCATAAGGTGACCGGCCGTCCGGCTGCGGTCATGGGCCTTCGGACCAAGGGTGTGCTGGCGCAGGGGATGGACGCCGACATCAACATCTTCGACCCCGCGCAGATCCACACCCGCGCGACCTATCAGGATCCTGCCCAGTTCTCCGACGGCCTCGATACCGTCTTCGTGAGCGGCCGACCCGCGATCCTGCACGGCGCGCTGACCGGCCGCAAAGACGGCACGGTCCTGACCCGGTAAACGCGCCGGCGGACATGCCCGGCGGGAGGAATTTCCGCGCCGCAGGCGGCCCGTTTTCCGGATTTGGGAAACTGTAAAAACTTTTTTAGGCGCGCTCATAATTTATTTGGACAAACGGGCGAAATTGTAGATATTTTTTCGGTAAAAACGTTGGTTTTTGGACAAAATAATACTGGACAGCCCACGAATGTTGCGGTATAATTTAACAGAATGTTGTGGGAAACTACAGTACATTGGCCGGCCCTGTGCCGGCAGGTAATAAGGAGGAAATTCATTATGTCTGTTAAAGTTGCAATCAATGGTTTTGGCCGTATCGGCCGTCTGGCTTTCCGTCAGATGTTCGGCGCTGAGGGCTACGAAGTCGTCGCCATCAACGACCTGA
>ERZ808240.3391-NODE-3391-length-15608-cov-6.121584_pt1 | contig 15608 bp, 13 predicted proteins | sample MGYA00521084_ERZ808240 | MGnify/ENA primary metagenome ERZ808240 (study PRJEB31516, sample SAMN03275571) | gut metagenome | biome: mammalia-associated habitat; material: feces | host: Papio cynocephalus | place: Kenya | collected 2012-08-06 ... | reverse complement strand
TTATAACAATATTTTCAGCCAACCAACACATATACGCTTCGTTCTGTGCCCCATAATAAGAAGACTTGTGCGAAACAATATTATTCATGGTATGAATATGCAATTTTTATATAATAATGACAATATAAATGCAACAAAATAAACATTTTGATTAAATTTTATCAATTTCACTTGCATATAAAAATAAGATTATATATCTTTGCAAGCAGATAAGTTTAACATCAGACATAAACAGTTTACTGAGGTTGACTCACAAAAGACAATTAAACAAGTACAACAATACACATTTAACAAGCATGAATAATTCATTGACATTTGCATGGTGGTGGCACTACTCAAGATTAAAACAATCGTGAGCACGGAGCCGTATACATATATCAACCAAGGTATAAAAAGGTCTGTCGCAAGTACGACAGACCTTTTCTTTTTATCCAAAGCAATGGCCAACAGCTCGCAACACGACAGATACAAACACCACATTGACACAACAGTTTATATTAACACACTAACTTACAGGGCATCAGCCATAGGCCCAGCAGCCCTGCCAAAAACATTCAGCGCTATGAACATGAGAGAGACATTGACCAAAGTGATACATCACGAAAGCCTTACCAGAGAAGAAACGAAGCAGATATTATTGGGCATTACCCAAGATGCTTTTCCGCAAGAGCAGATTACAGCTTTGCTTACAGCCTTGCAAATGCGGGGTGTTACAGTAGACGAGCTGTTAGGTTTTAGAGACGGTATATTGGAAACCGGTGTACAAGCCATTCTCAACTGCGACAAATATATTGACGTAGTAGGAACTGGTGGCGACCGGAAAAACACATTTAATATATCCACTTGCGCATGCTTTGTCATTGCCGGTGCAGGGTATAAGGTAGCCAAACATGGCAACTATGCAGCCACTTCTACCAGCGGTGCATCGAATGTGATAGAGGCACACGGCATACAATTCAGCACCGATACTGACTTGTTGAACCGGATAATCAACGAGTGTGGATTTGTCTATTTGCATGCTCCCTTGTTTGCTAAAGCCATGAAACATGTAGGTCCTATACGAAAGGCATTGCCCTTTCCTACCTGCTTCAACCTGTTGGGACCATTAGTCAATCCCTCACAGCCACAATGTCAACTGTTAGGTGTGGCCACACTTGACCAAATGAGACTCTACCGCAATGTTTATCAGAAAATCGGCATCCGCTATGGCATACTAAACAGTATTGACGGGTATGATGAGATATCGCTTACAGGCGATTTCAAGATTTCCACCAATCAATACGAAAAGATTTTTCACCCAACTGACTTGGGCTTTGAACTGGTTCATCCAACAGAATTAGTGGGTGGCAAGAATGTAGAAGAAGTCAAAAAGATATTTGACAGTGTATTGGAAAACAGGGCTACGCCCAGCCAGAAAAACGTGGTAATATGCAATGCTGCCTTTGGCATTCAAGTGATAGACCCCACAAAGAGCATTGAAGAAGCCATTGCGTTGGCACGTGAATCTATCGACAGTGGACGCGCCTTGCAAGTATTACATAAACTGATTGAACTGAGTAAATAGTCAACTATCATCTTTCATCAATAACATAGACATGGATATATTAGAAGAAATTATTGCCCACAAACAGCAAGAATTAGCCAGCTATCAACGGCAAACATCTGAAAAAGCAATACATCAAGCAGTAGAGCCCCTGCTCGGCAAGCCTCAACCATCGCTCAAAGCCTCACTGTTACACAGTAATACGGGCATCATAGCAGAATTCAAGCGCAAGTCGCCTTCTAAAGGATGGATTAATCAGCATGCAAATGTAAATGAAATAGTTACTGGCTATGAAAAAAACGGTGCGGCAGCCATCAGTATTCTTACCGATGATACTTATTTTGGAGGAAATGACAACTATATAGCAGAAGCGCAGAAAGCAGGAGCCAAACTTCCTATTCTCTATAAGAACTTCATCATTGACGAGTACCAACTGTTCCAGGCACGATACTGTGGAGCTTCTGCTGTGCTGCTTATCGCTGCCGTCTTGAACAAGCAACAGTGCAAAAGCCTCATCCATACAGCCCACGAAATAGGCTTGGAAGTATTGCTTGAGATGCACAATGAAAGCGAAACAGAATATGCTGATTTAGAACCCGATGTGTGTGGCATTAACAACAGATGCTTAGACACCTTCATTACCAATGTAGACACATCTATCAACCTCATTCACAGGCTTCCTCAAGAGGCCTGTAAAATAAGTGAAAGCGGTATTTCTAATGCTGAAACAGCCCATATTCTGCAAGTCATCGGATATAATGGCTTTTTAATAGGCGAAAACTTCATGAAACAAGCACAGCCAGGACTGGCACTCAAGAGATTTATTGAAGACATGAGCAGCAGCTCCATTCTATAATCCGCTAAATTGTTTTATACAACAAAAGAGCATGTACTATGACATCAGAACATTCATTTATCATAAAAGTTTGTGGTATGAGAGAAGCTCATAATATAGAAGCTGTCATGGAGCTTGACATTGACATGATGGGATTTATCTTCTATCCACAATCATCACGCTATGTCAGTCATGTGCCTAATGTACCTTCTATGTTTCAGTATAAATACAAGGCTTGCAACAATAAGCGTCCTAAGGCGGTTGGCGTATTTGTCAATGACACAATAGAAAACATACTTCACAAGGTTACAACTTATCAATTAGACTGTTTACAGTTACATGGGCAAGAATCTGTACACACTATCAGACAGCTGAAACAAGTCTTGCAAATGCAACAACTTAGCCATGTAGAAATAATAAAGGCTATCAACATAGCCACACCTACCGACTTTGACCTGTGTCAACAGTATGAGGATGTTGCCGATATGCTATTATTCGATGCAAAAGGAACAATGGCTGGAGGAAACGGCAAAACTTTTGACTGGACACTGCTGAATGATTACCAAGGTGCCCTACCATTCTTGTTAAGCGGAGGTATCGGCATTCATAACATTGATACACTTTGCCACCTACATCATCCCCGATGGCAAGGCATAGACGTAAACAGTCAGTTTGAATTATCGCCAGCTTTAAAAGATACCCGTCTTTTAGCATCTTTCATTACAAAAATCAGAACGTTTAAGAAAGCACTGTAACATGAACAAAATAGATCAATTATTCAATCAAAACAAGCAACACAAGCTGTTGTCGCTCTACTTCTGTGCTGGTTGCCCTACTCTCAACGGCACCGCCAACGTCATTGCCACCTTGCAGCGCCGTGGCATAGACATGATTGAGATAGGCATTCCGTTTAGCGACCCGTTGGCAGACGGTCCAGTCATACAGTCTGCAGGCACTGTAGCACTGAAAAATGGCATGACCCTCCGCTTGCTGTTCAGCCAACTGAAAGAAATAAAGAGTCAAATAACCATACCATTAGTACTTATGGGCTATCTTAATGTTATCATGCACTATGGCTTCCATGCTTTTTTCCAACAATGTATAACCTGTGGCGTATCAGGAGTCATCATTCCCGACTTGCCTTTCAGCGATTATCTGAAAGACATCAAGCCATTGGCAGACCAATACGACATTAGGGTCATTATGATGATAACACCCGAAACCAGCGAAAGCCGCATACGCTTTATTGACGATAACACCGAAGGCTTTATCTATATGGTATCATCGGCCAGCATTACAGGAGCACAGCAGCATTTTGACGAAGCCAAGCAAGCTTATTTCAAACGGGTAAACAGTATGCAGCTAAAACATCCAAGAATGATAGGCTTTGGCATTTCCAACAAGCAAACGCTGATGAGCGCACAGCAAAATGCGGCAGGTGTCATTATAGGCAGCAAGTTTGTTTCGCTGCTTAACCAAACCAACAATGCCGATAAAGCTCTTGACTTGCTCTTTGATGCCTTGCAACAAGAGGATTAAGCAATGAAGTACACCCTTCTATTTTATATTTATACTCACTAACACATACACACAATGAAAGAGTCATTCTTTGTAAATAAAAATGGATTTTATGGCGAATTTGGAGGTGCCTACATCCCGGAGATATTATATAAATGTGTAGACGAATTGAAGCAATCTTACCTGAACATTATTGAAAGCGAGAATTTCAAACAAGAATACCATGCCTTGCTCAAAGATTATGTAGGCAGGCCTTCGCCGCTCTATTATGCCAAACGCATGAGCCAACGTTACGGTTGTCAGCTCTATCTAAAGAGAGAAGACCTCAACCACACTGGTGCCCATAAAATAAACAATGCCATAGGACAAATATTATTAGCCAAGAAGATGGGCAAGACACGCATTATTGCCGAGACAGGAGCTGGACAGCATGGAGTGGCTACAGCCACTGTTTGCGCACTTATGAATATGGAATGTGAAATATTCATGGGCAAAACAGATGTGCAAAGGCAGCATGTAAATGTAGAGCGCATGCGTATGCTCGGAGCTAAAGTACATCCTGTAACCACAGGAAACATGACCCTAAGCGATGCTTGCTCTGAAGCCATTAGAGATTGGTGCAGCCACCCCGACAATACCTTTTATATAGTAGGATCTACTATGGGGCCTCACCCCTATCCCGACTTGGTGGCTCGCATGCAAAGTGTTATTTCAGAAGAAATAAAATGGCAACTGGAAGAAAAGGAAGGGCGTAACTATCCTGATTATCTAATAGCCTGCATTGGAGGTGGCTCTAATGCCGCTGGTACTATTTATCACTATGTGGATGATGAAAGAGTGAAGATCGTATTGGCTGAAGCTGGTGGACAAGGTATCAATTCCGGTTATACCGCAGCCACTATTCATAAAGGATCGGTGGGTATTCTGCATGGCAGCAAGATGCTGGTAATGCAAACACCTGACGGACAAATAGAAGAGGCATTTACCATATCAGCAGGACTTGATTATCCTGGCGTGGGTCCAATGCACTGCAATATGGCGGTAAAAGGGCGCAGCAAGGTGCTGGCTATCAACGATGATGAAGCTATTAAAGCAGGATTTGAGCTTACTCGCACTGAAGGTATCATACCTGCCATAGAGAGCGCACACGCTATTGCCGCACTGAAGAAGTTGACATTCAACCCATCAGACATAGTAGTACTGACTGTCAGTGGCAGAGGCGACAAAGATTTAGACACATATCTTAAACATAAAGAAAACCTATCAAGCAATGAATAACAGCAAATTTATATACCATACCATTAGCAAGACTGTATTGGCAGACTTGTTTACACCAGTCAATGTGTACATGCGCTTACGCGATGTTTATCCGCAAAGTGCACTTATGGAGTGTTCCGATTATCACGATGCAGGCAACAGCCATTCCTTTATAGGCATACGCCCTATCGCAAGCATAGCTATCAGCCACGGCCAAGCTATTTGCAGATACCCCGATGGAACAAAAACAACAGATTGTATCAATGATACATTTACTTGCGACAAGGCTATCAACACGTTCTTGGAAAAGTTTAAAGTAAGTGGTAGCAATGCTCAATACTGTGGGCTCTACGGTTACACCACCTTTAATGCCGTAAGATATTTTGAACACATCAAAGTAAAGGACACTACCATGGAACAAAATGATGCGCCAGACTTGTATTATATATTGTATAAAAATGTCATTGTATTTGACCACTACAACAACCAGCTTACAATAATATCACTTGCCACACAAGACAACGATAACGAAAGCCCCATAGAAGGGCTGCTAAAGCAGATAAAAGAAGGCACTGAAAAAGACTTTGGATTTAAGTGCATTGGTGAAACCACATCGCCACTTACAGATGAGCAACATAAAGAGAATATCAGAAAAGGCATAAAACATTGCCGGCGTGGAGATGTTTTCCAAATTGTACTGTCGCGCCGGTTTATACAACAGTTTGAAGGAGATGACTTTAAGCTTTACAGAGCTTTAAGATGTATTAACCCTTCACCCTACTTATTCTACTTCGACTTTGGAGGCTTTAGAATATTGGGCAGCAGCCCTGAAACCCACTGCCGAATAGAGGGCAGCAGGGCATATATAGACCCTATTGCAGGAACTACCAAGCGAACAGGCAATGCTGAAGCCGACAAAAAAGGAGCAGATTTCTTGCGCAACGACCCAAAAGAAAATGCCGAACATGTAATGCTGGTTGATTTAGCACGTAATGATCTCAGTAGAAATTGCCATAATGTAAAGGTTGATTTTTACAAAGATATTCAATATTATAGCCATGTGATACATTTGGTCAGCAGGGTGAGCGGAATATTAGACACTTCTAACCATATCAAAGCCTTTATTGACACGTTTCCCGCTGGCACATTGAGTGGAGCGCCTAAAGTAAGAGCCATGCAACTCATCAGCAAATATGAACCACATAACCGTGGTGCTTATGGTGGCTGTATTGGTTTTATCGGGTTAAATGGCAACCTCAACCAAGCTATAACCATACGTACTTTTGTGAGCCGAAACGGCGAACTGTGGTTTCAAGCGGGAGGAGGTATCGTTGCGAAAAGCAATGAAGACTATGAGCTGCAAGAAGTCAACAACAAGTTAGGGGCGCTAAGGAGAGCCATTGTCATGGCAGAAAAGTTATAAGCAACCCAATGCTGCAAACACACAATATTTTCAACTTTGGAACGTTCTTTGTATAGGGAAAGAGCAGTAGCAACAATATACAGGTACTGTCTTATACGGTAAATGTTTTTATAAAACGAAGCAAAACAGCATTTGCAAGAAGAAAGGTCATACAATTAGCACAGTCTCATTTAAATCCTGAAAACATGAAAATAGCAATCATCGACAACTATGATAGTTTTACATATAACCTTGTTCATTTAGTAAAAGAATTAGGGGCTGATATTTCTGTATATAGGAATGATCAATTTGAGCTATCCATTCTTAATACATTCGACAAAATACTGCTCAGCCCAGGTCCTGGCATACCACAAGAAGCAGGTCTTTTACTGGATGTTATCAACCGCTATAAAGGTGTTAAACCCATATTAGGTGTATGCTTAGGACACCAGGCAATAGGTGAATCCTTTGGTGGGAAGCTGGTCAATCTGACTGATGTATATCATGGCGTAGCCACAGAAGGCACGCAATTTGGCAACGACACATTATTCAATGGCTGCCAAAGACGAATAACAATGGGACGCTATCACAGTTGGGTAGTTGACAAAGCTACTTTTCCCAACTGTCTTGAAATAACCGCAGAAAGTGATGATGGGTATATCATGGCCTTGAAGCATAAAACATTTGACATCAAAGGCATTCAGTTTCACCCGGAAAGTATACTGACACCTGACGGAAAACGTATCATTAATAATTGGATTCAACAATAACGTACTGACAGCTGTTTCTACATCGCAGCACTCTATCATGCCGTCATGCAAGAACAGCTTATCTTAACAATCTACATATATGAAACACACATTCTACTGGCATTGCACTGTAATAGCCCTGCTTCTGTGTTTTTCCTCTTGCCAAAAAAGTTATGACGAAGAGGAATACAAGAAGAACAATCAGCAAGAAGAAACAAAGAATGACAGCAACGACACTGAAAAAGACAGTTCTGCTGACAATGACAAAAAGGATGATAACAATCATGCACAAGCTGACACAGTCAGCATAAAAGAATTCAGAAGCAATACGATTGGTGGGCAAATATGGGTAAAAGGTTATATTGTAGGAGCCGCTTCAGGAAGACCTAAAACACTGGAATTAGCACCACCATTCACAGTCAAGACAGCTTTGCTATTGGCCGATGACCCACAAGAAAGCAGTATAGACAATGTGATTTCCGTAAGATTAGTAGCAGGTAAATATCGTGATGCACTTAATTTGGTAGACAATCCAGACAATAAAGGCAAATGTATTGCTATCTACGGCATCCAAAAAACTTACCTGAACATGCCGGGCATCTATAATATCGATGGCATAGAATATTCTATAAAATAGGATATTTCATGCCATCATATTACGGCTTTGTGTCAATATGCTTCTGTTAAAATGTGCTTTTATAGTATATATATTAAAAAATTCTGTCGTATTAACACATCTTATATTTTTACAACATATTAAATTTATCTTAACGTGTTTGTAATTTTACATAAATACCTTTGCTGCCGTAAATAATAATAACATTTAACAGGTATTTATGAATTCAAGAAAACTCTTTGCATCAGCATTCGGAATGATAATGATGACAAGTGCCATTGCCGCAGGAGTGGTAGAAACAACAAAAAGCTTGGAATTGGGAAACATTCGCGGTCGCATCACAGACTCCGAGAAACAAGTGTTGCCAGGAGCAACCATCATGATTGAAGATTTGCATACAGGAGTAACAAGTGATATCAACGGATATTACTCCCTGCCCAACCTAAAGCCAGGTACCTACAAAGTAAAAGTAAGCTATGTAGGATATGCCCCTAAGGTGTACACTATCAAAGTAGGCAAAAAAAGCGTGGAACAGAATATAACACTTGATACAGGCAAGACATTAGATGAGGTAGTTGTTACAGGTGCTTTCTATGGACAACGTAAAGCCATGCAGATGCAAAAAGAGAGCATGGGTGTTTCAAATGTAGTGTCTGCAGATCAAGTAGGAAAATTTCCAGATGCCAATATTGGTGATGCACTAAAAAGAATCAATGGCGTAAATGTGCAATACGACCAAGGCGAAGCTCGCTTTGGGCAAGTAAGAGGAACATCTGCAGACTTTACTTCCGTAACAGTAAACGGCAACAGGATACCGTCTGCTGAGGGCGATACACGCAATGTGCAATTAGACCTTATCCCATCTGATATGATTCAGACTATTGAACTCAACAAGGTGGTTACAGCGGACATGGATGGTGATGCCATTGGAGGTGAGATTAATTTAATTACTAAAAATACACCAAACCATAGGATAATGAACTTCAATGTTGGCTCTGGCTACTCATGGGTTAGTCAGAAAAATGAATGGGACTTGGGCGCATCTTGGGGACAACGCTTCTTCAACAATAAATTAGGAGTAATGGCAGCTGCTTCTTATCAATACATGCCTGGCGGCTCTGACAATACAGAATTTGAATATGAAGAGAACGACAAAAAAGAGCTTGAGCTTAAAGAAGCTCAAGTAAGACAATATTATGTAACAAGAGAACGGCAGAGCTACTCATTAGCCCTTGATTATATCTTCAACCCACAGCATAAGATTTCTTTTAAAGGCATCTATAACCGTCGCAGTGATTGGGAAAACCGCTACCGCATTTCATATAAAAAGTTGAATAGCAAGGCATCCAAACAATCTGTTGTGTTACAAACTAAGGCTGGCTCTGACGATAATAAAGATGCAAGATTAGAATTACAGCAGACTATGGATTACACCTTAGATGGTGAACACTACTTTGGCAACATGAAAATAGACTGGGCAGGAAGTTATTCTCGTGCGACAGAAGGGCGTCCTAATGAGCGTTATGCTGCTTACTCACTGAAAGGAATTGACTTTGGCAAAGATTTTAAGGATGTAGGCGACAGACAGCCTTATTACAGTAAACAGCTACCGGAATTGACCGATGAATCATGGACCCTAAGCGAGCTCAACAATTCGAATCAAGACATTGTAGAAAACGAATGGAAAGGGAAAATAAACTTTACACTACCTTTATCCATTGGCCTATATGGCAACATGCTGAAATTCGGTGCCAAAGTAACAGCTAAAAACAAGAAACGCAACACGTCATATTTTGACTATGACCCAGATGAAGTGTTAGGTAAAGACTGGCGCAACAGCACTTCTCTGCAAATACGTGATGGTTTCATGCCAGGCAGTGTATACCCTTCTCATGAGCCTTTTATCACAAAACAGACTTTAGGAAATATTGATTTTTCTAAATATAAAGGCGAAGAAAATTATGAAGAAGAGGCTGGAAACTACAAAATACACGAACGCATTACTGCAGGTTACTTGCGATTTGACCAGAAATTAGGAAAGAAGCTCTCTGCTACCATTGGTTTGCGTGTAGAACGGACAGATTTGAAAACCAGTGGATACAACGTTGACGTGCCGGAAAAAGGCGATGCTACCATGACCCCTACCGGTGAATACAAGAGCCACTACACAGATTTATTGCCCAGCTTGCTGCTGAAATACAAATACAATAAAGATGGAAATATTAGAGCCTCCATTACCAAAACTATTTCACGTCCCAAATATTCAGCATTGATTGCCAATAAGACATTCAATACAGCAGATCTTGAAGCTACCATTGGCGACCCTAACACCAAACCGGCAAAGGCAATTAATATAGACTTATCTGCAGACTACTTCTTTAAGAATGTGGGATTGGTAAGCTTGGGCTTATTCTATAAAGACATCAAAAACGTAAACATAGAGTGGGCTTCTAACAAGTATTTAGGTAAAGACCTTGGACTGACAGGCAAATATGCAGACGAAAGTTTTGAGGTTACACAAAACATTAATGCTTATGATGCCAAAATATTAGGCATAGAAGCAGCTTATCAGCGCGACTTTGGCTTCATCTCGCCAGCATTAAAATGCTTAGGCTTCTATGGCAATTACACTTATACACACAGTAAAACCGACAACTACAACAAACGCTTGAACATACAAGATGGTGATGATGTAAAAGTGGCTGGTTCGCCAGAACATACTGCCAACGCTTCGTTATTCTTTGAAAAATTTGGCATTAACATTCGCCTCTCATACAATTATGCCTCATCATTCATAGACCAAATGAGCACCAGCAGAGCCCTTGACCGCTATTACGACAGTGTGAACTATCTTGATTTAAATGCAAGTTATACATGGGGAAAGACGACCAAATTCACCATATTTGCCAATGCAAACAACCTGCTTAACCAACCCTTACGTTACTATCAGGGAACTAAGGATCGTACCATGCAAGTTGAATATTATGGAGTAAAGGTAAACGCGGGATTTAAAATTAACTTATAAACAGATTTTCCGGTTTCTATAAAATAACAAAACAATGAATCTTTTTTTTAAGAAAACAATTGTTCTTCTTTTTCTATCCATAGTTTCCATTGCTTCCACAATAGCCCAAACACCGCAAACATGGGAAACGCTAAAAGGAGAAATAAACCTATATATGGTCAATGACATGGGCAGAAATGGATATTATGACCAAAAAACAATAGCAGAATTGATGGGTACTATGGCAGAGACAATTGGTCCTGAGTGTGTAATAGCGGCAGGTGACGTACATCACTTCAATGGTGTGGCATCTGTAAAAGATCCATTATGGACTACAAACTATGAGCTTATATATTCTCATCCAGAACTGATGCTCGACTGGTTTTCTGTATGCGGAAATCATGAATATCGGGGTAATACTCAAGCCGTGCTTGACTACGCTAAAGTAAGTCGTCGATGGATGATTCCTTCTAAATACTACACAAAGGTATTTAATGACCACGGAACGACACTCCGCATTGTTTTCCTTGATACCACTCCACTCATAGACAAATACAGAAATAATCCTGATGTGTACCCTGATGCATGCAAAGAAGACATGCAAAAACAACTGACATGGCTTGACCAAACACTGAGCAAAGCTAAAGAAGATTGGATAATTGTAGTAGGACATCATCCCATCTATGCAGAAACGGGCAAAAGCGCCAGTGAACGTCTGGACATGCAGAAGCGGGTGATGCCTATATTGCACAAATATAATAATGTCGCTATCTATGCTTGTGGACACATCCACAACTTCCAACATATCAAAATGAAAGGCGATGCTATTGACTACGTGGTGAACTCTGCCGGTGCCTTAAGCCGCAAAGTGAAACCGATAGAAGGAACTGTATATTGTTCACCAGAGCCAGGTTTTTCGGTTATTGCAGCATCTAAAAGCAAGCTAAATCTGTATATGATAGACAAAAAGGGAAATATACTGCACACTGTAACAAAAACAAAATAAAAATACAGCATAAAAGTTGATTTCGATAAATAATCACTTTAAACATTTAAAACTGCACCTTGGAACAGAAGACCTCAAGGTGCAGTTTTAAATTCATTTCCGCTTTCCAGATACAATGGTTTGCAATACCACTGAAAGTATAATCATCAACACACCTATCCAAAAAGAAGTATTTAATTCTTGCCCTTCATTAAAAAATATCATGGCAAGTATAATGCTATATATAGGCTCAAGGTTATAACTCAAATTGACAGTAAAGGCAGAAATAGTGCGTAAAGCTTGCAACTGAGTAAGAAAAGGTCCTATAGTAAAGATTGAAGCAAAGACTGGTATGTACAGCCAATCCTTACCCATAGGCAGCAACGTGACCGATGGATATAAATAAAAATAAGCAGGCAAGACAAACGTTAAGAATCCCCACCCTGACAATAATTCATATAAAAGCATCGTGCTACTTGAACGGCCTGTGGTACGCTGCACTCTTTTGCTGGTAATGGAAAACAGTGTATAGAATAGTGAAGAGCAAGTGCCAATAATAATACCAATACGATGATGGGTATCCAATCCAAATATCAGTAGTATACCAGCAAGCGTTATCATACTCAACAGCAGTTCTCGTGGCGACACACGCTGATGACTTGTAAATGGCTCAACAATAGCAGTAAAGAAGCCATTCAGTGCTATACATACTACTGCTATACTGACATTAGAAGCTTTTATACTGGCATAAAACAAAACCCAATGTACAGCCAGCAACACGCCACACCCGGCTATTCTTATTAAATGCCCTCTACGGGGAACATCCACTCTGTGATTTACACAAAGTACCACCGTCAGTACTACAGCGGCAATAATCATACGATACCAAACCAATGGCAACTCTGCCAAAGATATCAATCTGCCAAAAATGCCCGTAGCACCAGCCAATAATATACCTATATGCAAGCGTAAGTAATCATTCGTATTATCCTGTTGCATTATTTATACCTTATTTTCTTAACGCCCTCATTGCATTCAATACAGCCACTACCGTAACGCCTACATCTGCCATTACTGCCATCCACATATTGCTTAATCCTACCGTAGCCAAAAGTAATACAGCTACTTTTATTCCAATAGCAAACCATACATTCTGCTGAGCTATACGAATGGTACGACGTGCTATACGAATAGCTCGTACTATTTTATAAGGTTTATCATCCATCAATACCACATCAGCAGCATCAATAGCTGCATCACTACCCATACCTCCCATAGCAATGCCTACATCTGCACGCTTTAATACAGGTGCATCATTAATGCCATCGCCCACAAAGGCCAATGCTTTACCCTGAGGCTTCGTTGTTAGCAAACGTTCTACATAGTCTACCTTATCGGTAGGTAACAGTTCGGCATGGTATTCGTCAATACTTAGACGCTGAGCCACTAATTCGCCCACCTCTTTTCTGTCGCCCGTAAGCATAACTACATGTTCCACACCAAGACGCTTTAAAGATGCAATAGCCGATAGACTATCTTCTTTTATCTTATCATTCACCACAATATGACCAACATAGACACCATCTACAGCTATATGGATAATTGTGCCCACTTTATGGCAATCATGCCACTGTGCACCTATTGCATCCATCAACTTAGTGTTGCCTACACATACTATTTGTCCATTCACTTTAGCACGTATGCCTTGTCCAGCTATTTCCTCTACATCAGTAACCAAACAACCGTCATGAGCCTCATCAGGAAAAGCATTGCGAAGAGCAATACCTATCGGATGAGTGGTATAATGTTCTACATGAGCCGCCAAATGGAGCAACTGATGTGCATCAAAATGATTAGGATGTACAGCCTCTACCTCAAACTGCCCATAAGTAAGGGTACCTGTCTTATCAAATACAACAGTGCCAAGATGAGCCAGTTTATCCATATAGTCGCTACCTTTTATCAAAATTCCACAACGAGATGCTCCACCTATTCCACCAAAAAATGTCAGAGGAACACTAATAACCAAGGCGCACGGACACGATACTACTAAGAATATCAAGGCACGATAAAGCCACAAAGAGAATGATTCAACATAACCTTCTACGGCAAAAAAAGGAGGTACCAATGCTAAAAACAAAGCTAACAATACCACGATAGGAGTATAGACATGAGCAAACTTAGAAATAAAAGATTCGCTTCGCGACTTATTTTCATTGGCATTCTCTACCAAATGAATAATTTTTGAGACAGTGCTCTCGCCAAAGCTTTTGGTGGTCTGCACTTTTATTACACCCGTAAGATTTATACAACCTGATATAATGTCATCACCTACAGATAAGTCGCGAGGTACACTTTCACCTGTTAAAGCCAAAGTATTGAGTGCGGAAGTACCTGATAGTACGATACCGTCAAGAGGCACTTTTTCGCCTGGCTTGACAACAATAGTCTCACCTACTTTCACCGTAGAAGGTTCTACACTGACCAATTGACCATTACGCCACACATTAGCCACATCAGGACGAATATTCATCAGATGAGAAATACTCTTGCGACTTCTACCTTCCGCATAACCTTCAAAAAGTTCACCCACCTGAAAAAACAACATTACAAAGACCGCCTCAGGAAACTCGGTATCAGCGCCAGGTAAAAAGCCAATACACAATGCACCTATTGTAGCAACGCTCATTAAAAAGTCTTCGTTAAACATATTGCCATGCATCACCCTTTCTGCTGCCTCTTGCAATGTTTCATGACCAATAAGCAAATAAGGTACCAAATAAACCAACAATAACTGCCATGTAGATAATTGACAGTTTTTTTCTATACACACAGCTCCTATCAGCAACAGTATTGTTGATGCAATAAGTAGCAATTTGTGTTTAAGACTTTCTTCCTCATGTTCATGATGATGAGCTGCATCGTCATGAGTACATGCTACATGTTTTGTTTCACTCTCTATATACTGTTTTTCCGTTGAACAACAGCAGCTGCAATGTTTTTTGTCTGTCATTGTATATTATTTATTTTATGTTCAAATTGATACTATACATCTACCTTTAACTAAGAACTAACGTAGTCAAATGCAATTATTGATGCAAAGATATCACTTTAAAGCTGCAACTTAGTTGCAATTTTCAAATTACAATGAATTTTAGTCATCTGCATTAACATGCTGACAAGCGGTAGAAAAATAACATGAGAATCAAGGTATCGGCCATGCGTGACGAAAAACTGTTTCAAGAGGTTTCAGGCAGAGTCATTATTGACGACTCAGGGGATAAGGCATCGCAATTCTTGAATGAGGGAACTTCCTCACGTAGCTTTTGTCCCGAGGTCAACGCCTTTGGCTATATCGTTCTTGGCCAAGGCCAGATGTTATAGGCGAATGTGGATTTCTCTTATGGAGACAACCGTTATAACGATGACATTCAGGAAAAAGGCTATCGTTTTCTCTCCAATGACAATGAAGATATCTGGCAATTGAAGAATTCCGCCAGTTATAGCAAGATCGTCAAGTCTCAGAAGGCATGGCTACTAAATATCGGGAAGGAGGTGAATATGGAAAACAACAATTCCTGCAGGATTTATCTAAGTTCTATAATGAAATAACTCCACGGGAGATGTTGTTTGATATTTCCAATTATCAATACTCTGTTAATTCTAATGTAATCGTTTGAAAATGAGAGAGTTAATTAA
>ERZ808240.3390-NODE-3390-length-15617-cov-49.590927_pt1 | contig 15617 bp, 8 predicted proteins | sample MGYA00521084_ERZ808240 | MGnify/ENA primary metagenome ERZ808240 (study PRJEB31516, sample SAMN03275571) | gut metagenome | biome: mammalia-associated habitat; material: feces | host: Papio cynocephalus | place: Kenya | collected 2012-08-06 ... | reverse complement strand
TGCAAACAAAGGCTACAGGAGAGCTTGATCTCTTCGGCGCACAGCCAGCCGATGGTCAAGAAGAGCAAAAAAATACGAGTTTTGAGAGTATTAAGACTGTAGCCCACGATTACAAACTCATTGAAACAGAAGAGGATGCAAAGAAACTTTATGATTATTTATTTACATACAAGATTCTTAGTCTAGACACAGAGACCACATCAACTACTGCTGTCGATGCAGAATTGGTAGGCTTGAGCTTTGCCGTAAAGGAGAAAGAAGCATTCTATGTCGCGATTCCTGCTAATCGTGAAGAAGCCTTAAAAATCGTAAATATCTTCAAACCACTCTACGAGAATCCAGAAATTCTAAAAGTGGGACAAAACATCAAGTACGATTACGAGGTGTTGATGAATTATGGTGTGGAGATACAAGGCAAGATGTTCGACACGATGCTCGCCCACTACATCATCCAGCCAGAGCTCTACCACAACATGGACTATCTGGCGGAAGTGTTCCTCCACTATCAGACTGTTCACATCGAAGAGCTGATAGGTCCAAAGGGCAAGAACCAAAAGTCGATGCGCGACCTCGCTCCATCCGAAGTATATGAGTATGCTGCCGAGGATGCCGACATCACACTTCGCTTGAAGAACGTACTCGAACCTAAGCTCAAAGAGATAGATTGCGAGGATTTGTTCTGGAACGTAGAGATGCCACTCGTGCCGGTACTCGCCCACATGGAGATGAACGGCGTGTGCATCGACACCGACACACTGAAGGAAACTTCCAATAATCTTACCAATCGACTGAGCGAGATAGAGCACCATATCTATGAGTTGGCAGGCGAATCATTCAACATCGCTTCCCCTCGCCAAGTGGGAGAAATCCTCTTCGGAAAGATGAAGATAGTGGAGAAGCCAAAGAAGACAAGAACAGGACAATACGTGACGAGCGAGGAAGTGCTACAGCAACTCCGCAGCAAGAGTCCGATTATCGATGAGATACTGAACTACAGAGGGTTAAAGAAGCTTTTGGGCACCTACGTGGATGCCTTGCCAAAACTCATCAACCCTCGCACAGGACACATTCACGCACAGTTTAACCAAGCTGTCACTGCTACAGGTCGCCTCTCTTCAAGCGACCCTAACTTGCAAAACATTCCTGTACGTGACGATGATGGCAAGGAGATACGTCGCTGCTTCATCCCAGAACCAGGATGTCTGTTTTTTTCTGCTGATTACTCCCAGATAGAATTACGCATCATGGCTCACCTCAGCGAAGACAAGAATATGGTGGAAGCATTCCGTGAGGGTTCTGACATCCATGCTGCTACCGCCGCCAAAATATGGCACGAGGACATCAAGGATGTGACAGATGCCCAACGCAAAAAGGCAAAGACTGCCAACTTCGGAATCATCTACGGCATCACCACCTTCGGACTTGCCCAGCGCATGAACATCGAGAACAAAGAAGCGAAGCAAATTATAGAAGATTACTTCCGTACCTTCCCTGGTGTTCAAGCATATATGGAGAAATCAAAAGAAATGGCTAGAGCCAAAGGCTATGCCGAAACCATATTCCACCGTCGCCGCTACCTGCCAGACATCAATAGTAAGAATGGTACCGTGAGAGGATTCGCCGAGCGCAATGCCATCAACGCCCCTATCCAGGGATCAGAGGCAGACATCATCAAGGTGGCGATGGTGCACATCTTCAACCGATTCAAGGCAGAAGACATCAAGAGCAAGATGATTATCCAAGTACACGACGAACTCAACTTCTCCGTATATCCAGAGGAGAAAGACCGAGTGGAGAAAATTGTAGTCGAAGAGATGCAGAATGCCTATCATCTGAGCGTGCCTTTGATTGCAGATGCAGGTTGGGGCAAAAACTGGCTAGAAGCTCATTAAAGAAACTGGCTAGAAGCTCATTAAAAAGAACCGGACTAGAAGCTCATTAAAAAGACAAGTCAAAGGTACAAAAATGGATGCAAATGGTAAAAAATTGCCATTTGCAACCATTTTTACATCAAAAACGCACCGACTTTATAAAATTTTTCGTATATTTGTAGCAGAAATCTATCAAGCATAGGAATATATGGATACAAACAGCCAAAATGAACCAAAATGAACCAATTCTATTTGGTGATTTTTCCATACCTTTGCATAAAATAATAATTATAAAAACAAAGCTTATGAAACATCTATTTTTCTCAGCTGGATTGTTTTGCCTTATGATGGCAGCACCGCTTAACACATTTGCACAGTCACAAGATTCAAAAGAAGTAAGAAAGGAGCGCAAAGAACTTATCAAGTCATCTAAGGCAGAGCTTAACGAAAAAGCATCTAAGGCTGCCCAAAAAGAAGCTAAAAGACTGAAGAAAGAGGGTTGGGTTACAGCTCCTGGAGCACTTCCATTGGATAAGCAGTTGGACAAATCGTATGTGATGCAATACCAATATGATGACTCGATGTACCCTCTCTATATTATGGGAGAAGCTATGAGCATTGGCGAGAACTACGACGGTGCCAAAATGCAAGCACTGGAACTAGCAAAACAGAACCTTGCCGCACAGATTCAGACAGAGGTATCCGGACTTATCGACAATTCGGTTGCCACACAGCAACTTGCAATGGAAGAGGCTGTTACAGTAACCAAGAGCATTATGGCTAGCAAAAGCCTCATTGTACAAAGCATTGGTAGAACTATCACTGTGGTAGAATGCTATCGTACATTGAACAACAAGAACAAGGAAGTACTTGTACGCATCGCCTACAATGGAGCAATGGCAAAAGCTGCAGCAAAGGCCGCAATCAGAAAGAGCCTGGAAAACGAGAGCGATGAATTGCGAAACAAGCTCGATAATATCTTAGGTACCAACAAGTAACACCTTACGGCAAATCTTGATAAATACTAAAATAAGGTAAAACTTAATATTGCATCAACGTATGAAAAAGACAACATTCATAATAGCATGCCTATTAGGATGCACTGCACTCAGCCTCTCCGCGCAAGAGGCTGAGCAGTCAAAACTGCACGAAATTAGCGTGAAGTTCAACAAGACCCCAGAAGGTCTTGCCAATTACTATAGTGGCTACTACTTCTACAACGGAAAGGAAATCTACAATATGCGCAACTACTTGATGCACACAGGCAATGGCATCAAGTCACTCATCATCAACCCTTCGGGTAGTTCTTATGCGTTCATTGACAACAAGAAGGAAAAGAATACCGTAGATGTTTTTAGCTTGATCAACAAGGATTTACAGATAGGAAAGATTTCCACCAATAAGCTATTCAAGCCACTCGCCATCTGTTATGCTCCAGATGCAAAATATCTCTACGTAATGGGGTCCGACAGCAAAATTCATCTCTACGAAACACGAAAGACTAAGGAAGTAAAAAGTTTCAGCATCAATGAGAGTGCTTCACGACTGGATGCAAGCCCTAACGGATTCTTCCTTCTGGCAAGCGACAAAAACAAGATACAGATAATCAACCTGGAAAGCCAAACAGTACGCACTACCCTCTCTCTCAAGGCTGATATCAAAGACATTGCCTTCTCTAGCAATAGCAAGCTGATGGCAGTACTCACCGCTGATGGCGTTTGCGATGTATATGATACTAAGACTTTCACAGTGAGCAAACATTACGATGCCATGGGAATAGCCGAGAAATGCTACTTCCACCCCGAAAACAAATATCTTGCAATCGTAACGGGCGACCAGCGAGTAGCTTTTATCAACTTGCTCAACGACGATGACCGTCAATACGTGGATGCCAAACAGGGAAACATCAAGTATATCAACTTCTCGAAGAATGTAAAGGACGATATCTATTTGGTACACAACTACAACAGCGGAATCACCTTCACACCGGTCGCCTTCCTGAGTCCTAACCGCCAGGAGAAGCTGAAGGACGAGCTCAACAGTCGCATGGACGAGTGGATGAAGCGTATGGATGGTGAAACACTCGATGACTACAATGCACGTGTAAACGAGCAGTCAAGATTGAAGCAAATGCGCCTCTTCGAGACTCAAATTGCCACAAATATGGCAGACAACCTACTCACCACTTCCGATGTGAAACTTGGTAACTACAACTCGGAAATGAATATGTTGACTCTCGAATTCAACAATATGCCTAGCATTTACCTGACTGTGCCAGTTAGCGAATTGGAAGGTATGGACGCAGGTAGCCTGGAATTCACCAACACACAGTATGGATTGAACGACAAAGATGAGTTCGAGCTCGTATATACAGAAGTTATCAACAAGAAAACCGGCAAGAAATACGTCTTCGATAACACCGAGCGTAAGTCGTTGGCTTTCTTGGAGTCAGACGACAACTTCGTACCTTTCGAACAGTTGCAGGGTGCCAAAATGGAAGAGCTGAAACTTGAGGAAATCAAGAACAAGATCTTGAAGAACGCCCAAGAGCAAAACGTCATCTCCGACCACACCAAGATAGACGTACATACCAAGGTGGCTAATGGTGTAGATGCCTCAGGCAAGAATATATTCAATTACGACGTGGATGTATCTTACACCGTGGACGAGGAATACTCCGCCAAGGACGATTTTGCCCCAGGTCACTTCAAGACAGAAGAATCCAATGCTGCCCAGGCTATGCTCGCAATCGTAAAGAAGGCGTTGGAGGAGGATTTCGCCAAATACACAGCCGAAGGCAAACAAGTAAAGATTCAAATCACGGGTATGGCTGATGCCTTGCCATTCAGTCGCACAGTGGCTTACGATGGCTGCTACGGCGACTTCGAGCAAGAACCTGTTCACAAGAACGGAGAGCTAAGCAACATCACCGTAACCAAAGCCACTGGCATCAGCGAAAACGAGCAGTTGGCTTACTTGCGCGCTATGGGCGTAAAGAATTACATCGAGCAAAACATCCCTGCCCTACAGAAGATGAAGACTTCTTACGACACCTATATCCAAATTTCGGAAAACAAGGGTGGAGAATACCGTAGAATCGGCGTGAAGTTCACCTTCATAGATGTGTTCTAAAAGATTATAGACTTAACATATAAGAATGAAGAAAATATTTATTGCAATATCTATTTTTCTATTATCGTCGGGCAGCAAATTGGCTGCCCAGACGATAACTGACTCTAACGACGCATACAGAGAGTTCGTGCAAATAGCCAATAAAGATGGCGACAAGACTCAGATGTATGATGCGCTTTATCGTTGCTATACTGCAACTTATTACATTATCACACATAGCGAAAAGACGAGCGCAGAATATTCACAAGCACTCTCTAACATGAAGAACATCATTGCGTTCCTGCCAAATGCCGCTGCCTACAACAGCAACAATCAAAGTGTAGGCAACGCCATCAAATTTGCACGCGCTTACATCGACGTGGTAAGTTTACCAGACTTCGCCGATGGGGGATATACATCACAAAATGCCTATTCACAGCTTTCTTACTTCGCAGCAGCCAACTTGGTCAACCGCCGACAATACGAGGAAGCCATCCCATACCTTCAGGCATATCTACGCTCTGGCGATGAGAAATTCCGCAAGTCAGTATTTATGAACCTCATCAAGGCTTGCGCACAATCCAATAAATATCAGCTTGCCGTCATCACCCTCGACCAAGCATCCGACAACTACCCTACCGACTACGACATCGTATCTTCGGCCGTAAACCTTTGCATCGACCACAAGGACAACGCCAACCTACAGAAGTTCGTAGCCAAAGGACTTGTATTACGTCCGGATGACGAAACCCTACTCAATATACAAGGAAAACTCTACGAAGAGGGACATAACTTCGAGCAAGCACTTGATATCTACAAAAAGCTACAAGTGGCTCATCCTAAGGCACTCGACGTTTTGAAGCACCTTGCCATCAACAATTACAACATAGGTGTGCAAAGCTATAATCAAGCACTAGAATTGAAGGAGGGCGACCGCCATCTCAAGGAGTTAGAAACCAATTACAAGAACTTCTTCACCTACTCTGTTGGACACCTGAAGAACATCCTCAGCAATGATCCTCTTTCGCTCAAATATACCCAAGCACTAGCCATTGCTTATAAATGCATAGGCGACAAGGACAACTTCAACATCATCAATAACAAGCTGGCTTCATTAGGTGGCGGAAAGATTGAATCAAACGTCATCCCTCAACTCATAGAATTTAATGGTGAGGTGAAACCTACCATCGCCGTTGCTGCGCCACAAACTCCAAGCAGTAGCGACACCGGGCAGCAAACCAGCTCCGATGAAGAAAAGGGTATTCCGGCCTACTCCGCTTTCGCCATCCCATTCATAGAGAGCCGCATCGACAAATGGCAAAAGAAGGACAGCTACGAGACGCTAGATGAGTATCGTGCCCGCATGACTGAGAAGAATCGAGATGCCAAGATAGCCGAGATGCAACGATTGGCACAGCAAGAATATATTAGCAAATATGAGTCAAAGGTAAACCTTAGACACTTGGAACTCAAACCTTACGATGCTGAGCATGAGGTATTCTTGGTAACATCGGATGATTTGGGAGAGATGATTGTGCCTGTGCCTAGAGCCAACGACGAAGCTCGCATCTTTGCGTCCAACTGGAACGGAATGCAATTCAAAAATCCTCAGTACTTCATAGACAAAGACCATTTGGCACTCGCAAAGCTTACCATCATCACCCCTTCGGGAAAGGAATATCAGTATGACAATGCAGCTGCGCTCAATTACACCGCCACCAACGTGGAAGTTCATTTTGATCCTATCAATGCCAATATGTTGGCTCAAAGCGAAAATGCCAACAAACAGACAGTAGAGCAGCAAAACGTAAAGTTGGGCACATCTGATGTGGACGAGAACATACCAGAGATGCCAATGACCAACAAGAAGACTTTTGCCGTTGTCATCGCCAACCAGAACTATAGCAATGTGGCTGGCGTACCATTGGCACTGAACGATGGTCTTGCCTTCTCCAAGTACTGCGAGAAGACTCTGGGAATGCCTGCCGAAAACGTACGTTACTACCCAGATGCCTCTTACGGAACGATGCTACGTGCCATTCGAGACATCAAGAACATAGCCAACGCCTTCAATGGCGACATTAACATCGTTTTCTATTATGCTGGTCATGGTATTCCTAACGAGGCTACCAAGGACGCTTATCTCTTGCCTACCGACGCCGACGGCACACAGACTGAAGGATGCTATTCGCTCAATAAACTCTATGCGGAGCTAGGTTCCACCAAAGCGAAAGAAATCGTAGTATTCCTGGATGCCTGCTTCAGTGGTTCCAAGCGAGAGGAAGGTATGCTTGCATCTGCTCGTGGCGTAGCCCTGAAGGCGAAACAGGAAGACCCTCGTGGCAATATGGTGGTATTCAGTGCCGCCACAGGCGACGAGACGGCATTCCCCTACTCTGCCAAGGGCCATGGTCTCTTCACCTACTATCTCCTAAAGAAACTTCAAGAAACCAAGGGCGAAGCAAACCTAGGTGAGCTGGGAGAATATATATCTGAGAATGTCAAGCAGCAATCTGTGGTCATCAACCGCAAGGTACAGACTCCTACCACCATTCCATCCACCTCGCTTTCGGCAAGTTGGAAAGACTTGAAGCTGAAATAGCAAGAAGAGACAGACAAATAAATAATATTGAGACAAGAATGAAATAGTATGAAACAATACATATTCATATTTATGATGATGTTACTGGGCATAGCAACTAACAGCTATGCCCAGCGCACCAAGAAGGTGCATGGCGAATATATCTACCGTGCGCCCGAGAATGTGTCGTTGGAACAAGCCAAGAAGACTGCATTGAGCCGTGCTCAGATACAAGCCTTGGGCGATGAGTTTGGCACTGTGGTGGCACAACACAACGCCACCCTGATGAACAACACCAATGGCACAGTGAAAACAGACTTCACCTCACTCAGCAGCAGTGATGTGAAGGGAGAATGGTTGGAAACCATTGGCGAACCTCAATATGAAATTAGCTATGAGCAAGGAATGCTTGTTGTGAAATGCTCGGTAAGTGGCAAAGCCCGAGAGCTGGTGGCCACCCAAAACAACTTCGTGGCGAAAGTGCTGCGCAATGGCACCGACGACCGCTTCGAAGGCGATGATTTCAAAAGCGGTGACGATTTATACCTTTCTTATCAAAGCTCTACAAAGGGATACGTGGCTGTATATCTGATTGACGATAACAAGAACGCCTACTGTCTTCTTCCCTATCAATCCTCGCAGGACGGAAAAGTAAGGGTGGATGCCAATACGAGATACGTATTCTTCAATTCCAAGACCGCTGCTCCCCTATTCCAGCCTGCTGATGTAGATGAATACAATATGACATGTGAAAAACCTCAAGAAACAAATTACATCTACATCATCAGCTCGCCTAATCCATTTGTCAAGGCGATAGACAATGCCAAGGAAGGATTGCCTAGAGAGTTGAAATACGAGGACTTCCAAAAGTGGCTCACTAAAAACCGCACCGCCGACAAGGATATGCAGGTGGAAATCAAGACAATTACCGTGAAGAAATAACACGAGTCTCTCCTACCCTATGGTTCTTTGCAGGCAGCAATCTAAAAAATAAGCTTATCATGACGTTTTCTCGCTGAAAATGTGTATCTTTGCACCCGCAAAAAGAAAAAGCATTCATGAATACAACAAAGATAAACGAATTTGAGGTGATGGCTCCAGTGGGATCTCGCGAATCCCTGGCTGCTGCCATCCAGGCTGGAGCCGACTCCGTGTATTTCGGAATCGGCAAGCTGAACATGCGTTCGCACTCCGCCAACCATTTTACCATCGACGACTTGCGTGAGATTGCCGCCACCTGCAACGAGCACGGCATCAAGACTTATCTCACCGTGAACACCGTGATTTACGATGACGACATCGCCACGATGAAGGAAATCATTGATGCAGCCAAGGAGGCGGGCATCTCTGCCGTCATCGCCAGCGACGTGGCTGTGATGAGCTATTGCAATGAGGTAGGTGAGGAAGTTCACTTATCCACACAGTTAAACATCTCAAACACAGAGGCTTTGAAATTTTATTCACGCTTTGCCGATGTGTCTGTCTTAGCACGTGAATTGAACATGGACCAGGTGAAGCACATCCATGAGCAGATAGAGAAACAGAACATCTGCGGTCCGATGGGCAAGCAGGTTCGCATCGAGATGTTCTGTCATGGTGCGCTCTGCATGGCCATATCTGGCAAGTGCTACATGAGTCTCGCCAATGCCAACCGCTCTGCCAACCGTGGCGAGTGCGTGCAGATTTGCCGCCGCAGTTACACCGTGACCGATAACGAGACCGGCAACCAACTGGAAATCGACAACAAGTATGTGATGAGCCCGAAGGACTTAAAGACCATTCGCTTCATCGACCGTATGATGGATGCCGGTGTGCGTGTCTTCAAGATAGAGGGTCGTGCCCGTGGTCCAGAATATGTCTATACCGTAGTGAAGTGCTACAAGGAGGCGATTGCTTCCGTACTCGACGGCACATTCACCGAGGAGAAGAAGGATGCCTGGGACGAAAGACTCGCCACCGTCTTCAACCGTGGTTTCTGGGATGGTTACTACCAGGGACAGACGCTAGGAGAGTGGAACAAGCATTATGGCTCCGTGGCTACCGAGAAGAAGGTGCTCGTGGGCAAGGTGATGAAGTACTTCTCCAAACTCGGCGTGGCTGAGGTTGCCGTAGAAGCCTCAACCTTCCAAAAGGGCGAGAAACTCCTCATCACAGGCAACACCACAGGCGTGATGTATCTCAATGCCGACGAGATTCGCTATGACTTGAAGCCTGTGGAGGAAGCAAAGCAGGGTTGGAGAGTGTCTATACCTGTGCCAGACAAGGTGAGACCCAACGATAAGCTCTACAAGCTCATCACCGTGAACGAAATCAAGGAAATCAAATAAAGAAAATAAGTATATTATAATGAACAATAAGGCTTCTCTCCCAAAATAGAAACAAAAATAGGAGAGAGGCTTGTCATATATATAAGGAACAAGACAAATGGCAACAATCAATGAATTGCAGGATGAAGTAGTGGAGGAGTTCCAGGACTTCACCGATTGGATGGATAAGTATCAGATGCTCATCGACTTGGGTAACGACTTGAAGCCTCTCGACGAGAAATATAAGAACGAGCAGAACCTTATCGACGGCTGCCAGAGCCGTGTATGGTTGCAGTGCGACTATGTGGATGGCAAGCTCGTATTTACCGCCGACAGCGATGCCCTCATAGTGAAAGGCATCATCGCCCTCTTGATTCAGGTATTGAGCGGTCATACGCCAAGCGAGATTCTCGATGCCGACCTTTACTTCGTAGAGAAAATTGGCTTGAAGGACCACCTGAGCCCAACTCGCAGCAACGGTCTCTTGGCAATGATCAAGCAGATTCGCATGTACGCTTTGGCTTACAAGACGAAAGAGGATGAAGCATAAATATACAAACAAGGAGGCAAAAGCATAAATAAACAAAAGAGTAGGGGAAGCCTTCTCATTTAAGAATAACTATGCGTAAGAATAACTATGCGTAAATTAAGAACGATAGAGATGAATCGCCTCACCGTCGAGGAGTTCAAGGAGGCAGAGAAGTTGCCACTGATAGTTGTCCTCGATGACGTGCGATCATTATATAATGTGGGAAGCGTGTTCCGCTCTTGCGATGCTTTCCGTGTGGAGGCGGTGTATCTCTGTGGTATTACCGCCACACCGCCCAATGCAGAAATCCACAAGACGGCACTGGGAGGCGAGGACAGCGTAGATTGGGAATACTTCAAGACAACGGAGGAGGCTGTGGAAAAGCTGAAACAGAAAGGCTTTTTTATTTATAGCATTGAGCAGGTAGAAGGTTCCACCAAGCTCCAGAACTTGCCAGAGGCTCATCCTTCACATCCCAAAGGTTACGCCGTCATCTTCGGCAACGAGGTGAAGGGCGTGAAGCAAAACATCGTGGATATGAGCGATGGATGCCTGGAGATTCCTCAGTTTGGCACCAAGCACTCGCTCAACGTAAGCGTTACTGCTGGAATCGTAGTCTGGGAGTTTGCCAAATTGTTGAAACTTTAAGAAGGTTATCCAAGCTCCTGAAACTTTAAAAGGGTTATCCACACTCTTGTTTAAAAAGTTGATAACACATTAGTTGACAATATATAAAATATGACTAGTTATAAACAACAACTGATAAAAGGCATAAAACAAAGTTGCTTGTTTTATGCCCTTTCTACTTTATTGATAGCCCTCCAGTTTGGACTCTATATCGTAGATAGCACTATCCTCGACTATATGGATTTCGAAGGATGGGTGTTCTTCATCGCCTCTTGCATCAGCCATGCCTCACAGTTTGCACTGGTGCCTTATCTCTTGGCAACCATCGTCTTGGCTTGCAGATGTCCAAAGGCGGCTAGGGTAATGCAAATAGTGGGTGTCATCCTGCTCTGCATCCTCAACTACCTCAACTCGCAAGTCTATGCCATCTACCATTTCCATATCAATGGTTTCGTACTGAGCATGGTGTTTGGCGAAGGGGCAGGGGAGATATTCAATTTCAGCCCGCTGCTCTATCTCAAGGAGGCAGGTTTGTTCCTCATCGTCGCCGCCCTCGTCGTTGGGCTTTGGTATGCATCCCATCGCATCTGGCTCTGGCGAAAGAAAGCATACGCCTGGCTTGTGGCTGGTGTATTCGTGGGCTGCACCCTCTATGCTCATCTATGGCACATCTACGCCTCTTTCTATCAACATCCATCAGTGATGAAGAGCGCCACCTTGTTGCCATACTATTTTCCAACAACCGCCGATGGATTGTTGCTGAAATGGGGCTTCGTACAGCCCAAGGGAGTGGGAAACATCGATGGCAAGCAAAGCGCAGACATTCAATATCCGATACATCCATTGCAGGAAGTGAAGCCAGACTCCCTGCCTAATATCGTCGTGATATTGCTCGACTCCTGGAATCGACGCTCGCTAACCCCAGAATGTATGCCAAACACTTATCAGTTTGCCGAGCAAAACCAATGGTTTACGAATCATTTCAGCGGTAGCAACGGCACCAGGAGTGGCGTGTTCAGTCTCTTCTTTGGACTCTCATGCTACTATTGGGAGAGTTTCGAACCTGCCCATATCTATCCCGTGCTTCTCAATCGACTGCAGGAACTGGGCTACGACATCCAGACTTATCCTAGCGCAACCTGGGCAGACCCACCATTTGGAAGGGTCATCTTCGGTGGCGTGAAAGGCATCCATACTGAGACCCCGGGCAAGACTTCCCTAGAGAGAGACACCCATATCGCCGAGGAGTTCATCGCCGATACCCATCAATACAAGAAAGGCAAGAAACCATTCTTCTCTTTCCTCTTCTTCGACCTACCGCATAGCTTCGAGCTATCTGCCGACAAGAACAAGAAGTTCCAACCTGCATGGGCTTTCGCCGACTATACCAAGCTGAACAACGATATGGATCCAACACCATTTTGGAATCTGTATCGCAACACTTGCTACCAGGACGACATCTTGCTGGGCAAAATATTCGAAACGCTGAAGAAGCAAGGACTGATGGACAACACCATCGTCATCATCTCTGGCGACCACAGCCAGGAGTTCAATGAGAACCATCGCAACTACTGGGGTCACAACAGCAATTTCTCCGCCCATCAGATAGGGGTGCCTATGATTTGGCATATACCAGGACAACAGGCACATAAATACACTCATCGCACCACCCACTACGACGTAGTTCCTACACTGATGAAGGAGTATCTGGGCGTGAAGAACAATCCTTCCGACTACTCGATGGGCAAGATGATGACCGACAAGTCGCCACGCCTCTGGCATGTGGTGGGCAGCAACCTCAACTATGCCTTCATCATTCAGGGAGACACCATCCTGGAGAAGACAGCAGAGGGCAGTCTTGATGTCTATGACGCCAAGATGAATCCAGTGAAGAATTACCGCTTGCCTGCCAAGCAGTTTAACTTGGCTATCAAAAACTTGAATAAATTCTTCAAGTAACAAAGAAGCTTAAGTAGGAAAAGCTCGCAAGATATAAAATATAAGCATAAGAAAAGCTCGCAAGATACTACTCATAATAGTTATCTTGCGAGCTTTTCTTATATTATATTTATATTAGCCTTATATCATACTTATATCACAATTATACCATGTTAATATTATGATAGATATGTTTCTTACTTCAAATACTCCCCAAAGTCAGTGAGGCGCATATCTCCCTTCTTCAAGAAGGTATCGTGCATGGCGAGGGCTGCTCTCATGCTCTGTGGCTCGTGCCCCTTCTCGGCGAACTTCAGGTATTCGCGCAGCATTGGGCGATAGTCTGGGTGAGCGCAGTTCTCGATGATTTCCTTCGCACGGCGCAATGGTCCCTTGCCACGAAGGTCGGCAACGCCTTGCTCAGTTACGATGACATCCACATCGTGCTCGGTGCTATCCACATGGCTGCACATCGGTACGATGGCGGAGATGCAACCATTCTTGGTGGTACTCTGAGTAGTAAAAATAGAGATGTAACCATTGCGCTCGTAGTCGCAAGAGCCACCGATACCGTTCATCAACTTGCTGCCGCAGATGTGACTGGAGTTCTCGTTGCCATAGATGTCGCACTCGATGGCGGTGTTCATGGCGATGACTCCCAGTCGGCGGATGACCTCAGGAGAGTTGGAAATCTCGCTCTGGCGGATGGTGAGGTGCTGCTTGAAGTAGTCGATGTCCTCATACACCTCTTTTAATGTATCGTTGGTCACGGTGAGCGAAGAGCAAGAAGCATCCTTGATTCTGCCCTCACGCATATATTTTACCACGGCATCCTGCACCACCTCGGTATATACGCTGAACACAGGCACGTTAGGATTCTGTCCTAATGCTTCTAGAACGGCATTAGAAGTGGTTCCCACGCCGCTCTGCAATGGCAGGAACTGTGGAGGGATATGTCCCTTCTTCAAGTCGCTGACCAAGAAATCGGCTACGTTGTGTCCCATCTGCTCGGTCACAGGGTCGAGTGGCTTGAAGGCACGAGCCTCCTCCGGGATATTGCATTCCACCACACCGATAATCTTCTGGGCGTCAATCTCCACATACTCCTTACCGATTCTATCGCCCACGTTCAAGATAGGGATAGGCTGGCGGAATGGACACTCGGCTATCTCATACACATCGTGCAGATAGCGGGAGGCAGGGCTATGGAAGGTATTCTTCTCGATGAGCACCTTCTTCGCCAAGCGAACGATGGTAGGTACGATGCCGCCGGCAGAGGTCAAGAATGCCTTGCAGGTGGTCTCGCCTTCCTCTAGGTCAGAGACCTCGATGATGGCAAGGTCTATCTCGCCATAGAATCCACGGCGCAGACGCTCAGCCATGTGGCCGAGGTGCATATCCTCGTAGTCGATTTCGCCGAGGTTGGTATGGGTGCGGAAATCCTTGTTGGTAGAAAATGGCGCACGGAACTTGATGGCATGAGCTGCAGCCATGTCACCCTCGATGCTTTGCGAAGTAGAAGCGCCCGTCAAGATGCCCACTTGGAAAGGTCTGCCCGCCTCGTGTTCAGCCACGGCTTTCTTGGAGAGTTCGCGGAAGGTGGCCTTAGGCACGCCGTTAGGGGTGAAACCGCTCAATGCGATAGTATCTTGATCGTTAATCATCGCTGCTGCCTCGGCAGCTGTAAGTCTTGTATATGCCATTTTCTTCTTTATGCTTTGTTCTTTACGCTTATCGGTGGCAGTTGTTGCCGCCATCTTGATAATTGATAACTAAATGTGGGTGCAAAGTTACACATTATTTCTGATATACAATAATATTTTGATGATTTTATGCAGATAAAGGGCGAAATACTTACTATTTGTGAATAGATATACAGTAACGGATAGCTTTATGCAAATTTCCGTTGAATTTTGTCGGTATTTGGAGGAAAAGCATTATCTGCCTAGGCTTATTCAAAATTCTGCTAGGCTTATTCGAAATTTTGCCTCCAAAGGGCAAATAATTGCCCTAGGCGGGGCAATAAATTGCTCTCGCTAGGCAAAAAAAGAATAGGGCGACAGCATTTGGGATACGTTGCCATATCCCTTTCGCAATATTATACTTTCGCTTTTCTACTTCACACTACACCAAACGATACTTAAATAGTTGTATAACAAGTAATTACAATGGTGCAGTGTGCTTACTGACACTACACCCACACTACACCACACTTCACTTTTTCGGTGAGCGGAAAATCTCGGTGAGGGTGTAGTGGGGTGTAGTGTCGGTGTAGTGTCAGAGCTTCTATTACACCCTATAAAATTACTGATTATCAGTCACATACAAAATTTCGGTGTAGTGTGTAGTCTATTTCGTATATTTCTTATCATCTATCAACTCAGGTTGGCTTAAATATGTGACACCAGAAGGATGCTAATCCATCCTTATTTTGCCAAATCGCCCCCTTTTACCCTCGATTTGGCAGAATAAGCACCACCAAAGTGGCTCTAAGTATGTTAAAAATACCACTTAGAGCCACTTTTATACCCATTCATTTGGCTCTAAGTGGTATTTTTTGTATATTTGCAGCCAAATTACCGGTATAAACAACAAGAAGAATATGGCAAGGATTATTGGAAGAAAGCATGAGTTACAGCAACTTAGCGAGGCTT
>ERZ808240.3389-NODE-3389-length-15631-cov-4.302709_pt1 | contig 15631 bp, 12 predicted proteins | sample MGYA00521084_ERZ808240 | MGnify/ENA primary metagenome ERZ808240 (study PRJEB31516, sample SAMN03275571) | gut metagenome | biome: mammalia-associated habitat; material: feces | host: Papio cynocephalus | place: Kenya | collected 2012-08-06 ... | reverse complement strand
GCTGCGCAGGCCATCACCGATGCCGCGTTCGAGCATATCGTGGGTTTCATGCGCGAAGGCATGACCGAGCTTGAAGTGAAGCGCGAGCTGGAAGACGCCATGCGTCGCTTGGGAGCCGAGGGCTTGGCGTTCGATTCCATTGTGGCCAGCGGGCCGAACGGCGCGGCGCCCCACAGCGTTGCGGGCGAGCGGCGCCTGCAGGCGGGCGACATGGTGGTGATGGATTTCGGCGCGCGCAAGGGCGGCTATTGCTCCGACATGACGCGCACGGTGTGCATCGGCCAGGCCACGGCCCAGGCGCGCGAAGTGTTCGCCGCCGTGCGCGAGGCGAATGAGGCTGTCGAGGCCATGCTGCGCCCGGGCCGCACGGGCGCAGCCATGCACCATTTGGCCGAAGATGTGCTGGCACACAACGGCTTCGCGGGCAAAATGGGGCACGGCTTGGGACATGGCGTGGGCATCGACATCCACGAGCTGCCGGTGCTTTCGCCTCGCAACGAGGCCCCGCTTCAGCCGGGCAATGTGGTTACGGTGGAGCCGGGCGTGTACCTGCCAGGCGAAATCGGCTGCCGTTTGGAAGATTTCGGCGTGATTACCGAAGACGGCTTCGAGGTCTTCACCAAATCCACGCATGAACTGGTTATAATCTGATAGTTTTATCGCAAAGGAAGGATTTCTCGATGGCAACTGTCTCTACTGCCGATTTCAAGAATGGCATGTGCATCGTCTACAACGGCAAGATGTGCATCATCACCGAGTTCCAGCATGTTAAGCCCGGCAAGGGCGGCGCGTTCGTCCGCATGAAGATGCGCGACATCAAAACCGGCCGCGTGCTTTCCGATACCGTGAATTCGGGCGTGAAATTCGACACCGTTCGTCTTGAGCAGCGCGAAATGCAGTATCTGTACAACGATGGCGCCGACTTCTACTTCATGGATCCGGTTAGCTTCGACCAGATTTCTCTGCCGGCCGATCACGTGGGTGACACCGCTCAGTGGCTGAAAGAAAACGACACTGCCACGCTCGAGTACGCCGACGGCGAGCTGCTGGGCGTCGAGCCGAAGATGTTCGTCGAGCTCGAGGTCACCGAAACCGAGCCGGGCTTCAAGGGCGATACCGTTCAGGGTTCCACCAAACCGGCCACGCTGGAGACCGGCGCCGAGGTGAAGGTCCCCATGTTCGTCGAAATCGGCGACGTGCTGCAGATCGACACCCGCGATGGCCGCTTCATCAAGCGTATGTAATTCGGCACCGTTCTGGGTCAAAGGGACAGTCCCTTTGACCCACGTGAAAAGGCTCGCAACCATTCAGGTTGCGAGCCTTTTTCGTTTACGCCGATGCATTATTCGAATGCGTCAATGCCTCGAGCGTTTGACGTATTCGGGGATGCAGAAATTTGTTGGGAACGAGCAGGATTTCGGCAAGGTTTCGCCGATATGGTGCTGTCGCTGTCGACCAAGGAGCGTTCATGACCCTGCTTAGCCATATATCGGCGTTTGAATATTGGAGAATAGTCGGGCTGCCGGGCGTGCGCATTCCCGAGCCATCGTTTGCCCAGATGCCGCCATCCGCCTACGACAGCGACGATTTCGATTGGATTGCTGGCAGGGGTTTGCTTTCTTATCCTGTTCATGTAACCGCATCGAGTAAGGTTAACAATTCAAGGGGCCACACCGACGGGGCGAGTCCGACAATCGTCGTTCATCATCGCCCGAGTATTCTGCCGCGTGGGTCGATCTATAAAATATCGGGAACGCAATATGTCGTGGCTCCCGAATTGGCGCTGGCCCAAATAGCCAAATTTGTTTCGCGCGAAGAGTTGGCGTGCCTTGCGAGTGAGTTTTGCGGTCTGTATTCTCCCTATGATGCCATTTCGTCGGGGATGATACGGCGGGATACTTTGACGACGCCTAGGAGGTTGCGGTCGTTTTGCGATCGGGCCAAAGGCATACATGGCATAGGTGCGTTGAAATCTGCTTCTAAGCATTGTTTGGCCCGATCTCGATCGCCCATGGAGACCATCGCCGGCGAATTGCTCTCACTTCCCCGTTCGCGTGGTGGGTACGGCTTAGGGGGATGCGTGCTAAATTCTAAAGTGAGACTCGATTCCGCCGAACGAAAACGCGCCGGAGTCGAAATGCTCGAACCTGATATTTTGTGGCCGAGCGAAAGGGTTGTTGTCGAATACGATAGCGATGAGTTCCATATGACCCCGGGCCGAATCGCCAACGATGCGCGCAGAAAGAATGCGTTCGTCTCCTCGGGGTATTCCGTTGCCACCTTGACTCGCGCCCACATATTCGATGCTGTCCAAATGGACACTATTGCGCTTCAGATTGCTAAATTGCGAGGAGTTCGACTTCGTGGCGTCAATTCTCACGAATTCGCGCAGCTGCAATATCTCCTTCGCAAAGAGCTTATGGATGGACGGGGTGTGGTAAGGAGTCATCGGGCGGTTTCGCTACGCGCGGGTCAACAGTGGTGAATTTTTTGAACTTAAAGCGCGCTCGATTTGTGTTCGTGGAACGGCGTGCCCGACTTTCACTGCCTAAATACGTTAAGAGTCCTTTTTTTGGCATGGAATCGCGTTTTTGGGGCGCGATTTTTTTCATTAGGCTCTCTACCTTCGCCATATTTTGATCCACGGAGGCCCAGAATGCCTCTGTGGACATTTCAACAAGCCAAAGTTGCTATCTTTCAGGGCGATTGACGGGACGATGCGCCCCAAAAACGCAATTCCATGCCAAAAAATCGGAAATTACTGTATTTGGGAAAGCTCTGTAGCGTGGGAACGCCTGCCCCTACGCTTCGTTTTCGAGTTTTGCGTCTAATTCGCATTCCAGGTCGGCCAGGGTGGTTTTTGCGAGGCTGGTCTCGAGTGCACGTTGCGCGTTTGCGAGCTTGTCGTCGAGCACTGCGTGCACATTGCGGCCGACGGGGCAGGAAGGGTTGGGGTCGTTGTGGAAATCGAACAATGGCCCATCGACGGCTTCGACTGCGTTGAATACGTCGAGCAGGGTGATTTCGCTTAACGGTCGCGCCATGTGTGCTCCGCCCACGCCCGCGGCCACTTCGATGAGCTCCGCGTCTTTGAGCTGACCTAAAATGCGGCGGATGACCACGGGGTTCGCGTTCACGCTGCCTGCGATGAACGACGACGTGGTTTTCAGCTGTCCGTCGAAATGCTCGATGCACAAAAGCGTGTGCACGGCGATGGTGAAGCGCGTGGAAATCTGCATGGCGTGTTCCTTGTGCCGACATGCCTTACAAGGCGAAAATCAGTGCTGTAACTACGAAGTATACAACTTTTTGAAAATACTTTCGTTGTAACTGTTGACATTACATCAAAGCGATGGTTTACTAGCAACCGTCTTAAGACGTAACAATAACAGTTACAACGAAAGCCTGCAAGACGCAGGCGGAAAAGGAAACCCCATGTCGAACATCGAAACCATTGTCGAATTCCTGCAGGCCAATCCCGTCCAATACCTCGCGACCGTCGGCCGCGATGGCAAGGCGAAATGCCGCCCGTTCATGTTCAGCCATCTGCAAGACGGCAAGCTGTGGTTCTGCACGAACAGCAAGAAAGACGTCTACGCCGAGATGCAGGAAAACCCCTATATCGAAATCAGCACGTCGAGCCCCGAGTATGCATGGATTCGCTTGAACGGCAAGGTCGTGTTCGAGGACAACATGCAGGCCAAAGAGGGCGCCATCGCCAATCCCATCGTGAAGAGCCAATACGGCACGGCCGACAATCCGATTTTCGAGGTGTTCTACCTGGCCGAGGCCCATGCGACCATCGCCGATTTCTCGGGCAACCCGCCGCAGAGCTTCGACCTGTAAGCAATAATAGGTGGGGCAAGGGGCGAGATCCTTTGCTCGTATTCCATGGCGGGAGAATAATGTCGTAGAACGTGGGGCAGGGAATCTCTTCCTGTTCCGCGTTGGCGCGAGGTTTATTTCGCTCGTGGCGAAACGGGGCTCGCGCATCGTGGGAAAAGGGGCGACGGGTATGAACCAGGCGGAGCGTAGGGAATTTCTCATTTGCGCGTTGCTGCGCGAGCGTGGCGAGGCAGGCGACTACGCGATTCCCGCAGATGCCTCTGGACAGCGCGATATGCTGCGCGCTTTGTTCAACGTGCGCGACCCGAGACCTGTTGATGACGTGGTGCTGCGCGTGCAAGATGAGTACCTTCAAGAGCGCGCTCGCGAAAAGGGCATTGTCGATTTTCGCGTGGAAGCGCCGCGTGCGGTATCGCTGGGCGAGTTGGGGGCGCGCGAGGATGGCCGCGCTGCGTTGAGCGACGCGGCAGACGGTGCTGCTGCGCCAACGTTTGGCTCGTTCCGAAAGTCGGCTGACGGGCTCTGTCTGTGGCAAGGCGATATCACACGTTTGAAGATTGACGCCATTGTGAATGCGGCCAACAGTGCGCTTCTGGGGTGCTTTCGCCCGGGGCATTATTGCATCGACAATGCCATCCACACGTTCGCCGGCATGCAGCTGCGGTTGGAATGCGCGCGTATCATGCGCGCGCAGGGCACGCCCGAGCCAACGGGCTACGCGAAGGTGACGTCCGCGTACAACCTGCCGAGCTCGTATATCGTGCACACGGTGGGGCCAATCGTGAACGGTGGGCGTCCGAGCGAATGCGATTGCGAGCTGCTGGCGCAAAGTTATCGATCGTGCTTGGACGCGGCGCGTGCGCGCGGTTGCGCGTCAATCGCGCTGTGTTGCATCTCGACGGGCGTGTTCGGCTTTCCCCAAAAGGCGGCCGCGCGCATAGCAATCGAGGAAGTTCGCGCGTGGCGGGCCGAACACGGCAAGGGGCTCGACGTGCTATTCAACGTGTTTCTCGATTCCGATTGTGAGATATACGAGCACTTGCTTGCGGGAAAGTAGATGCGTGTTCGCACCGCGGCCATGGGCCGCGAATGCAGCGAGATGGACATACCGCACGATGCCGATAGGGCTCGGAAAAGCATCGAAAAGCGCTGGAGCGTCCGTCGCGCGTGTCGGACATGGAACAGGGAAGGGGTGTCGTGTGTTTGCGCGCAATTACGCCATTAGGAAAAAGGAAGATGCGCCCGCGGCGACTGCCCGTCTTGCTCGAGTAATCGAAGAAGCCGACGCCGTCGTGGTGGGCGCAGGATCGGGCTTGTCGACGGCGGCTGGGTTCACATATTCGGGCGCCCGTTTCGACGAGCACTTCGCCGATTTCCGTGACCGCTTCGGCATAACCGACATGTACTCGGGCGGGTTCTTCCCGTTTCCAGATGCGGAAACGCGATGGGCTTGGTGGGCGCGCCACATTATGGTGAACCGTTATGTGAAGGCGCCGGGGTCGGCCTACGACGACTTGCTCGACATCGTGCGCGAGCGCGACTATTTCGTGATTACCACCAACGTCGACCATCAATTTCAAATGGCTGGCTTCGACAAGAAACGCCTGTTCTACACGCAGGGCGATTACGGCTTATGGCAATGCAGCCGCCCCTGTTGCCAGAAAACCTACGACAACGAGACCGCGGTGCGCGAAATGGCGGCCCGCGAGCGCGACATGCGCATCCCGCGCGAGCTTGTGCCGAAATGTCCTGTATGCGGCGCTCCCATGACGATGAACTTGCGCTGCGACGACACGTTTGTCGAGGATGCGGGATGGCATGCGGCCCAATCGCGCTACCGAGATTTTCTGCGCCGCCACGAGGGGCTGCGCGTGCTGTTCCTCGAGCTGGGCGTGGGCGGCAACACTCCTGTCATCATTAAGTACCCGTTTTGGAATGCGGTTGCGCGCAGCCCTCAGGCGACGTATGCGTGCGTGAATATGGGCGAGGCGCTGTGCCCGGGCGATATTGAGCATCGGTCGATTCTCGTCGACGGCGACATCGCCGAAACGCTGGCCAGCGTGAAGGCTCGGCTGGCGAAGCGACTGGATTAAAGGATGGCCCTTTTGAGCCGGCAAGAGTGGGACGGAGGATAGCCTTCCTGTCCCACTTCGAAAAGAGACGGGAAATGCGTCGAGCGTCCGAAGCGTTCAATGCGTTTGAAGTCGGGCGAGCTTGGGCCGAGGGGGGCTGACCCTTTGGCCCGCCGCCTGCCGCCGGCAGCGGGCGAACCTATAAGCGCGGCTGCCTCGGCGGCCGCTTCTTTATGTTTCTTTCTTTTCCAATGCGTAACGCGGGCGTTCTTCGCTCGACAAAGGGCACTATCGCGCGATATAGTGCTTGAGCGCCGAAGTTTGACCGTACGCCCGACGCGCCGCGCCCCATGGGCCAGCGCTGGGTATAATCGAACGGACGCGGTTCCGGTTGCCCCCGGAACGCACATTGTTTGCCAGCGGGCGTCTGGCGCCACGCGAAATCGTGGCGGCACGCGTCCGCTTTCATGCTGCCGTGGCAACGCGGCCTAATTTGGAAAGTGAGAGGTGAAGCATGCCTGGTTTGCAATTGATGGACACCACCATCCGCGACGGCCAGCAGAGCTTGTGGGCTACCCGCATGACGCTCGGCGATATGCTGCCCATCTTGCCGAAAATGGACAAGGTAGGCTACTGGGCTGTTGAGGCGTGGGGCGGCGCGACGTTTGACACGTGCCTGCGTTTTCTCGACGAGAATCCGTGGGAGCGCCTGCGATCCATCAAGGCGCACATGCCCAACACCGATTTGGCCATGCTCTCGCGCGGCCAGAACTTGGTTGGTTACAAGCACTATTCCAAAGACATCGTGAATCGCTTCATTGCGTGCGCGAAGAAAGACGGCATTCAGGTGTTCCGCGTATTCGACGCGCTGAACGACATTCGCAACGTCGTCGACAACGCCGAGGCCATCAAGGCGTGCGGCGGCTGGTTCGAGGGCGCCATCTCATACACGGTATCGCCCGTGCACACGCTCGACGGCTATCTGGAATACGCCCAAAAGCTCAAAGATCTCGGTGCCGATTCCATTGCCATCAAAGACATGGCTGGCCTTTTGACGCCGTACCGCACCGAGCGTTTGGTGAAGGCGTTCAACGCCGAAATCGGCCTGCCCGTGCACGTGCATACGCACTACGTCGGTGGCATGGCCCCCATGAATATCATCAAGGCGGCCGAAGCCGGCGCCGCCATTTGCGACACGGCCAGCGCGCCGCTCGCGTTCGGCAATTCGCACCCCGCGGTGGAAACCATCGTGGCCGCGTTGCAGGAAAGCCGCTACGATACTGGCTACGACCTGGAGCTTTTGTTCGAAATCGCCGAATACTGGGAAGAGGTGCGCAAGCGCGGCCACTACAACCGCGGCGTATCGTCGCTCACCCATATGAAGGTGTACTCGCACCAGATCCCCGGCGGTATGATGTCGAACCTCATGGGACAGCTGGAAATTCAGAAGGCAACCGACCGCCTCGACGAGGTTATTCGCGAGATTCCGCGCGTCCGCGCCGAGGTAGGCTACCCGCCGTTGGTCACGCCCATGAGCCAGATCGTTGGCACGCAGGCCGTGTTCAACGTGCTTACCGGCTCGCGCTGGAGCGTGGTTTCCAAGGAAATGAAAGATTACCTGTGCGGCTTCTACGGCAAGACGCCCGGCCCCATCGACCCGGCCATTTACAAGAAGGTCGTGGGCAACTCCGAGGTGCTGCCGCCCGATGTGTCGCCCGCTTCGCTGAACACCACCACGTTCGACGAGCTGGCCGAAGAGATTGGCGATTTGGCCACTTCCGAAGAGGACGTGCTGATGTACGCCCTGTTCCCGAACGAGGCGCGCACCTTCCTGTCGAAGCACCGCGCCACCGAGAAAGTTGAGTTCTTGCTGGAAAATGAGTCCAGCCTAACCAAGGAGGACGATTACGTGGATATCAACCAGATTCGCGAGCTGCTGAAAGTCGTCGAGGAATCCGGCGTTGGCGAGATTTCGGTCGAGGAAGACGGCATGCGCATCAATGTTCGCATGCCTGGTTCGGTTCCGGCTGCCGCTCCTGTGGCTGCGGCTCCGGTTGCCGCTGCTGCGCCTGCTGCTGCTCCGGCCGCGCCTGCCGTTGCTGCCCCGGCCGCCGCGCCGGCGCACCCGGCCAACTGGGTGTGCGTGAACGCCCCCATGGTGGGCACGTTCTACGCGGCGCCGCAGCCCGGCGCACCCGCGTTCGTGAAAGTGGGCGACGAGGTCGCCGCGGGCGAAACGTTGTGCATCGTCGAGGCAATGAAGCTCATGAACGAGATTTCGGCCCCCGAAATGGGCACCATCCGCGAGATTTGCGTGGAAGACTCCGAGCCTGTTGAGTTCGGTACGCCGCTGTTCTGGATTGAGCCGCACGGCCAGGCCGTCGCGGGCGAAGGGGCGTAAGGCATGTTCGACAAAATCCTTGTCGCCAACCGCGGTGAAGTGGCGCTGCGCATTATGCGCGCTGCGCGCGAGCTGGGCGTGAAGACGGTCGCCGTGTATTCCACGGCCGACAAAGACACGCTGCCCGTGCGCTACGCCGACGAAGCCGTGTGCATTGGCCCGGCACCTGCCGGCAAGTCGTATTTGAACATGGCGAATATCATCGCCGCGGCAACCACTACCGGTTGCCAGGCGGTGCACCCGGGCTATGGCTTCCTGGCCGAGAATTCCGATTTCGCGCGCGCTTGCGCCGATAACGATTTGGTGTTCATTGGCCCTGCGCCCGAGTGCATCGATCGCATGGGCGACAAAGCTGCCGCTCGCGAAACCATGATGGCGTGCGGCGTGCCCACGGTTCCCGGTTCCGACGGCGTTGTGGAGTCGGTCGAAGATGCGCGCGAGTTTGCCGAGCGCGTGGGCTACCCGGTGCTCATCAAGGCGTCGGCCGGCGGCGGTGGCAAAGGCATGCGCGAGGTGCACGCTCCCGAAGATTTGGCCGATGCGTTCATGGCCGCGAAAGCCGAGGCCAAGGCCGCCTTCGCGAACGACGACGTGTACATCGAGAAGCTGGTGCTGCGCCCGCGCCACGTGGAGATTCAAATTCTGGCCGACGATTTCGGCCACCAAATCGCTTTGTGCGAGCGCGATTGTTCTATTCAGCGTCGCCACCAGAAGCTGCTCGAGGAAGCTCCGTCGCCGGCGCTTGACGAGCGACTGCGCCGCGATATGGCTGTGGCGGCCGTGAAAGCCGTGCGTGCGGTGGACTACCGCAACGCGGGCACCATCGAATTTCTGCTCGACAACGACGGCAAGTTCTACTTCATGGAAATGAACACGCGCGTGCAGGTGGAACATCCTGTGACCGAGCAAATCACGGGCGTGGACATCATCAAAGAGCAGCTGCGTATTGCGTCGGGCGAACCCATGAGCTGCGCTGGCGATGCGCCCTTCGCACCGAATGGCCACGCGATTGAGTTCCGCATCAACGCCGAAGACCCGGAAAACGGCTTCCGCCCGTGCCCCGGCACCATCACGCGCTTCGATGTTCCGGGTGGCCCGGGCGTGCGCGTGGAATCGTATGTGCAGTCGGGTTCGGTCATCTCGCCGTTCTACGACTCCATGGTGGCGAAGCTCATCGTGTGGGGTCGCGACCGCGACGAGGCGCTGGCGCGTGGCCGCCGTGCGCTTGCCGAGTTCAATATCGAAGGCATTAAGACGACCATTCCGTTCCACCAGGCCGTGCTCGACGAAGAAATCTTCCAGCGCGGCGAAGCCCATACCGACTTCATCGAAGTTACGGGGCTGTAGATCGAATAAGACATCGGGCCAAAGGGCAGCCCCTTTGGCCCATTTTGCAAGGCGCTCGCCGTTTGGCGGGCGTCTTTTTGTATGTGCGACCTGGCACTTAGTCTTGCGCTGCACGGGCGTATAATAAGACGGCGAATGCAAGAGGGAGGTGTGCCGTGCTGTATCAGCTGATGAACAAAGACGAAGTCGCCGCAACGTATAGCGAGGAAAAGCGTCTGACCGATTACCGTTATGTGGAAGTCGAGCGTTTTGGGGAATATTTCCCCTACGGAATGATTGACATTAACGATTGGATAGACGGGCGTCAAATTGCCAAGCATCGTGAAGGCATTGAAAAGCTCATGCGCGAGTTGGGCTTGAATACTCGTCACGATTTGATAGGTATGGCGCGATGCCTTTCGCTCACTGATACGTTTTGGATGAAGCGCGAAGACGAAGATTTGCGTTGGGATGATGTTTCCCTGTATCGCAATCCATTCGATGACGTTATTGCGCGCATCGCATTTGATGGAACGGGAATGTATGGGCGTCAAAATTCACCTACGTCTCCGGAATATGCCACGTCGGGGTCTTTTGCGAAATGCTGGATTCGCGAAGGCAATGAGATTTCGCTTTTGAAGCGTGGTTCGACGGGCTATGCGAATGCTGGGTTTGAGCCGTATTCCGAAAAACTTGCTTCCGATTTGCTTGATGCGGCGAAAATCGATCATGTGCCGTACTCGATTCTAAAATTCCATGGCAAGCTTGCATGCAAGTGTCCGTTGTTCACATCGGAAAAAGAGGGCTTTGTTGCCGCGCATCGGTTCTTTAACCGAAACTTTGACGTAGATGACATGCTTGAATTCACAGCGCATCACGGTGCCGAGGAAAGCTTCCGTGAGATGGTCGTGATGGACGCCGTGATGGCGAACGTCGATCGCCATGCGGGCAACTACGGCTTCCTCGTCGATAACGACACGGGTGAAATTTTGCGTATGGCGCCGCTGTTCGACCACAACATGGCATGCCTGCCCATGATGATGGAGTTGGACGACTTCGACGAATATGTGAACAATATCGGTCCGAAAATCGGCACCGATTTCGTGGTTATAGGTCGTGCCCTGCTCACGCCGAGGATTCGCGCAAAACTCGTCGACTTGAAAGACTTCGAATACACCGACCCCGGTTTCGACTACCCTCAATGGAAACTCGACGCCGTGAACAAGCTCAAAAACCGCATGGTCGATGCCCTACTGAAATAGCCTCTGGGGCACGGGATGGTCCCCGATGGGACAAAGGGTCTGACCCTTTTTCCCATTTTGCGTTACCATAGACAAACTCGTTTGCGCTACATTTTGGGTCGCGGTTGCGGCCCTTTCTATATGGAAAGGAATTCCGCATGGGAATGCATGTGAATTCGACGCTGCCCGACCCGGCGCAGCTGAAAGAGGAATTTCCGCTTTCGCCTGAGCTTCAGGCGCTGAAGGTCGCGCGCGACGCCGAGATTCGCGACGTGTTCACGGGCGCGTCCGACAAATTCCTCGTTATCGTGGGGCCGTGTTCGGCCGACAACGAAGACGCCGTGTGCGAATACACGAGCCGCTTAGGCGAGCTTGCGCGCGAGGTTTCCGACAAGTTGCTCATTATTCCGCGCATCTACACGAACAAGCCGCGCACAACGGGCGAGGGCTACAAGGGCATGCTGCATCAGCCCAACCCCGAGGCGGCGCCCGACCTTTTCGCCGGCATTCAGGCCATTCGCCACATGCATATTCGCTCGATGCGGGAAAGCGGCCTTACCGCGGCCGACGAGATGCTGTACCCCGAAAACCGCAGCTACCTCGACGACATTCTAAGCTACGAAGCCGTGGGCGCGCGCTCGGTCGAAAACCAGCAGCATCGCCTTACGGCAAGCGGCATGGATATTCCCGTGGGCATGAAAAACCCCACGTCGGGCGACCTTTCAGTGATGCTGAACTCGATTGTGGCTGCCCAGCATGGCCACAATTTCATCTACCGCACGCAGGACGTGAACACCGACGGCAACCCGCTGGCGCATGCGATTCTGCGCGGCGGCGTGGACAAATACGGCACCACGCACCCGAACTACCATTACGAGGACTGCATTCGTCTGTGGAAGATGTATTCCGAAAAGGGCCTCGCGAACCCCGCCGTGGTGGTGGATGCGAACCATTCCAATTCCGGCAAGCAGCACAAAGAGCAGGTGCGCATTGTGGGCGAGGTGCTGCATAACCGCAACTACAACGACGATTTGCGCACGCTTATCAAGGGCGTGATGATCGAAAGCTACCTGGTCGAAGGCCGCCAGGACATTTCCGAGCATATGGAATACGGCAAGTCGATTACCGACCCGTGCCTGGGGTGGTACGATACGGTGAGCCTTATCTACCATATTGCGGAAAAGTGCTGATTTCGCCGTTCTAACGAACGGCGAAGACGCCGACGCTGCGCTGGGCTCTGGCGGCGCGCTTCAGGCGGGACCTTCGGCTTCACGTACCGAAGTACGCTTCGCCTCGGTCGCGGCCGAATCGCACTCGCCAGAGCCCATGCTCGCTGACTTTTGTTTGACCTGGGATTTCTGGAGGAAGCATGAAAACCATCGCGCTTGTGGGTGGCATTGGGTCGGGGAAATCGACCATTGCGCATATGTTCGCCGAATTGGGCGCGGGCGTCATCAATTTGGATGACGTAGGGCACTTCGTGCTGACGACCCCGGGCGTGAAATACGACATCGGTCGCACGTTCGGCGCGTCGGTGTTCGACGAGAAGGGCGAGGTGGTGCGCAGCCGCCTGGCTTCGGCCGCGTTCGACACGCCCGAGCATACCGAGTGGCTGAATGCCATTACGCATCCGGTGATTATGAAGGAGTGCCGTCGCCGCATCGCCGAGCTGGGCCAGCTGCACGACCTTGTGGTGGTCGAGGTTACCACGGGCGTTGCCAGCAAACGCGACGTGCGTTGGGCCGATGTGTTGGTGGCCGTGACGGCGCCGGCGTGCGTGCGCATGGATCGCGCATGCGCGCGCGGCGAGCAAACGGCGGCCGACGTGAGCCGCCGCATTGCGCTGCAGCAAACCGACGCCCAGCTTGCCGAGCTGGCCGATTTCACCATCAACAACGGCGGTGACCTGGAAACGGCGAAGACCGAGGTCAAACGCGTGTACGACGCGGTTAGGGCCGAATAGCATATTGTGCGAGGAGGGCGTCGCTTCGGGCGGCGCCTTTTTTGGCGGGACGTCTCCCCGATTCTTGGCGCCCGTTCGATGTTTGAAAACGTGTTAAACGCTGTGAACATCGGGCACGTTCTCAATGCTCGGGGCGTTTGAAGGGTTTTGGCAGCATCGCTTCATATTTCGAACAATAGTTCGCCCTATGCTAAAATGGAAGTGCTTCTGTATGCTCGCATCGTCGAAGGGGTTTCGCATGAGCAGCCACTTGAAGAATATCGAGGGCGCCGCCATGGAGGGCAAGCTGCCCGATGTGCGCTTGGCGAACGCGCCGTTTCGCGTGGTGAGCCCCTACGAGCCTTCGGGCGACCAGCCCCAAGCCATCCAGAAGCTGGCCGATGGGGTGGAGCGCGGCTTGCGCTACCAAAACCTGCTGGGCGTTACGGGCTCGGGCAAAACGTTCACCATGGCCAAGGTTATTGAGGCCGTGCAAAAGCCCACGCTCGTCATGGCGCCGAACAAAACGCTCGCGGCCCAGCTGGCCGCCGAGCTGAAGGAATTCTTTCCCGATAACGCGGTGGTGTACTTCGTCTCCTACTACGACTACTACCAGCCCGAGGCGTATGTGCCGTCTACCGACACGTTTATCGAGAAAGACGCGTCCATCAACGAAGAGGTTGAAAAGCTGCGCCATGCGGCCACGTCGAGCCTGCTGTCGCGCCGCGACGTTATTGTGGTGGCGTCGGTCAGCTGCATTTACGGCATCGGCTCGCCTATGGACTATGCGGGCATGGCCGTGTTTTTGGACAAGGAAAAGCCCGCCGAGCGCGACGATGTGATTCACGAGCTAATTGACATCCAATACGATCGCAACGATTACGAACTGAAGCGCGGCACGTTTCGCGTGCGCGGCGATGCGCTCGACGTGTTTCCGCCGTATGCCGACAACCCCGTGCGCGTGGAATTCTGGGGCGACGAAATCGAAAGCATCCAGGAAATCGACAACGTGACGGGCGAGAAGCTCAACGAATACGAGGCGCTGCCCATTTGGCCGGCGTCGCATTACGTAACCGCGCGTCCGAAGATGGACCGCGCCATCCAGACCATCCAAGACGAGCTGCGCGACCGTTTGGCGCAGTTCAAGGCCGAGGGCAAGCTGCTCGAGGCCCAGCGTTTGGAAATGCGCGTGAACTACGATTTGGAAATGCTGCAAACCATGGGCTTTTGCAGCGGCATCGAGAACTATTCGCGCCACCTCGACGGTCGCGCGCCGGGCGAGCCGGCCTATACGCTGCTGGATTATTTCCCGAAAGATTTCCTGTGCATCATCGACGAGAGCCACGTGACCGTGCCGCAAATTCGCGGCATGCACGAAGGCGACCGCAGCCGCAAGGTAACGCTGGCCGAACACGGTTTCCGCCTGCCGAGCTGCTTGGACAACCGACCGCTGCGCTTTGACGAATTCGAGCAGCGCGTGCCGCAGTTCATCTATGTGTCGGCAACGCCGGGCGATTACGAGGAAAAGGTCAGCCAACAGCAGGTGGAGCAGATTATACGACCCACGGGTTTGCTCGACCCCGATATCGACGTGCGGCCCATCGCCAGCCAAATTGACGACATCATCGACGAGGCGAAGGAGCGTGCGGCCAACGACGAGCGCGTGCTTATTACCACGCTTACGAAAAAGATGGCGGAAGATTTGACTGACCACCTGCTTGACCAGGGAATTCGCGCACGCTATATGCATAGCGACATTGCGACGCTCGAGCGCGTCGAAATTCTGCGCGATTTGCGGCGTGGCGAATTCGACGTGCTGGTTGGCATCAACCTACTGCGCGAGGGCCTCGATTTGCCTGAAGTGTCGCTTGTGGCCATTTTGGATGCCGACAAGGAAGGATTTTTGCGCAACTACCGCAGCCTGATTCAGACCATCGGCCGCGCGGCCCGCAACGACAAGGGCCACGTGATTATGTATGCCGATAAAATTACCGACTCCATGGACAAGGCTATTTCGGAAACGCGCCGCCGCCGCGCTATTCAGATGGCTTACAACAAAGAACACGGCATTACGCCGAAACCCATCCGCAAGGCCATCAACGATGCCATGGGTTTTATGAAAGACGGCGACGGCAACGACGTGGGTGCTGCCGAAGACGTGAATCGCCAGCTCGCCGAGTTGTCGCGCAGCGAGGTAATGCGCGTGATTTCCGGTATGGAAGACGACATGGCCGAAGCCGCCAAAGCGATGGACTTCGAGCGCGCCGCCCAGTTGCGTGACGAAGTGGTGAAGCTGAAAGCCCAGATGGAGGGTACATCCGAAAAAGACGTGTTGGCAAATTTGAAGAAAACCGCGCGAAAGGGAAGCGCTTTCGGCAACCGCAAGAATTCCGCCTACGGAAGCTCCCGAAGGAGTTAGCGTATCCCGCCGCAACCCGAATCCAACACGGCGGGCTCTTCCGAAGACGCACGCGCGGCTACCGTTCGCTTCGCTCGCTATGCGCCGCGCTGCGGTTTCCCGTTTTAGGCGAATATGAGAAACCGAGCGCTTCTGCAGAGCCCGCCGTGTTGGATTCGGGTTGCTATGTGCTTGTGGAGCGCTATGGCGTGGGGCGTATGCGTGTCGGAATGCTGCGCGGCTTATGGAGACACGCATGCGCTCCGCGCCATAGCGCGGACGGGCCGATTGTTTCCTGTTTATTAATTCAGCACGGTGCAAAAATTTGTACAAATTTAGGGTTTCTTTTATCGTTACCTTCCCTTACTATACTGAAGGTTTATCAATTTTCGGCAGAAGGGTAGC
>ERZ808240.3388-NODE-3388-length-15631-cov-4.849640_pt1 | contig 15631 bp, 15 predicted proteins | sample MGYA00521084_ERZ808240 | MGnify/ENA primary metagenome ERZ808240 (study PRJEB31516, sample SAMN03275571) | gut metagenome | biome: mammalia-associated habitat; material: feces | host: Papio cynocephalus | place: Kenya | collected 2012-08-06 ... | reverse complement strand
TGTTTCCTGGAGCACAGCCGGATCTATCAATTCGGAAAAAAGGAGAACGCGAAATTTTATATCGCTTCCGCGGATCTGATGACGCGCAACCTGAATCGACGTGTCGAAATCGCCGCGCCGGTCTATGACACGCAGCTCCGTGAAGAGCTTCGATGGATTTTGCAGGTTCAGCTGCAGGATACCGCAAAGGCCGGAACCTTGCTTACAGACGGTTCCTACTGTCGCAAGCACAGTACCGTTCCTTTTGATTCGCAGGCCTACTTCATGGAGCAGTCTCCGCATCTGCCCGCGCAAAGCAAAAAAAAGCCGCTGCAGATCTCGCAGCGGTTTCAGGCACAGCTTCGTAAGCTTCGCAATCTTTTACACTCGTAACGCGGGGCAAAAGGGATCAGGACTTGTCTGTGGTTCCCATCTCTTCCAACACGCAGTTCACCACAAAGCGCACGTCATCGCGGCTGTCATCGGTGCAGGTGGAAAGGGTCAGGATCCGATCTTCGCCGGTCGGCGTATAGACGCGGTTTGCGGCATTGTCCGCAGCCGCGTGATGCGCGTCTGATGTGTCATCTTCCTGCGCGTACAGATTCTTTTCCTTGAGCAGGCTGACAAAGGCCTTGATTTTTTTCTTGGTATCGGTCGGCAGATCGTAGGTTGCTCCTTCGACCTCTGCCTGATAACAGGAAAAGACCCGGTATTTGTTCCAGCTTCCGTCCGCCAGAAGGATATACACATACGGGTGCTCTTCGAGGTAATCCTTTTTGAGATACTTGTCGAGCTTGCCGAACATGGTGCCGTTCTTCATATTGTGACCGTATATGACCGTATTGTAGTCGCTGAAGTCCTCACTGCAGCGGTAATCTAAAAAGATACTGCCGGCAACCGCGTATTTTTTTTCGTAGGATTGGAACAGATACTGCTTGTTGGTTTTGCCTTTGAGCAGCGGGTAATTGATATCGGTTCCTTCGATAAAGATCCAGCCGATCACATCCTTGTTCACTGCCGTCAGCGCGTCGAAATCGATGACCGGCGGAATCGGCTCTTCCTGTTCGGACGTAACCGTGTAGGTCTTCTCCGCATGGTCGTAGATTTCCTTAGACTGGCTGTACTTCTGAAAAATATCGATAATGTTATAGAGTGAAAAAAGGAACACTGCCGCGCAGACTAGAATCATGATCCACCTCGTAGTGCTTAGTTTCCGCTCTTGCTGTTTTCTTCTCTTTCGCTTTCCCATTCTCTTTCTCATATGTACCCCTTGTGCCGTGCCTTTCGTATACGAACTTGCTTGCTGTATTTTTCTTACGTTATTTTAAGTTCCAAACAGCTTCGGCCCGTTTCTGGGAGCTTTCCAGATGCTTTGCCATGGCCGCGACGGCTTTTTCTTCGTTTCTTTCGCGAATGCCCTCCAGGATCGCCCGATGCTCTTTGAGAATGGATTCCAGGTAGGACTGTTCATAGAAGATCGACTTTCTGGTCTTGTCGATATAGTCCTTGTACGATCGGAGCACCTGTGCCAAAAATCGGCTTTTGGCAGATGCGTAGATCACGTCGTGAAAAGACGAATTCATTTCCAGAACCCGTTTTTTGTCCCTTTTTCGGGTGTAGAATTCCATCAGGTCGCACTGTTCTTCCAACTCCGCGACCTCTTCATCCGTAATGCGGGCGACCGCCCAGCGTACCGCCAGCTCCTCCAGCGCTTCCCGCACGGCGTAGATATCTTCGACGTCCTGCTTGGTAAAGCCCTTGGCGAAGCAGCCGCGGTTCGGTATGTAATCGATCAGCCCCTCGTTTTCTAAGAGCTTGAATGCTTCGCGGATCGGCGTACGGCTGACGCGAAGCTCGGTTGCGATTTGATTTTCTTTGATCTTTTCTCCGATTTCGTATTCTCCCCTTAAGATCCGCTCGCGTACAACGTCCGCGATCTCGTCGGTCAGAGAAAACGAATTGGAAAACTCCTTGGTCGTCATTCACTGTCTCCTGCTAAAAAATAAGATTGCCTCCGCGAAAACGTCGGCAATCCTTATTATACACTATAAAATGTAATTTTCCAAGACCTGTCCTTCAAAATCAAAGTTTTCAATCTGCAGATAATATTCCGCGCAGTCTACCAGTGCCTTCATCGGGCAAAGACCGACGACCTCCGTACCGATCACCTGTACGCCGTATCTTCTCGCTTCCGCCTTGACCAGCTCGGTCACACGGTAAAGCGGGGTCACGCGATAATCGGTCATATTGATGGAGACCTGCGCGATGCCGCGATCCTCAAGCATGAAGCCCATCGCCTTGACACATCTTAGACCGCCGTCCTTTTCGCGGATGATCTTGGCGATATTCTTCGCGACCTGTACATCGGAGGTATTGAGATTCAGATTGTAAGCCACCAGCGGCGGTCTTGCGCCGACTGCGACCACGCCGCCGGTCGGATGGATCCGTCTGCCGCCGAAATCCGGTTCCCATTCTTCCTGCTGCACCTTTTCGGCCATACCCTCGAACTGCCCTTTGCGGATGGTTGCCAGATTTTTTCTTTCCGGACGTGTCGCGGACATTTCATACAGGAAAACCGGCAGATCTGCTTCTTCGGCGATCCGCTTGCCGACAACCTGTGACAATGCCACGCACTCCTCGTTGGTCGCGTCCTTAACCGGTACGAACGGTATAACGTCCACGCAGCCCATTCTCGGATGTTCACCGGTGTGCTTGGTCAGGTCAATGAGCTCCACTGCCTTCTTTGCCAGCTTGACACTTGCCTCTTCCACACCTTTGGCGTCGCCGATGTAGGTGATGACCGTCCGGTTATGGTTCGGGTCGGAGGAATAGTTGAGCAGGGTGCAGCCCGGCGTTGTACGGATCTGATCCACGCAGGCCTCGATCACGTCTTGTCTTCTTCCCTCGGAAATATTCGGAATGCTTTCAATAATCTGTGCCATTTTTCGTTCTCCCTTCGTTTCGTTTATGCTTCGCTTATAACGATGCTTTTACATCTTCATAGATCTCTGCCGCCAGCTTCTCCGCTTCCGCGACCATCGCCGCTCCGGCTTCAAAGCCTGTTTTTGCCGTTTCATCTTTGACGCCCGGCAGGTTGATCCGCACATTCAGCCACGCGCCTTTGATGCCTGCCAAAAGGTTCAGCGCCGCCACGCCGAGATCCGATGCTGCGTTCGGATTGGATCTGCCGACGAGTTTTGTGGTTACTTTCAGACCCTCTAAGCAGAGCGTCAGGGTTTCAAACGGAACTTCCGTTGCTTTGAGCGTTGCGTCTGCGATCGCCTTGCTTCTGACCGCTTTTAGCTCCTCGGTATCTTTCGGCATTTTGAACGCCGCGGACACCAGATTAAAGGCTTCCGTATCCTTATCAATCGCAGCGGTCAGCTTGTCAAGGAGTGCTTCCGCTTCTTCTTTCGCCGCGACGCAGTCCGCTTCGAAATCTTTATAACGCTCCTTGCCGATGGTCAGAGACGCGACCATCGCGACCAGCCCAATGCCCTGCGCCGCGGAAAGCGCGCTCACGGAGCCGCCGCCCGGTGCCGGTGCGTCCGACTTCAAAAGATCCAGATAGTCTTTCACTGTCATATCTACTAATTTCATGTTTTATACCAAAATTCCTTTCTTGATTGTCGCGAGTGCCATATTGGAGCCGAAACGATAGCAGAGCATTTCCATATTCGGCGCGTTCCAGATGACCAGATCGGCCTGTTTTCCCTCTTCCAGCGTTCCCACGGTGTCGCCGCGACCGATGCCGCAGGCCGGATTGATGGTCACTGCCGTCAGGATCTCCTCCGGGGTCATTCGGTATTTGAGATAGCCGAGGTTGATGACGAACTGCAGGTTCAGCGATGGGCAGGAGCCCGGGTTGAAGTCGGTCGCCATAGCCACCGGAATTTCAAATTCGTCGATCATGCGGCGTGCCGGCGCAAAGGTCGCTCCCAGATAAAACGAGGTTGCGGGCAGGCACATCGCGATCGTGCCGCCCTTGCTCATGGATGCCATACCCGCATCGTCGATCACGATCAGGTGCTCTGCGGACGTCGCATGCAGCTCGCCCGCCAACACGCTGCCGCCGATCGCCTTGATTTCATCCGCGTGGATCTTGAGTCCGAACCCAAGCTTCTTTGCCGCTTCCAGATACCTGCGGCTCTGCGCCACGTCGAAAACCGAGTCTTCGGTAAAAATATCAATAAATTCGGCCAGTTCGTGCTCTTTCACATATGGCATCATTTCGTCGATGCACAGCTGAATGAATGCATCTTCTCTGCCCTTCCAGTCTGCCAGCACGACATGCGCCGGCATGAAGGTGGATACGATATCCATCGGGTGATTTTGATTCAGCGCCTTGAGCACCTCCAGCAGCTTGACCTCTGTCGCAAGGTCGATGCCGTAGCCGCTCTTTGCTTCGCAGGTTGTCACGCCCAGCTCCATCATTTCATCCAGGAAGCCTTCGGTTTTTTCGTATAAGGCTTCAAAGCTCGCTTCTCGTGTCTTTTTGACGGTATCGTTGATGCCGCCGCCGGCGCGCAGGATGTCCAGATAACCGGCTCCCTTGAGCTTGAGCGGGATCTCGTTCTGGCGATAGCCGCCGAACACCATATGCGTATGACCATCGACCAGACCCGGCGTTACGAGATTGTCCTCCGCGTCGATCACCGTATCCGCCTCGTCTTCTCTGCACGGAAGCTGTCCGTCGGCGGTAATGGTTTTGATGATGCCGTCTTCGGCGAGGATCGCGGCCTGATGCAGCTTGCGGTTCTCGCCCTGCTGACTGCCCTTGTGCGCAAAGCTTCCGACCGGAGTCTGCAGGGTTCCGATGTTTTTGATCAGTAAGGTTGCCATCTTGTTTCCTCTCAAAACCGGCAGGCCGCCGCCTGCGGCGGTCTGCCGGTTTTTTCCTATTTTACAAATTTGTCTACGGTTTTGTCCACCAGTGTTTCATCTGCGATGAACGGAATGGTGATATGTCCTTTGCCTGCGTAGTTCTTGTTGTAGGCAACGGAGGTTTCGACCGCGTGATCGTTTCTTGCCCAGTTTCTGCGGGCTACACCGCCCATAACGTCCCACATCATCGCGGATCTGAGAATCTCGTCAACTCGTTCGGAACCGTCGAGCAAAAGTCCGAAGCCGCCGTTGATCGCCTTGCCGATACCGACACCGCCGCCGTTATGCAGCGCGCAGAGCGACATACCTCTTGCCGCGTTGCCGGCGAAGCACTGTACTGCCATATCAGCCATAACGTTGGAGCCGTCCTTGATATTGGAGGTTTCCCGGAATGGGGAATCCGTACCGGATACGTCATGGTGGTCACGTCCCATCATGACCGGTCCGATCTTGCCCTCTCTGACCAGCTTGTTGAATGCCAGCCCGATATCGCGTCTTCCTTCCGCGTCCTGATACAGGATACGTGCCTGCGTGCCGACAACCAGTTTGTTCTTCTTGGCGTCGCGAATCCAGATCCAGTTGTCTCTGTCCTGACCACGGCGGTTCGGATCGATGACTTCCATCGCTGCCTTGTCGGTCGCGTCCAGATCTTCCGGCTTTCCGGACAGGCATACCCAACGGAACGGACCGTAGCCGTAGTCGAAGAGGATCGGCCCCATGATGTCTTCGACATAAGACGGCCAGATAAATCCATCTTTATCGTCATAGCCATTCTTGGAGATTTCCTTCACACCGGAATCGTAAATGGCTTTCATAAAGGAATTACCATAATCGAAGAAATAGGTTCCTCGTTCGGTCAGTGCCTTGATTGCCTGGTAATGTCTGTGCAGGGTCTTGTCTACTTCCTTGATGAAGTTATCGCGGTTTTCATGCAGTTCTATGGTTCTTTCCTCGAAGGTCATGCCGACCGGGCAGTAGCCGCCGTTGTAAACATTATGGCACGAAGTCTGGTCGGAAAGCAGATCAATGTGGAAATTCTTTTTTACTGCTGCTTCGAGCAGGTCTACGATATTGCCGTGATAAGCGATGGAGATGGACTCCCTGGCCGCGAGCTTTTCGCCAGCCAGCTTGAAGATTGCATCGATATCATCCATGATCACATCCACCCAGCCCTGGTCGTGTCGGGTCTGGATTCTGGAAAGATCTACTTCCGCGAAAATACCGACCGCGTTGGCGATATTGGCTGCCTTTGGCTGTGCGCCGCTCATGCCGCCAAGTCCTGAGGAAACGAAGGTGTGTCCGGTCAGGTCGCCGTCTTCCGGTATGCCCAGTTCTTTTCTTCCCGCGTTGAGGATGGTGTTAAACGTGCCGTGTACGATGCCTTGCGGTCCGATGTACATCCAGCCGCCTGCGGTCATCTGCCCGTAGTTGGCAACGCCCATTTCCTCCGCGATTTCCCAATCGTCCAGATTGTCATACATGCCGACCATGAGCGCGTTGGTGATGATTACACGCGGCGCGGTCGGTTTGGAAGGAAACAGCCCCAGAGGATGTCCGGATTCTACAACCAGGGTCTGATCTTCGGTCAGTTCTTCGAGATATTTTTTGATCAGCCGATACTGCAGCCAGTTCTGGCAAACCGATCCGGTTTCTCCGTAAGTCACCAGTTCATATGGGTACAGCGCGACGTCAAAGTCGAGGTTGTTGTCGATCATAACCTGAAAGGCCTTTCCGGCCAGACATTTGCCCTTGTACTGGTCAATCGGCTTGCCGTAGATTCTTTCGTTCGGTCTGTAACGGTAAGCGTAGATCCGGCCGCGGGTGGTCAGTTCTTCCATGAACTCCGGCGCCAGCTTTTCATGCAGTTCTTCCGGTACGTATCTTAATGCGTTTTTGAGCGCGATCCTGGTCTGCGCCTTAGTCAGCCGGAATCCTCTGTCCGGTGCGCGGCGAATGCCTTCCGCAAATTCCGGATAATCCGGGTACTCGTTTCCGAGCTGAATGGTCATTGCGCCCTTGATTTCTTCATTTTTGAGCATAATATCGGTTCCTCCTGTTCGTTTTTTCAGTCTGCTGCTGTTTTGTATGTTTGATCTTTCTTTTTATCATCGTTATAATGGAAGCTCGTTTGGTGATCGAACCTGTACGTGGTTCACTTGTGGCACTATTTTAAGGTTACGACCTTTTCGACGGCTTCCAGAATGGAATTGTCTTTGACCATTTCGTCGAATTTTGCCAGATAGTCGATCATGATGATATCCTTTTCAACCGGTTCTGCGGTTTCGCGGATAAAATCATAAGCGGCTCTGGTCGCCGGTGCCAGGTTGTCGATCCCGTGTTCGCCCATTTCCTGACGCAGCCAGATCGCCTGCGCCGCGGATGCCAGTTCGATGCCGATGACCTTCTGCGCGTTGTCGAGTACCATGGCCGCGGTTCTTGCGGAGGTGGATCCCATGGATACATGGTCTTCCTGATTGGCCGAGGTCGGAATGGAGTCCACGCATGCCGGATGGTCATAAACCTTGTTCTCGGATACCATGGATGCGGATGCGTACTGTGCGATCATGAAACCGTTGTTGAGACCGCCTTCTTTTACTAGGAATGCCGGAAGTCCTTCGGACATGGCCGGATTGACCAGTCTCTCGGTTCTTCTTTCGGCTACATTTGCCAGCTCGGAGATCGCGATCTTCAGGAAGTCAAAGGCAAGCGCCATCGGCTGTCCGTGGAAGTTGCCGCCCGAGATGACTTCATCTTCGTCCGGGAAGACGATCGGATTGTCGGTTACCGCGTTGATCTCTCTGGATACGGCGTCGTATACATAGGCAATGGCGTCTCTGGATGCGCCGTGGATCTGTGGCAGGCATCTCTGTGAATACGGATCCTGCACCTTGGTCGCATGCAGCGGCAGCGCGTTCTTAGATCCCGCGAGCAGGCTGCGCATGTTCTCCGCGGCATCGATCTGTCCCCGGTGTCCTCTCAGAAGATGTGTCTTCGGATCATAAGCCTTCGCGATCGCGTGCAGGGCTTCTCCGGTCAGCGCGCCTGCGATATCGGCGATCTTCATCAGGTGCATCGCGTCATACAGGGTATTCAGGCCGACAGCGGTCAGCATCTGCGTGCCGTTATTGAGTGCCAGTCCTTCTTTGGAAGCCAGAACGACCGGGGTAAGTCCCGCCTGCGCGAACGCGTCCTTTGCTTCGATGACTTCGCCTTGATATTCTACCTTTCCAAGACCGATCAGCCCCAGCGCGATGCAGGAAAGCGGCGCCAGGTCGCCGGATGCGCCGACGGAGCCCTTCTCCGGTACGATCGGGTGAATGCCTGCGTTCAGCATGTCGATCAAAGTCTGTAAGGTTTCCAGTCGAATGCCGGAGTTCCCTCGCGATAAGGAGTTCGCTCTCAAAAGCATTGCCGCTCTAACATACTTCTGTTCATATGGCTTGCCCATTGCGCAGGTGTGACTGATAATTAAGTTTCGCTGAAGCTCCGCCGTCTGCTCGGTGTCGATCGCAACGCTCGCGAACTTGCCGAATCCGGTCGTCAGTCCATATACAACGGCCTTTTCGGCAACTTTCTTCTCAACATATGCTCTTGCTTTTTTGACAGCTTCCACTGCTTCCGGAGCAAGCTCTACCTTTTCGTGATGTCTGCATACGCTGATAACCTGTTCGATCGTGAGGTCACGACCATTGATAATGACTGCCATGTTCTCTCTCCATTTCTTTATAAATATTCAACAAATATGAATTTTTATCCCGTGCAACGCACTCTGATTTGTTTCTTTATATTATAATATTTTTGTGAAAAATATGCCATAGTTTTTTTGTAGAATTCTTTGAAATTCCGTGTTTTTGCATCAATCTCACCGGAATTTCCCCTTGTTTTTTTCCTGATTTTCCGTCGATTTATTACGATGATGCATTATCACTTTACCGTGTATATTTATAAAATCATCTGTATACAAAATTCATAGCGGAGCTCTGTGTCCGCAAGACGTTGCAAACAGCCGACCTCACCCTGCTCGCTTCTTCCTTACTCGCATCTCCCAGATCTTGCCCAGTCGTTTTGCCGCCGATCCGTATTTTTTTGTTCCAGCTCATGGAGGCTGCCCGCCTGGCGCAGGCTTGTATCGTAAAATATACAAGTTTTATTCATATTTTTACATTTTCTTTTTTTTTGCCGCTTTTTGCCCTCTTCTAGTCAAAAAGATGTAATGCGCATCACTCTCTGCTGCGGTTCACTTAAAAAGTCCGTGTTGTTTTTTCTGTTTCTTGTTTTTCCCACAACGAACTCTTTTATCCTTCGTTCGCACGAACAAAGATTGCAGGAAATATTGCGGTTACCGTCGATTCCAAGCAAAGTACCGCAGCCTTCTTTACATCTTTACGGACTTTTTGATCCAAAAGCGGCAAGCGCTGATCCTCTGATACAGGAAGAACCGGCATCGCAAGCTTCCGCGCAGACCATCGCCCATCTACGCATAAAAAAAGAGCCGGGCTGCGGAACTTCGGTTCCTGCATCCGGTCATCTTTTTTCTTATACTAATTTCTGTTTCGCCGCGCGGACTTCCCTCTCAGGCTTTTACCTCGCGAGCTTTTTCCGTGCGGATTTTTCCCGTGCGGGCGTGCCTATGTCGTAAGGCTTGCTTTATGATGCGCAAGCAGACGGCTCATCGTACCGATGACGATGAACTCGACAGGCATCATAATCAGGCACTGCACGCTTCGGGTTGTCAGCAGTGCCGTAAACGGGGAGCCATACAGGATCGAGATCCAGTATGTATTGACCAGCAGCCCGCAGCCGAGCTGTACCATGGCAACCGCGAGCAGAATGCGCAGCGGCGTCTGTTTCTTGTGCAGCAGCAAGCCGTATATCACGCCGGTGATCACACAGGTCAGCGTAAATCCGGGGAAGTAAGCTCCAATCGGAAACAGGATCGCGCCGATGAAGTCCGCAATTCCGCCGACTACCGCACCGCCGATCGGCCCGTAAAGATAAGCCGCGATAAAAACCGGCACAAACGTAAAACCGATTTTCAGATTCCAGGCGTTGATCGACAGGAAGCGTGAAAGTACGATGGTGGCGGCGATCAGGGCAGCACAAACTACCATAGCCTTCAGATCTAATTTTTTCATAAAAAAACCTCCTTTTCGGATCTTGTGCCAGTGCATCCATGCACAAAACCCATCTTTGCGACAGTCGCCGCAAAAGGAGATTCTTTTGTCTCTGATTGCAGCAGCGGATGCGGGCACGGCACCGCAGCAAAGTTTGCTTTCGTTCGGCGGCAACTTCCCATCCGCCGACACTTAACGCACCGTCCCTACTCTGTCTTGTTGTAATTTCTTTTCGCAGGCCGCGGTTTGAGGCGCTTCCTGCTCCGCAGTCATCTGCGATACCACTATCTTACCACAATCTGTTCGTATTTGCGCAAAAAATCTTTGATTTCGTTCAAAATATTTTCGCAGCTGCCCTTGCTGACCTCTACGTTCAGCGGCAAGATCGGATCGTGCAGCGACTGGCGGAGCAGGCACCAGCCGGCGGTGTCCGCCGTGCGGATGTTGAGACGTACGCCCTCGTAGTTCGGTTCCACCAGGGAAAAACCGCGTGTCGTCTGTTCCGGCGCGGATGCCCAGGCTTTGAGGTCGGCAAGAACCTTTTCGCCGCAGGTCGCGAAATCTTCCCCCTCGATCGGGAAACGTACTTCCAGTGCTTCCTTCGGTTCCCGCAGCGCCTCCAACAGAACGTCGATACTCACGCCTTTTTGCGCCAGCTGCGCCGCCTTGATGACGATCTTGGTCGCCAGGTACGCGCCGTCATCGAGGAAATAGTTTTCTTTATAGGCCGCATGGCCCGAAGTCTCGATCGCCAGCTGGCTGTCGATACCTGCCTGATTCAGCTTGATCGACTTGTTGATCACGTTCTTGTAGCCGCGCTTGTAACGCAGATGTTTCAGGCCGAGACACTCTTGCAGATATACGGTCAATTCATCACTGGTGATGCTGTCGGTCACCACGGTGGTTCCCGGATGCTCGACCGCGATCAGCGCCGCTGCCATAGCAACGATCGCGTTGCGACTGATCTCCCTGCCGTTTTTGTCAACCGCGGAAGACCGGTCTACGTCGGTATCAAAGATCAGACCGAAGTCCGCGCCGCTTTCGACCACACGCCGACTGATGGATCGCATGGCTTCCGGATTCTCCGGATTCGGCTGATGATGCGGGAAATGGCCGTCCGGTTCCAGAAACTGGCTCGCGGAAACATCCGCTCCCAGCGGCTCCAGGATCTGCAACGCGTAAAACCCGCCCGCGCCATTTCCGGCGTCAACGACAATTTTTAAGCCTGTCAGCGGTTTATCCGGTGTTTCGGGATGCTGCACCTCCGCGATGATCTTTTCTCGCAGGTGCGCGGCATACCGACCGATCAGATCTTTTTTATGTACACTGCCGGATCCGGCGCCGTCACATACTCCCGCCTCGGCCGCGCTTTTGGTTGCGTTCGCTGCGCCAGCACAAAAATGATCATCGAGATTTTCGCACTGCGCGCAGTCGATGATATGGCGGATATCCTCTTTGTTCAGTCCGCCATCCCTGTCAAAATACTTAAAACCGTTGCGGTTGAACGGCAGGTGGCTGGCGGTGATCATGATTGCCCCATCGCACCGGTAATCCGCAAAGATCGTTGACATGAACATCGCCGGAGTCGACGCCAAACCGCAGTCGTAAACCGTCACGCCTACCTCCTGCAGTGCGGTGAGGATCGCCTGTTTCAGGCTCTCCGCGCTGAGCCTGCTGTCATGCCCTACCGACAGGATCAGATCCCGCGGGTTTTTTTGCAGTTTTTCGCTGAGCCAGAGCACAAAGGCCTTGGTCAGGCGCATCGTTTCCTCTGCGCCCAGATTCACGGATTCTCCCGCGACCCCCTCCATGGCGACACCGCGAATATCGCTGCCGTTTTGTAATTTCTTATAATCGTAACTCATGCTTTCTCCTATTTTTATCTCTGTCAGATTTCATTTTCTACGGTTGTGTCGAATCGGCGATCCAAATGTTCTTTGCTGATGCTTTCGGAGCTCCCCGTCTATTTCCGCCGGTGGCTCCAGATATCCGGGACTGCGGTTCCGCCGGATCGCCGCTAAGCATGCAGCAGCAGGCGCACGCCGGTCAGGAACAGAAGGCAGACCACAAACCAGATCGCCGTAAACGCCGGGCAGATCTGTCCCAGTACGTTTCCCGGCTGCGCGGAGTAGTCCCATACCTGCCAACCCAGCTTCAAGTTGACGAGTATGCCGACCGAAAGCTCATAGATCGTGATGATCACTGCACCTGCCAACGCGCCCAGAATGAGCGGCTGCGCGAGCAGCCATTCCCGAAGATAAAAGAGCGTCAGCACGCAGGCTCCGCCCGTCACCAGCATCGTCCAGTGCGTATACCCGCGGTACAAGATCTCCATCAGGCCGTAAGCACATCCGCCCAACACAAAGACCGCGATCTCCAGCCATATTGCATTGTTTTCATTTACCATTTCCCTCAAACTCATAAATTTAGTATGAGCCTGCGCATGACGTTTATGCCTGCTTTTGATTTTCAAATCTTGCCACAGACCGCCCGGGAAAAGATCCGCGTCGATGCATCGCTCAAAACGCATGGATTAAAGCGCGGCGCTTAAAGTGTTTCGATTTGTTCGTCGATCACCTTTTTCGCATCCTCTAAGATCGCGTTCACGTCATTGCCGATGATGTCCAGCGCTTCTGCCGCGATCAGTTCCACCCGGCTGACGCCGAGCAGGTTCTGAAACAAGCCTTTTACATAAGCAAAGCCGAAATTCAGCTCCCCGATCACGCCGCCCGCGGTCGTCAGATAAACCAGACGCTCTGCACGGCACTGTCCGTGCGGAATGCCATCCGGACTGTAGAGGAACGACAGGCCACTGACGCTGCAGCGTTCCAGATAGATCTTCAGCTTTGCCGGAAAATCCAGATCCCAGTACGGCGCACCGATCAGAAGGAAGTCCGCCCTGATCATCTGGTTCGCATAACGGAACATCGGATCGTCAAACGCCTTTTGACGGATCAGCTGCTCGCTTTTGGCCGCTGACGCCGCATCCTGGACCGCAATTTCCTCCTCCGCAAGATCGATCTCCTCGATCCTCCATTCCTCACCTTTTGCCGCCATTTTCCGCGCGAACTTCGCAAGATAATCCCTGCATAGAAGCAGCGTCCTGGATTCTTCACCGCGCAGGCAGCAGTTTACAAAAAGTAGTTTTTTCATAAAAGAGCTTCTCCTTTTTTGGCATTTTTCGTCATCTTTCGATATTTTTCGTCATTGTCACCTATTTATTTTGCTCGGTTGACGATTTTACATTTATGTTTTCCTGTCCTTTTATCTGAAATCGTTTCTCTCGCTTTATTATACAGGAAAACCTTGCAAAAATCACATAAATTTGTTATCTTTAAATTAGAAAAATTCGAAGTTCTATCGACGATCACCGATTGTCTTTTTTGGTAGGGAGGTTTGCATATGCAGCACGAAATCACGACCGTCCATCCGCTGCTCGACAGCCGCGGCGTTCTCATCGAACCGGGATACAGCAAGGGGCTGATGCCGGAATATCAGCGCAGCGCCATCAAGGGCGGCGCGCTGCGCATTAAGGAATGGGATTATTATCTGGTAACCTGCAAGGATTTTGCGGTCGCGTTGACCATCGCCGATAATTCCTACATGGGACTTGACAGCGTTTCCCTGTTGGATTTTCGTGTTCCCTGGGAACACACGAACAGCCCGATGTCTTTCATGCCGCTGGGCAGGCACAATTTCCCGTCCTCCTCGGCAAGCGGCAACGTTTCTTCCGGTGGCAGACATCACAGGATCGGCTTCGAGCATCATGGCGACCATCGGATTCTGACCTTCCACATGGATAAATTCTTTGAAGGAAAGTCGATCGATGGTCAGATTCGCCTCGAAAATCCGCCGCAGGAGTCCATAGTCATCGCAACCCCGTTTTCCGAAAAAGAAACGGCATTTTACTTAAACCAGAAGATCAACTGTCTGCCGGCATCCGGGCAGGTGCGCTTTGACGGCAAAACCTATGATTTTGAGCCTGGCTCTTCTTTTGCAGTGTTGGACTGGGGACGCGGAGTCTGGCCTTACGAAAGCACCTGGTATTGGGGCAGCGCTTCCGGTCTGGTGGATGGTGTTCCGTTTGGCTGGAACATCGGTTACGGCTTCGGCGATTCCTCCGCGGCGACCGAGAACATGCTCTTTTATAACGGCAAAGCGCATAAGCTGAACCATGTATTTTTTCATATTCCGATCAAAAACAAAAAATATATCACACGAGGGAGCTGCTGCGGTGGAAGCAGCGGCGTTACCGTCACCACCGCGGATTTTACGGAGGATTATATGTCGCCGTGGACCTTCACCAGCGATGATGGTCGGTTTGAAATGGATTTTATGCCGATCATCGACCGCGCAGCCTGTACGGACGTCAAGCTGATCTGCTCCGACCAGCATCAGGTCTTCGGAAAATTTACCGGGCGCGCCGTCCTCGATGACGGCACAGTGATCGAGGTCAAAGACTTTTTGGGATTCGCGGAAAAAGTGCATAATAAGTGGTAAACTAAAAGCCGTCTGCAGGATACATGGCATCGCACAGGCGGCTTTCTTTTATCTGCTTCCGTTTTGCTTCAAAAGTTCCTCGCGGATCTTGTTGACGACCTGAATACGGTTTTCCACGCCGAGTTTTTTGTACAGGCGGAAGTTGTAGGTCTTGATCGTGTTTTCGGACAGTCCGAGCGCTTCCGCGATCTCGGCGTTATTGCTGCCCTGATACAGGTATCTGATCATGGCCAGTTCGCGGTCGCTGAGGCCGTAGTTTTCCCTCAGGCGCTGCAGACTGCTTTCGTTCAGCAAATCTTCTTCCTGCGTGCTTGCCGCTTCAGACTGCTGTTCCATAACACTGCAGGATTCCCATACAATATAGACATTCAGAACCGCCAGCATCAGCCAGCTTCCGGTCACCAGATACGGCACCACGCCGACAGATTCCAAGATCGGCAGGCTGGAACTGCGCAGGGTATTCAGCACTGCGGATACCACCACAGCCAGAAATGCCAGATTATACAAAATCTCCAGCAGCAGGCTGTACCGCTTTTCACTGCCGCGCTGCTGATAGCTCGCGTGCAGACCCCTTATCGAAAGAATAAAGCGTTGCACAAACAAGGTCGTCAGCACGACGGCGTACATCAGTACGATCTGCTTCGCAACCGGGATGTTGACATCAACGATCAAAAAATCAACGATATTCAAGATCACGAGTAAAGCCAAAAAAAGGGTTGTGCTGATCTTTTTAACCTCTCGGTTCAAAACCGGCAGATTCTTTTGCATGATCATGACTTGCAGCGCCAGCGCAATGATCTCCGCGATAATTGCGGCGCTGTAACAAAATGCGAGTTTCGGTTCCATGCGTCCTCCTGTCCAAGTTGTGTTTTTTCATATGTCTTGCGCACCTTATATGTATGGGTTCTTACATTTCTTATTATACACCAAAAAACCAGACATTGCCTGGTTTTTTTGGCTCTTTATTTATTTATCCTTAATATCATAAGGAGGACCTTTCGCTCTTTTGAGGTCTTGCCCCCTTATAATTGTTAAGCAAAATCCACTATGCTTCCAAAGCCTTCAGAGCTGCAGCCTTTTCTGCTTCTCTTTCTTCGAGGATCTTTGCATATTCTTCATCCGTCAGTTTGGTCATGGTGATGCCGGTGTAACCG
>ERZ808240.3387-NODE-3387-length-15631-cov-43.159926_pt1 | contig 15631 bp, 13 predicted proteins | sample MGYA00521084_ERZ808240 | MGnify/ENA primary metagenome ERZ808240 (study PRJEB31516, sample SAMN03275571) | gut metagenome | biome: mammalia-associated habitat; material: feces | host: Papio cynocephalus | place: Kenya | collected 2012-08-06 ... | reverse complement strand
CTGATGCTTGGAGCGAAGGAGAGGTAAAGGGACTTCGTGCTCGCGGAGGCTTTGTGGTGGATATGGATTGGAAGGATGGCAGATTGACGAAAGCAAAGATTCTGTCTACACTCGGAGGCATTTTACGCATTCGTTCTTATTTCCCCCTTACAGCAAAAGGCTTGAGTAAGGCTACTGGACCTTGCCCTAATGCCTTGTTGACACCTGCTATAGTGACACCGCCTATAGTAGAAGAACATCGCTTGGAAAAGGGTGTAAGGGCGCATGTTCCTATCGTTTATGAGTATGACTTGGATACGCAGGCAGGTAGAACTTATACGATTAAATAACTTTGAGCCTTTATGAATTCTAAAAGGTATCGTTTGCTCTGTATTGAGCGAGCGATGCCTTTTATGGTTTTATTCGAAATAAAAAGTCAAAGCAATCATTTTACTATGGGTTTTGTTGGCAGCCATTGCGTAAGGTAGCATATTCTTGTCTTTTATTTCACTGCTATGTTTGTTGTCGTATGAATTGGTGATGCCATACATAAATTTCAATTCTGGACGTAACTTGAAGAATGGGAGATAGAAGTCGCAACCGACACCAACTTCCAGGAACAAGTCTGTTTTCTTCAGTTTGATATAGTCGTCGCTCTTACTGCTGAGGTTCATCATCGGATTAAGTCCTAACATGATGTACGGACGGTGATTATTGAACCTTTTGGCGGAAAATATCAGGTCGAAAGCACTCGATATGTAGGCTGTCTTCATCTCTTGCTTTTGTTTTATAGGATTACCTATACCATCAGTCTTCTTGAAGTTGTGATAGGTAAGATGATGTGTTCCGAAGTACATGGCAGGTGCTATTCTCACTTGGAAACTATTGCTAAGTCTGAATTCGCCTAATACGCCAACAGTAAATCCTGCGTCCCATCTGTCTTGGTCTACACTAACATATCCTTCTTGTTTATTCCCATCGGCATCAATATAGGTGGTAGGACCTACATTGTTGAACTCTAAATCCTGAAGATGTGTTCCCACCAACACGCCAAAATGGAAGGGGCGCAAGTCGGTATAAGGACGATTCTCTACCGTTCTTTCCTGAGCCACTGTTAGCAAACTTTTCAATATGCATATGATAGTCAATAATATTATTCTTTTCATATATAGTATAACGCATTTAAACGTTGGTTATTGTTTAGATTGTTATTTCGATATTGTATAAATTGAATTAAAAACAAAAAAAAAACATACCTAATTGTAGGTATATCGGAAAATATTATTATCTTTGCACCATCAAAAGTAGGTAATACCTTTGATAGGTAAAAGCTACATATTATACAAGAACATATTATTTAGAAACATTATTAACAATATAAAAACATTAAGAATTATGGCATACGTAATTGGTGACGATTGTATCGCTTGCGGTACATGTATCGACGAGTGCCCATCAGGTGCAATTTCTGAGGGCGAGAAGTATTCTATCAATCCAGATCTCTGCACAGAGTGTGGTACTTGCGCAGATGTTTGTCCTAATGAGGCAATCAGTCTTCCTTAATCTATAAGGATAGATACTTTTAGTTACATAAAACATCGAGAGCGGTTCCTTTGGAATCGCTCTTTTTCTTTATGTGAGAGATAAAAAAGGTGGTATTCATATATGATACCACCGTTTTTTTTTATTGCTTGTTTTTATTTCTCTTCTTCCAAGCCAAGTGCTTTCTTTGCCAAGGCGTTGTTTGGATCAAGCTTGAGCAACTTTTCGAAGTAAGGTTTTGCTGCTTCTAAGTTGTTTTTAGAGCTCCAATAAATGTAGCCTGCGTTCTTGTAAGCTTGCATTAAATAGCCTTTTTCGTCTTCGTCATACTGCTTGTTCTCAACCTCATTGATTACTTTCTCATAGTTCTCCAAAGCTTTGTCGTCCATCTCATTCTGGAATGCAATGTTGGCAGCTTGAAGATCTGCGTATGACTTTAACTGTGGGTACTTAGCGGCAAATGAATTGTAAACACTGATTGCCTTGTCAACGTTGGCACCCTTGCTCGGTCCACCTTTTTGTGCCTTGGCATTGTAAATTTCAGCCATTTTTACAAAGTCTGATGGGGCAGCGTTAGGGTTCTTGTCCATGTATGTCTGGCTATACTCCAAAGCCTTGTCTTCATTACCCATGCTCTTGTATACTTCTGCAAGGTACTGATATGGCTTAACGTCATCCTTGTTTGTTTCCAAGGCTTTGTTGTATTGTTCAATAGCCTGGTCGTACTGCTTGTTGCCTGCAAGTGCCAATCCATAGTATGAGTAGATACTAGAATTCTTCTTGACATCATTGTTGCTCATGATGGCGTTAGCATATTGGAGTGCCTCCTCAAAATTTTGTGTATCAACAGCTGAACGCATAGCCAAGATTTGGAATGCTGTATCTTTAGGATACTTTTGCATGCCTTCTTTGCAGAGAGTTAATGCTTCATCTTTCTTGTTCAATACATAAGCTGTGAAACAATACTCATAGAAGATATACTCTTCCATAGTCTCATGCTTTGCTTTTGAGAAATTCTCGTATGCCTTGTCATAGTTTCCAATGGAATAGTAATTGTGACCAGTCTCAGCTTCAATTGGGTAATTAGGATCAACCTCTCTCAATTTGCTCAAAGCGTCAGCACTTGCGGCAGGATCTATCTTACGATATACGTTGGCATAGCTGATGTAGCCTTGTGGATTCTTAGGATCCATAGTCATACACTGTCCGTACCAAGTAGCTGCTTCGCCACCATTGTCTTGCATTGCATAGATGTCACCTTTCAAGATGTAGGCATCACCATAGTTCTTGAACTTGGCGATGATGGCATCAGCCACAGCATTAGCCTTGTCGTACTGCTTGTTGATGACAAGAGCATTTCCTAGTGCGACAAGTGCTTTTGGATCTTTTTTGAAGACCTTCTGGTACTCTTTGATCTCTTTCTCGAATTCTTTAGAAGTGGCGTCGCCTGCCTTCAAAGTTGTCTCTATAGGCTTCAGCATGTCTTTGTAGTTGACTTCCTGTGCCATTGCTGGTGCTGACAATCCCATCATCAGCAAACCTGCTACTAAATATTTAACTGCTTTCATAATTTTACTTTCATTAAGTCTTATAAAATTCTTTGTCCTCTTTGACGTATAGTCTTTTTGAGGGTTTAACAATTTTACTTTTGTTGCTTCTCTTTATACTTTGTTGGCATTTACGCCGCTTTTTATCTCTTTACGTCAACTGTCTTGATTGTGATGTCACCTCTGTAAGGGAGTAATCCCGCTTTGAACAAAATTAACTGTCCTTTAGGATTGGATATATAGTTGGCAAAGCTGTAAGGCAATGCCTGATGAGGGTCTACCACAATAGCATATATAGTTCTAACGAACGGATATCTACCATCTAGCAAATAAGCTTGATATGGTTTCCAGCTATTCATAGGAGTAGCTTTATCCTTGATAGATACCGACATTACATGAATGTTCTTTTTGAATGTGGTGTTTGTGGAGTCTCTTCGGTCGTTCAACCAATTGGATCCGATTACACCAATTGAACCTGGATTCTTGTCAACATAGTCAACCACCTGCTTACTAGTTTTGGCTGCCATGATGCTTGCTCCCATTTTCGCACCGTGTAGAACAGAGTCTACTACGAAATTTGTTGTTGCCGAGCGAGTGTTGTCGAAGATAACTTCTATATCACCTCTTTTTGAACCCGGTACAATGTCGCTCCATTTTGTCGCTTTTCCAGTAAGAACACGCTTGATGTCGTTCACTGTAATGCAAGTATCAGCATTGTTCTTGTTTACGATAAATGCTAGACCATCATAGCCTATTGGGAAAACTGTTGGGATAACATTGCTTTTCGATTTCAAATACGCTATTTCACTAGGCTTCAAGTTGCGTGTAGTAAATAATAGGGCTGTTTTGAAATCTTTTATCATTTGAAGTCCTGTGACTTCGTCAGTATACAACGGTTTGAGATGAGCTTTTGGATATTCAAACTCAAACTGACTTCTTTCTTCATCAATGATAGGACTTAAACTTTCATCGGCAACAAACTGAATTGTCCCCGATGTTGGTGTATCTGTTCTACCATCTTTGGCTTTCTTCTCACCACAAGATGAGAAGAAAGCCATTGATAGTACTATTAATCCTATAAAAATATAAGATGTTCTTTTCATTCTATTACTGCAATCTAAATACAACTGGTACAGTATACTTAACTCGCACAGCGGAACCATTTTGCTTACCTGGTTTCCACTTAGGCATGCCTTTAACGACACGCTGTGCTTCACGGTCAAGTGAAGGGTCTACAGAACGGGCTACCTTCACATCAGAGATAGAACCATCACGCTCTACTACGAATGATACGATAACACGACCTTGTACACCATTCTCCTGTGCAACGACAGGATACTTGATGTTGCTAGCCAAGTATGACATCAAAGCGCCTTGTCCACCAGGGAATGAAGGCATCTCCTCTACGACGTCGAAGACCTTAGTTGCAACCTCAGGTTTTGGAGCTGGTGGTGGTGGTGGAGCTGCAACAGCAATTTCACTACGCACTGCTTCTACTGTACGGTCCTTAGTACCTTCCTTGTTCTCAGTACCGACTGCAACCTTGTCGTCCAATTTATCCATCTGCTTAATTTGGTTGTCCTCTTTTACGAGTTCATCCTTCTTAATGACAGGTGCAGTAAACTTCTGAGTCTCACGAGCCACAGGTATCTCCTTCTTAGGTTCAATCTTTGGCTTGACAGGCTCAGCTTTCTTCTTCTCTTTCTTAGCTTCCTGCTGGAGTTTAGCCAACTCCATAGCCTCCATATAAGCTTGCTGTTCTTCAGCTTGTTTCTGTGCAATCACTTTCCAAGCCAAGAAACCACCAATGAGAGCTGCAGCAATGACCAAGATGAGCAGAGACTTTATGTTTCGGCTGGAAGTACCCTTACGGAGCTGATAAGCACCGTATTCCTTGTTCTTCCCGGCGAAAACCATATCGACCCATTTAGGATCATAAAGATCTATTTTTGCCATTTGTTTCTTGTTTTAATTGTTAGTATTCACCTTACATCTTAACGCCTCTAGACTTGAGAAGCTTCTCGTCGTCTGCGTTAATCTTATCGATGACATACGTACCAATGTTCAAAATCTGCATTTCATCGAGTGCATCAACCATATTCTTATATGAAGCATTGTCGGTAGGTTTGATGACGATGGTCAGAGTAGGAATCTTACCATCCTTCAAGTTACCTGCCTTCAAGTCACTAAGTTTTTTCTGATAAATGCTATCAGGATACTGCTTAGGATTCTTCTGACGATCCATGTTCAACTCACGAACTGCGAGCGAGATTCTTTCTACTGGACGTGTACCATTCTCTGTAGCATGCTCTCTCAAGACCTTACGAATACCGTCGTTACCCCATGTAGTTTCCTTGATCCATGATGGGTCATCATACTTAGGAATACCTGCACCGTAGTAAATCTTGTTGTCTGCTGTTACGTAAAGTGTTACAGTCTCTGAAGCCTTAGCCTCGTTCTTGTTGTCGTCTTGAACGTTTTTGTCATTACTTGGCATAGTCAGCTCCATAGTCTGAGGTTTGCTCAAAGATGTACACAGCATGAAGAACGTGATAAGCAGCATGAGCATATCCACCATAGGCGTAAAGTCTACGCGGACATTCATTTTCTTTTGTTTGCTTTCTTTTTTTGCCATTTATTCGTCCCCCTGTTTTTTAAGCTGTGTAATCATATAGTAATGACTCTCGTCCATATCCTGGAGCTCGTTCATCACTCTCTTCACTGTCTTATAAGGTGTAGAAGCATCAGCCTTGAGGGCAATCTTGATGTCTTCGTTTACGTTACGAGCGGCGTTAACCCATTGCTGGAACTCGCTCATTCCACCTTTGATACTGTCGAGAGGAATACCTTTCGTCTTGAGATACTCTGGTCGCTTAGATGAACCCATTGACAAATAAGTGCTCAAATCGCTCATTGGTACACCGAATGTACTTTCTGCCTTGAATGTCTCAATCTGCTTTGGATTCAATGACACACCGAAATTGCCTGTCATAGCATCGAGAGTAGATCCCAACTGATCGGTATTATCAATACTCATAAATACTTGGCCTTCGCCGGTAGGTCTACCAGCCTTGTCCTTTTCAGGACTTACCAAGATTGTCAAAACGCCATTCTCTGGCACCTTAATCTCAGACACAGAACCTGGTGTGTTCACCTTCACTGGCTCATTCTTTACGAATGTAGATGTCAGCATGAAGAAGGTAAGCAGCAGGGTCATAACGTCTGACATAGGAGTCATATCGATCCAGACGTCACTCTTCTTAATTTTTACTTTACCCATAGCGATAAAATTTTAAAGGGTTAGCAAAAATTAAGCCTCTTCTGCGTGGTTAGCTTCGTATGTCTGAGCAATTGAGTAACCTACCTCGTCGAGTGCGTATGTCAACTTATCAACCTTGTTTGTGAATGTGTTGTAAGATACAACAGCACACCAAGATGTCAAAATACCGAATGCGGTGTTGATCAACGCCTCAGAAATACCTACAGAAAGTGCTGCAGAGTCAGCACCACCACCTTGACCCATGGCCTGGAATGACTTGATCATACCGGTTACAGTACCGAGAAGTCCGGTCAATGTACCAAGAGTAACGATAGTAGCGATGATAGGCAAGTTCATAGTCAATGTAGGCATCTCCAACTGAGTTGCCTCCTCGTGAGCCTGCTGAATCTTAGCTACCTTCTGTGACTTCTTCAAAGATGCATTAGCACCGCTTTCCATTGACTTGTAAGCGTTCAAAGAAGCCATAACAACGTTAGCTACTGTACCACGCTGCTTGTTACAGAGCTGCTCAGCCTTTGCAAAATCGTTAGCGTTCAAAGCTGCCTTGATGTTAGCGACGAACTTAGGAAGGGCACCCTTACCTGTAGCTGTCTTAAGAGCCAACCAACGCTCGATTGTCATTGCCAATACGGTGAGCAACAATGTGTGGATAACTGGTACGATTACACCACCCTTGAAGATTGTTCCCCAAATGTCTGCTGGGTGATCCTTTACACCTGGATCCTGGAAGTGCATGTCGTTACCGAACCATGTGAAGAACAATGTGAATGCGATGATAGCACATACCACGATGATCCAGAATGCGCCTCTTACTCCCTGAAAGCCCTCAGACTTTTTAGCTGGGGCTGCTTGTTTTGTAGTTGCCATAATTTTACTTTTTTAAATTATTAGTTAATAAATTATTAATTTTTCTTCTTTATTTGCTTGCTTTGTAGACCTTGATTGTGTTGTTTGTCAATAAACACAGACGGGTTATCTATTTTTGCATTGGCAAAGATAATAATTTATAGGTAACTATCACCCTAATTAAGAAGTTTTAACGAGATATTGGCTTAAATTATACCAATATCTCGCTTTTTTCTTACATTTTGACTAGCAAAACGAGTTTTATTGCCTTTTATTATTTCAATTTGCTCAACGCTTCTTTGATGCGCTTGATAGCCTCGACGATGTTTTCATCGCTTGTGGCATAACTCATGCGGAAACAGTCTGGGTCTCCAAATGCATCACCGCCAACCGTTGCTACATGTGCTTCTTCCAAAAGGTACATTGCAAAGTCGGTAGAGTTGTTGATGACACTGCTGCCATTGCTCTTTCCAAAGTAACTGTTGCACTTAGGGAACAAATAAAAGGCTCCCTGTGGCATGTTTACCTCAAGCCCTGGAACTTCCTTCGCCAACTTTACTATCAAGTTGCGACGACGCTCGAATGCCTGGCGCATTTCCTCAACGGCACTCTGATCGAGAGTGTAAGCCGCTTCGGCTGCTTTTTGACTGATAGAACAAGTACCACTCGTGTATTGGCCTTGTAGTTTGTTGCAGCCCCTGATGATCCATTCAGGACCAGCCAAAAATCCGATTCTCCATCCAGTCATGGCATATGCTTTGGATACACCGTTGGCAATGATTACTTGCTCTTTCATGCCAGGCTCCTGAGCGATGCTGTGGTGCTTGCCGATATAGTTTATGTGCTCGTAGATTTCATCTGCAAGGACGAATACATCTTTGTGCTTCTTGAGTACCTCTGCGAGCGAAGCCAATTCTTCCTTTGAGTAGACGCTACCTGTTGGGTTGCTTGGAGAGCAAAGAATGAGCATCTTGGTCTTTGGTGTGATAGCTGCCTCAAGCTGATCCGCTGTCATTTTAAAGTCCTGGTCGAATCCTGCATTCACAATTACAGGTGTTCCACCAGCCAACTTTACCATCTGTGGATAGCTTACCCAATAAGGTGCTGGAATGATCACTTCGTCGCCTGGGTTTACAAGCGCTAATACTGCATTACAAACACACTGCTTGCCACCAGTACCAACGATTACCTCGTTGATGGTGTAGTCCAAGCCATTCTCGTTTTTCAGTTTGGCAACAATCGCCTTTCGTAAGTCAGGGTAACCAGGTACTGGTGAATAGCGAGAATAATTCTCGTCGATAGCTTTCTTTGCTGCCTGTTTGATGTTGTCTGGAGTGTTGAAGTCAGGTTCACCTACGCTCATGTTGATAACATCAATGCCCTGAGCTTTCATTTCACTACTCTTCTGTGACATCGCCAGCGTTGCTGATGGTGCCAGTCTGTTTAAACGATCAGATAATTGTGCCATAATTCAATTCTTATATTTGTTTGTCGTGTGCAAAATTAAGCATTTTATTTCTTTTTCAAAAGAAAAACCGCCATTATTTCGTGTTTTGTACTAAAATAATAACATAATTTTCATTATCCGAGGTGAAGCGTGTGCCCCATGCGGTCTCTCTTGGTCTTGAGATAGCGTTCATTGTACTTGTTGGGTACAACTTCGATAGGTACATTTTCCACGATTTCCAAGCCGTATGCTTCCAGGCCAACTCGCTTTACAGGGTTGTTGGTGAGCAGTCTCATCTTGTGGACGCCCAGGTGTCTCAGCATCTGCGCACCACATCCGTAGTCGCGCTCGTCTGGCTTGAATCCAAGGTGCACGTTTGCGTCTACAGTGTCGTAGCCTTCTTCTTGCAGTTTGTAAGCGGCAATCTTGTTCATGAGTCCGATGCCTCGGCCTTCTTGCTGCATGTATACAACTACACCCTTGCCAGCCTTCTCTATCATTTGCATGGCTTTGTGGAGCTGTTGTCCGCAGTCGCATCGTTTGCTGCCAAGGATGTCGCCTGTTGCACAAGATGAGTGGACGCGTACCAAGATAGGCTCGTATTCCTTCCATTCGCCTTTGATGAGAGCCATATGCTCTAGACCGTTGCTTGCCTGACGGAATGGGATGAGGCGGAAATGTCCGTATTCAGTCGGCATGTCAACCTCTTCTCCTACTTCGATGAGAGACTCTTTTTTGAGGCGATACTCAATCATGTCCTTGATGGAAATGACTTTGATGTTCCATTCCTTAGAAAGTTTCATGAGTTGTGGAAGGCGTGCCATGGTTCCATCTTCGTTCATGATTTCCATGAGTGCTCCGGCTGGATAGAGACCTGCCATCTTGCATAGGTCAATGGCAGCTTCGGTGTGTCCACTTCTTCTCAGTACACCATTGTCCTGTGCGTAGAGTGGGTTGATGTGACCTGGTCTACCGAAGGTCTGTGGGGTGGAGCTTGGGTCAGCGAGTGCTTTGATGGTCTCTGCTCTGTCGTGAGCTGATACTCCTGTAGTGCAACCTTCAAGTTTGTCGACTGTAATGGTGAAAGGGGTGCCCAGCATGGACGTGTTTTCTGAAACTTGGTGGGGCAAGTCTAGTTCGTCGCATCTGCTCAGGGTGATAGGTGCGCAAAGCACGCCTCTTGCATGCTTCAGCATGAAGTTTACCTTGTCGGCGTCTATCTTTTCTGCAGCGATGATCAGGTCGCCTTCGTTTTCGCGGTCTTCGTCATCCACTACGATGACGAACTTCCCTTCCTGAAAGTCTTTTACTGCATCTTCGATGCTATTTAGCTTAAAATCTGTCATAGTTGATACTTATTTATATATAGTTACATTTCTTTTATTCTGTTGATGATGTCCGTGTTGGTCTGCTTGATGACCTTGAGGTCGCGGAACAGACGAAGACGGAAGCGCCACATTCTGAGATAGAGCACCGTTCCCACAGGGAAGACGATGGCAGCAAGTATGTTCAGCCACTTGCGCTCAAACGGGCGAGTATGTGCCTTGGTCGACAAGGTTGGGTATTGGTTGATGTCGTGAAGTACATACTTGTTGCTTGTGTTGGACAAGTCTTCTATCACTTCTTCCAGCTCAGCGCTGATGCGCTCGATTTCGTGATCGGGTTGATACTTGAAGAACACATTCACAAAGTTTGGTAGGTGTACCAATTTGTGTTCAGCATTGTAAGCTGTTACATCCTCGTTGATAGTTGCCAGTCTTTCTGCGTCCTCGGCGTAGGCTGGGGCTGTGATGATGACTTCCTTACCGAATATGTGACGTTTCTGTCTCAACCCCAACAGCTTCATGAAAAATTCCTTGTAGGCGTCCATGTTGAACACGGCAGAATCATTGGTGGCTTTGTATGTCACGAATATCGCCAATGGTGCCAGTACAGCCGGCGCCAGCCCCTTTCCAAACCAAATGGCCCACATACCACTGCGTGCCATGCGGAATCCGGTGTTGTCGAGTATGAAGAAGGTGATGAACACCAACACTGAAATGAAGACAGGAATACCTAATCCTCCCTTTCGGATAATGGCACCCAGAGGTGCTCCGATGAAGAAGAATATCAAGCAGACAAGCGACAAGGTGAACTTGTTGATAGCTTCTATCTTATGTTGACGTATGGCATAGTCGGCATCCGAGGTGACCATCGATTTGAAGTCTAGGTCGGATAACTCTTGTTGTACTGTAGACTGTGCCTGGTTCAACGCCATGAGCTTCTTCTCGTGAGGTAACCTATTATATAAGGTGTCGAAATTGAGCTTTTCGCCTTTCTTGATTTCTTGTAGGGAGTCCTTTTTGTCAATTTGCATTTGTCCATAGAAACGAATGTTGACGTCATTGAGATAAGCACGTCCCACCGAGTCGTATTGCTGGTTGATGGAGTCTATGTCGTGGTAGATCTTTGACAGGCTCTTTGCCTTGGCGTTTCCAGATAGCGAGGCTGCATCGGTCATATTGAAGTCTCCGTCGAAATCGAGGATGATTTTCTTGGATATAAAAGTCTCGCGTCGATATGGTACGGAAGCACTGCCTGCAAGTTCGCTACTTTGCATGTTCTCAAACCATTCTCCACTCCAGAGACTCAGCACTAGGTGCTTTTTCTCAGCAGTACTTTGCAGCATACCAGAGTCGGCCAAAATGATGGCTGCATCCTCATAGCTATCGGTCATTCGATATATCATGATGCCATAAAGCTTGCCCGTCTTTAAGTCTTTCTTCTGTACATAGAGGTTGCAGTTTGGAATGCCGTCGTAGAAAATCCCTTCAGGAATTTCTAGTTCGGGGCTCTTTTGCTTCATGGATATCAAGAGCTGGGCTATCTTCAAGTTCGACTTTGGCCCAATGTTGTTTTGGAAATAGAATGAGCCGAACATAATGAGGATGGTAATGAAGATGAGCGACCTGAATGACTGCATCAGCGAAATACCCGCTGCCTTGATGGCGGTGAGTTCGGAACTCTCTCCAAGGTTACCGAAAGTCATGAGCGAAGAGAGGAGGATGGCCAATGGCAAAGCTTGGGGCACGAGCATGAGGCCCATGTACCAGAAGAATTGCGCCATGACATCCATCGTTAGTCCCTTGCCGATGAGTTCGTCGATGTAACGCCATAAGAACTGCATCATCAGCACAAATTGGCAGATGAAGAATGTTCCCACGAACAAGAGACCAAATTGCTTGGCTATAAATATATCTAATTTCTTAATTCGAAGCATTTTTGTTAGTGTATCGTATGGAGCCTCATGCACAGATTGTGGTGGCGGCTCACTATTCAGCGTGCAAAGTTAACATAAAAAACTCAGAAAACCTTTATTTTTCGTTTTTTTATATATAAAGATGTGCAGATTTTATGTAAAAGTACACCTGGGAGGGGGCAGAACGAACTTTTTTTGAAATTTTCTTCCCAAAAATTTGGTGGAATCAAAATATTGTTGTACCTTTGCACCCGCAATTGAGAAATCACTTGCTGAAAATGATGGCGGGATAGCTCAGCTGGTTAGAGCGTCGGATTCATAATCCGGAGGTCGTGGGTTCGGGTCCCACCCCCGCTACTTAAAGAGACACTAACTTTTTAGTTAGTGTCTTTTTTATGCTCTAGACTTTCCCCATTTATGCAAATTTTGGTTGATAAAGTTATCCACAGTATTGTGGATAAGTGTGGGTAATATTGTTATATGCTTGATTTTCAGTGCGTATTTGTCTTGGAATTTTTGTGGAAAAAGAAACCGCTTGGTTGTTATACCACAACCAAGCGGTTTCTTTTTTATTTCAAAGTGAACTTATGAGAGTGAAGCATCTGCTTCGGATCGAGTGCTTTGTCGAGTTCTTCCTTGCTCATCAGTCCTTTTTCTATTACGATGTCGTATACAGAACGCCCCGTCTCGTGTGCCTCTTTGGCAACTTTGCTACTGTTCTTGTACCCGATGATAGGGTTGAGGGCTGTCACGATACCGATGCTGTTCTTGACCATCTCGTAGCAATGTTCCTTGTTCACGGTGATGCCGAGAATGCACTCTGAGGTAAGAGTTTCGATGGCATTCTTCATCCATGTCAAGCTCTCGAACAGGCTTTCGGTGATGATTGGTTCCATCACATTCAACTCCAACTGTCCTGCTTCTGCCGCAAAGCTAACTGTTGTGTCGTTGCCGATGACCTTGAAGCAAACCTGGTTGGTAACTTCAGGAATCACTGGGTTTACCTTGCCTGGCATGATGGAAGAGCCTGGTGCCTTCGGAGGAAGATTGATTTCGTTCAGACCACAGCGAGGACCAGAAGCCATCAGACGGAGGTCATTGCAAATTTTGGATAGCTTGATAGCCAGTCGCTTCAAGGCAGATGAGTAGCTCACGTAGGCACCTGTGTCTGGGGTTGCCTCCACCAAGTCGGTGGCGGTCTCAAAATTCTCGCCCGTCAGTTTACTGAGGTTGACTGCGCAAAGTTTGGCGAAGCCAGGAACTGCGTTCAGACCCGTTCCGATGGCTGTTCCGCCCATATTGATTTCATGCAAGAGTTTTACGTTGCGCTCTAGGTTGAGGATTTCTTCCTCCAGATTGTTGGCGTAAGCATTAAACTCTTGTCCGAAAGACATCGGAACTGCATCCTGCAACTGGGTTCTTCCCATCTTGATGACATCGGCGTATTCGTCAGCCTTATAGCGGAATGCACTGATGAGTCCCGTAAGGGCACCTACCAAGTGGGAGTTCATTCTGATCAAGGCAAGACGGATGGATGTAGGATAAACGTCGTTGGTGCTCTGTCCGCAGTTGCAATGGTCGTTAGGCGAACAATACTGATAATCACCCTTTTCGTGTCCCAAGATTTCTAGGGCACGGTTGGCGATTACTTCGTTGGCATTCATATTGACAGATGTTCCTGCTCCACCCTGAACCATGTCGATAGGGAAGTTCTCGTGCCACTTACCGTCGATAATCTCGCGGCAAGCTTGCGAGATGGCTCCCGAGATTTCGTCGTTGATGACACCGAGTGAATGGTTTGTCTCGATGGCTGCCAGCTTCACGTAAGCAATGGCGATGATGAAGTCCGGGTTGTCTCGCATGGTTTTGCGAGAGATGTGGTAATTATTGATTCCACGCTGTGTCTGTACACCATAAAGTGCATCTGCAGGAACTTTGAGCTCGCCCAGGAGATCAGATTCTACTCTATATTTCTTTTCTTCAGCCATAATATTGTAATATAAATAGTTAATCTTTCTATTTACTTATTATGCTGCAAATATACAGAGATAATTTCAATGTTGTGTCAATAAATCAGAATATTTTATCAAAGTGTCACCTTAGCACATCCTTTTTAACGATTAATAAGCCTTCAGACGATACATGATGCCTAGCTCGATGCGGTCTGTGTTGTAATCTTTTAGTCCGCATCGCTTGCTGTAGTCATACTTTCTGCCCACATAAGCGAGGAAGATGCGAAGGTCTTGTTTCTCTTTGCGTGCAGGATAGTACTCCAGGCTTCCTATGTAACCGTATGCCTTGCGGTAGTTCTTGTATTCTTCCATCTTGGTGGTGCTGGCTGTCTCCCACATTCCCTTGAGCATCAAGTTCCAGTCTTTGGCAAACTGCCAGTTCATCTTGGTCACGATGCCCTGGTAACGAACCTTACTGAGGTAGAGGTTACTGTTGCTCGAAATGAAGTCTCTCAATTCGTTGGAAGCTATCTTCATTCTGTCGAGGTCGTCGTAGGTGTAGTTGTAGTCCACGTACCATTGCAATTTCTCCAGGTTCAACTTCTGTCCGAAACGGAAGAAGCGGCTGTATTTGCCCTTGGCTTGTGTGCGGAAGGTGTAAGACCAGCGGGTCTGAAACTTTCCGTCGAAGAACTTGCCGTTCCATCCCAGGCTATAAGCCAGTGGACTGTTGGATTTCTCCAAGTCTTCCACTTCCAGTTGGGTGATTCCTCCCTGCATTACATACCCTCTTGCCGTTACCTTGGCGTTCTCACCAAATTCATCGGCTAGTTTTCCGTTGTAGGTATTGCTCACTTCGGCAGAGAATTGCTGGTCCTTGCTGGGGGTGAAGAGCAAGTTGAGTGCTCCCTTCGAGCTATCCACATTGTCCTCCATGTCGGAGTATTGATAGATGAACATTGGATTCTCATCAAACTCGAACGAGCCGAGCGCCTGGCATTTCTTACCGCCCTGGATGCTCCACGTGTCGTTGAACTTCCAGCCCACCATCATGTAGTCGGTAGCCTTGGCAAAGTTGTCTTCGCTCATTGGGGCATCCGTCTTGTTCAGGCGGTGGCGAAAACGATAGTAGAGATTGTCGGTGAGCCACCCCGTCATCTCGATTCTCAGGTTCTTGTTGTAGAATCGCGAAGTCCAGTCGCCTGTCCTAGAATCGTGTTCTGTCTGGAAAGTTTCAGCGAAGTTCACGTAAAGATTGAGAGCCTTCTGTTTCTTTTCCAGTTTGGTGACTTTGGTGTAGATGGATTCGATGTCGCCGTCTTCTCCACCCAGTCCGTCGTTGTTGCCTTGTGCGAGGGCTGAGGTTGGCATCATCGTTACCATTCCCATCAAGGCGAGTGCTGTGCTAATCTGACAAATCTTCTTCATATAAATGTATCTTTTATGTTTTTATTTGTCTGCAAAATTACTAAAAAACTTTTAATCTTTTTATAAAAATATGGATTCTTTTACAAAAAGTATTCCTCAAACTAACTAGATATTGAGAAATATTTGTAAATTTGTGCCCGAAAATCCTTTCTTAGTGAAGGAAAAGCTAACTTTTTTGTTATTTACAACGCTAACTGATATGTTAATTGAAACACTAGAAGCAATGAGACGACAAGTTCACCTTATTATATATCTCGCATTTTGTGCCATTATATGTTTACTGAACACAAGCTGTGTACAGCAACCTAAGAAGTTCATCATCGGAGTGTCCCAATGCTCCGAGGATATTTGGCGCGACAAACTCAACGACGA
>ERZ808240.3385-NODE-3385-length-15644-cov-11.550003_pt1 | contig 15644 bp, 13 predicted proteins | sample MGYA00521084_ERZ808240 | MGnify/ENA primary metagenome ERZ808240 (study PRJEB31516, sample SAMN03275571) | gut metagenome | biome: mammalia-associated habitat; material: feces | host: Papio cynocephalus | place: Kenya | collected 2012-08-06 ... | reverse complement strand
ACTCGATGAACTTTTTGGATGACCTTTTACAAAACTACATGCTGGTTGCAGCAGTGACCTCCTGGTTTCTCGCGCAGCTGATCAAAACGGCGATTGATGCCTACCTGAATCACGGCATCCATATTGAACGACTGACCGGCTCCGGTGGGATGCCGTCCAGCCATACCTCCACGGTGGTCGCATTGACCGTGGCTGCTGCGATTCAGTATGGACTTCAGTCACCGGCCTTTGCAGTGAGCTTCGTGCTTGCAAGCGTTGTCATGTATGATGCGATGGGGGTGCGGAGAGAAACCGGAAAACAGGCGGTACTCCTCAATAAAATTCTCGAGGACAATCCCTTTAACTGGAAGCCGGAGGAGTTCCAGATGAAGCTGAAGGAGTATGTCGGACATACACCGCTTCAGGTGCTGATGGGCGCGATTCTCGGCATTGCCACCGCCTATGGCCTATGGGGATTTTACTGCTAGACGAGGAAATGGAAAGAAAAGTACATGAGGTTTCAACGTTTTTTTAAGAAAACAGCGCTGATCTTAAGCTGCGTGCTGATGGCATGCAGCTTCATTTCGTGTAAGGGCGTCGAAATTACCGGAAAAACCGAAGAGGTGGATGGGTATACGGAAGCTCAGGCGATGGTCATCATTGGCTCGGAGCGAAACCGCTACCAGAACCAGCTCGGGGGAGAAGTCTGGAGCCTGCCCGTAGAAAATCAGCAGGAGAGTACCTATGGCGCATACTTCGTGGCAAAGCTGAAGGAATACCTGCAGGATATCAAAACCCTGAATCTTCTCGCGGAGGAAAAGGGCATCATTGCCACCTCCACGGATATGGAGAAAATTCGCTCGCTTGCCGAGGATTTCTATGATGGATTGAGCGCAGAGGACATTGCCTTTATGGGAAACTGCACGGAGAGCGATGTGCTTACCATGTATACCGATTACTATGTGGCCTGCAAAACGGCAGAATACCTGATCTCCAATGTGGATTCCGAGGTCTCCGACGCAGACGCAAAGATCATCCGCGTACAGGAAATCGTCGTTTCCGACGAGCTCCAGGCGGAGCAGCTCCTGCAGAAGGTCCAGGTTCAGGGAGCCAACTTCTCGTACTACGCGCAGCAGAACAGCGAGGACCCGAACATCGAAAAGACCTTGGCGAAGGCGGAAAAAAATGACGCTCTCTATCAGGCGGCCTTCGCGCTCGAGGAGGGGCAGATTTCGGATGTGATTGAGCAGGATGGCAAGTACTATATTCTGAAATGTGTGGATGCCTATGATGAGGAGGCAACCCTCGAACGAAAGAAGAAGCTCGAGGAGACGATCCGCTCCAATGCACTTCTCAGGCAGTACACGGCCTACGCCGATGAGCACATCGTCCGCTTCCGGGAACCCTTCTGGAAGACCATCGACCTGACGGCACATCCGGAAAGCAGCGCCGAGAATTTCTTCTCCCTGTTTGATGCGGCGATTTCGTTTTAGGCGCAAAAGAATAAGGCACATAAGCGGGTGGTAGAACAGAGTCCACGCTGAGGGCGTCACAGAATGCTTTAAGCCGAGGACGTGAAAAATCAAAATCGCATCCCCTTAGAAACACTTGGAGTGATTTTTCCTTAGCACCCTCTGTCAACGGAGCGTTTTCATCAGGAAAACGCGACGATTGCAGAGGGCCTAGTGTTTCTTGGGGATGCGATTTTAGATTTTTCCGCCGCAGTGCGCCTAGCTTCTGTGACGCCCTCGGTGTGGACTCTGTGCAGTGACTTCAAAGCCCGATGACGATGCCGCCATCCTCCGCGTAGACAGTGGCGACGCCCATGGCGTCAGTGATGACGATGTCACGGAACTGGGCGAGCTTCAGGAACTCGGTCTTCACCATTTCGGCACGCGCCGGGTTGTTGACATGGGTGATGCAGAGGCGAAGAGAAGGCGTCTTCTCCGGGCCACCGGCCTGCTCCACGGCAATCTGCGCCATGCGCTTCAGCGCCTTATTGATGCCCCGCTGATTCTCGAGCTGGATAATGACGCCGCCGTTCGCGCTCATGACCGGCTTGATGTTCAGTGCCGTCGCAAGGAAGGACTTGATGGCAGAGAGGCGGCCATTCTTCCGAAGTGTGTCGAGCGACTCCAGCACGAAGTAGGTCTTCATGACCCGTATTTTATCTGTGACGATGGATACGACCTCCTCGAAACTCCGGCCCTCCTCCTTCAGATCCTTTATCGTCAGGCAGAGCTTGAGCTGTCCAGCAGAAGCGGTATCTGAGCTGAAGACCTGGATCTTTTTTTCGTCGTTCGGGTGCTCCTCCTCATACATCTGCTTTCCAATGACTGCAGACTGATAGGAGCCGGACAGGTGCTCAGAAAGTGTAATGACATAAACTTCTGGAGCGTCGCTTTCCTCCATGGCCTTCATGTAGGCCTCTGGCGAAGGACAGGCGGTCTTCGGACCGATTGGAGACGCATGTACGCGGCTTAAAAAGTCGAGCTGATCGAATTTATCATCATCCACGACGGAATAGTCACCGATTTCAAGCGTCAGGGGTACGATCGTAAAATGTGGATCTGCCTTCAGCTCCGGCGTATAATCACAACAGCTATCACCAATTACCTTATAGTTCATGTTTTGCCTCTTTAGAACACGTAGTTTTTAATACTACATATTATAGCAGACGGGTAACGTATGTCAATGAAGAGCTGAAGCGACTGGGACGACGAGCGGAAGAGCAGGCGCGCTGCCTTGCTGATGAGGGCCATCTGCGATATGATAGAAGCATTGACTGAATAGAAAAGTGGAAGTTTCCGCTTTTATCTTTATCCCATAGAACGAAAGCAGCGGAAAGAGAGGTGAGGCGCATGAGCGATCATGAAAATACAAACCACGGGAACCATGATCAGATTCCTGAGGAGATGGAACAGCGCTATCAGGAGCAGCTCGCGGAGAAGCGGGCAGAGCGTGCGAAACGCCATCAGGCACGGGTGCGGAAGGTATGGCTGTATCGTATCCTGCTGGCCCTGATGCTGCTTCTGCTCCTTCTGCTTGGACTTCAGGTGGCACGTGGCCGTTTTCCTTTCAGCGCAAGCGGCACCGCACAGGACGGTATACTGGATTCCTCGAGGACGGCGACTCCAGACGGAGGCGGAACGTCGGACAGCAGTGAAGGCGCTGGGAATGCAGCAGAGGAGACAGAACCTGAAGACCCGAAAGCAACCCTTCTCGCTCATGCCGATCGACTTGCGGCGATGTACGACTATGAGGCTGCCATCGATGCCCTGACGAGCTCCGAGTACAAGGAGGATCCAGAAGCACTGCAGCGGATCGAGCAGTATAAGGCCACCGAGGGTACACTGGTAGCGGCAGATAACAGTGAGATTCCGCATATTTTCTTTCATATTTTGACGGTGGATCCGGCACGTGCCTTCACAGATGACGCGCAGGGGAAGGACTTTAATCAGGTCATGACCACCATTCCGGAGTTTGAAAGGATCCTGCAGGAGATGTACGACCGGGGCTATGTACTGGTCGGCCTGCATGATATTGCCGCGCTCGAAACACAGGAGGATGGCACGGAGAAGATGCGTGAGAAGCAGATTCTGCTGCCGGAAGGGAAGAAGCCCTTCGTCATGTCACAGGACGATGTCTGCTACTATGAGTATATGGAAGGCCGCGGCTTCGCCGATAAAATGGTGTTTGATGACGATGGAAGGCTGAAAATGCAGTATACCGATGCCGAGGGGAAGGTGAGCGTGGGAGATTATGATCTCGTCCCGCTCCTTGATGAATTTATCGAGGAGCATCCGGATTTTTCTTATCGAGGCGCGAAGGCCATCCTCGCCTTTACCGGGTACAATGGTGTGCTCGGCTATCGAACGGATGAAACCTATGACGCAGCGTCTCCGAATTTCGATGCGAACAATACGGCGAATCCGAACATCGAGGAGGACCGGGAGACCGTAAAGAAGCTGATGAAGGCGCTGGTGGACGACGGCTACGAGCTCGCATCCCATAGCTGGGGGCATATCAACTTTACGAATCGAAGCCTCGAGGATCTTCAGAAGGACACGGATCGCTGGGAGCGAAATGTTGAGAGCCTGATGCCGGAGTCCTGTGACATTCTCCTTTACCCGTACGGCGCCGACATTGCCGACTGGCACCCGTATACGGAGGATAACGAAAAGTTTGAAATGCTCGAAAAGGCAGGCTTCCGCTATTTCTGCAATGTCGACTCTACGAAGGCCTGGCTTCAGCTGGGCAATGATTACGTCCGGCAGGGTCGACGCAATCTGGATGGGTACCGGCTCTGGAAGGATTACTGCGGGGAGGATGATCGACTCAGCGATCTCATCGATGTACAGACGGTTTTTGACACCCGTCGGCCGACACCGATCGAGTGGAATTAAGGATGTGCGGAGGGGGCTCTTTGAAAGCGGAAACCGGCGGATGCCGCTCGACTGGAACATCCATTCAGCCGCTTGCAAGTCCGAAGGGAAGGTGCTATACTACTTTTGCAAATTAAAGCATGAAAGTCCACGCGCTGAAGCTTGGAATTGCTAAAGTGAACGCGTTTTCATACGTCATTAATATACAGAAGTGGAGAGCAGAATGAACAGTAAATTAAAAACGAAGGAAGTCGATCATTTATTTGATGCGGTGCTGACTCTGAAGTCGAAGGAGGAGTGCTATAAGTTCTTTGAGGATGTATGTACGATCAATGAGCTTCTTTCCATGGCACAGCGCTATGAGGTTGCCAAGATGCTGCGGGAAGGCGAAACCTATCTCAACATTGCCCGTGCCACGGGCGCGTCCACGGCAACCATTTCCCGTGTGAACCGTTCCCTGAATTATGGTGCCGATGGCTATGATATGGTGTTCAGCCGCCTGGGCCTCGAAGATAATATGAAAAAGAAATAAAGGACGAAGAAATAAAAAAGAAAAAACGGGTATCCGAAGCCGGTGCAGCTGCACTGGATCCGGATACCCGTTTCATATGCTATGAGACCGATGCGTAAGCTCGGAACGAGGAGTGCTCCAAAAGGAAGGCCGCTTCGTTCCTGCATCCATTCTGCGTTCATCCTGCAGGATGCTCACGGCTGCGGATGCTGGTGGAGCTCATCAGCGATTTTTTCCATTAAGAGCTTCTTCAGATAAATATCCGTGCCGATCTCGCAGAGGAAAAGGAAGAGCTGAAGCTCCTTCTGGTCCTCCTCCGAGAGATTCTGAAAGCGCGGATCCTCCGTGCGGAAGGCTTCCGCAGCCTTTTTCTTCATGTCCTGCACTTCACGCAGCGCCTGTTCCTTCACGGCCGGTTCGTGATCGAAGATTTCATCATAGATGTCCTTCAGCGTCGCCGATCCCTGCCCATCGAAATACTTATCCTTCAGCGGACGCAGAATCGCTTCAATATCGTTCAGCTGGAGAATGCTCTTATAATAGTAGATAAAGAGCAGAATCAGGATGTGCTCTCGCCGATAGCGCTTCTTGTCAGGTGGCGGCAGGAGGCGGTTCTTCGCATAATTGTTGATCATGGTCTTCGTCAGGACCTTATCATCCTCATGCCGTTTCAGTGCCTGAAGCCGATTCTCCATGAATCCTGTAACCTGATCCATATAGAGCTCGAGGTTCGGGATATCATCAGAATTGATGCGCCCAATCGACTGCAGATATTCCATTACATCTTCAAAAAACTGTTCGTCCATAGCCCGAATTATAGCATATTCATACAGAAGCAACAAGACGTAGTTTTCTAAACCACATGGACCACATGGGCGCAGAGGAGAACGCAGGGCCTGGGGCGCAGAGTCATCGTGCCTGAAGTTACCGAAAGCAGGTGGAAGCAGAGAAACTTTTATGCTATAATTCCCGTACATTCGTTTTGAAAAATAAGAAGGATACGGTTCACAGGGAAGGTGCCCGGAGATGCCGGGAAATCGCCGGAAGCACGGAAGTGCTTGAATCGTCAGGAGAACTATGGAAAATCTGGAGAAAATTTTAAATAAGGAGCAGTGCGAGGCCGTGCGCTGTACAGAAGGCCCACTGCTGGTGCTCGCGGGGGCGGGTTCAGGAAAGACGCGTGTACTCACGCATCGCGTTGCCTATCTCATTGAAAACTGTGGCGTCGCGCCGTGGAACATCCTGGCCATCACCTTCACGAACAAGGCAGCGGGCGAGATGCGCGAGCGAGTCGATCGGCTGGTGGGCATGCATGCACATGAGGTGTGGGTGTCGACCTTTCACTCGATGTGCGTTCGCATTCTGCGCCGCTACATTGACCGCCTCGGCTACCCGTCGGATTTCTCCATCTATGATACGGATGATCAGAAGACCCTGATGCGTCAGATCTTTAAGGAGCTGAACGTGGACACGCATATGCTGAAGGAGCGTGCCGTGCTGTCCGTGATTTCAGGCGCGAAAAACCGGGGCCTTACGCCGCTCGAATTCCGGAAGGAGGAAGCAAGCAGCGGCGATCCGCGCATGCGGAAGATGGCGGACTGCTACGAGCTGTATGAAAAGAAGCTCCACCAGAACGGGGCACTCGATTTCGATGACCTTCTTCTGAAAGCCGTGGAGCTTTTCGATACCGAGCCAGAGGTACTCGCCTATTATCAGGAGCGCTTCCGCTATATCATGGTGGATGAGTACCAGGATACGAATGACATTCAGTTCCGACTCGTTGATGCACTGGCGAAGAAGTATCGGAATCTCTGCGTGGTCGGCGATGATGACCAGAGTATTTATGCCTTCCGTGGCGCGAACCTCGAGAATATCCTGAACTTTGAGAAGAGCTTTCCTGGTGCGCGTGTGATCAAGCTCGAGCAGAATTACCGGTCGACGGAGAAGATTCTCGACTGTGCTAATGCAGTCATCCGCCACAATCATGGCCGAAAGCAGAAGAAGCTGTGGACCGAGCAGAAGGGAGGAGCAGATGTTCGCTTCCAGGAGTTTGAGGGGGCCAATGACGAGGCACAGGCCGTGATCCGGGAGGTGCGGGACTGCGGAAGAGCCTACCATGAGCAGGCGATTCTTTATCGAACGAACGCGCAGTCGCGACTCCTCGAGGAGCAGTGCATTAAGCTGAATGTTCCGTACCAGATCATTGGTGGTGTGAACTTCTATCAGCGAAGAGAAATCAAGGATGTGCTGGCCTACATGAAGCTCCTTGCAAACGGTGCCGATGACGTGGCCTTCGAACGCGTCATCAATGTACCGAAGCGCGGCATTGGAGAGGCAACCATGCAGAAGCTTCGGTCGTACGCCACCGGAAACTCCACACAGGAGCACCGCATCACCCTGCTGGAGGCCGCGGAACGCGCGCCGATGATTGGCATTACAGGAAAGGCTGGCACGAAGCTTCTGGAATTTGTAGAGCTGCTCGATGGCTGGCGCACGAAGCTACGAAAGGCCGGGTACCTCGATACGGAGGCGGAGCCAGGCGAAGAGAACAGCTTTTCGATTCAGGCACTTATTGAGGCCGTACGGGATGACACCGGCTATGGCATGGAAATCCGGGCGGAGGGCACGATTGAGGCCGAGACTCGATTCCAGAATATCGAAGAAATCATCAGTAAGGCCGCCGATTATCAGGCGCACAGCGATGCACCGAAGCTTGGCGAATTCCTCGAGGATGTGTCCCTGGTCGCCGACATTGACCGAAAGGATGATACACAGGATCTTCTTACCATGATGACGCTCCATGGTGCGAAGGGACTTGAGTTTCCGAAGGTTTACCTTGTCGGTATGAACGATGGTCTCTTCCCGGGGTATGCGGCGATCGGAAATTCGGAGGAGCTCGAGGAGGAGCGTCGGCTCTGCTATGTCGGTATCACCCGTGCACGGGAGGAGCTCGTCATGACCTCCGCGCGGAGCCGCATGATGAATGGCAGCTACGAACGGATGAAGACGTCAACCTTTATCGATGAGATTCCGGATCAGCTTTGCGTGAAGACCCTGCTGCAGGGCTATGGAGCCGATCCGTTTGCTGATGATGATTATGGCGATTCCGATATCTTCGGCGGCGGCGCGCGCCGCTTCGGAGCGAAGAGCGGACGCGGGGCCGATGCCTACAGTGGTGGAAAGCGCTATGGCTCCGGCAGCAGCTCGTATGGATACGGGAATGCTGCCGGCGGCCTCGGTGGTGCTTCGAGCAGCTTCGGCGCAAACCGCTACGGTCTCACGGGGATGGGCTCCGCAGGCTATGCCACTTCAAAAAGCGGCTCTGCAACGCGGAAAAAGGGCGCAGGCATCCCGCAGAGCCTCCTGCAGACCGGCATTCAGAAGCTCGAGCATCTCGACTATGCGGTCGGCGACCGTGTAAAGCACATCAAGTTCGGGGAAGGCACCGTGGAGGCCATTGAGGATGGAAAGAAGGACTATACCGTCACCGTGCAGTTCGACAAGGGCGGACAGAAAAAAATGCTCGCCAGCTTTGCAAAGCTCCAGAAGCTTCAGGAGTGAATGGGTTCATCGAATCGACTGCTGCGGGCATACGAGAAGCTATAGTCAAATGCCCTGTAGAATGGTATAATTCTTACAAATGAACACGTCGCATAGGAGGTGCAGGATGGAAAAACTGGATATGAATGCATTACGTACGAATGCGAGAGAGCTCGCAGAGAATGTGAAGACCTATAGAGAAGATGTCCGGGATCATGCAGAGCTTTTGCTTCAGAAGCTGAAGCTGCAGGAATATCTGCAGGAGAAGAAAGAGGATGAACGCACGAAGAAGGCCATCCTTACGGCGCTTGCCATCATTGGATGCATTGCCACCATTGCAGGCATCGCTTATGTGGTTTACCGCTTTATGATGCCGGATTACCTCGAGGACTATGATGACTACGACGAGGATCTCGATGACGATGTCGAGGATGAAAAGTAGGAAAGAAGCAAGAAGGGTCGGCCATGGCCGACCCTTCTTTTCTGTCCTGTACATCGTGGGGCTCTTCAGCTCCGTGCGGTACAGCAGATGGAAAATGCGAAAAAGTCAGTGAAGAAAATGAAGGGATGGTGGACACGAAGGCCGCCATCGAGGGAGATAAAATCATGAAATGTTGTAACAATGCTGAGATTTGTGGCGGCTGCTTCTATCAGGGCGTGCCCTATGCGGAGGAGCTGAAGACGAAGGAGGCGGCGCTTCATGCACTGTTTGAGCCGGTCGTGCACGCGGATCACTATGAATTTGAGCCGATCGTACCGTCTCCGGTCTGCGCGGCCTATCGAAATAAAATGGAATTTTCCTTCGGCGACTGTGAGATGGGAGGAGCCCTCACACTGGGCCTTCACCAGAAGCGAAGCTTTTTTAACATTATCAATGCAGATCCCTGCGAGCTCACACATCCGGATGCCGGGATTATCCTGAAGGCGACACGTGAGTACTTTGCAGGTCTCGACATCACCTATCTTCATAAGAAGACGCGGGAGGGCTATCTTCGCCACCTTCTCTATCGGCGCGCCGTGAAGACAGGAGAAATCCTGGTCGATCTCGTGACCTCCACAAGCTGGGAAAGTGCGAAGCGCGTACCGGCGTCTGCGGAGCTGATCGCGGAGCGGCAGCAGGGACTCGATGCCTGGTTTGAACGGCGCTACAGCCCGAAGGCGCAGCTGAAGCATAAGCGCCCGGCGGCGGACCGCTATGTGCGGGTAGAGCCGGAGCAGAGCGAAGACGAGGTGCTGGCAGGCTGGCGTGATCGTCTGCTCGAGCTGAAGGCGGAAGGAAAGATCGAGGGAAACTTCGCTGGCATTCTTCACACGCGTAATGATTCCCTTGCAGACGTCGTCGAGGACCAGGGCACCGAGGTGCTTTATGGTGAGCGCTTCTTTTATGAGGAGATCCTCGGCCTTCGCTTCCGCATCACGCCGTTCAGCTTCTTCCAGACGAATTCCCTCGGCGCGGAGAAGCTCTATACGAAGGTACGAGAGTATGCAGGCTTCCAGGAGCTTAAGGAAGCCCAGGCAGCGGCAGTTACCGGAGAAAATGCGGCCACGGAGGGAGCCGACGAGCGGGCCGGAGACATGGACAGAATCCCGCGGAAGCCCGTCATCTATGACCTCTATTCCGGCACCGGCACGATCACGCAGCTCATGAGCTCCGTCGCAAGCAGGGCGGTCGGGGTCGAGATCGTTCCGGAGGCCGTGGTGGCTGCGCGTGAAAACGCGAAGCTGAACGGGATCGAGAACTGCGATTTCATCGCCGGTGATGTGCTGAAGGTTATTGAAGAGGGCGGACGCCTCATCCGGGAAGACGGCAGCTATGAGGATGCGCCACGCCCGGATATGATCATCCTGGACCCGCCACGGGACGGCATCCATGCGAAGGCCCTGAAGAAGATCATCGACTATGGCGTCGACCGTCTGATCTACGTGGCCTGCAAGCCGAAGAGCCTTGCCCGTGACCTCGGTCCGCTGCAGGATGCCGGATATGAGGTCGAGAAGCTCTGCCCGGTGGACATGTTCCCACGCACGAACAACTGCGAGTGTGTCTGTCTGCTGAAACGGGGAAAATGAGATAAACAGGCGCTTGTGTTTTTCTGTATATAGCGTATAATTTCTTCGTTAAGTTTTCGTAAAGCAGAATGGAGAGAAAAGCATGAGTAACGGAATCGTTGTGATCGGAGCCACCTTTGTGGATATCAAGGGCTACCCGGAGGGAAAGTATGTGCCAGCAGGGCGCAATGCAGGAGATGTCTGCGAGGTGCATGGCGGGGTCAGCCGGAATGTCTCAGAGGATATTGCCAATGTGGAGCTTCGTCCGACGTTCGTGAGTGTGGTGGATAACTCCGGTATCAGCACGGATGTCATCAACAAGCTGAACCGCCATAAGGTGAATACCAGCTACATTCGCCGTACGAAGGATGGGCTTGGCACCTGGCTTGCCGTGTTCTCTCATAATGGCGATGTCGTAGCCTCCATTTCGAAGCGTCCGGATCTTTCAGAGATCTATACGATCCTGAAGGAGGAGGGCGATGAGATCATCTCCGGTGCAGACGCCGTGACCGTCGACATTGACATGGAGGCGTATATTCTGAAGCTCATCCTGGACCTCGCCGAGAAGTATCATAAGCAGGTGTACGCCGTTGTGTCTAACATGTCGATCGCAATGGAGCGCCGAGACCTCATGAAGCGGACCGCGTGTCTCGTGTGCAATGCGCAGGAGGCGGGACTCCTGTTCTCGGATGACTATGAGAAGATGACGCCGGAGGAGCTCGCGCCGATCATCGGCCGGAAGGTGAAGTCCGCGCAGTATCCGAAGATGGTGGTGACGATGGGCGATCAGGGAGCGGTCTATGCGGAGATCGATGGAAGCTATGGCATCTGTCCGCCGATCAATGTCGCCGTCGTAGACACAACGGGTGCCGGGGACGCCTTCTTCTCCGGGGTCACGATCGGTCTTACCTATGGAAAGAACCTTGGGGAGGCCTGCCACATCGGTGCACGCCTCGCAAGCTCCGTGATTTCCACGACGGATAATGTATGCCCACGCTTCATGCCGGAGGAATTTGATCTCAAGGTCGTGCGGGAGTAAGCGCTGACCCCACGGAAGGAAGTGGAGAAAGGGCTGAAACGCTCGAAATGAACATACAGAACCGCGGTGTGCCTGGAAACGCCAGACGCACCGCGATTTTTATGTAGGAATGAAAAAGTCGCCGAAGGAGGGGAAACGGCAGTTCATGGCGTCAGAGTGCTTCCGTGCAAATAAAAAAACCGCCGAAGAACGGAAATCCTGTTCTTCGACGGTTTTTAAAATTCAGAAATTAGTCCTGAGCAGCGATTGCACCAGTTGGGCAAACAGCCTCGCAAGCACCGCAATCGATGCAGGTGTCAGCGTCTACAACATACTTGGAATCGCCAGCGGAAATAGCCTCAACAGGGCAGGTAGATGCACAAGCACCACAGGATACGCACTCATCAGAAATAAAATGTGCCATGATAAAATTCCTCCTAGAAATGATAATTTACCTTTTGTTCAGGTACTCGAAGTACCTTTCATGCCTGTATCTTAATATAGTTTTCTGAAAACTACAACCAGAAAACTTCCAAAAAATGTATTTTTTTGGAAAATTCTTTTAGTTTTGACTAACCATATCATACCTAGTAAATAGGGGATATTTAAGAGGCGGGGCACTAGATATTGTGGTTTCTGAAATCCAAGTGGAAGCGTTAGGATCAAAGGATGATGAAACAGACGATGTCGGATGCGGTCACCGTACGGCCTGCAAGGTTAGGCTTGAATTTACGATCCGCTATGGTAAAAATAGAAGGAGCAGAAAAGAACTGAGAACCTGGGTGCGCGAGAGCTCGAAAAAAAGGACTCCGCGGCGGAGAACTCCGGGTCATGCTATGAATAGAACGAAAGGACCTTGCATTATGAAACAGAAGCTTACCCCACGCCTTTTAATAAAGGATCTCCTTCTTATGACCGTTGCCTGCTTTATCGTGGCCTTTGCGGTCTTTTTCTTTCTGGTGCCGAGTCATGCGGCAGTATCGAGCATTTCGGGCCTCGCCATCGTGCTGACGAATTTTCTGCCGCTTTCGGTATCGCAGCTCACGATGATCATGAACGTGGTGCTGCTTGTCATTGGCTTCGCGATCTTCGGTGGAGAATTCGGCTTTAAAACGGTGTATACCTCCCTCCTGCTGCCGATTTTTCTCGGCATCTTTGAGCGGATTCTTCCAAACTATAGCTCCCTGACCGGGGACGCGACCCTCGATGTGCTGTGCTACTGTATCGTTGTCTCCATTGGCCTCAGCATCCTCTTTAATGACAATGCTTCCTCCGGCGGGCTCGACATCGTCGCGAAGATCGTGAATAAATTCTTTCACATTGAGCTCGGTCAGGCCATGACGGTCGCCGGGATCCTGGTGGCGCTTTCCAGTGCGCTCGCGTACGACTCGAAGACCGTGATTCTCAGCCTTCTCGGTACGTATTTTAATGGCATCATTCTTGATTACTTCATCTTCGGCCAGACGATCAAAAAGCGTGTTTGCATCGTGTCGCAGCACCACATGGAGCCGATCCGTGACTTTATCATCCATGAAATCGGCGGCGCCACCCTGTATGAGGCCATCGGTGCGTACAATTATGAGAAGCACACAGAGATCATCGCGATTGTGACGAAGCATGAGTATCGAAAGCTCATGGATTTCGTCATGAAGGAGGATCCGAAGGCCTTCGTGACCGTGTACAATGTCAACGAAATCCACTATCAGCCGAAGCCGAAGTTCTGAGTGAATCATAAGGAGCGGACGGCGCGGAGGACTTAAGAGCGGGCCGTAGGCAGAAGGTCACGGATTGTGCCGTGCGTTCATAGAAGCGCGTCGTAGGATCATTGACTTCACCGGAAGCCTCGGCGACATGCAGGGGAAAAGCCTGAAAGGATGAAAGAAATGGCGGAAGAAGCTTCGAAGAAAAGAAAATGGAAGAGCGTTGGGCATCTCCTGTACGCGATGATTCCGGTGGTGGCGCTGGCATCGATGCTGATCTTTGGCGGGCTGTACCTTCGGGAGTATTTCCAGTACAAGGCTGCGAAGGAGGAGTATGCGGCGCTCGCCGATGCGTATATTCAGGATGGAGAGGGCACCTATGGATCGAGCGCACGTTCCACTGTGACTGAAAACGCAGGTGAGGGCAGTGCGCAGATGCAGCAGGACAGTGGCGCTTCGCTGGAGAGCGGCAGGTCGACGAATTCGGACCATGCTTTCACGAAAGGGGATGCGTCGATGAACTCTCGCAGCGGGCAGAGCGCTCCGGACCTCTGCATTGACTATGACGCCCTGCTTCGCATGAACCCGGACTTTGTCTGCGTGCTCTACATTCCTGCGCTCAAGCTCCGATATCCAGTCGTCTATTCGAAGGACAATGCAGACTACCTGCACACAACCTTCGAGGGCAAGCACAATGCCGCCGGAGCAATCTTCTATGACTGTACGAGTCCGAAGGATTTCCGTGGGGAAAATACCTATTTGTTCGGACACAATATGAAGAACGGCTCCATGTTCGGAACACTGAAGAAATTCGAGAAGGATGCAGCGCTCTGCAGCTCGGATCCGTACATCTACATCTATACGAAGGATCACGTTCGCACGTATCGTATTTTTTCCTATTATGAGACGGTGGATGGCAGTGCAAGCTATGATGATTTTTCGGGCACTGCAGGCTACGATCAGTATGTGGCGTACTGCCTGAAAAACAGTCGCGCAGCGCTTGTGGATACAGCCGTGGAGAGCACAGCGGCTTCGGCAGACGCAGACAAGCGTAGTGAGACTCAGGAAAAGACAAATTCGACGTCAGAGGATGGAAGCATAGTGCGAAAAAGGAAAACGAGGTCTGCGTCAGAAAGCACCATCGATTTCGCGGAGCGCCCGCAGCTTCTCACCCTCTCGACCTGCAGTGGCCGCGCCGGTGGAAATCAGCGCTTCGTCGTGCATGCAGCACTGGTCGGCGTGGAATAGACGGCGCATCCAGGCTCGTCCATATGCATGGGACATGGCTTTCTGAAGAAAGCCGCTTCCTGGTGGCGATGGTGCAGATTGCCGGACTGTCATAGGTATGAAGTGCATAAATGCACACATTTTACGAATTGTCAAGAAAAATCACGAAAACTTACGAAAAACACTTGCTATATAAAAAATTAATGGTAGAATAAAAACTGTAAAGAGATGAAGAGAAAACAAAGGCGCTTCGGGCGCGCGTCTCTTTAACGATGAGGATCCGACCTAGATTCTCATTTGGGCAAAACCGGAGTAATCCGGTGACGCAAAGCTATAGGGGCCAGCGATGGTCAGCCAGTTGCAATCTTCATGGAAATATCCGAAGGTTAGTTCTCGAATCAAGAATTAATTCAACGAAGGTTCTAGGTTAACTGGCAGCGGGAGAAGTCCCGGTGCCGTTTTTTGTATCTGATTCACTTAAATAGCAAAACCGAGAGAAATCCGGCGACGCAAAGCTACAGGGGCCGAGGAAGCCAGCCAGCTGCACTTGAAAGGAACAGAAAATGAAGAACCTGTTTAGAACATTGATCGTCAGTGTATTTTTAGGCGTGCTCATGAGCACCGCAGCCTTCGCACAGAACAGCACAGAAGCCGCTGTCATCACGAAGGTGAACGAGATCCGCGTAGCGAACGGCTTAAATGCACTTCGTTATGATGCTGAGCTTGAAGCGGATTCCAGCGTTCGTGCAAACGAAATCACCACCAAGTTTTCCCACACAAGACCAGATGGAAGCGACTGGTACACCGTAGATGAGGACCTCATGTATGGCGAAAACCTCGCAGAAGGCTACAACAGCGCAGACGCCGTTGTAAACGCATGGATGGCTTCCCCAGAGCATAAGGCAAACATCCTGAAGTCCGATTTCACGAGCATTGCCGTCAGCAGCACCACGAAGAATGGAAAGACCTACTGGGCACAGGAATTCGGAATGGACTAAGACGTAGAAAATAAAGTTAAACATCATATGAAAAAAGAGCTGTCACACGAAAAGGTGGCAGCTCTTTTTTGGGATCATCAAACTTTTTGAGGGTTTGTCGATCCTTTTAAGGGGCAGACTTGAGGGCCTGCCCTTTTTTATACGGACCCATGCGTGGCTTGGCATTTTCTGGGCTGCCAATGGCAGGAAACTGAATTTTCACTGCGCTTTGGAACAGGGGAAAGGCGCAACGGTAACTTC